>Ga0315292_10000344_pt1 | contig 21215 bp, 22 predicted proteins | sample YL17G13_0_MG_FD_204029 | JGI IMG/M metagenome (GOLD analysis project Ga0315292, IMG submission 204029) | Sediment microbial communities from Yellowstone Lake, YNP, Wyoming, USA - YL17G13_0 | ecosystem: Environmental > Aquatic > Freshwater > Lake > Sediment | place: USA: Wyoming | collected... | reverse complement strand
ATCTCCCCTGATTCGTCCATCTGTGTGGTGTCAATGACTTCAACATTATCCACCGCTCCATGGACAAGGGCATCGAAGTCATCGACATCAACGACATCATCATCGATCGCTAAGCCACCATCCACAGAAGACGCCTTTTCGTCATCGATGGCATAATCAGTCGCTTGAAACCCCACAGTTCCCATTCCAGCAACACCGCCACCCCCTCCATAATATTTCTTAATTGCATCGATGATCTCCGCTTCTGAAGCCACAACCGCTTCAACATTGAACCCGGTCATGAATTTAATTTCGTCGATCACGATAATATTGCTAGGGTCTGCCATTGCGAGTGTTAATTTAGGACCGACACGATTAATAGGAATGATGAAGTATTTCTTAACTGTGCTGGATGGGATCAACTTGATGACGTTTGGATTGATTTCAATTTTCGAAATCTTAATGGAAGGAACCCTATACTGTGCACTCAAAAAAGATAATAGTTCATCTTCCTTGATAAACCCCATTCTTACCAGGTTCGATTCAAAGCGACCCCCCTTAAGTTTCTGTTCATCTAAAGCCTTTTTGAGTTGTTCCGAGGTAATATAATTTCTTTTAACCAGCAATTCGGCAAGACGTTCTGACAATTTAGATTCCCTCCAAAGTTTTTTAATAAGGTAAGATGTTAAGAATCAAGAAGTTTTTGTCAACTGTAATACAAATATAAGCAAAATAAGTGCCAATTTTTGACAATTTTTTAATTATTTGAATTTACTTAAATATTTTATTATTTTTATTTTTCACTTACAAAAAACTGTAAAATAAACGCTCAGGTTGGTTAATAATTGTCCAATTCTTGAAAAAAAGTTAACCAATCTGTAATAAAGTCGTAAAAAGTCCATATTTCTCTAATTTGTCATTCCTGCGAAAGCAGGAATCCAGTTCCTTTGTATAGTTCCCTGCTTTCGCAGGGACAACGTCTGGTCTCCGGCTTTTGCCGGAGTGACGGATTTTGGACTTTTTACGAGACCATCATCTGTAAATCACATATGATCGAAATTTAAGGAGGATAGAGTGGTAACATAACTATAAAAGAGCTTCCTTTTCCGAATTCACTTTCTACTCTAATTTCGCCTCCATGAGCTTCGACGATCCACCTGCAAATGCTAAGGCCAAGACCACTTCCTCCTTGTTCTCTCGAGCGAGCTTTATCCACTCTAAAAAACCGATCGAATATTCTTTCCTGATCCTCTTTAGCAATTCCAATTCCTGTATCCAATACGATGATTTTAGCAAATTCGACCTGCTTTCCTTCTGCCCAAACCGAGGGGTTGTTGGCATGGGACGAGCTATCTTTGGTCACAGTGATATGTATGGACCCCCCCTCCTCGGTGTATTTGATTCCATTTTCGATCATATTTAAGAATAATTCTCTGATCCGCAACCCATCTCCAAAGATATGAATATCTTCATAATGGTTTGATGTCTCAATATGGAGGTTTTTAGACTGAGCCAAAATGTTGACTTGGGCGACTACCTCACTCAAGATCTCTGTTAAATTAATATTCTCCTTATTGAGTCGAATCTCTCCGATATCGGCTTTTGAAAGCAATAAGAGGTCATCGACAATTTGTGACATCCGATTAATCTCTTCTAAATTACTCCTTAAGGTCTGCTCGTATTCCTGGGGAGTCCTTTCTCTCCGGAGGGAAACCTCCACTTCCCCTTTAAGAATGGTGAGGGGGGTTTTCAATTCATGAGAAGCGTCTGTGCTGAACTGTTTGATCTTACGGAAGGATTGATCCAGTCTGGAAATCATCTCATTGAATGTCTCAATCAGCCTTGATATCTCATCTCTAACCTTTGGGGGATTAATCCTTTGGTTTAAGTTTTGGGAGGTAATCATTCGTGCCGTTTTGGTAATTTGATCAACTGGCTTCAGTGCTTTGTTGGCAAGAAACTGTCCTCCCAGACTCGCCACCATGAGAGCAAGAGGTACTGTGATCATCAAGATAATGAACAACGTATTGAGAGCATCCTCAACATCTTCCAAAGAGGAAGCAATTTGAATAATCTTGGTGGTTTGGTTATTTTTGATCACTGGGAAGGTAATGATCCTCAATGGAGCATTTTCAAAGGATCGATGGGTTTCAAATGTAATCATGCCCGTGGAGGCATTCTTGAGTGCGTTGAGACTGATCGGGAGTTGAACATTTTTTAAATTATCAGATTTTCGACCAATTTTGCCTGATTCATCCAAGACTTGTATGAATTTCCCTATCGGTTTCAGATTCATCGATGCTTCAAGGGCCTGGTCGATATTTTCGAAACCAAATTTCGAGAGTGGAGAAACAGTTTCTGAAGCAATCAGTTCAGCCAGAGACCTCAACTTATTATCCACGTCACGATAGAGGCTTTTTGAAAGGGTGAGATACAAAAAACTGCTAAAGGAAATTAATAGAATTCCTAAAATGAGGACATACCATAGGGTGAGTTTCGATCGAAGACTCCGAAGACGCATTCATTCCCTTTTCATCATATAACCGACCCCTCGAATGGTATGGATCAGTTTGGGTTGGAATTCCTTATCAATTTTTTTCCGAAGATAATTCACATATACATCCACCACATTGGTGAGAGAGTCAAAATGGTAATCCCAGACATGCTCGGAAATCATTGTCCGTGTGAGCACCTTGTTTGGATTCCTCATAAAATATTCTAACAGGGCATACTCCTTACTGGTGAGTTCGATCTCTTTCCCTTTCCTCATGACTTTGTGGGTCACGAGAGATAGGGTTAGGTCAGCTATTCTCAGGATGGGTTCTTTTTCTATTTTTTCCCGACGTAGAAGGGCGCGTATCCTTGCCAAAAATTCTATAAATTCGAAGGGTTTGGTCAAATAATCGTCACACCCGGAGTCCAATCCCTGTACAATATCTTCCACAGAATCCCTTGCGGTCAGAACCAATACAGGGACATTATTTTTGTTCCCCCGAATTCTTCTTAAGACCTCTAACCCATCGATCTTCGGGATCATCAAGTCAAGAACAATTAAATCATATTCGTTCACTTCAGCCATATAGAGGCCCATTTCTCCATCATATGCCGTATCGACAGCATAATGTTCTTCTTCGAGGCCTTTTTTAATAAAATTAGCTACTTTTTTCTCATCTTCGACAACTAAGATTCTCATCCCTCGCCCCCTTTGATTTAGGAACGATATTAGCGTAACCGCGAGGTGAAAACCTCCAGTCAGAAAATGGCTGAAGTTATTCTTGTGCCTTCATCTTCATCCAGGTTATCATTATTCAAAAGGCTACCCTCCCCAATTATAAATTTAATATACAAAAAAGCAATAGTGGTAATAATTTAGCGCTTTGAAAATCCCTCCCTGCCTCCCTCCTTCGACAGGCTCAGGATGGTGAGCATGCCGAACCCTTTTCCAAAGGGAGGAGATATTAGCTTCCCCCTTTAGAAAAGGGGGATAGAGGGGGATTTTATAATGATTCTTTTAATTTCTTTGGTTTTTGAAATTCATTTTTAAAAAGGCTAAATTGATACCAATAGTGAAATAGGGAGGTATAAAAAACGGAAATCATTTTTTCCATGAAGCCTGTTAGCTAAAGTTGAAAAGTGCATAGTTTAAAGTTCAAAAGTGCCTATCTTCTCATCTCCTCTCCCCAAGGGGAGAGGATGAAGGTGAGGGGGATATATTTAAACTCCACCCTCACCCCAACCCTCTCCCGCCAGCGGGAGAGGGGGAATGATTGATTTTCATCGTCTGATTTTCATTGTCATCGCTGATGACCTGCCGTGGTTGCTACCGAGGAAATTAGGTATGCACTTTTCAACTGTAAATTTACAAAAACCTATGCACTTTTGAAGTTTAAGTGATATTTTTTTCCATGAAGCCTTGACACTTCATATAGACTTTGTTAGCATTTTTAAGATTTTTTCCAGTCAGGCAGTGAGGTGACGCATTGATAAAGATAGCAGGGATTCAGATATCTTGCAGCGAGGAAAAGGACCGTAATATTGAAAAGGCAGTAAAATTCGCTCAAGTTGCTTTAGAGAAGGGTGCGAACATCATCTGTTTTCAGGAATTATTCACGACTCATTGGTTTCCCAAAGAAATAAATAAGATTCATTTCTCTTTGGCCGAAAAGGTTGAAGGTCCCTCCATCATGAGAATGCAAAAACTGGCCCAAGAAAATGAGGCGGTTTTGGTATGTCCCATTTTTGAAATAGGAGAAGATAAGGCTTTCTATAATTCTGTGGTCGTCATCGATGCCGGAGGAGGGATTTTGGGAAGTTACAGAAAGATTCACGTTCCACAAATCCCTCTTTGGGAAGAGAAATACTATTTTTCATCCGGCAACCTTGGGTTCCCAGTTTTTAAAACGAAATTTGCTGTCATCGGTGTCCAAATTTGTTGGGACAACTTCTTCCCAGAAGGTTCAAGAATATTATCCCTAAAAGGAGCACAGATTATTTTTTCTCCCACCGCGGCTGCCTTTGCATCGCAAAAAAAATGGGAAACAGTGATCTCGGGCAATGCTATTTCAAATGGGGTCTATATCTTCAGAGTGAATCGAGTCGGGAGTGAAGAAAAACAAGATTTTTATGGAAGGTCGTTCTGCATTTCCCCAGAGGGGGAATTGTTGGATAAGCCTACCGGAATGAAAGAAGGCATTGCTTTCATCGACATTGACCTAAAGAACATTGAAAAGGTGAGGAAGGAATGGCCGTTCTTCAAGGATAGAAGGCCGGAGATCTACAACGAAATTTGTTGCGATGAGCAGATCGCCTCTACCGGCAGGGAAGAACTATAACAACCCGCCAGTTGCAAAAAAACAATATCGAAACCGGGCGGGGGTACTTGAAAAGCCTTGCAGCGGCACCTTTGGGAGTTAGCTGCATGCCTCTCCAGGCAAAACCGGGACTTCACGTAAAGTGAGATCCTCTGTAACCCTTCATTTACGATAAATCCGCAATTGCAAGGGTTTGGAAGTATCCCTGCCCGGGTTTGATGTTGCAACATCTGGGACAATTCATCATCCCTCTTTATAAAAAGGGGTGAAGGATTAAGAAAGTTTTTTATGGAAAGAGGAGAGAATGGGAAAGAAGAAAATTATCAAAGAATATTTAGAACCGATCGTCATCGCTGTCGTGATCGCTCTTTTCATTCGAACATTTATTATTCAGGCCTTTAAAATTCCATCCAGTTCCATGGAACCCACTTTGCTGGTGGGTGACCATCTTCTCGTTAATAAATTTATTTATGGAATAAAAATTCCTCTTACCGATATCAAACTGTTTCAATTGAAGCGCCCCAAAAGAGGGGATATTATTGTGTTTATTTATCCAAGAGATCGGTCAAAGGATTTTATTAAAAGAGTCATCGGAACGGAGGGAGAGAAAGTGGAGGTCATCCGCAACAAGATTTATATCAACGACAAGTTGATTGATGACCGATGGGGACATTATCACGAAGAAAGCAATTGGATGAAATACCTTCAACCGATAGAGAAATTTGGCCCCGTTCTTGTTCCCAAAGATTCTTTATTTGTTTTGGGTGATAATCGGGATAATAGTCAAGATAGCCGTTTTTGGGGTTTTGTCAATATCAATGCAGTGAGAGGAGAAGCCTTCATCATCTATTTTTCTTGGGATCGATATGCACAGAGCCTGTTGGGTAAGATCAGGTGGACGAGGTTTGGGAAGTTGATTCGTTAGTCAAATTGAAGATACTTTAGAACACATTTTCTTCAGCCCATCGAATATCTTTTTGGATCTGATTGATGAGATCGGATGGGGAGTCGAAGCGGATTTCATCGCGTATCCTCGCTTTAAAATTGACTTGAAGTTCATCCGCATAGATATTTTGGTTGAAATTCAAAATATAGACCTCTAACGAAAAACGTTCTTTTTTGCCTTCTTGGGTGGTGGAGAAAGTAGGATTTAATCCGACGTTGGCGAGGCCATTGAAGACCTGCTGATTCCATATAACTTCTACTGCATAGACGCCTGTCTTGGGATATAATTCATCCGAAATTTCTAAATTTGCCGTGGGGAAACCCAAAGTATGTCCCCTCCTTGAACCCTCAACCACCTTTGAAATGATCGGATAATCCCTCCCCAATAATTTCGAGGCCTTTTCTACCTCTCCATCCCGGATGAGTTCTCGAATCCTTGAGCTGCTAACAATCATGCGGTCAACTGTTAACCCTTCTATCACTTCCACTTCAATGCCAGAGTGTTTGCAAGTATCCTTAAGGGTTTCGACATCCCCACTTTTCCCTCTGCCAAAATGGTAGTTGTATCCAACGATGATCTTCTTGGCATTCACCTTTTCCACTAAAACATTTCGAACAAATTCTAAGGGGGACATCTCTGCGAAAGCCGATGAAAATTCGATGCAGAGGACCGTTTCTATTCCCAAATTCTCGATCAGCATCATTTTTTTCCTAAAGGGAGTTAGCAGGGGTGGACAACGTTTGGGAGAAAGGACCTGCAGGGGGTGGGGTTCGAATGTGATAACCACTGCCTCTCCGTGAATCTTTAATGCCTCTTCCTTCAACCTTTCAAAAATCTTCTGGTGACCTAAATGGACACCATCAAAATTTCCCAAAGTGATCACAGGATTAACAAAAAGCCTATTGAGATGATCAATTCCAAATATGATTTCCATCTTGATTCGTCAGGAAATGGCTTTAAATTCTCAGTTCTTGACTTTATCTCAAATATAAAATAATATTTAAAAAGTTTCAATCGAACCGCTTCATTGGGACATGTCTCGTGAGCGCTGCTTTCCGGGCGGGATCAAGGGGCGCTACATGAAATCATTCTTCAGCTCCGGGAGACCTCCTCAGAGGGCAGGGAGCTTCATATGCCGAAGTGGCGGAATTGGTAGACGCGCTAGATTCAGGGTCTAGTGGGGAGTAGTCCCTGTAGGGGTTCGAGTCCCCTCTTCGGCACCAAGTAAAAACAAGGGGTTAGGCGATTTTGCTTAATCCCTTTTTTGGTGTCAAAGTGAGGCTTGGTCAACGTTTTGGTCAACATTTGATTTTTCACTCTGTAAAAACCCTTCGAGTTTCCTGATTGCTTCTTTTGCGTCATCTGCATCGATCGTGTTATACCGATCAAACATCTCCCTGGTTGAATGACCTGTGATCTCCATGATCACCGACTCCTGGACCCCGGCCTTTCTCATGTTCGTGTTAAAGGTGTGTCTCAAGTCATGGGTGACAAAACCATCCTTCTGAAACCGGCCGTAGGGGATCTTTGCCTTCTCACAGGCCTGGGTTAAGGTTCCCCTGATATCCTTTACCGGCTTCCCATTGTAAAGGAACACATGGTTGTCATGGATCGCCCTCGGAATCCCCTTCAGGATGGCGTAGAGCCCGTCACAGATAGGAATTAACCGGGGTTCCCTGTCCTTGGTATCAGTGGCCTCCAGTTGAATAACCCGGTTTGGAAGAAAAACCTTGTCCCAGGTGAGATTGACGATCTCTCCCTTTCTCATGCCGGTGTAAAAAGCAGTAGCGATAATTCCTTTGGCATGGAAGGGTAGGGCACTTAGAAGCCGATTGAATTGATCCGGGGTGAGAACCTTTTTCCTTGCATTGGCATTTCTCTTTAGCAATTTCTTGACCTTTTTGAAGGTCTTGATGATATCCCCGCTAACCATGTCGTTATCGAAGGCTTTGTTTATCATGGTTCTTGCCGCTCCGATCTCTTGGTCAATGGTTGAATCGGCTTTTCCTTCTGCCGTTCTCTTGGCCTGGAGATTTTCAAGATCAACGGGCTTGATATCGCTGACAAGTTTATTCCCTAACTCTGAGTTGAATTTATTCAGACAGTTTTCTATCACCCAGTAGTAGGAGAGGGCTTTGATTTTCTCAAGGCTGAGATACCACTTTGTTAGCTGATTAAATGTCATTCTGCATTCAGCCTTAATATCAAAGATCCGGTTTTCCCTTTTCTGAACCTTCCTCTTTGAATCAGCGTCTCGGGCATCCTCGATAGAGAAGGGATCCAAACCCTCAAAGCTTCCTACTGCCTGTCTGCACTGGCTTCCATCGGGCATCCTGAAATTAATCCAATACCTCACGCGCTTTGACTTCTTGGCTTTGTCCAGATCCTCGCCACATTTGCACAGCTTATTTTTTGTCTTCTGCTTCTTGTGGCAGACCGGACACTCAGCTAAAATGGCCATTTGAATCACCTCCTTAGTCTGAGAAGAATATATTCTTTTCCTTCTTCATTTTACGAACTAACTTGTCCCGTAGGTTTGGCAGCTTTTTGTGGCAGTTTGGGCACTCAGCAGAGATTTCACCAAGGATGCTCAATTGCTTTTCGATTTCTTTCTTGATGACCTCATTCGGATACATTAGATCGAAGAGATTTCGGACCTTCATTCGAAGCTTACTCAACCGTTCGGACGATTTCTCCAGAGGCTCCGGGTCGGACTGTTTTATTTGGCGCTTTACTTCGGTGATAAGCTCAAGGTCTATTTGTCTCATTAGGAATTCAATTTTGGTTCCTAAGTCGGTGTTCCATCCAATGGGGCTGTCCTTGGTAGCTTCCCTCAATGTCACTTTGTGATCCTTCCTTCTCTTGATCATCTTGAGATTGGGTTTTCCTTTTGCTTTGCTCATAAATCCCTCCAAGATAGTATTTAGGGTTTAGCAGGGTAACGGACTCGTCTCCAGCGAAGCCTGAGCTTCCTTAACTATCTCTTGAAAGGACATCTTTTCGAAAGACCCAGGATCATGTTTCGACAACCAAGCCCGAGCCTCCTCTCTACTAAGATGTTTAACCTCAGATTTCGTCTCACTTTCGATCTCCAAAATAAATTTTCCTTCTGGAGAGAAATAAAGAGCTTCATGTATCTCATCTTCTGATATCAAAAAAGCCTTTTCCAAATCGACATTCTTTTTCATGCTGTTTGTCCTTTCCGGCCAAAGGCCCGTTAAAGGGTAAGGGGTTCACCTCCTTTCAGTGTCGGATTTTGAGAGTTCTCCTTGTTTTTTCTCTAACCTTCGGATGAGATCCTCCCAGAGCTCCACAACTTCTTTTCTTGCTTTTTCCTCGACGAGTGGTTTCCCCTTCTCAAAAAGAAGTTGAATCTTCTTCTGCTTATCCATGATCATATCCATTATGGTCGTCATCTCTCCATTAGGTGCTTTGGCTTTCTTGATTTTCCTGAGATGAGCAAATTGCCGGTTAAGAGATTTAAGAGCTTTTATTTCATCGTCGATCTGCTTCTTGATCGCTTTAATTTCCTCTTCACTTTTAAGTTTGGTTTTATCCATTCTTTCCCAATACTCATCAATGGCGCGCCTTATAAGCTCTGAGGCCGTGAGTCCTGTTTTTTTCGACATGGCTTGAAGCCTTTTAACCTGAACCTCAGTTAGGTAAAAATTCATTCTTTTTGCCATATCAATTTCCCCCTTCGATCATATATGTGTTTATTATACACACCTCATTAATTTTGTCAAGAAAAATCTTTAGACTCGTTTGGACAGCCATTTATAAAAACAGTTTATTTGTGTTTTAGCTCACTCTTTGATACCCTCTTCTTTAAACAAACGGCCTTTGATTCCACACCTCTGGCAGGAGATATCAAAAAGGTTAGACCGCTAAATATTGGTTCAACAAAAACACTAATCGAAAGGAGAGCACCATGGATAAACAACAACGAGGAAATCGTCTGGCAGACCAAGAAGACGCCCAGAACAAAATTTCCGACATCACAGCCAAACTCGCTAAAATTGGCCGAATGTTAAAAACCCTTGCAGATGCCATGTTGTCGCAACCAGAAAACATAATATTTACCGATGGTCCCGAAGATCTGACGAAAGCTCCATTTCTGCGAAGTCCAGTATCTTGCAATTGGAAGCAATTTCCTAAAATCGAGGACATTGCGAAACTCATTCAGGACTTGAGACACGAGCAATATCGACTTTCGGACATAGAACGTAGCTTGAAAGATCCAAATCGGATATAAGATACCGAGGAAAACAAGAAATCGCCTTTTTGAAACATTCGAACCAAAATCTTTTAAGGTTTTCGTTTGGATCTTCGCTAAACTCGAACTCGATTTCATATTTGCAAAATTCTTTAGGCATAATAAACCCTCCTTTAGATGGACATTTATTGCCTCAACCACTTGATATCGTTTTTTGCGATCCTCCGAAGTGTTTGGCCAATTCATCGACGGTAAAAAAATCGTCTTTCATATCTATCCCCTCTTGATAACCGAAGGAGCCCGTATCATGGGATTCATCACCCTTTCATCTTCCTTTTTCTCTTACCTTGGGCCTGGGGCATTTTTCGAAGCATTTGCCTTTGTTCGAGGCGCTGCATTATTATTTCTCTTGCCCCTGGAGCCATCTGGTCGATGTAGCCGAGGGTTTCTTCGCGAAACTCACTGAAGGCCTTATGACTGAGCCAAACTTCGCCGATTTCAAGAATCGTCTGCACTTGCTTCCTCCCTTCGGAGGCGAGCTTGATCACGATTTCTTGAAATGCTCTTTTTTCGGCTCCCGTAGTGGTGAGAACATCGGCCTCTGCCTTTTCCAATTGCTGATTGATTGTTTGGGTAAGCTTTCTCATTCGGGCCATAAGGTCGAGGTCAGACTCGATGATTTTATTGGTGGTTTCGGGGGTGAGAGTGTTGACTATGGTTAAGCCCAGCTTCTTTTTGGCCTTCGAAATGGCAACCGCGGAGCAATGAAAGAATTGTGCTAATTCTTTCGGAGACTTACCCTCTTGTATGAGTTCACTCATCTTCGTCAAATTTATCTTTTGTTTAGGCATTTTGGTTAACTATAGTTTAAATTAACTAAAGCCTGAGCAGATCCCTCCCCTCATTCCGAGTGGAAAATGATAAAAATACGCCAAAGATGAGAGCTGGAGGGTTGATCCCGCGATGTGCGTCAATGTTTTTCAAAAAATTCTGAGAGACACCGATCGATGTGATTTTCACGTCTGTTTCTCTTTTTACTGCTTCATGGAATCCAAGAAGGCTTTGGTATTTCCAATGCAATCCGAACCAAGTTCTTGTAATGGTTGTTTCGCCAATCCCAGCAATCTATCGACACGCACAGGGGAAAGACCACTTTGGCGGTGAAAGTATGTCTTTTTGTTTTAATAGTTCCCTGGATATTCATGGTCTCCTCCTGTTGACCTTGTGTTGACTATGCTTTCTTTACCTGCAATAAAATCAGTTGCTTTAACCCCTCGCGTTAGACTCGGAGTCAAGCGAAAGGGAATCCACATACCGGTCGAGGTCCCGTATATCAAAGCGGACAAGCTTCCCGATCCTTTTGGGTTTGACAGGGAAAGGGACCTTTGACTTTGGAGCAACACCATTGTAGAGGGTCCGAGGCGAGAGGCCTAAGTAATGCGCTGCCTCATGGACCGATAACAACCGCTTGACTTGTTTTTCCTCGCTCATTTGTTGTTAGACCTCCTGATAGATTTCTGAGGTTTCATTTGTTCGCCTAAAACCCACTGGTCAACCCCTGGGGGATACCCCATAGTCGTCAAAGGGGGGGTATCTGGGAGCGTTCCTAAAGAAAAGTACCCCCCCTGCCGAGAGATGCTCGGGTACTTTTCCCAGAATTCTCGACCGCTCATTGACTCTGATCATCCTTTCTCCCAAACCGTGATCAAATCAATTCACACCAGTGAATTGATATATATAGGGAAGTGGTAAACTGGTACGAGTCGAAAAACTCAATTCTATCAAAGATTTGATTTATACCAGTCATACTTCCCCCTTTTTCTTAGCGGTCAAAATTAAGTCAATGAAATTATTAAGAAACACTTATTCCAACCGCTCACTTGTACCAGTGGTACTGGTCAGAGTCATGGTCAAATCTGCCTCTGGTAAGGTTAAATATCCCTTGGTGGCTTTCCCCTTATAGACGACCTTGCTTTCTGAAAGCAGCTTCTCAATACAACTCTGTCCCTGCCTTCTTGATAGGCCAAGATTGCGCGTCATCCAATCTTTCAGCGTGCTCTTGGTTGGATTATTTTGGCGCACATAAAGCAAAATCTTGTCCAAGTGATCGGACTCGGGGTGAGAAATATAATAGAGAAGCGTTTCGGGGTTGCGCTTAAAAGTGAAAGAATCAACGGGCACATCGTTGGAGAGATGTTCAAAGGTAAACTCAGGATTCTCCCGGTGCTTGGCTTTAATCCTTATTTCAAAGTCCATATCCGCAAAAAAGAACATAGGCCCGTACGTGGAATCCCATGAATCCTTTTCATCTCCTGTATTTTTTCTCAAATGGTGTGCTGCGATCAACAGAAGATCCGGGTATGTTTCGATGATCGAATCGAACCGTCTGATAAGCGGCATGGCGCTGGCCGTATCTTTCAAGTCAAAATTGGCAATCTTGTAAAGAGGGTCCAGGATTAGAACCTCTGCCTGATGCTTCTCAATCAGGCGTATAAGCCATTCAAAATCTCCTTTGCCGGTTATGTTAAAGCCTCTCGCCAATTCAAAGACAGGCATCGCTTTGAAATTCCCAATCGTGCCTCCCAACCCCTTAACCATGGAATCAAGTCTTCTTTTGAACCTGGAATCTTTTAGCTCGAAACGGACATAAAGCACTCTTGCGGGTTGCACGGTTTCGAATCCCAGAAAGGGAATGCCCATAGAAAGGCAAAGTGTAAGTTGCATGAGAAGCAAAGTCTTTCCCATTTTGTAGGAGGAGACCACATAACCCTTATCACCCCGAGAGAGTATTGGCTTAATCAAATACCGCTCTTCAGACTCCGGTTCGCTCAAGATTTGCGATAAAGTTTTACCTTCCCCCCGCCGATAGAGAATCAATTCTCTTTTTAGCGAAGGTTCAGGGTATCCATGGCAGAATTGAGCAAGGGAGTCGTCGCCGGAAATAACTTTCCGTGCGTCTGCCCACGTTTTGAAAGCGCAATGGTTATGAAAGCACTGATAGCCCAACTTCCCGTCAGATCCTTGAATGATAGACGAATCCCCGGCCACGTCTTTTGTGGTGTGTTGAGTGGCAAATAAGCATCGTTCAAGGGCATAGATGGTTCGATGATCATCAGATTTAACCTTGTATTTAATCCCGTAATGCTTCAAATACCGTTCAACAACAAGAGTCCCTAAGCTGTTATCCCCTGTCTGTGCTGGCATCATCCGAGGTTCTGGTTGAGACTCTTGTTTTCGGAGAAGTGACTTGATTTTCTCATAGGCCTCCATGGGCAACTCTGGGAAGGGGATCTCCCAAGGCGAATGACCCTCCATCCATCTATAAGGCCTCTTCGTCTCGGGATGGATCGATGGAGGTGCAAACATCCCCAAGTTTCCGGTCCTGACCTCAAGAAAGGTTTTATCATTTCCGTTTTGAACCTTGATCGGTTTTATGGGTGAGGAAACCTTGAACCATCTATGAACCGATTTATTGCCACTAACTGAAATGGGTCCTTTCGGTAGTTTCAGCCCTTTAACAAAATCCTCAGCTCCAGGGCCATCAGGATCAATAACGGCAAAACTATCTCCTAACAGCAGCCAAATGTTGGCATCAGAGTATTTTTCTTCCCAATCAAGATAATCGTCGCTTACAGGTAGTGGAAGAGGAGCGCCATCCTCGCCATTTTTCCACGGTACGGTAGGACCCTTGTATGTTTTGGCAGCAGGGTAGGGGATAAGGCCGAGCTCCCTGTAGGATTTCCAATGGTGTTTAAAAGGAGATAGATCATGTTCGGTTTCCATAGCTCTTTCCCGTCTACCGTACCCGTATCATGTTCCCGTCCCGGACCTCCAACATTTTGGCCCGAAGCCGTCTCAGCACGGCTACATAATCCAGGAGGGATATAGAAGGATTATCTTGATATTCGCGCAGCAGTTCATAGGTTTGAGCTGTAGATGGGAATTCAAAAACAACTCTGCTGCCTTGCTTTGTAAGAGTGGAGGATGTCCCTTTAAATTCGAGAAATGCAGCTTGGTTGATGTCATAGAGGGGAAGTCGTTTTCCAAGAGTCATTGTCGTCACCCATTCACGGAAGTTCTGAGGATTAATTTTTGGCCCTCATGCTTCCACTTTTCCAGAAAATGGTTGAAAGGTCAAATCTGGAATATGGGGGGATTAAGGGGTGTTGACGGGGGTTTTAGGGGGTATTGACGGGGTTATTTTGATGATTTTCTATTTTTCATGCTCCGGCCTTTTTTCCATTTGTTCAATTCGCTTGGAAAAGCATAAACGCGATTGCTTTTCTTGTCGGTGTAAGTTGGCACACCCTGTGCTTTATATGTCTTTTTGACAGTATCAGCGCGTACGCCTAAGAATTCGCCTATTTCTTTATATCCGTGAAGTGGTTTCTCGTTGGTATCTGGACGTCGTTGTTCCACCTCATCAGTTGTTATTTGGCCTTCTTTCAACGGTTTTATTACTTCCGTTTTCTCTTCACGACATAAGAGGGAGGGAAAAGGAAAATCGATATTCAGGTTTTTACTGATGTTCTCGATGTCTTTTTTTAAATCCTCAAGCATGACAATATCTAAGTCACTTCGCCCGCCATACCGCTCTTTCTTCAGTTCTCTGGTTTCAGGGTCATGAAGGGGTAAGTGGGTGATAGGGCTGCAAACCTTCCAAAGGTCGTCTGGCATCCCAGCCCATCTGTGAAAAATCCAAAACCACATTTCGTATTTCGTCTTGGAACAACGAGCTTCGGGGACGCGATCACATTCAAAGTATCCCCACAACCGGTCCAGAAGAGTGTCAGGATATCGTTCATGGAGGAAAATATGCGGAAGATAACCCAGTTGGATAAACCCGTTTACGCGAGCTCTTTCTGCGTGGCTTTCAGTTGCTCTTTGAATCTTCTTTATGGCATCAGGTTCTTGGGGTAATGAGACAGACTTTTTATGTCGGTTAGGTCGGACCAATTTTGGCGAGTTGTTCGATTTGCTTAGAACCTTTTTCATTGCCATCTCCTGCTATAGCTCCCTGCAAGATGGATCGGGGGAAACCGGCCAGGAGGCTTGTCGGGGAACTCACCCTATCCCCCAAATTTTTAACAATCTGCTCTTGTCTCTCTTATATTCCTTATCCCAGGTTCTCTCTTCCTTCTTACCTGCACACTTCGCTATAAAGTTTCTCTTCTCGTGATCCGGGAATAATAGGAGTAGGTTTTTGTTTCTTAAGTATCTTGTCTAACTCTTTTATTTGATCTTTGGGCAGAAAGGTTTCATCTATATAAAGGGAAGAATCTAATTGAAGGTCTTGAAATTTGACTGTTTGAGATTCCCTTTGCGAACATCGTAACTCTTCTAAAAAAATGAGTCTGGTTTCCGCAAATTTTGTCCACACTCTAACAATATTCTTATCAGTTTTTATTGACCCCAGAAATCCCTTCGTATTATAGGGATAATGGATGCTATCTTTATCGTAATACCAAAGACTATCTTTGTCTTTAAAGAAGGGTCTCCAATTTTCTGCCTCTGCCTTGCCAAGGTTGGAAAGCAGAAGAAGACCAATAATACCTATTAAAAAGAGGCTAAATATCCGCGTCTTCAATTATTTTCCTCCTCGCAATCTCTCTGCATATGAAGATCTAAATCAGTTTAAAAAATTCCTCCTCAGTCAAACCTGCTTTTTTTATTTGGTCCTTGAGGAGTCCTATTTTGATTGGCTTCCCTTTGTGGACCGGGATTGAGAGAATGTTGGGGTTTCCTTCTTTGGTCAGTTTTACATGACTCCCTTTGAATCCTCTGTTCGTCCATCCTGCTCTTTCGAAGGCCGTGATCACTTTCTCCGGCTTTAGATTATAAAGGCCAGCCATGTTAGGCGACCTTCCTTTTCGGACCAGCCTCTTTCTTTACCTCCTCCTCCACATCAAGATGACCTTTGATGGCGTCCTTGATCATGTCCAGGGCCTCCTCGACACTATCCCCCTGGGAAGAGCATCCAGGAAGCTCGGGACATTCCACCCAGTATCCCCCACTTTCGAGATCGGGATGGAGAATGACTTTGAATCTTCTCTTTGCGACATTGACTATGTAGGTCCTGTCCGTCGCTATTTTGGAGGTTTTCCCTTTCAAATCGTTAATCAGTTTCGCAATGGCTATCGCTAAGACGTATTGTCCTTGTTTCAGGGTATCCATAATGACTTTATCCTTGTTTGTAAGGACGAAGATGGTCTCTCCATCTGTCAGAAATCTCAACTCGGCTAAAGGTTTTTCGACTTCAGTGAGATGCTTTCTCAAAAAATTAAGGCTCTTCCTGATCTTTTGTAAGGAAAGTCCTTGATCTCTAAGAAATTTAGCTACTCTGAACTGAATAAGATCAGTGAAAGAATAAAGTCTCACTGACCCATAACCGGAAGCTTCGCAAACAGAGGGTTTAATGAATGCTGTCCGGTCCCAATAGTCAATCACCCTGGTGGGAATCGCGATTATTTTTGAGACGGCCTTTGAATTAAAGGAATTGATCAAGGTAATCACCTCCAATGATTTTTAAATTCATTGATGCTATTTTAAACTCAAAAAAATATAAAGTCAAGAAATATTTTACGTCAACATTGTAGAAATGGAATCACGCCTTTTCCATTGCGGGGTTAGAGGGCCTTTTCCAGGAGCCCTGAACAGAGTGCTCATAAGTTCTTTGAGCACCGGCTTTGGTTGGTCCCATCTCATGCAATTCGAGACGGCTCTTCGCCTGTTAACTCGGCGATTTCCTGGGCGAGCTTGTCGGCCTGAGTTTTGAGTTCAGCGGTTTCTTTTTCCAACGTCTTCGCCCTTTCTATGACAATCTCGTCCAGCATTCCGGGCTTCCTTTCGCTAAAGATAGACAACTCGTAGTCGGGACTTTCTCTGAGTTGGTTCAGGGCCTCGATGACGTTGAAAATTTCGAGTTGAAGCGTCTCGTACACGGAACGTAACTGCTTGATTTCCTTTTCCTCGCTGAAGTCCAGACCCTGCCAGCCTTGTCGCATGATGAAGCCGTCGGGATCATTGGCAATTTCACGGAGTGTAGCAATATCGCCGCTGTCCTTGGCCCCATTGATAGCACTGGTAAGCTTCTCGTAAGTTTCCAACTTGTCCGGCTCGTGGGCAAAGCGGTCTGGATGGTAGAGCTTTACCAGCTTCTTCCAGAGGCTTCCCAATTCCTCCTCTTCCTCGGCCGTAAGTTGCTTTTTATTCGCTACCGCTTCCGCCGTCTGCTGGTAATCCTGCTCGGTTTGGGTCCGGGCCTTTTGATAATCACCTTCCACCTTCTCAGCCTCCTCATCACTTCCGCGCAAGAGGCTGTCCAGATATTTGCGGCGATAATCAACAATCAGTTTTAGTCGATCACGTTTTTCGTAATGGACCCGGAGCCGTCTGAACAGTATAGCGTTTAAGGCTACCACTTTGGATTTCTCTCGGGTGTACTCCACTTCAAGTTTGGCAAGGTGATCCCGCGAGCCTGCCACAAGGCGGCGCAGTTCCTCTAACTCCGGGTTAAGGTAAACAATGAGGCCAAGCTCTATAGCAACCTTCGCCTCCTCCGCATTTGCCTTTCTTGCGGACGGAAAGACAGACAGATCCACTTCCGGTTCAATGCCGCGACTTAGTTCTCGCAAATACCATCGACCCATCTTCGCGCTTCGCGCGTTGGATGAACCTGCAAGCCGATCAATCCAGCGCCTAATTTTAGGGTTCTGTTTTGCTTCCGTGAAAAGATGACCCTTGAATTTCCCGAAAGCGATTCGCGAGGGATACCATTCCTCAGAGGTATACGCGACTATCTTCTCCCATGTATCCAAGCCGCGCTGCTCGGCAATGGGTCTGAGGACAATTCCGAGCAGATCCATGACTGTTTGCACGTCGCCAAGGGCCGTGTGGGCGCCACGTTGGGATAGACGATAATACTGCCGGAGCGTTTGCAGTTTGCAGTTGCCCGCCGGAACTGGATCGAGAAGGCGCTGGGCCAATCGAAGAGCGCAGAAACCCTGCGAGCCGATAGGAACAACACGAAGTCGCTTCCACTCCGGTTTCAGCACTTGTTCCAGGTCGTACTCCAGATTAAACGAAACCAGCGGCAAGCTGCCTGCGTATTCCGTAAACTCCCGATACACCTCCAACGGTGGCTCGCCGTCGCGTTCAAGGATTTCGCGTGTGTAGCCGTGCACCCGCGCCGCCTCAGCGGGGATGTCCTGATTCTGGTTCAGCAATTTTTGAAACGGCTCTCCATCCGGCCCCCAACCCCGCATCCGCTGCGCGGCCAGTTCCACCACGTAGATTGTTCCACTCAAACCAGTCGTTTCCGTATCGAGTAGAATCCAGTTAGTTTTTTTCATGTCTTCGCCATCTCTTTTCTAATATATGTTTCCAACTTTCCCAGTGGTTTCAGTGGGACGCTTTGAACTCCCGATAACGCCGGTCGCCTTCCTGTTGCTCACCCGGTGACAGCATGGAGGTTATAGATGCCAGTTCCTTCGCCGCGTCTTTGTGACCTTGCTCAGCAGCGAGTTTGAACCACTTGTAGGCTTCAATCACATCCCTGGCAACACCCAACCCATCACGGTATTGGTTACCAAGACCAACCGGAGCCGAGGCATCGCCCTGTTCAACAGCTTTTAGAAACCATTTCGCCGCTTCAGTATAGTCCTGGAGAACTCCATGGCCGTAAAAGTATTGTTGGCCAAGGTTGTATTGCGCATCAGCGTTTCCCTGGTCGGCGGCTTTTAGAAACCACTTCGCCGCCTCAGCGTGGTCTTGGGGAACTCCGTGCCCATGATGGTATTGATAGCCAAGAGCGCACTGGCCTCCAGCGTTCCCTTGATTGGCGGCTCTTCTAAACCACTTCCCGGCTTCAGGATAGTCTTGTGGGATACCTATCCCATTCTCATAGCACAACCCAAGGTATGCTTGTGCAGATGAATGACCCCCTTCAGCAGCAGAGCGGAAGAATCTCACTGCTTCCGCGTAATTCTGATGCACATCCTTTCCATGGTAGAAGGACATTCCCATCTGGAACTGTGCCTCAAGGTCCTGGACTATGTGTTCTTGCTCAGGGTCCATGATGACTTTTGTATCAGGACTCCGGTGCAGCGTACGCAGATGTTTCAGGCCGCGAATGTCTAAAACCCGAATGGGGTTCTTGGAGCAATTAACTTTTTCGAGATTTTGGCAGGAACTCAGGTCCAACTCTGAAATGGCGTTGTCGGCACAATGCAGGACCCGCAGTTTTGATATTTGACTGACTTCCAATTCGGCAAGCATATTCTTGGCGCAAAATAAATGGGTGAGTTGGGCTGAAGAGTGCAATTGGAGTTTCTCCAGCCGATTTTCCGAGCAACCCAGAACTTTCAAGGCAGGCAATCTGCTAAGAGCCAAATGAGTAAGGCCGACCCGATGGCAAATCAACCACTTCAATCGTGCCAAGGGAAGCGCTCCGATGTCGCTTAGCGACGCTGCATCGGACGCACCGATAAACCGAATCCCGATGATTTCCAAGCCATTTACCCACTCGATCCTGTTGCAGCGGAGCAGTTTCAAGTCCCAGTTTACCCTCAGAAGTCTCCCGTCCAAAAATAGTGGCCCATCGAAATACGGTTTTGTCATTGGTTGGCCGAACCTATCCTTACACAGGCTCTGCTGATCGAATAACCGTGTTGTGACCTCCTCCGGCATCAGTCCAGTCTCCTCTGCCCAAATCAAAATCTGACGGTAATCCGGCTCACACCATTCGTACTTGCCTATTCGGAATTTCGCTGGTGAGGGCACACGCGGTTCTTTGATTGCCAGAGCCAGCGTATCTGCAACTATTCCAGACAGAATGCGTTTCGGACCTGAAGCCGTCTTTTCAACTGCACTTGACGGCCTTGGCACGAGCGCATTCTCTTTTTTGTCATTCACGGCACTCACCGGACCACGGGTGTTGATAAAGACGCAATTAATTTTGATGAAATTCTATGAAAATGAGGTAGAATAGTCAATTAGATTTGGAATTTCCGATTGATTGTGCGTTTCTCGTCCAGCCATGGTGTTGGCATCATCATTTCGAAGGGTAAAGAGGGAGGGGAGGCAATCACTGGGGCGTTCATTTACCTGGATGACCAAATGTTGTTAAAATCGACTCCGGCCTTTGCTTAATTTGCTTCGATTTAAGGTGAAGCTTTTTATTTAGAGAAAACCATAGTTATGTCAGTGGCCCCTAATATTATATGGTGTGAGCGCTGCAATTTCGAAACCACCACTGCGGTGATTTGGGGAGTATTCAAGTATAGATTTTCTGACGGGTCCGAGATACAGGTGGAGAGAAGTGCCGGTTGGTGCTCTGCATGTAACAGTATACAGCCCGTTGAAAAATCGACAGATCGCTCGAAGTTACTGAAAAAATATGAAGATTTACAAAAAGAATTGGCGCGACTGCAGAAATCGTTTGTTCGGACGCTTTTAAAATTTGACAAGCGTGAAATAGCTGACATTAAGTATGAGTGCCAAGAAATCGAGGACCAACTGCGACTCTTAGACGTACGCCGAGGACCGCAAAGGTGTCTGACTTGTGGAAGTACCGAAATTGCCGTGATTGATCTTCCATCAATAGGAGAAGAAGAAATTCGTAAGGTCGATTTTTGTCACCCTGGTTGTGGTGGAATGTTAAAAATTAGGAAATCTCATATTCGATACAGTATGAATTTCCCAAAAAAAGTCTATGACGTCGAAGGTAATAGAATACTTGAGAAATAGATGGGGGCCTTGGATGAAGAAAGTTAAAAGTGAAGACCTCCAAAGCCACCACTTTGGTAGCCATGGAGGTCCTTTTTATTGTTTTTGAATGTGTCCTGGTGTGTGAGAAGAGACCCAGGGACCCGAGGAAGGACCCTTCCCTTGAGCCTCGCTCTTGGTCAACACTGGTCAACAATTCTGCCTCGAAAGGGGCCGGACATTGCTAAAATCCTGTTCCCACTGGGTGAAAAGGCTAACGGGCTTTCCCTGAGAATTTTGGTCAACATTTGGTCAACCGCGGGTTGAACATTTCCCCCTATTTTTACCATCTTCACCCTGTTTACTATGAATCTGACATCCATCTAACTACTTGATTTCTTGACTTCATCCATGTTACCATCACTTACATGAAATTACTAAAAAGGTCATTCAGGGTCTAGTGGGGAGTAGTCCCTGTAGGGGTTCGAGTCCCCTCTTCGGCACCAAAAATCTTTGGAGAAAATTGGCCGAACCTAACCATTTAATCCATCCTTCAGGG
>Ga0315292_10000340_pt1 | contig 21339 bp, 22 predicted proteins | sample YL17G13_0_MG_FD_204029 | JGI IMG/M metagenome (GOLD analysis project Ga0315292, IMG submission 204029) | Sediment microbial communities from Yellowstone Lake, YNP, Wyoming, USA - YL17G13_0 | ecosystem: Environmental > Aquatic > Freshwater > Lake > Sediment | place: USA: Wyoming | collected... | reverse complement strand
CCTGCATAAGTTGTTCGATGCCTTTTTCACCAGCGGTAAAAAGGGTGGTACAGGCCTTGGGCTAGCCATAGCGGAAAAGGTCGTTAAAGCTCACGGTGGCCGGATTTGGTGTGAATCTGACAAGACCGCTACTCACCCGGCAGGTTATGTTGAGTTTAAGTTCACGCTACCTACGGCAGCAGGGGAGACCTGTAATGCCACATCCCGTCTACCAGCCCATAGCTCCGAGCTTATTGCGGGGCTCCTAACCTTTGAGGACTCACCGGCTGCGCAAGGAAGCGTCGACAATAGTGAGCTGACCCTAGAAGAAGAGATTATACACGCCAGCGACAAACTAGGTCGTCCGTTGAGGGTTCTGCTAGTCGATGACGAAGCCATCTATCGCGGAGCGTTGGGATCTTATCTAAGCCGCACACCTGGGTTGAGTGCGGCTATGAGCGTGATCCAGTCAACCAGCAGTAGTGAGGCGCTCGCTGAGGCCGCCAAGGAATCGATTGATTTGGTGATCACAGATGTCGATATGGGCGAGGAATCACTCAACGGCTTTGAATTGGTAGCAGCTTTGAGGGCTGAAGGTATGCACGCTCTTATCTGTGTTCACTCCAATAGGATCGTTGCCGCTGACCATAAGACCGCGACCATCGGGGGTGCTGATGCCTTCCTACCTAAGCCGGTGGCTCGTGCTCAGCTGCTCAGATTGGTTCTTCAAGCTGCGCAGGCAAGCCAGCAGACTATACAAAGCAAGCGTCAGGGCGTTGTTACGCAACCCGCCAGCAAGCCAGAGATTCTCGTGGTTGATGACAATATTTTTGTGCTGGAGGCGTGGCAAAGTGCTCTTGCTGGTGACGCGATTGTTCACTCCATTGCTAGCTTGGAAGACCTCGACAAACGTCTGGAGACCGACCCTGGTTTTGCCGGGCGCTTATTGCTGGCGGTGACTGATATGCATCTGGATGGATCGGGGGGTGATGGGCTCGATGTTGGGCGCCTTTTAAAAAGGCACAGACCGGGGTTGCAGGTACTGCTCAGTTCAGACGGGGTTATCCCACCCAGCGAGCTTGTTGGGGCAGTAGATATGGCGATTGGAAAGGACCCCGTTCGGCTAGCGACGCTGAGTGCCTTGTGTGCAAATAGCCACATTGGGCAGGTTGATCGGTGGGCTAGTGGCCGGACAATAGCTTTGAGCGCAACAGTCGGCTAGTTCTTTAGGGTCGAAGGTTTAAAGATACGACCTAAAACGGGCCGGCTTATGCTCTCGCTTGCTTTCGCAAAGCGCGTAGTGCCGGTGATTCTCTTGAGCTAGCTCAAGAGCGAAGCCGACGGTCCTGCCGAACAATTTGCGAGCTAAACTTTTAAGTATATATTTTGTCATGCGCAATCCTGAGATTTAGTGCGGGTGCCGCAAGTACTATTGCAAACGGCATTCCAAAACAAAAAGTCGTGATTTTATAGGAAAAAAAATCAGCGCCATCCTGTCCTTGGCGAAAAATCCGGCCACCTGCAAGATCAACTCGGACTTAGAGCCGGTTTAAAGTGCGACCAGGTTAGACTGGGATAGGGGGATACGATATAGGGACGCAGACTTGAAACCTTTTGAGCGTGCCCAGTGGGTAGCTAACCCCCACCCTGCAAAGCCTAGTCAGCGGCTAGAAGCCAATGTTGCGCGGGGGCGGTTGAGTCTGCTCGAATATCTGACCGCCAAACTGCGGCAACAGACGGACTATTTTCTAACGACTGTTGGTCTATAGTCGCCTGAGATGCGCGACCAAAGCCATACCTACCGAAAACGTCACCGACCGACCGCCTTGTCGCCCCGAAATGTCAAAACCGTACTGGTGACTTGGGCGACCATTTTGCCGTCGGATTTGACGATATCGCTCACATAACGACTGATACTTTTGCCCAGGTGCACAGGTTTAACGACCGCCCTGATTGTGTCATTCCAAACCGGACGAAAGAAATGAATCCGCAAATCAACGCTAATGAAGCTCTCACCTTCTGCAAGGTATGCCGCGCGTGCCGTGCCTATTGCGGCGTGGGCGATATCACAGAGAACTCCACCGTGAATTGCCCCGGTCGACCGCTAGATCGCGCATCAATTTCAAATGACCGAGCAGCTTACTGGTCGGTAAAGGCATCCGCTACCTATATAGTTCACACCAAAAAAAATGTACTGGATGTTTGGAGTGCAGGAGGTCGGTCCCGTTTAACTTGCAAACGAAATGCTTGAGCGGATGTGATTTACACAGTTAGTGCAGGCCGACGCTAGAGGCCGCGGTTCACCTTCAATGCGTGCGACGCCGTTGCTGGCAAAGTTTCTGGCAGCGCGGACGATTTTCGGCCGCCGCACTGACGCCAGAAGCGGCCTATCGAAATCGCAATATGCGACACTCTAAAAAATTCTTTTATAATCGACATCTTATGTTACAGATTTAGTAGCCTTGGATTTGGCACCCGACTTGCATCGTGTGAATTGCAACCGGGCAAACCATCCCGACAACCCATCTACCAAGGAACCCAAAATCTATGCGCCTAAAAATAATCTCTATCTTACTCGGAACTGTCCTGCCGGTCTTCGCCGGCTGCTCACGCGAAGGAAAAACCTCGCCTTCAAAAACGACCGCCATTATCGGGGTGAACAACCTAGCCGCCGAGAGTAACCCAAAGCTGCTCGCTACGGTGGGTGTGCTAACCATTGGCAATGGTGTCTGTACGGCATTCGCGACTGCACCAAGTGAGATCACCACTGCTGCTCACTGTTTGATAGGCGCAGGGGTCACGGATTTGTCTTTAGCCATTTTTACATCGGCAAAGGGTGTGACTGCTAAGATCACGTCCATAATCACTGTTGACACTAAGACGGATTACCTCAAGCTGGGAACCGCCACAGTATTCCCAAACTACCTTCAAATGGCATCTTTGCAGCCGGGACCAGTCAGTTTTGCTGGATATAACGAGTCAGAAAAGAAGCTTTTTGCTGTAGAAAGCTGTGGCATCACGAGCCGCAATGAAGCGGCGGGCGTCTTTTTTCACGCATGCTCGACGTTGCCAGGAATGTCCGGCGGTCCAGTCTTGCAAGGTGGTAAAGTCGTCGGAATCCACCTAGGTTACAAGGCAGACTTGAATGAGAATGTTGCCTTAGACGCGTCAGCGATCGGGAATAAAGTAGTTGACCTAACCTCACTTGGAATTAAGGATGAATGCGGCTGGGGTTGTGGCGGGGACTGGAACATTCACGTCGATCCGCGTAACCCTTTAGACGGAGCCACGATCGGCGGCGTAGTTGGTACGGTTCTTGGTGTTCCAGTTGTCGGCGTTGCCGTCGGCGCGTTACTAGGAAATCAAAACTTAGCTCAGCAAAGAATAGCCGAACTGAAAGCCCAGAACCAGCAACAAGCGGCTGATCTTCTCCAAGCTAAACTAGATCGCCAAAACGACGAACTCAATGCAAAGAAGGCAGCGGAGAATGCCGCCGCGTCAATCTCATGCTTGCGTGGACGTGATTCAGCGAACTCCTACATCGTAGGGGCCCTATCGTCGGCGCAGCAGACATTCAATACTTGCTTACAAAACGCTTCAGATTCAGCCGGATGCCAAACATGCCTCAACGCGTTTAACGACACTACTAATCAACAAATCGGATTTTCCAAGCAGGTTTTCGGCTGCCAGTAAGGCCGAGCAGTCCAAGTTAAATTGGTGCCAGCTATGGCGCACAGGAGAATCATGAATATGAAATCAATAATCCGCACTATAGGACCTTACTTACTTGCTTTCGGATGTGGTCATCATTCAGTACCATCATCAAGCAAAGGCGACGTAGATCCGGCCGCACATAACTCCATCAGAATGGGGCAAGGCTTTAATTCTATTGGCGGCGCGGCGTACTCCGAGGATCTATCATACTGTGTCGAACGTACGCCAACCACGACGCTTGGCCAGTCATCAGGCGCAGATCTCACTATCTACGTTGACAGCGTTTCGTCGCAACAGGAAGTAGACTTGGCGGTGTCTTCTTCGCAAAGATTCGGTGCGGGTGGCTCACAATCAAATCTTTTTTCGGCGAGTGCCGATTACAAGGATAACCGCAAGATTAACTCCACTTACCTGTCGAAATATAGCTATGTTTTTATCAGGATCAAAGAGGCCTTTGCGCCTGAGGTTATGTCAGAGTTTAGGGTCTCGCAAGAGTCACTGACTTACTTCACCGCAAAGCCAAGCGAGTTTTTTGGCAAGTGCGGCGACCGCTTCGTTAGCGGAGTGCAAAAAGGCGCTGAGGTTATAGCTTTCCTCCGATGCGAAGTCGATTCCCAGACACAGAAGGAAGAAATCGACCGGAGCGTCAAGGCCCAGGCAGGCTATAAGGGGCTAACCGCAAGCGGCTCAGTCGACAACATTATCGACTCAGTCCGCAACTCGACCAACAACAAATGCGTCGTTGTGGTCGCTGCGCAAGGAGGTGTTGGGTCCTACGATGTCAATTCGTCGGAGAGTTTGGTAAGCAGTGCAATTGGTTACGTGACCAGGTCGACACCAGCTACTGCGAGCCCACTTGAATTTCAAACGATGCCTTATAGCTCGATATTAAATCTCGATTTTGCAAACTCAGTTATAAACAAAGTGGATCTGGCCTTAGCTAATCAAAAATCCTTCATAGCAGAAAAGAAATCAGAGATTCACGACGCCATGTCGATCATCGCTGACGCTGACTATGACCCCGTTCGGAACCAGCCCATGATCAGTTACGGCCTTGCCACGATTGATAAACTTGCAAGCAGTATTGACGTTTGCCTTAGGGACATCTATTCACCGACTAAGTGTCGAGATCCAGCGACGACGATTCTACCGCCCGGAGCAGTTTTCCGACCGGGCCTTGACAAGCGATAGATGTACACAGTTAAATTACCTAAATTAAAGGATAGCAACATGAAGATCACCAGAGCCTTTACCCTAACGTCAGTAGTGATGCTTGGTGCAGCATTAGGATGCGGACGATTCGATGGGCATAAGCATCATGCCGATGACCCAAGTGCAAACCCTACCGAGCCTTCCCAACAATGTCCCGACCTGCCTCACTCTGGAGTGACTTGGAAAGATGCCACGGTGACGGCTAAGTCAGTCGCTGACCTGCGGTCAAAAAAATGCGACTCACAGGCTGATTTGCTAGAGACGAAAGTGCAGACGTACTCCAATCAGGTTGACATGAAGTCACAATTTGTATCTCTATCGGATGCCGATACTTGCCTTGGAAAAAGCAAAGCTCTTACTGATTTTTATCCCGGTGCTTTGTCGAGTTTACAAACGGACTTCGACAATTGCCTGGATCATGCTGGGAAGGCGGTTGACGCAGATAGCTGCCTGGCTACATTTAAATCCGGCGGAACGCGCTACCTAAACTTAGCGAATAAGATGGCAGGTTGTTTGAACAGTTAAGTCAATACCAGCCAATTGGGGCTTAGGTTGCGAGCATTAGATAGTGGCTGACGTTAGGATAGTCGGCCCTGGTGACCGCATCAAACCCTTGCGGATGGCGCTTTCCATAGATTTTTGCTTAGTGCATAATACCCAGAAATCCGAGTCGTTGCGCTAGTTTTCTGCGGATTTCCGATGACTGCTAAAAAAGCCGGGTCTCAAGGCCAAATGGAACTCTTTGGTGCAAGCCTTGAGGATCTTCTCAATTCATCGCATCCGCTTTGTGAGCTGGCTGAACGCATCGAATGGCAACGGTTCGAGGCAAAATGCGGAGTTCATTTTGCGGATCATGCCGGCAGGCCGCCGCTGCCAACAAGGCTGATGGTTGGTTTGGAATGTATGAAATAAATGATGAACGAGAGCGATGAAACGGTCGTCGCCAAGTTCGTGGAAAATCCCTATTGGCAGTATTTTTGTGGCCTCGAACATTTCACGCATAGAATGCCGTGCCATCCCACATCGCTGGTCAAATGGAGGAATCGAGTTGGCTTTAAGGGGTGCGAGACGATGCTGGCGGAGACGATTGACGTCGCTAAGCGAGCCAAGTTGGCGACGGAGGAATTGCTGGCTGAGGTGTTTGTCGACACCACCCTGGCTCGGGAATGGGCTTGGCCATAGCCCATAAAGTCGTTAACGCTCATGGAGGGAGTATCTGGTGCGAGTCTTCGAAGTCGGAGGAATTCCCACGAGGTAAAGTTGAGTTTTTCTTTACGCTACCGGCTTCGGATCAATCGTGTCCCCTTTCCACTCTCTCGATGCCCGAAAGTACCTCGCAGATCTCACAAGAAGTGCTCGGCCTCGCAAGCTCCGATGAAGCTATCAATCATTCGATTGATCAATCTGAATTGGATCTTGAATTAAAGATACTGGCAACCGGTCAAGAAATGGGCAGATCGCTGCGAGTCCTTATCGTCGACGACGAAGATGTGTATCGGCAGTCCCTTGCGACTAGCCTCAGCAGGACGCCCGAATTGAGTAACGGCCTTGTGGTTCGTATAGCGGCTGGGAGCAAGCAGGCATTGGGCTTACTTCAAAAGTCATCTTACGATCTTGTTATCTGCGACGTGGATATGGGTGCAGATAGTCTCAATGGCTTTGGGCTAGTCAAAACTTTAAGGTCGCTCAAAGGAGCGACTCCTTTGGTGGTCATCCATAGCAACCGGATTTGTGCATCGGATAGCCGCACTGCGGTAGCAGCTGGCGCCGACACCTTCTTGAGTAAGCCGTCCACTAGGTCCCAGCTTTTAAAGCTGATTTTGCAAGCGCAGCAGCGAGTCGCTGGAGGCGTACAGGAGCAAAATCCCTGTACTGCACATGCAAACCGTCCAGAAATTATGATCGTCGAAGATGGCCCCTTCCAGGCTGAAGCGTTTGAAGATGCACTTAAAGCGGATGCCACCGTTCACTTAGTCGCAAGTCCCGAAGCCCTCGGCGCTCTTTTGCTGGCTGATCCGGGGATCTTGGACAGGCTTACGTGTGCAATCATCGACATGCATTACGACGGATCGAGCCAAAGTGGTCTTGATGTCGCGGCGACGGTTAAGAAGAAAAGAGCGGGCTTGAAGGTCCTTCTGAGCTCGGACGGTGACTACAGCGGGACGAGATTCGACGGTTTGATCGACCATGTTATCGGCAAAGAGCCTATTAGTCTGGCGTCGCTGCGAGCGGAATTCGGCGTAAATTAATGCTGATGATGCAGGCTGACGTTAAAGACACTCCCTTTCCCAACCTCTGACTCCACCCAAATGTGACCTTGGTGCGCCTCGACCAACATTTTCGATATGTAGAGGCCGAGCCCAAGGCCACGTCGGTCGTGTTTACCAATCTGCCAGAAGCGTTTGAAGATTGTTTCGAGCATTGCGGTCGGCATCCCTGGGCCGCTGTCGCTAACTGAGATCTGGACATCGCCATGGACCAAGTGAAAATCCACTGCCACTCTGCCGCCGCTAGGAGTGAACTTGATGGCATTGCTCAATAAGTTGGATAGCACTTGAGAGATACGAACTCGATCGCATTTCACCAATATTGCGGTTCCCTTGGTGGGCGCCTCGAGGGTCAATCCTTTGGCGGATGCCTGCAGCTTGAACGTCTCGACCGCGTGAGCGATGATTTGGCGGAGGTCGTGTATCTCGATTTGAAGACCAAGCTTGCCGGACGCGATTCGTTCCATATCCAAAAGATCGCCGATCAGCCGGAGTGCCTCACCTGCATTCCGACCGATCATGTCTATATACTCTCGGGTCTCATCATCGACAGCGGTATAGGTTGAGCTGCTCGTCAGGAGCTTCGCAACCATTGATATTGCACCTAGGGGGTTGCGCAAGTCGTGACTAACAATCGCAAGGAACTCGTCTCTAGTCGTCAGTGCAGCCTTTGTGGCTAGATGTGCGTCCTTTTCTTCGGCCAGCCCCTCTGCCGCATTCCGCACCTTCATGTCGATTTCTTGCCGTTCACTCGTGAGATGTCTATCTGTTTCCTCGCGTTCGCCCGTGAAAAGATGCCTTTCAACTGCGCGCTTCTCGTTTCGTTCGATTTCGAGGGCCGAGTCCATTTGGCGGCGTTCAGTCTCTAGGGCATCGTCGGCAGCGCTTCTGTCTTTGATCAGCAACTTTTCGGTCACCGCCCCTGCGGACGAGCTGGCGATTTCACTCGCGATCGAATCAATCTCATCTCGGGCCAGGGATTTTGCTTCGTCGGCAGTTGCTCGGCTCGCTGAAACGGTATCGTCCGCGCGATTCTTCGCTTTTGCCTTGCCTTCCGCTAGAGCGACATCAGTCTTTGCTCGTTCGGCTTGGAGGCTTTTGTCTGTTTGCTTGCGCTCTATTGGGACGGATATATCGCGCTCGTTTGCCATAGTCGCACCTGCATTTATTGGTGAGTCGGTTGCTTCTTGGCCGTTAGCCGCGCACGATTTGAAGTCGAGTATGGCAGTGCGGACGTGAGAGCTAAGTGAGCTTCTCTCCTGAAGTCCCCTTTAGGAACGGCAATGGCGCACAGCGCCCAGCCTAATTTTAATAAAGGCGCATCTTTTAAAATAAGAGGCCGGGACGTCCCGGCTTATTTTAGGCAGACATATTTACCCATGGATTCCATGTGGTTGGCATGAGATTGAATGGGTGCCGCCAATAATCACAAGGCTACCGAGCTTTTATCCCGGCACCGCCTCCGCCGCAGCCACCCCCGGATCGGCCAAATCAAGCCACTCGTGCCGCACTCTGGCAACCACAACTACTTAACCCACATGCAAGCTTTCAGGTGCGCCGTCGCAATACGGAGATTGGTGGCCGTGGTTCTTTGTTGCCGCTCGCACATCTACTCTAGTAAATCGCCGTGGCTAGTCGCCCTATTATTGCAAACAAGGTCACGGACGAGAGTACAAACAAGCCAAAACGCAGCGGCACGTAGTTGAAGAAGCACTGTACGATGGAATGGACGACTCGAAGTCCGACGTAGGTCCACGCTAAGGAAACATTTGTGCTATCGCTCAGCCCGGCCACTTGAGTCATCAAGGCCAGGGCGTAGAAGACGGTTGGCTGCTCGTGGAGATGGTTGTAATTGTCGGCAATCTGCTTGACCGGTATGGGCAAGGAATCCAAATCCTCCTTGCGCTTGATGGCTCTTGCATCGATTCCGGCGCGGTGCATGGCCGGCAATCGGGTGGCATACATCAAACACCAGACGACAGAGGTCCAGATGATGAGGGAGAGCATAGGTTGGAACATGGGATACCTCCAAATGAGCTATGATAGCTTGTTCTTCAGCGGTCAACACGTGTCCGATTTATTGCGGGACTTCAGTTAGCAATGCGCGCAAACGCAATCGGCATCGCGATCGATCAGGCACCGGCAAACGGCGTCAATGGTCTCGCGCAGCGCTTGCCGAGCGCGATGCCGGCGCACGCGGAAGGCGGCGTCGGTAATGTTATGCCGCTGGGCATAGTCGGCAGGCGATTCGCCGCCCAAATCGACCTGCTCAATGATGTCAGCTTGTTCAGGCTTCAAGTTGCCGAGAAGCAAGCGGAGGCAGTCGCGGGCAACGCCTTCGTCCGGTTCAGCGGCGACTTCGAGGTCGTCGACCGAGGCCTCGCGACGCAGGACCCGACCTTCCACGGCCCGATGTCGGTGTAGGTCCGTGATGGTCGTACGCAGAATCCTGTAGAACCAAGCCACCACCCGGTCCTCGTCCCGGAGTCCGTCGATTTTACCAAGCGCCTTCACAAAGGCGTCTTGGAGCACGTCTAGCGCGGTATCGCGGTCGGCGACGCGGGCTCGGACGAACTTCAAAAACTTGTCGGCATCCGCGACGAGGCGCTGGGTGGAGGCGTTGGTCATTAGCAACCGCATCCACATCCGCAGGGTCTTTCGCACGTGCCGTCGCAGCTACTGCTGCCACACCCGCACCCACACCCTTTGCCGTTGTCGGTCTCGGCCGCTTTGCTACTAATTGAGGTCATCATAGCTTACTCCTTCTTCAACAATCAGGGCACGCACCGTGCGACCCTCGCATTGGTAGACGGGCGAAGCGGCAGATTGTTACAAAGAGATCATAACACGCTGTCATAATTGGTGTTAAGTATCGCCGTCAGTGACGCATCAAAGCCAGAAGGAACCTCGGCGGTGCCACCGGATGCTTTGGGCTGGAAATGTTCCGCCCATTCGTTTCGAGGCTCAGGGAGCGGATGTCGGACTGACTCTCAGCGTGCTTACGACCCCGGCGGCAAACGTCAACGCCGCCCCGATCCCGAGGCCGATTTGCGGCGCTGCATCGGCGGACGTAAGCGTCAAGAGCAGGGTCATGATGACGGCGCCAGCGGTTTGCCCAAATAAGCGGGCGGTGCCCTGCATGCCGCCGGCAGCGCCACTGCGTGCACTGGGGGCCGAGATAAACATGTTACGGTTGTTGGCCACGTTGAAGAGGCCGAATCCGAGACCACACAGCATGGTGAACGGCACGAGCAACCAAGGCTCACCTCTCAGGGGCCAAAGGGCCGCAGCGGCCAGTCCCGTCGCGAGACAGAGGCCGCCCAGTGCGCACTGCCAAGCCGTCGACACGCGGTCGGCCAGTTTGCCGGCAAACGGAGCGGTAGCGGCCACGGTCAAGGGCCAAACCGTCATATAGAGTCCGGACGTCAGAGTGTCCTGCTCGAGACCGTGTTGCAGGTAGAAGGGCAGGGCGATCATGCTGGCGGCCTGCCCGGCAAAGCAGCTGACCGAGGCGATCACTGAGAGGCGGAACGAGTCGGTGCGAAGCAAATCCAAAGGGAGGAGAGGTGCCTCCTTCGGCATCTCCCGCCGCACCAATGCCACGAGCGTAAAGGCGGCGGTAACCAGTAGGACAGCAGCTAGCTTCGGCCGCGTCGGGAGAAGCTCCGTGCCGAAGATCAACGACGCGATGGTTCCTGAGTTAAAGGCGACGCTGATCAGGTCCAGGCGACGCGCCGTCCCGTCGACACGTGGAAGTACGCGGTGGGCGAGTAGCACCACCGCGCCTAAGGGCAGGTTGATGGCGAAGAGCCAAGGCCAGTCTGCGACTGATAGGATCGCAGCGCCGATGGCGGGACCGGCGGCGGACGAAAGCGCCACGGCAAGAGCGTTCCATCCGATCGCGAGGCCGAGGTTTGGAGGTGGAACGACAAGACGTAGCAGCGCAACGCCAAGAGCCATGACGGCAGCGCCACCGAGCCCCTGGATGAAGCGGGCCGCTACCAGCCACGACAAGGAGGGCGACAGCGCACACAGCACGGATGCGCCTGTGAACACGGCGACGCCGGCGGTGAAGACGCGGCGATAGCCTAGGCTTTCACCCAGCGCCGCGCAGGGCAGCAAAGCCATCAGCAGTGCGGTCTGGTAGGCGGTGATGACTCTGATCGATTCGGCGGGCGTCACATCCAGCGACCGTGCGATCGACGGCAGCGCAATATTCGCGATGGCCGCGTCCAGTACGACGAGCGCCATGGCTGCCAGCACGGCGGCGACCGCGTAGCTTTGGGTCATCGGCCTGGTCACGGCGAACCCACGGTCCAGACGCCGTCCCGCTCTATGTACCGAGTCACTCGGTGCTCGTCTTTGTCCTCCTTCTTCAGATCTCGCTCGGTAAACCGAAAGAGTAGAGCCGATCCGGACATGCAGCGCGTGTCGTGAATGTCCCCGGGGAGGTACACCTGCACTCGTCCAGGGCGTACCAGAGTGGAATCTCTTTTGACGAGCCTGACCCGGCCATCCGCGTCCTCGACCCGAGCATAGGTGCCCATCTCGATCTCGCCCCGCTGGAGCGCATACATGACCCACCCCCTGCCATGGTCGTGGGGAGGTCTGTAGAGACCCGCATGCTCCGTGTGCGCTAACAATAGGAAGCCGTGGTCCGCGTCTCGGTAGAGCTCTTCGGAGGCCGGGAGTTCTTGATGGAGCGCGGCCAACCACGGCTCCGAGGCGGGTGCTTTCACCAGCTCTTCGAGGTGTTGGCGGCAACCAGCGACCACTTCCGAAGTCAGCGGTCCCCACACGTGCCTGACGCCTTCGGTGAACCTTTTTAGAGAATGTCCAGCCATGTTGTCTCCTCTCGATATGCGCGCAAGGCGCAGAACTCCGTCACAGCTTCAAGAGTAAGCACGAAGGTGACATGGCGGAAGACGCACCATACGCACAGTATCTTTGCGTTTGACGCCATAGCTCGTTATAGTCGCACGATGTCACGACCCGATTTCAATTTGCTCGTCACCCTGGACGTGCTGCTCGCGGAAGGCAACGTCACGCGCGCCGCTAAACGCTTGCGCCTTAGCCCTTCAGCGATGAGTCGCGGGCTGGCGCGATTGCGCGAGGCGACCGGTGATCCGCTGCTGGTCAGGGCCGGACGCGGACTCGTGCCGACACCCCGTGCGCTCGATCTGCGCGAGCGGGTCCGTCAGCTCGTGCAGGACGCAGAAGCGGTCCTTCGACCGGCCGAACACCTGAAGCTCAGGGAGATCGCCAGGACCTTCACCCTACGCACTAGCGAAGGCTTCATCGAGAACTTCGGGCCGAAGCTCATTGCGCGCGTCACGGAAGAAGCGCCGGGCATTCGGCTGCGCTTTGTGCAAAAGGTAAACAAGGATGGGGGACCGCTGCGCGACGGATTCGTCGATCTGGAGACTGGTGTCGTCGAACGGACGACGGCGCCGGAGTTACGTGTCCAGGCGCTGTTTCAAGATCGCTATATTGGCGTCGTGCGAAAAGGGCACCCGCTTAGCAAAGGCAAGATCACTCCGTCCCGCTATGCGGCCGGCAGACACATCTATGTCTCACGCGACGGTCTCGACAGAGGACCGATCGACGATGCCTTGAAGTCATTGAACTTGGAACGAAAGGTCGTGACGATCGTGGGTGGCTTCTCGAACGCGCTGGGACTGGCTCGGGCCTCCGACTTGATCGCCAGTGTTCCCGAGCGGCACACTGGGAACCTGCGCGACGGAATGCATAGTTTCCCGCTGCCGGTGCCAACGCCTGAGTTTACGATTTCGATGCTGTGGCATCCACGGATGGATGGAGACCAAGCGCATCGGTGGTTGCGAGACCAGGTTCGGGAGGTCTGTGCTGTCGTGCGCGTGGCACGGCGCAATGGTCCTCGTCAGGTCTGATACTTTCTGGCGTTCGATCCGGCGGTGCTCAGCGGAAATCAAATGCGCGTCATGGCAGCAACGCATCGTGCAGACTCGTGGTTGGCTAAACATAGGTGCAATCAACGATGATTGGATCGGTTGGATCCCGCACTCCGTCGCGAATGCCGCAATGGGATCGGCGGGATAGGAAGTGGCGGAGAGAGTGGGATTGACCTAAACACGCTTTCAAAGCGTCCTAGAGTGTGTCTGTTAGATTGGTGGAGTCGGTGAGTTTACAATACATAACAGATGGTTGTGGCTCTGGTGGGTTTGTTCGGTTTGCGGGAGTTTTTGTGCTTTTAGGCAGGTAAAGTTCACAAAATATTCACACTAGGCCGCTAGTCGTGGCGCTTAATAGAGCGACTACTCAGCTGGTGGACTTGACTCTGGCTCGAATGTGAACTATTCACAATAAGTGACCCATCCTATGGACTGAAGCATCTCATGTCACCGCGCCCGACCAAGCTGGCTGAGCCGCTGCTGGTCATTGGAGAGCTTGTCGCCAAGGGCAGATTCGACTTCGTGGCTCATGCACGAGAGCGATTGCAGGAGCGGGAGGTCACGATCCCTGAAGTGGTGTATGTGCTGAAACGTGGATTCCATGAGCGGCGAAAGGATCAGTTTAGGGAGGACTTCGGTGAGTAGGTCTATGCGGTTCGGGGTAATACAGCGGACGCTAGGACGCTAAGAATTGCGGCGTCCATAAGCGCCGAAGGGGCCTTGGCTATCACTGTGATTGATTTAGATAAGTAAGAGGTCGCCATGTCTCGTAAAACCATCAAGTTCAACGGCTTTGGATTCCCTGTCGTACTCGCCAATGTGCAGACCAAGGTAGTCCACGATGAGGTGGTTCCAGATGTGAACTACAACGACCTGCAGGCGCTGCTCTTCGTGGGGTTGATCCGGAAGCCCACAAGGCTAAGTGGCGCTGAGATCCGCTTCCTGCGTCATCATCTGGAGATGACCCAGGATGCCTTCGCGAAGTTGCTCAAGATCGAACGCAGCCTCGTGTCCAAATGGGAAGGCAAGGACCTGAAGGCTACTGGTATGACCATCCATGCCGAGATCTTCTTGCGGATGAAGCTCGCCAAGATTGGCCACCATGATTTGGACGCAGAGTTTGATAAGATTGAGCCCGGGTCTGCTTCCCGGGGGGTCGGCAAACCGCTTGAGGTCAGGATGGGGAAGGCGGGCTGATGCCGGTCCGGAGCCGCTACCGTTCTCCCCGAATCCTTCGAACAACCCGCACGTCCTTCGCTTGATCCTGACCCTCACATCAGCGAGATACATTAGGTGCGCAGAAGTCTTAGTATCTGGATCAAGTATCGGCTTTCCATTTGGAACGCACCAAGTTTTAAATCCTTTGCTTTCCAAGCCAGCCTTTCGCGTAGGAGTCACTGCGACTGCGCCAATTGAGCGAGCCCCTAATTTGCGTGCCTTGTCCATGCGGACTTGATCGAGCCTAGCCGCAAGACCTAGGTTCCTATATTTCGGGCACACGACTAAGCGATTTAGCGACGCATACGGTCCGGGTAAAGTCGAGTAGAGGCTTTCGATCGGGAAGTCACGGCTGTCTGGTGATCCATTTGGCGTATCGTGGACGCAAAGTCTTGCCGCTGCGACAATACTTGGCGAACCGAGATAGAAATCTTGGCCTTGGTATTAATCGTTAGAAAATTGATCAAATATGACACTGGCGTGCTGTCGGCAACAACCGCCTTTGGCAAGACCGTTATCGGCGCTTGGATGATCGTCGCCTGCAAGGTGAACACGCTGGTTTTGGTCCACAGACAAGAACTACTCGACCAATGGAGGCGGCAAGTTGGAAGTCCGCGTTTATGACTATGTTGACAGCAACGTCTCAATGACATGGTCGATGTTCGAGAAGCGTAAGAAGGGCTACAAGGCGATCGGCTATGAGATTGGCCCCCTTGAGTAGCTGCACAAAATTCGACTTGAGGATGCAGGGGGCAAGGTCGAGCAGGATTTTGCCCGCAAAGGCATTGTGCGAGGAGACCTACCAACCGTGCGGTCGCACCTCAAGCCACCTTGGCTCTTTGTCTAGCTTGGTGTAGGTCCCAGGCGCCTTGCATAGCGACCCACATGTCGGCACTGGTACCGATGGCCCGTTCCAGCGCGATAGCGAAGTCAGCGGTGATGCTCCGCTTGCCGTTGACGATCTCATTGATCTTGCGATGGGCACATCCCAGCTTCTCCGCCAGTTGGCTTTGGTTAAGGTTGAGTTCAGCCATGTAGACTTGGGCGAGGACTTTGCCAGGGTGCATTGGCTTTGGGTTGTTTACAGGCATCACTTTACTCCCTCTTTAGTCGTGATAATCTTCGATCTTGATATTGCTGAAATCACCTTTGTCGAACCTGAAGGTCATTCGCCACGGGCTGCCGTTCTCCAGACTGATGCTCCATTCACCTTTTCGGTTGCCCTTCAGCGCATGGAGCTTGATATTTGGCGGGGATCCCTTGAGCTTCAAGTCGGCCAATGTTTTGGTCGAGTACATAATCGTGAGGAGCGCCTTGGCCCTTACGTGCAAATGAGCGGGAAAGTCCTTCGAGGTATCGAATTCCCAGATGTTTTTTGCTGCTTTATTGCCAAAACTCTCGATCATTACTATCCCCGATCAAGCGCATGATAATACACTATTCGGCATAATGGAATAAAAACGTTAGCTGTCTTGCTTTTAATCACTGGCTTTCGGCCATAACCAACGGTAACGCTTTAAGTTTGACGAAACGGGAGTCGCGTTGACGGGCCTGCGGGAGCCTAGTGACGATGCGGTTTGGGACAAGCCCTATGCGGAATGCGCTTATCCTCATCAATAAGACCGACCTATAAACGTTCCCGACATCGAGCCGCCGCAGTGGGCGACACAGTCGACCTCACAATGCCCTGGTTTCGTCGGTAGCACCGTGAAGTTCTTGATTGGGACGCTGCAATTCAAGGCGATTGCGGAAGACGGCGGCACTGCCACAGCCGCGAAGAAGCATGTTTAGTGCTAACAGCAGCGATCTAGTGCATCCAGTCCACCAGGCATAGCCCGATGACAAAGCCAATCGCGTGCCCCAAATGATATACTCTGTCCCGGGTGGCCAGATGCCGCACGACGCTCAAGCCAATGCATGCGTAAACTAGGCCCAGAGGCGTTACGTTCACCCCATGCACCGACATGAGTGGCGCCGGCCCTTTGAGCACCGCTGCGGCCGCAATCACTGCGCAGACACCGCAAGAAGCGCCGACCACTTGGCGCGCCTCGCGGCCCCGGTCGATAAAAGGTGCAATGAGCCCAGTACCAACCAGACCTGCAGCATATAGCATGAGATAACCACTGGCTCCGAGCGCACCTACCACCCTGCCTCCGGTTGCCAGGAGCCAACTTGCATTGCCAATGAAATGACTCACGTCCGCGTGAGCCAAACCGTAGGTTACGGCGCGCATCGGTTGTAGCCTCGCCGAGCCTTCACCGACACGCAGTCCGATGAACCGACTGAAATTCGGAATCAACCATAAACAGATGGTGGCGAGCCCGGTCACAACGATGCTTTGCCAGACTGGATTCAGGCCGTGGAATAGACCTATCAGATGCAAGGATCCAGATTCGAGACCGGTGTAAAAATCGACCATGGCACACCTCCGCTTTGTTGCACGAAAGTGAGGTCGGGAGTGTGCTTGTCAGCTGAGGACACGGGGTGGTTTGGTTCGGATATCATCCGCAATTGATCGGGGGTGTTGGTGATAGGCCTCAAGATTGGGGGTGTGCAGGCGCACAGGCTCGCACCGCCCAAGCTTTGGCTTTGCCCAAGTCCTACGGAGTTCTGACCGTCTGATATTACAGGTACAATCTGCCATGTGACCTCTGCTGACATAGCCCCGTTCGACATGGGTTTTATCACGCCACGATCGTGGCATTGACTAAATCCAGGAGGTTTATATGGACATCAGCAAACTCTACCAAGCAGCTCTGGCTACATCCTTCGTCGTCACCGCCACTGCCTGCGGCGCTCTCTCGACAAGCAACTCAGGCTCATCCTCGCCACAGTCTGGCGATTCTCCTTTCAACGGAATCAAGACGACAAGCACCACCGACAGCGGGACTGGTGGCACAGCAGCTGCATCGACTGGCCCCATCAACTTCACTGGATTTGTCTTAAATGCCTTTGGCGTCACGGTCGACGGTCAGCCTTACGGCGACCTGGAGGCCTACTATACGGCTGAAGTGACTAAGCTCCCCGAACTCGCCAAAGCAGCAGGTTATGATAGCTCGTATACAGTAAGATTTGACGCTAACATCGGCTTCGCTGACCTTTGGACCGACATGGTGGTCTATATCGCGCCGACGAGCGATACGGGCTACCAAGGGACCTCGCGCGTCGATAATGCTGGGAAGTTTTCGGTCGGCCTCCCGGCTGGGGCCTCCGCTTCGACGTTCCAGGTTCGCGCCAATAAGCGCATCGGTGTCGTCATCAGCAAGACGAACGAATCGCACAACCTCTGCTATAACTTCTCCGCTGAGAATCTTTCTGTCCCACTTACCGCAGACTCCAAGCCCATCATCCTGAAGTCCTTCACCAGCAGCCTGACTGCCTATGATTGCGCCGCCGAAAGTGCTGGCGGCTTAAGCATTCCCGCCAATGCACCAGCGCCCAAGCTGCAACTGCTGAGCAAGGGGATGAGTCAAGACGCGGTCCTCAACATCCTAGGACGCGCCAACCTAACGATTCAGGCCAACAACACCTGGTGCTGGAATCCACCCACCGGCGCCGACCTGTGTGCCATCAACATGGTGTCGTCATGCCAGTGTTCCGTCACGTTTGACGCAAAACATCTGGCCTCTGAGCAACAAAACATCAACGCCAAATACCTTGATGTCACCCACTGGTGATCCGTCCCTGAGATTAGCAACCCGCGCTCGGAGGCAGCAATGAAGCGACACAAAATCTTAGGGCTTATCATGAGCGTTATCCTTGCAACCATGCCGCTGGCCTCGGGGTGTTCCAGCGCCGATGAGGAGGATGGCCTTACTTCGGCATCGTTGCCGACAGCCTCTAGTTGGACTCCGTCGTCCCCCAAGGAATCATCGTCACCGGTCAGTAGTTCCAAGGTTGCCGGGTCATCTTCGGGTCCGGGGGCAGGCGTCAGTGGTCCGCCCGAAGGCACCATGGTGACCTTTGGCGTGCCGGTCTCCTTTGCACCCGCGGGCTGCACGGTGAGCGAGGCGACCGCCATGCCCGCGGGTCAGGGGATCTTGGGGGTGGTGATCGCAAACTGCGGCGGTGCACACCAGGCCTACTCGATACCGCTTACGGGTGATGGAGTAGCGACGGGAAAACCGACTCTTATTAGCACCTCTTGCCAGGAGAGTCGCTCTACCGTGTCGCAGCTCGTCTCTGAGGCCGGTGCAAACGGCTTTGCGGTGAGCTTTTTGTGTGAAACCCCCATGGGTGTCTACCAGCGGGGAATGTCGTTTTTGAACGGCTCGGGGCAAGTCATCACCAGCTTCTTGTTACCCAAAACATACTCCAAAGAGAAGGACGCGAAGCCGGTGCTTTTTGCTTTTAACCCAGTGGCGGCTGCCTACGGGGTTGCGACTGACTTAGTGTTTCAACGCTATAATGAACAAGGTCAAAGCCTAGGCGGCGCCATCTCGGTGCCGGCCTCGTATGGATACCCGATCACTTCGGTCCAATCGGGCCAGGGCTATTGGACCGTTCTCGAATCATCTGGATATGGCACGACGTCCTGCTCGAAGGTAAGCCCTGTCGGCACATTGGAGTGCAGCAAGCTCCCACTGGCCAGTATCACTGGACCTGTGGTCTCGATCAATGCAGGTGCGACGATTGCCACAGCTATCGGTAAAGAATCGGACACAATCAGTTACGCCTCCTTCAACCCGGTAGCTTGTGCTCTAACGACGGCGCCGAGCAAGGGACAAGTCGCTGGTGTCATCGATGACTACTATGGCAGTGCGTCCTTCGATGCGCGTACCATCGCGTTTCTCTATTCTGACAGTAAATCCAACTTGGTCGTTGCCTTCTTGAATACGACTGAAGGTAAGATCCTATCGACATCTAAGGCCATGGCGACGACCAAGATCAGCACCGGCAATATATTTTCGCACAATCACAAGCTCTATGTAGCAGTAGCCGCCAACAACGATGCGCTGCTCATCGTCGGCAACGATCATGCACCTCAGTGAATCACCCGCACGGGAGCTTCCTATGACTTACGTCACCGTAGAATATGTCAAAATAAAGATGACCATACTTGCCGTCGTCACCTTAGGATTGATCCACTGCGGCTTCGCCCCTAAACATGGCGATGCGCAGCCAAGTGCCTCGGCACAAATGGGCGCAGCTACCAAGGCGACCGCATGTCTTAGCGACTGCAATCCGCCCCAGGATGTCCTGTTAAGCTTTGGACAGCCCAAGTCGTTTGCGCCTGCAAATTGCACCGTTAGCGAGGCCACAGCACTGCCTACGGGTAGCGGCATCTTAGCGCTGATGGTGGCCAACTGCGGTGGTCAGGTGCAAGCCTACTCGTCGCTTCTCGATGCCTCCGGCACTCCGGTCGGCGCACCGGTGCCAGTGAGTACCTCCTGCATCGCCAAGGATGCCGCAGTCTCCTCGCTTGTTGCCGAGGCGGGTAGCGGAGGATTCGCAGTTAGCTTCATCTGCGGCACCAGTCGTTATAGCAACGACTCTGGGGTGTCATTTTTGGATAGTGCTGGAAGGGTTATCACCAGCTTTCTTTTCCTGGATAGCGACTATGTCAACCGTTCATCACCGGCCTTGCTCGCTTGGAACCCTGCCACTTCGACCTACGGTGTGGCCTTGCACACCGTCTTTCGACGCTATACCCCGAGAGGGGTCAAGGTCGACGCTGACCTCAAGCTGCCAAACTCACACGGGTACCCACGTGTTCTGCGCAGCGGCAAAGGCTACTGGACGGTTATTAGCGGCAGTGACTGGAGTACACCCTATTGCTCGCGGATCGGCTCTACCGGGACGCTGGATATTAATGATATCGCTCTGGCTCAACCGTCGGGTCAGGGTGTGACCATTGACCAATCCGACAGCATCGCCACGGCCTCGTCTAGTATCGCCACTTTTAGCCCGGTGGCGTGTGCCCTGACATCCAAGTGGGCGACTGGAAACCTTAACGACCAAGTTAAAACCTATTACGGCAGCACGCCTTTTGGCTCGCGTTACCTCGCCCAGCTTTACACCAATGACCGAGCTGTGGTGTCTATCGCCTTTATGGATCTTGTGCTGGGTACGGTGCTGTCGACATCGGGGGTGACGAACGCGACACAGGTCAACCATGTGAGTGCTTTTGCTTTAAATCAGAAGATGTATGTGACGGTCGCCAAGGACAACGACGCAGTGGTGGTCATCAGCGACCAAGCGATTCCCCAGTGACAGGATATGCCTTGATCGCGAACTTCATTCACGGGCTGATTATGTCCAGCAGAGGCACCTGGTCGATAAGCGCATCTTTACGAAAACGTTGACATTTTTATGCCTCCGGATTATCATCCGAAAATATCCGATATATTCGGAATGAGGTCCGAAATGTTCGAAAGACTATGTAATCCACTGTTATCTAATAGTTTTTTCGTATTTGGCGGACGCGGGACTGGCAAGTCGACCTTGGTGCGAAGCCTGCTTGCGACTCAGACCACATTGCTCATCGACCTGCTCAATCCCGACGATGAAGATCGCCTCCGTCAAAACCCAAGCCACCTTATTGCGGAGATCCGGGCTCAGAAAGGCAAACTCTCCTGGGTCATCATCGACGAGGTTCAGAAGTTGCCACGACTTCTCGACAGCGTCCAACTCCTGTTAGAGACTCCCGACACAAGTCACATTCGTTTTGCTTTAACAGGTTCCAGCGCGCGCAAATTAAAGCTCGCCGGTGCAAATCTACTTGCTGGCCGCGCCTATTTGAACGAATTGTATCCACTGACGCATCGAGAGCTCGGCCATGAATTTCAGCTCGAAGAAGCGCTCAATTGGGGTACGCTACCGAAAGTCGTCGGCTTGACCGATGCACTTTCGCGCCAGGAATTTCTCCGCACTTATTCTCGAGTTTACCTAAAGGAAGAGGTTTGGGACGAGCGTTTGGTGCACAGCCTAGACCCGTTTCGAAAATTCCTCGAGGTGGCCGCACAATCCAATGGAACCATCCTCAATTTTTCAAAGGTTGCAGCTCAAACCGGTGTCGA
>Ga0315292_10000339_pt1 | contig 21359 bp, 17 predicted proteins | sample YL17G13_0_MG_FD_204029 | JGI IMG/M metagenome (GOLD analysis project Ga0315292, IMG submission 204029) | Sediment microbial communities from Yellowstone Lake, YNP, Wyoming, USA - YL17G13_0 | ecosystem: Environmental > Aquatic > Freshwater > Lake > Sediment | place: USA: Wyoming | collected... | reverse complement strand
CGTCGAACTGCAAGCGGACCGCGAGGCGCTCGAGCACATCGCCCGAGCGGTGCAGGGACGCGTGTTGCGCGGGCCGGGTTCGCTCTCGCCGGCAGGCGCTCTCGGCCTGGAAACGCTTGCCTTGAGCCGGGCAAGTCTCGAGGCGCTGCTCGAGGCCATGCCGGCGGCCATCGGCATTATCACCCATGGCGATCTCATCCATGCCAACGCTGCTTTCGCCTATGCCTTCGGCTACCGGTCCTATGAGGAGTTGCAAACCGCGGGCGGGCTAGAGGCCGTCGTCCCCGGCGGAGCGACTTTGTTGCGGGCGGAGCCGGACACCGGGCGGGAGCAGACCATCGCCGTCGACGCCCTGACGCGCGGCCGGCGGCGCCTCAAGGTCAGCTTCGAGGTGAGGTCGCTCGGCGCCGAGCACGACATCGAGCTGCTCCGCCTCATCAATCCGGGGAGTGCCGAGCCAGAGCCCGATGCCAACGCCAAAGCCGCCGCTCCGGAGCCCGACCCGATCGCGGCTGAAGCCGATACCGTCTCGGTGGCGCGGAGGCTCGATTTCCTCGCCAAGGTAAGCCACGAAGTGCGCACGCCACTGAACTCGATCCTCGGCTTTACCGAGCTCATGCTCGAGGAGCGGCTCGGCGCCATCGGCAATGCGCGCTACAAGGGTTATGTGGAGGACATTCATCAGAGCGGCCTCTACGCTCTCAGCCTACTCAACGATCTCCTCGACATCTCAAAGATCGAGGCCGGCAAGTTCGAGCTCGACTTCACCGCGGTGGAGGTCCCTGAGCTCGTCGAGGCTTGCGTCAACAGTCTGCAGCCTCTGGCCAAGCGGGAGCGCATCGTGCTCCGCACCTCGCTGACGCCAAATCTGCCGGCGGTCGTCGCCGACCGCCGGCGGCTGAAGCAGATCCTGCTCAACCTCCTCTCCAACGCCATCAAATTCACCAATGTCGGCGGTCAGGTGATTGTCTCGGCAAAGCTGATCGAAGAAGGCGAGCTCAGATTGCGCGTCCACGACAACGGCGTCGGCATGACCAAGGATGAGATCGCTTTTGCCATGCAGCCCTTTCATCAGCTCGACACGGCGCCGCGCAAGCAAACAGGAACGGGCCTCGGACTTCCCGTCACCAAGGCGCTGGTGGACGCCAATCGGGCGCGGCTCGTGCTGACCAGCGAACGCGGGGTCGGAACCTCCGCCGATGTCATCTTCCCGCAGGATCGGCTGGTCGAACCTTAAGCGCGGGCTTGCCGCGTGCGGCAGGGCGCCGCAGCAAGAGCGCATTCCCTAAAGGCGCGAAGACTGCATTTCTCCACCGCAACTCTTACCTTTCGTTTTGATCCCACCGCCATTCTTGTGCGCGATTATATGGCATAGGTTAGTTGTTACTTTTGATCCGAAGCTTAGAAGCCTTCTAAGTTCGAAGAGATCAAGACTTTGTCGTTGACTTGTCCCGGGCTGACGCCTTAAGCGGAGAAACGCGCCGTCTCGAAGGTCGGGAGGGACGCCAGTGTCCGATGCCGGGGCCTTGAACCTCGGACTATTGGAGGTCAGCAATGTCGAGCTATTTGGCGGGCCGCTTCGCGCTCGCAGCTTTCTCCCTAGTCCTCGCCGTTTCTGTCCCTCACGGCGCCCAGGCCGCCGAGGCCGAGGCGGTGAACGTCTATTCTTACCGCCAGCCCTATTTGATCGATCCTCTGTTCAAGGACTTCACCGCGCAAACCGGCATCAAGGTCAATGTGATCTTTGCCGAGAAAGGCCTGATCGAGCGGATCGCCGCCGAAGGCCGCAACAGCCCGGCCGACGTGCTGCTCACCGTCGATGTCGGCAATCTGATGCAGGCGAAGGACGCCGACATCGGCCAGGCCATCCATTCGGAGGTCTTGGCAGCGGCGATCCCGCCGGCCTATCGCGATACTGACGCAATCTGGTGGGGGCTCACGCGCCGCGCGCGTGTCGTCTACGCCTCCAAGGAACGGGTGCAGCTCGATCAGATCAATTATGAGGACCTCGCCGACCCGAAATGGCACGGCAAGATCTGCATTCGCTCGGGCCAGCACGTCTACAACGTCGCCCTGATCGCCTCGATGATCGCCGCCCATGGCGAGGTTTGGACCGAGCAATGGCTCAAGGGCGTGAAGGCTAATCTTGCGCGGAAGCCCGCCGGCGACGACCGCATGCAGGTCAAGGGCGTCTATGCCGGCGAATGCGATATCGCCATCGGCAACACCTATTACATGGGCGCCATGCTGCAGGACGAGAACGAACCCGAGCAGAAGGAATGGGCGACCTCCGTGACCATGCTGTTCCCCAACACCAATGACCGCGGCACCCATGTGAACATCTCGGGCGCGGTGGTGGCGAAATACGCCCCGCACAAGGAGAACGCGCTTCGGCTCTTGGAATTTCTGGCGTCCGACGAGGGCCAAAAAATGTACGCGCAGGTCAACAACGAATACCCGGTGAAGGACGGTGTCCCCTGGTCGGCGCTCGTCCAGTCCTGGGGCACCTTCAAAGCCGATCCGATCTCGCTCAATGACATCGCGGCTTTGCGCAAAAAGGCGAGCGAGCTCGTCGACAAGGTTGGCTTCGACGACGGTCCAAGCTCGTGACGAGGGACGAGGGATGAGCATCCATAACAAGATCGACAGGCCTGGGATCCGTTTCGGGCATGATCACCGGCAATCGCGCAGCGGAGCGGAATGGCTGGTCGGGGTCGGCTTCCGCTGCTGGCTTGCGGGCTATGACACGGGCGACATCGCTTGCTGGGAGACCGGTTGGAACGCCTATGCGCGGGTGCTCGGCACCGAGCGCGCCAAGCGCGCCGTGACCGAGCTCGCCTGCTGGGCCAGGGCCATTCGCGCCTCCGCCTCGCGCAAGATCGAATATTACCCGTTCGGGTGCGCCGGCTTCTGCCGCGACGAGTGCATGGCGATCTCGCTGATCGCGGCGTCGCAGCACCACCGCTGCCCGGCCATGCGCGCCTGCGCGCTGGCGCTTACGGGCTCGAGCCTCGTTGAGCCCGTGATCGACGCGGCCAACGCCTTTGCCGATGCGCTTCAGGAGGCGGACCAGCTCCTGTCGCCCGAGGCCATCGCCGCGCTTGCCGCAGCTTCGGAGGCGCCGCTCGAGGATCGCCACACGCGAAGAAGCTGAGCCAGCGGGCCTCCCGCCAGCTCACCCCCATGCCGCGCATGAGCACTCACTCACCTCAGGGTCCCCTGCGCCGCCGCATCGCGCGGCTGCGCGAAAGCGGCAATCTCGCCTGGTCGGCGGCGGCCTTGATCATCTCGCTCGTTGCGATCGCGCCGGTGATCGCCATCGGCGTGCTTGCTCTCGGCTCGAGCGGCGATGCCTGGCCGCACCTGCTCGCCAATGTGCTGCCCGGAGCGGTGGGCCGGACGCTCGGCCTGATGGCAGGGGTCGGCGCGCTCAGCCTCCTGATCGGCACCGGGACGGCCTGGCTCGTCACCATGTACCGCTTCCCCGGGCGCCGCATGTTCGAGTGGCTGCTGCTCTTGCCGCTGGCGGTCCCGACCTACATCATCGCTTTTTGCTATCTTGAGCTGTTCGACTATTCGGGCGCGGCGCAGACCGCGTTGCGTCATGTGTTCGGCTGGCGCAACGCCCAAGACTATTGGTTTCCGGATATCAGGAGCCTCGGCGGCGCCATTTTCGTGATTAGCGCGGTGCTCTATCCTTACGTCTACATCACCGCCCGGGCGAGCTTCCTCGCCCAATCGGTCTGCGTGCTCGAGGTGAGCCGCACGCTCGGCCGGAGCGCCGCCGCCACCTTCTGGCAGGTGGCCCTACCGCTCGCCCGGCCGGCGCTCGCCGCCGGTGTCGCGCTCGCGCTCATGGAGACCCTCAACGATATCGGCGCGGTCGAATTCTTCGGCGTGCGGACCCTCACCGTCGCCATCTATGACACTTGGCTCGATCGCAACAGCCTGGCCGGCGCCGCCCAGATCGCCTGCATCATGCTTGCCTTCGTGTTCGCGCTGCTCGCCATCGAGCGGGCGATGCGCGCTGGGCGCCACTTTCACCACACCACAGGGCGGTACCGGCATCTGCCCGAGGACACGCTTGAAGGCGCTTCAGGGGTGCTCGCTTCAATTGCCTGCGTTCTGCCCGTCCTGTTCGGGTTCCTGCTGCCCGGCGGACTGCTCGTCCACGACGCGCTCGCCCATGTCGCTTCAGGCCTTGCGCCGGGGTTCTGGCAAGCGGCTCTCAACTCTCTGCTGCTTGCCGCGGCCGCCGCATGTCTTGCCGTAGGCTTCGCCGTGGTGCTCGGTTATGCGCGCCGGCAGACCCGGTCGAAGCTCATCCACGTCTTGAGCGCCATCCCCGCCATCAGCTATGCGGTGCCCGGCACCGTACTCGCGATCGGCCTGCTCATTCCGCTCGCCGGCCTCGACAATTCCGTCGACGCCGCGATGCGCAGGCTGTTCGGCCTGCCCACGGGGCTGCTCCTCTCAGGCAGCGTCTTTGCCATCGTGCTCGCCTACACCATTCGGTTTCTTGCGGCCTCGCTCGGGGCCGTCGAGGCTGGGCTCAGCAAGATCTCCCGCAACACCGATGCGGCGGCGAGGACGCTGGGCGCCTCGGTCAGCGAGACCCTCTGGCAGGTGCATCTGCCGCTGTTGCGGCCAGCGCTCGGCGCCGCCGCACTTCTCGTCTTCGTCGATGCGATGAAGGAGCTGCCGGCAACGCTGCTGCTAAGGCCCTTCAATTTCGACACCCTCGCCACGCAGGTCTTCACGCTCGCCTCGCTCTATCGCTATGAGGAGGCGGGCCTGTCGGCGCTGACCATCGTGCTCGCAAGCCTCGCGCCGGTGCTTTTCTTGCATGGCATGATTGTCGCAGGCCGGCCTGGAGGCTCGGCGAGCAGGCGCAAGATGGCCTCAAGCCTAGCCAGCGGGGAGGTCCCGAGCCTCTTGATAAGTCGTTAAATCCAGTCGCCGGGCTCGCTATCCCGGGCCAATCGGGCTAAAAGATCCAGGGTTTTGGGCGGCAGACCAGAGGGCGGCGCCAGTCTCTTTTTCGAGGCAGCGTCAGACGGGTGGATAGGACGGAATGAAGCCTGGCCAGCTACCATGGAAATGGCCTCTATTCGGCCTCCTTGCGGTTCTGCTCCTCGGCATTGCACTCATTCCCTGGCTGATCGGCGACACGTCTCGGTTCGCCGATCGCGCCGCCGCCGAGATCTCGGCGTGGACCGGAGGAGAGGCCAAGTTCACCGGACCCGTCCGGGTCAGCATCTTCCCCGACGTCTCGGTGCGCGGCCAGCTCGAGCTCACCAACAGCACGCGCCTTCCCCTAGTGCAATCGCTTATCGCTAGAGAGGCGAAGGTCTCGCTCAACCTCGTCGATCTGCTTCGTGGCCGCGTCACCATCGATGCGCTGCGGCTGTTGAAACCGAGGGTCACGCTGCGGGAGGGTTCTTTGCCGGCACAGCAACCGCCGGAAGGGCTGCTCGCCGGTCTCTTGACCGGCGCCCCGGTGCGCGTGCTGCATATCCGCAAGGGAAAGATCAAATTACCCTCCGCTCACGGCGGCTCGATCAGGGAGATCTACGCCCATTTCGACGCGGGAGAAGAGACCGGGGCGCTTTCCGGTTTCGGCTCCTTCACCTATAAGGATGGGACGGTTCGCTACTCGCTGGAGAGCGGCTCGCCCATAGCGGGGGGCGATGCAGACAGCGTCCCGATCGAACTCACGATCACCTCCAAAATGATCAGCGCGAAAATCGACGGCATGGCTTCGTTGGCGAACGAGCTCAAGCTCGACGGCAACATGAAGGCGCAGATCGACGATTTACGCAGGTTCATCAAATGGGTTGGCATCGCCTTGCCTGACGGTCAGAGCCTGCAGGGGCTCTCGGCAGCCGGCGCCTTCCATCTCAGCGGATCGACGCTCGCTTTCGACGACGGCATCTTTACCCTCGATGGCAACAAGGCCGTCGGCCTGCTTGCCGTCACGGCGGCACCCTCACGTCCGCGCATCGAAGGAACGCTCGCCTTCGGCCGGCTGGGTTTCGATCCCTATCTCGGCAACAGCCAAGCGCGCAGGGGGGCGCCTGGCTCGTCGCCAATCAGCCAAGGCTCCCCGTTCGACGGGGCGTTGTTCCAATATTTCGATGCCGATTTGCGGATCTCGGCGGCCGAGGTCGCAATTGGCGGTCTCAAGCTCGGGCGCGGCGGATTCACCCTCACCGCGAAGAACGGCGCGGTCACCAGCGAGGTTGGCGAGCTCGAATTGTGCGGCGGCTCCGCGGAGGGCCGGTTAAGCCTCGACCTCGCAGCGCCAACCAAGCCGCTCAGCCTCGTTGCCAACCTTACGGATGTCGCCTTCGATACCTGTCTCACACCGCTCGGGCTAGCGGTCCCGCTGAGTGGCACGGGCAGATTGAAGGCCGAGCTTTCGACTGAAGGGAACGGTACCGCCGAGCTCACCCGCAATCTTACCGGAACCCTCAAACTGACCGCCCATGACGGCGCCCTACCGGTCGATTTCGCTCGGCTCGCGGCGTCGACCACGCCGCTCGACGGCAACGGCTGGAGCCTGGAGCGCACCAGTTCATTCGATCAGCTTGACGCCGATTGCCGTCTCAGTGGCGGCCACATTTCGTGCCAAACTTTGCGCATTGAGACACCAAGCGGAAGCGTCGCCGGAGCCGGTGACGTCGATCTGCCGACGCTCACTTTGGATTGGAGCCTGTCGGTGGCGAACCCCGTCGGCGCCGTGAAGGCTTCGCACGTGACCGAGGAGGAACAGCCAAAGGTTTCGATCCGTGGATCCTTGTCGCAACCGATGATCCGAAGAGCGGACCGCCCGACGCTTGGCGAGGGCAGCTTGCAGACGAGCCCGATCGTCACGCAGGCGTTGCCCCATTGAGCCTTGGCAGGAGATTTTTCGGCCGAACAGCATGATCAGCCCCGCGCCAGCACATGACCGCCTTGGCGGCACTCCCGCAGCCCTGAGCTTGCTCCGCCTTGCTTGCGGGCTCGCCTTTGCTGCCGGGCTCATTTTGGTCCCACTGAGCGCAAAGGCAGAGGATCCCGCGAGCGCCTCAGCGCAGAGCGGGGCGACGCTCGGCATTGCGACCTGGGGCGGCGCTTACGGCGAGTCCCAGGGAATCGCTTATTTCGAGCCGTTCACGAAAGAGACCGGCGTCAAGATCAGACCCGAGACCTATGACGGCACGCTCGCCGCGATCAAAGCGAAGATCGGCGGCAGCTCCTCGCCGTTCGATATTTTGGACCTTTCCCCCGGCGTGCTCGACTCGCTCTGCCACGATGGACTGCTCGAGACCTTGGAAAGTTCAATGCTTGGCGCCGGTCCCGGCGGGCAAAGCGTGGACGACGACTTCATCGCCGGCGGTCTCACCCCATGCGGGGTGGCCAGCGTCGCCTGGTCGACGGCGATCGCCTTCAACCGCCAAGCTTTCGGCAAAACGCCACCAACGAAGATTGCCGATCTTCTCGACATCCAGCATTTTCCCGGCAAGCGGGCGCTGCCTAATGGCCCGCGCTATACGCTGGAGCTCGCGCTGCTCGCCGATGGCGTGCAACCCGATGATGTCTATCGCGAGCTCGGCACCCCGGCGGGCGTCGATCGCGCTTTCAGCGCGCTGGACAAGATCAAATCCAACATTCTGTGGTGGGACAAAGCCCAAGACGCCATCGCATCGCTGACCGAGAGGAAGGCGGCGATGGCAGCCAGTTATAGCGGCCGTGTCTTTCGCGCGGCGATCGGCGCTCACCAGCGGCTGGACGTGCTCTGGGACGGGCAGATTTACGACCTTGATCTGTGGGCCATACCGAAGGCGGCTGCGAACAAGGACGATGCCAAGCGCTTCATCACCTTCGCCACCGAGCCGGCCCGGATGGCGGCTCAAGCGGAGCTGATTGCCTATGGCCCGATGCGCAAGTCGGCGATCACGCTCGTCGGCAAGAATCCCACCATCGACATCGAGATGAAGAGCTACTTGCCGACAGCGCCCGACAATTTCCGCAAGGCGCTCAAATTCGACGAGGTCTGGTGGGATGGGCATGGCGAGGAGCTCGGCAAGCGCTTCGAAGCCTGGCGCGAGCAAGCCTCGACCGCCGAAGGCGGGCAAACCGGCTCGGTGCCAACGCAACCCCAATAACTCCTGCGAAGGTTTGCGGCGTGCGGGAAGGATGCTCGCCCGGCTTGAGGATCGCTCGCGGAAAATGCATGATCGGTCCGGCACTTCGCGTGCGGCGGATCGGCTGTGCTGGAAGCCGACGACAGAAGGTTGCGCAATCATATCGGGCGCAACTCGATACACCTCAATCCAGGGTCGAATTAGACAGCTTCGGACCTGAAAATGCGTGCTTTGCTCCACACCGCGGCGCCATGAAAGTTGATCGGTTCGAATCCTGGCTCGCCGTCGACCGGCGCGGGCTGTTCTGCCGGCCGGGTGGCTTCCATATCGATCCGCATGGTGCCGCCCCCCGCGCCGTGATCACCCACGCCCACTCCGACCACGCCAGGCCCGGCCACGATCATGTGCTCGCCACGCGTGAGACGCTCGCCTTTATGACGGCGCGGCTCGGGGCCGCGGCCACGCTCGGCAGCCAGGCGGTCGCCTATGGCGAGATGCTGCACATCGGGGATGTGACGGTAAGGCTCGTGCCCGCGGGCCATGTGCTTGGCAGCGCGCAGGTGGTCATCGAGTGGCAAGGGCGCCGGGCCGTCATCTCCGGCGATTACAAGCGGAGCGCGGATCCGACCTGTCCGCCATTCGAAGTCGTCGCCTGCGACCTGTTCGTCACCGAGGCCACCTTCGCGCTTCCCGTATTTATCCACGGAGATGCCGCCGCAGAGGTGGCCAAGCTGCTCAAGTCGCAGCAGCAGTTTCCGGAGCGCGCCCATGTGGTCGGCGTGTATGGGCTCGGCAAGGCCCAGCGCCTCATCGCCATGTTGCGCGAGGCAGGCTACGCGGAGCCGATCTTCCTGCACGGCGCGCTGATCGCCTGCTCTGAGGTCTATGAGAGTTTCGGCGTGCGTCTTGGCCCGCTCAAACCCGCCACCGGCGCCAAGCGCGAGGAGCTGAAGGGCGCCATCGTGCTCGCGCCGCCGTCGGCGATTTCGGACCGCTGGTCGCGGCGGCTGCCAGACGCGCTCAACTGCTTCGCCTCGGGCTGGATGCGGGTCCGCGCCCGCGCCCGCCAGCAGAGCGTCGAGCTTCCGCTCGTGATCTCCGATCATGCCGATTGGCAGGAGCTTACGGGCACGATCGCTGAGACGGGCGCGCGCGAGGTCTGGGTCACGCATGGGCGCGAGGAGGCGCTGCTCCATCACATTCGCTCGACGGGACGGCGCGGCCGGGCGCTTGCTCTGATCGGGCGCGAGGATGAGGACCAGTGAAGGCGTTCGCCGAACTCCTCGATCGCCTCGCCTATACGCCGTCGCGTAACGACAAGCTGCGCTTGCTTGCGGACTATTTTACCGCCAGGCCAGACCCCGATCGGGGCTGGGCGCTGGCCGCCTTGACCGACGGTTTGTTCTTAAGGCTGCCGCTACGCCGCATCCTCGGTGAGCTGATCGAGCCGCGCGTCGATCCCGTGCTGTTCAGCCTTTCCCGCGACTATGTCGGCGACACCGCCGAGACCATCTCGCTGATCTGGCCGCAAGGCAACGCAAAGACCGAGGCGCCGAAACTCGATGCCATCGTGCAAAGGCTGCGCGCGGCGGCACCCGCGGAGGTGTCGGCGCTCCTATCGCACTGGCTCGACGGGCTCGACGCCACCGGCCGCTGGGCCTTGCTCAAGCTCCTGACCGGCGCGCTCCGCGTCGGCGTCTCGGCGCGGCTCGCCAAGACGGCGCTCGCCGAATGGTCGGGAACGCCCCTCGCCGACATCGAGGAGGTCTGGCACGGACTTCGTCCGCCCTATCTTGAGTTGTTTTCATGGCTTTCGGGAGCAGGCCCGCGCCCCGAAGGGGGGACGACGCCGACTTTCAGGCCGCTGATGCTGTCGCATCAGATCGAGGATAAGGAGCTCGCAGCGATCGACCCGCGTGACTTTGTCGCGGAATGGAAGTGGGATGGCATCCGCGTGCAGGCCGTGAACCGGGGCGGCGAGCGGCGCCTGTTCTCCCGCACCGGCGACGACATCTTAGGCGCCTTTCCCGATGCGGTCGAGGGCATCCCTCCGGGCGTGGTGCTGGACGGCGAGCTCTTGGTGATGCGCGGCTCGGCCGTTGCGCCCTTCAACGATCTCCAGCAGCGGCTGAACCGCAAGACGGTGACGGCGGGAATGCTGAAATCCCATCCCGCCCATATCCGCCTCTACGACATGCTGTTCGAAGGCGAGGCGGATCTTCGCGCGCTGCCCTTCATCGAGCGGCGGACGCGGCTCGAGACATGGCACGCCATCGCGAAGCCGCCGCGCACCGATATTTCCGACATGCTGCAATTCAGCTCAATCGCCGAGCTTGAACGCTTGTGGGCCGGCGCGCGGGAGACCGGCATCGAAGGCCTGATGCTGAAGCGCCGCGACAGCCCTTATCTCGCCGGCCGGCCGAAGGGCCATTGGTACAAATGGAAGCGGGCGCCGCTCACCCTCGACGCCGTGCTGATGTATGCGCAGCGCGGCAGTGGCAAGCGCTCATCCTATTATTCGGACTACACCTTCGGCGCCTGGCGGATGAGCGAGACCGGCGAGCCGGAGCTCGTGCCGGTGGGCAAGTCCTATTTCGGCTTCACCGACGAAGAGCTCCGAGAACTCGACGCCTTCATCCGCAATCATACGGTGGATGCCTTCGGTCCCGTGCGCCAGGTCGAGCCCAAGCTCGTCTTCGAGGTGGCGTTCGATTCCGTGCACCGCTCCACGCGGCACAAATCCGGCGTCGCCATGCGCTTTCCCCGCATCCACCGTATCCGCTGGGACAAGCCGGCCTTAGAGGCGGACCTGCTCGAGACGCTCCGCGCCATGATCGTTGAGTAGCTTTCCTCCGTTAGCGGCCCGTCTGAGCGGTTGGCGCGGACCTGGCCTCCTTATCGATGCAGGATTTGAGCCGCCAATAGTCGCCGCTCGCCTCAGCGGCCTTGCCGCAAGAATCCTGCACGGGAACCGGAAGCTTGTCCCAGGAGAGCGCAATCTCTTGGCGTATGCGTTCCTGGAAATCGAGGCAGCCTCGCATCACCACATCTTGCTTGGCGGAGGTGCCGGCGAGGTCCGAGCAGATGACTTCAGGGTCATAGGCAGGCAGCATTTCGGCGTGTGCAGGCGGCAGACCGAACATGAGCGCTAAAGCGAGGATTGGGAAACGTCGCATCTTAACCCTCCTTGATCGCGGCGACCGATCATTCGGCCCCGCTCAACCGAGTGGTTTGATGCCCTTAACCCTTTAGGCGATTCCATTCCGTTCCCCTAGTAAGCCGCAAGCACGATCGTTTGAAAGCAAATTCCGCGTTGCTGCTCGCTCTGCCATTTCCTTTCCGCCGGTGCTGCTTGCCCAAGCCGCCCTCCCCTGCCTAAGGACAGTCTCTGTGTTAAACTTATGGTTCAGAACTTTTTGCTTGGCTGCGTGGTGGCCTGTGAGCACCTGGCTGCTGACGCTACAAAAAGCCGCAAGGCAGATGCCGGCGGGGTTCACGCCACCGCAGCCGCGAGACGGCAATCGAGCGCAAGCCGGAGGACAGCAGACTCATTCGGCCAATGATGGTTCATCAAACCGGAGCTGCCTCAGTCCCTTCGCGACCTGATGAAGGTGAGCATTCAGGAGGCCCAGCGGGCATTCGAGACCTTCGCGACGACGAGCGAAACAACCTGGAAGACGATGGAGTCGGTCTCGCAACCGGCAAGCGCCGGCATGCGCGCTCTGAATGAGAAGATCGCCGAGATCACGCGCGGCAACGCCAACGCGAACTTCGCCCTTGCGCTCAAGCTCGCCGAGAGCAAGGACACCGTTCAGGCCATGGAGCTGCAAACCGAGCACGCACGGAAGCAGATTGACGCCTTCGTCCGGCAATTGGAGGAGATGCACGACCTCGCGACCAAGGTCATTCAGGACAGCATGCCGACGGGGATGCCTGGCGCGGGCGGCGGTATCCCTTAGGCTTTGACGAGACTTAAAGAGTCCAGCCCGGGTCGGGCACGGTCTCCTCAAAGGCCTTATGCAGCGCGTTCCCCCACGCCTCACGGATCGATATGAGATAAGGATCGGAGCCTTCGAGCCGGACCGAAAAGCCACGATTCAGGGAATCGCGCCGATAAACGAGAAGATCGATCGGCGGCCCCACCGAGACATTGGAACGCATCGTTGAGTCGAAGGAGATCAACGCGCATTTCACCGCGTCGGTCAGGCTGGTGCGAGGCTCGATGATCCGGTCGAGGATGGGCTTGCCGTATTTAACCTCGCCGATCTGGAAATAGATCGTATCGCCCATGGCTTCGATGAAATTGCCCGCGTCGTAGATCAAAAACAGCCTGAGCTGGCCACCCTTGACCTGCCCGGCAAGAATGAAGGAGGCGCTGAAGTCGACTTCGCGCTGCTGCAAATAACCGCCGTCGATCTTGTGCATTTCGCGCAGCGCGGTGCCGACGGCGCGGGCCGCGGCGAACATGGAGCCTACCGCCCAGAGGTCCTTTTCCGGATCGCCGCTGTCGAGCCACTCGCCGAGTAGGCTCATGGCGCCTTGGGTGAGCGAGAGGTTGCCTGCGGTGAGCAAGACAAAGAAGCGCTCGTCGGGCTTCTCCAGAATGTGCATCTTGCGAAAGGTCGAGACGCGGTCGATGCCTGCGTTGGTCCGCGAATCCGACGCAAGCACCACGCCCTCATTTAGCAGGATGCCAATGCAATACGTCACGAGCTCCCCCTATTGAGCCTGTTGTTGTTGGCCAGGGAAGGTGACCGAGAAGGTCATGGTCTCGACACCACCACCGCTACGCACGCCCCTTACCGGGCCAGCCTCGGCATAGTCAAGTCCGGTCGCGGTGCGGATATAGGCGGAAGAGTTACCGCGCAAACAGGTGCAGATAAGAACGGCCGGTCTCCACCAGATACAATTTCGATTGCCCCTGCCGGCGTTGGGTGAAGGTGATCGGCACTTCGGTGACGCGCATGCGATGCTTGAAGGCGAGCACAACAATCTCCGGCAGAAAGGCGTAGCCCTCGCTCTCGAAGCGAATCCGCCGCAAGGCGGAGGCGCAATAGATGCGATAGCCGGAGCTCACGTCGCGGATAGGCAGGCGAAAAAATTGACGGAGCAGCCGATTGACCGACCAAAGCGCCATGCCGCGGATGTCGGCGCCCGGCACCTGGCGCGATCCGATGGCAATGTCGGCCTTCTCGGTCTCAAATGCGTCGAGGAGTCGCCCGAGATCCTCCGCCTGGTGGTTCAGGTCGGCATCCATGGTGACGACAATGTCGGCGTCATCCGACCACATCGAAGCCCAGCCGGAACGCGGCCCGAGCCCTCGCCGCTCTGCGGGCTCGACGATGGGGAATGGCGGCGCAGCCTTGACTTTGCCGAGCCGCCGAAGCCTGTCCGCCGTGCCGTCGGTCCCCTCCACCAACCAGATGAATTCGAAGCGTGTGTGGGGCAGGGCCTGCAACGCGCGGCAAAGTCGCTCGTAGAACCGCTCGATATTGGCGGCCTCGTCCAAGGCCGCAATGACGACCGCAGCGTGCCGCTGCGAGGCGTCCGTCAAAGCAGACTTCATTCGGCTTGCGCAGGTTCGCCGCTTGGTTGAACGCGCGGCTTTGCTGCGAATTTCCGCACCACGACGTAGAACACGGGCGTGAAGATGAGGCCGAAGATGGTGACGCCGATCATGCCGAAAAACACGGCCGTGCCGAGCGACTGGCGCATCTCGGCGCCGGCGCCGGTGGCGATCACCAAGGGTAACACACCAAGGATAAAGGCGAACGAGGTCATCAGGATCGGGCGGAGACGCACCCGGGCGGCTTCGGCGGCGGCCTGAAAGCGATCCTCGCCATGCTCCTCGTTCTGCCGCGCGAACTCCACGATCAGGATGGCGTTCTTTGCCGCCAGGCCAATCAGCACGACGAAGCCGATCTGCGCCAGAATGTTCACGTCCATGCCGCGGAACAGTAAGCCGCTGACGGCGGCGAGCAGGCACATCGGCACGATCAGGATGACGGCGAGCGGCAGCGTCCAGCTCTCATATTGCGCCGCGAGCAACAGGAACACGAACACCACGGAGGCCGCGAACACGTAAATGGCGGTGTTGCCGGCAAGCTGCTCCTGATAGGCGATCTCCGTCCATTGCGAGGCATAGCCCTCCGGCAAGAGCTGCTGCGCGATGCCGTCCATGGCTTTGAGCCCGTAGCCTGTCGAGAAGCCTGGCAGCGTGGCGCCCTGAACGGCGGCGGCGGGAAACAAATTGAAGTGCTCGACGCGGTACGGGCCGGTGATGTTGCTGAACGCGGCGACGGAGCCGAGCGGCACCATCTCGCCCTTGGCGTTGCGCGTCTTCAGCTCTGAGATGGCGTGCAGGTCCTGCCGGAACTTGCCGTCGGCTTGCGCCGTGACGCGGTAGGTGCGGCCGAGGAAGTTGAAATCGTTCACATATTGGGAGCCGAGATAGACCTCCAGGGTCTGGAACACGTCGTCGGCCTTGACCCCCAGCATCTCGGCGCGCACGCGATCGATATCGGCCCAGATCTTCGGCGTGCGGGTGTTGAAGGTGGTGAAGATCCTGGTCAGGCCCGGGGTCTGATTGGCGGCCGCCACGATGGATTGCGCCACCGTCTCGAGCTGGGCGAGATCGCCACCATGGGTGTCCTGCACCTCCAGCTTGAACCCACCGGTGGTGCCGATGCCGCGCACCGGCGGCGGCGACACGCTGATGACGATAGCGTCCTGGATCGCGGCGAATTTCTGATTGAGGCTCATCATGATCTTTTGCGCGGTCAGGCCCTTCTCGGCGCGTTCGGGGAAGGGAGCGAGCGGGCTGAAGATCACGGCGGAATTCGGCGCATTGGTGAAGGTGGCGCCGTCGAGGCCCACAATCGGGACGGTATGGGCGACGCCGGGGGTGTCCAGCACCAGCTTGTTGATGCGCCGGGTCACCTCGTCCGCGCGGGCGAGCGAGGCTCCGGGCGGCAGCTGGACGATGTTGATGAGATAGCCCTGATCCTGTTGCGGGATGAAGCCCGTGGGCGCGCGCGTGAATTCGAAGACCGTGAACCCGATCAGGCCGACATAAACGAGCACCATGAGCAGCGCCACGCGCACCAAGCGCCGGGTCAGCCCGCCATAGCGCGAGGACAGCCATTCGAAGCCGCGGTTGAAGCCGTGGAAGAAGGCGTTGACGGGCCGGATGAAAATGTTCTGCCGCTCCGGATGCGGCTGGTGCGGCTTGAACAACAGCGCGCAGAGCGCCGGACTTAAGGTCAACGAGACGATCAACGAGATGATCGTCGAGGTGGCGATGGTGACGGCGAACTGGCGAAAGAACTGGCCGAGGATGCCGCTAAGAAAGACCGACGGGATGAACACGGCGGAGAGCACGAGCGCGATGGCAATCAGCGCCCCGCCAACCTCCTCCATGGTCTTGTAGGCGGCGGCGCGCGGACTCAAGCCTTCGCGGATATTGCGTTCGACGTTCTCGACGACGACGATGGCGTCGTCGACAACGATACCGATGGCGAGCAGCAAGCCAAACAGCGAGAGATTGTTGAGCGAGTAGCCGAGCGCCGAGAGCATGGCGAAGGTGCCGATCAACGACACCGGAATGGCGACGATAGGCACGATCGAGGCGCGCCAGGTCTGCAAGAACAGGATGATCACCACCACCACGAGGATCACCGCCTCGAACATGGTTTGGATCACGGCTTCAACGGATTGCGAGATGAAGACCGTCGGGTTGTATACGATGTCGTAGTTGAGCCCGAGTGGGAACGATTTGGACAGCTCCGCCATGGCCTTCTCGACCTGGGCGGCGGTGGCGAGCGCATTCGAGCCCGGGCGCTGGAAGATGCCCAACGGCACCGCCACCTTCTCGTCGAGATAGCCGTTGCGGCCGTAGTCGGCGGCGCCGAGCTCCACGCGCGCGATGTCGCGGATACGGACCACCCGGCCGTCGGTATCGGATTTGACGATGATGTTGCCGAAGGCCTCGGGGTCGCTGAGACGGCCTTGGGTCTCGACATTGAGCTGGAAGGCGCCAGGCTGCGGCACCGGCGGCTGGTTGATGACGCCGGCCGCCACCTGCACATTCTGGCCCCGAAGCGCGACGACGACGTCGCCGGCCGTCAGATTGCGCACCGCGAGCTTCTCGGGATTGAGCCAGATGCGCATCGAATAGTCACGCGCGCCAAAAATGGTGACGTTGCCGACGCCATCGATGCGGGACAGCACATCCTTCACATGCAAGGTGGCGTAGTTAGAAATGTAGAGCTGGTCGCGCGTGCCATCGCGCGACAGGAGATGGATCACCAGCATCAGATCCGGCGACTGCTTAGTCACCGTCACGCCTATCGAGCGCACTTCCTCGGGCAACCGCGGCTGGGCGATGGCCACGCGGTTCTGCACCAGGACCTGTGCCGTATCGAGGTCGGTGCCGAGCTTGAACGTGACCGCCAGCGACATGCTGCCGTCGCTCGTCGATTGCGAGGTCATGTAGAGCATGTTGTCGACGCCGTTGACCTCCTGCTCGATCGGCGTCGCCACGGTCTTGGCGACGATCTCGGCGGAGGCTCCGGGATAGGACGCCGTGACCGAGACGGAGGGCGGCGCGATGTCCGGATATTGGGCGACCGGCAACGCGAAATACGCGACGCCGCCAATCAGGGTGATGATGATGGAGATGACGGCGGCGAAGATCGGCCGGTCTATGAAAAAGTGCGAAATATTCATGAGGTCATCGCCCCCGCCCGGCGCGCGATCATTGCTTCGGCGAGGCCGCATCTTCGACCGTGCCCTTCTCGGGCGCGACCTGCCCCCCGGGACGCGCGCGGAGCAGACCTTTGACGATCACCTCGTCGCTCTTGTCGATGCCGCTGCTGATGATCCTGAGATTGCCGTCGACCACCGCACCGAGCTGCACCGGCTTGGGGATGACCGTGCCGTTCGGCGTCACGGTGAACAGCATCTTGGTCGATTGATCGGTCACGATTGCCGCGTCGGGCACCAGCAGCACGGGGTGGAGCTGCGACATCGGCACGCGGATGCGGCCGAACTGGCCGGGGGTGATGAAATAGGTGGGATTGGGGAAGGCCGCGCGCACCCGAATGGTGCCGGTCGAACGGTCATATTGGTTATCGACGAAATCGATCGTGCCTTTGATCGGCCAATCGGTCTCGTCCATCAGCTGGGCGTAGACCTCGACGGTTCCGGCGCGCGCCGACGGGATCTCTCCCCTCTCGACGAGACGCTTATAAGCCATGCCGTCGGCTTCGCTCACATTGAAATAGAATTGGATGGGGTCGAGCGAGACGATGCTCGTAAGCACCGAGGGGGTGCCGTTGGTGCCGCCAAGCACCAGGCTGCCGACGCTAAGCTCATGGCGGCTCGCGCGGCCGGGGATGGGCGCCGTCACGCGGGTGTAATCGAGATTGAGCCTGGCCTGGTCGAGCGCGGCGCTCGCCGCGTCTCGCGTCGCCGTGGCGGTGTGCACCTGGGCGACCCGCTCGTCATAGGTCTCCTGGGTGGCGTAGTCCTTCTGCTTGAGCTGGGTGGTGCGCTGGAGCTGGGCCTTGGCAAGATCCAGCTGGGCGCCGGCCTGGGCGAGCTCGGCCGTGGCGGATTCCAGCGCGAGCTCGTACGGCTTCGGCTCGATGACGAAGAGCAGGTCGCCCTTCTTCACGGTCTGACCGTCGGCGAAATTGACTGATTCGAGATAGCCACTAACGCGCGCCCGGACCTCGACCGATTCCAAGGCCTGGAACTGGCCGGTGAATTCCTTCCATTCGATCAGCTCCCGCGTCACAGGGTTGGCCACGGTAACGGCGGGCGGCGGCGGCGCGGCGGGGGCGGGCTGGCTGGTCTGCCCGAACGGTAGATGCTGCCAAAATCCCCAATAGCGATAGGCAAGCGCGGCAACGGCGGCTGCCAGCAGAATCAGCAAGAGCCAGCGCACGCCTTTGCGCGACCGCCGCGGCGCAGCCTCGCTTTTCTGAAGTGGCGGCGGCGCGTCAGGCGTTGGCCCTTCGCCGGTTTCCGCTCGGCGCGGATTGCCGTTGTCGTTCCTCCGCGCGTTCATGGTCTCAATCTTACGTCAAAAAGCGGAATCCGTCCGGTTGGGCGGCCCCGCTTAGTCTGAAACGTACCTGATCAGAGCTTAAGCCGCGGAAGGCCGGAACGCAAAACAACAAGGCTTGATTGCGTCCAGCCATCGTTGGTGCCCGTTACAGTGGGAAGCTGCCGCCTTCTTCGTCGCATTGAGTCTCGTAATCTGGGCAGCCGCCGGGATCATTTGGGGTGTCACCACTTGGATCGTTCGCGGATTTCAGAATTCGGACTGAAGCACGCTTAGCTTTCGTCGCGCTCTCCGATGCGACCTTCACCGCGCTGTATCTGCTATATTTTGCCGGACTTTAGGGAGACCTCACATGCGAGCAATGTCGTCGGGCTTCGATGCAGCTTTCAATCTGAGCCGGCGCACTTTTCTCGCGGCTCTTGCCGGACTCGTCCTTTGTGCTTGGAGCGCGGCGCCCGTGCAGGCGCAAGACGCCGATCCCCTGCCCTCTTGGAACGGCGGGCCGACCAAGCAGTCGATTGTCGATTTCGTCGGCAAAGTGACCAAGGAGGGAAGCCCCGATTATGTGAAGCCTGCGGAGCGCATTGCCACCATCGACAATGACGGCACGCTCTGGGTCGAGCAGCCGCTCTACACGCAGTTCGTCTTTGCGCTGGACCGGATCAAGGCGCTCGCCGCTCAGCATCCGGAATGGAAGACGACGCAGCCCTTCCAAGCCGTACTCGAAGGCGACCTGAAGGCGTTGGAGGCGACCGGCGAAAAGCGGCTCCTCGAGATCATTGCCGCCACCCATTCCGGCATGACCACCGCCGAGTTCAACGAGATTGTCGGCGATTGGCTCGCCACCGTTAAGCAGCCTCGGTTCAAACGCCTCTACACCGACCTCGTCTATCAGCCGATGCTCGAGCTCCTGAGTTATCTGCGCGCCAACGACTTCAAGACCTTCATCGTCTCGGGCGGCGGTCAGGAGTTCATGCGCGTCTTCGCCGACAAGACCTATGGCGTGCCACCGGAGCAGGTGGTGGGCTCGACCAGCGCGACGCAGTACCAGATGTGGGACGCAAGCCCCGTGCTGTTGAAGCTGCCCAAGGTCGATTTCGTCGACGATGGCCCCGGCAAGCCTGTCGGCATCAACAAGTTTATCGGGCGGCGTCCAATCTTCGCCTTCGGCAATTCGGACGGCGACAAGGAGATGCTGGAATGGACCGCCGCCGGAGACGGCTTGCGCTTCATGGGGCTCGTGCACCATACCGACGCGGTGCGCGAATACGCCTATGACCGCGATTCCAAGGTCGGCAAGCTCGACAAGGCGCTCGATGAGGCAGTTGCCAAGGGTTGGACCGTTGCCGACATGAAGACCGATTGGAAGACCATCTTCCCGCCGGACAAAGCCGCTCCGTAATCGTCAAGCTGTATAGCCCACTTCCAACCTTCTTCAGCAAGGACTGGCGGCTGAGCGAGATCGAGGCCGTGACCGGCTGAGGCTCGTGCAAAAGTCCCCCTGGTTACCGCTTAGGCTGAGGAAAGTTTGCCCCTTAGCCGCCCTCATTTCTGCGTGCAATTGCCGAACAGGGCGAAGGACGACGGGCCGCTCGAGATGCCGCCGCTGAGGGCGCCGGTCTCCAGCGAGATGGTCGCGTTCCAGGTATCCACGTCCTGGGTGCCATAGAGCAAGATGTTCTTGTCCGTCGAGCTGATGCCCTCGATGTCTTCCGTCTTGGGCGCCTCGCCCATGGAGGCTGACGTCAGCTGCTTCTTGTCGATATCGAGCACGATGAATTCGGAGAGGTTGGCGGCGTCCGTGGAAACCCGCTTGCAGCCGTCCACGGCCTGACATTCGTAGACCTCGCCGATGGCGCAGATGTAAGCGCCCGAAGCCGCGGAGGCCGTCCCGGAGACAAGGCAGATGGATGCAATCAGAAGTGCCGTCGCGATCGATACACGCATCACTATCCCCCTTACATCGTCACTTGATAGCCGCGCGCGGTGAGGCAGGTTGCCCCGGCGGCGAGATAATTGGCATAGAGCGCATCGAGGGCGGCTGCCTGTCGCCGGTTGATGACGCCGCCGATGAGGCCAGGCGGCGGAGGCGCCGACCCAACAACCGGGCCGTTCGGGGTGGCGACAACGACCGGGGGCTGCACGACAGGCCCGGAGATTGGGCCAGGCGCGCCCGGACGGATAATCATCGGCAGTCCCGACGGATTATAGCCGCTTGTCTGCGCGGCGAAATCGGCGCAATCGGAGCGATCATTCTCCTGCTGCTGCGCGCTTTGGCCTTGCAAGGGGTAGATGATGAGCGCGCGGGCATAGGCAGCCGACGCGAGACCGACGACCATCCCTAAGACGGCCAGACTGCACAGGATACGATCAACGCGTCTCATTTCCGTCCTCCCAAGCCATTGATGACGGCCAGTTTACACGCCTGACCGGCGGAAAAAAGTGCCGATTCGTGCACCCAGGGTAGCCTCTGCTTGAAGGGCGGCATCAACACAAATCACAGCGACGACACCGGCTTCACCGCAGACTGACTTCTTCTCCGAGCCCGAGCATTTTTATCATGTTGAACTTGGGTTCAGCAGCCTCGCGCGAAGTGGCGTTCCGATTCAGGGGCGCGGCCCGATGGATACCAACAATCTCAGCGTCACCTTGTGGCACAGAGACGCGCAGGATTTTGGTGCGCCAGAACTCCACCTCGGATCCAAGGGCATCGCCTTCAACGCCAACCACCTCGTCGCCGATGACCTGACGATATTTTCGCGCGGCGGCTGGTCCGAAGGCTGGGTGATCGCTCGCAAGGTCACCGTAGGTCTTGGCTGGCGACCTCGCCGCGCGCCTTCCTATCTAATCGGCTTTGGCTTCGGTTGGGGCGGAGCCCTCTAACGAGTTTCTGCCCTTACAGAAAACTGCAGAGCGGTTCTATCGCTTTCAACTGACCCAAAACCTCGCTCTCACACCAGACATCCAATTCATTACGGATCCTTCCCTCGACCCGCTCACCGATACTCTATGGGTATTTAGCATCCGGACCCGTGTGACGTTTTAGGAAGCAATGTCCGCTTATTTAATCGGCCGACAGTGTCGACGCCGCTCGCGGACTCGTGCTTCTCTTCGGAATCGGCACCAAGGCCCCTCCATCATGGGGCTTCTGGGGAACTCTG
>Ga0315292_10000334_pt1 | contig 21433 bp, 23 predicted proteins | sample YL17G13_0_MG_FD_204029 | JGI IMG/M metagenome (GOLD analysis project Ga0315292, IMG submission 204029) | Sediment microbial communities from Yellowstone Lake, YNP, Wyoming, USA - YL17G13_0 | ecosystem: Environmental > Aquatic > Freshwater > Lake > Sediment | place: USA: Wyoming | collected... | reverse complement strand
CCCGGAGCGGCGCTTTCGATCTGTACCTGATCAACGTGGACGGGACCGGATTCGAGAAGGTGACCACGCACCCCGACTTCGACAGTTTCCCGATGTGGTCGCCGGACGGGAAGAAACTGGTTTGGGCCTCGAACCGTAATCAGAAGAAGCCGGGCGAAACGAACCTGTTCATCGCGGATTGGGTGGACTAGGAGAACGTGCTGGAGTGCTACCCTGGCGCTCTCGAATCCGATCGGAGTTGCTGAATGACGGCAGTGAAGCAGTCCCCCCCCCGCGGATTCCTGCCCTGGCTCTGGGAATGGGCCAAGTCCATCGTCTTCGCGCTGGTCGTCTGGCTCTTTCTCCGGACCTTCCTGATTGAGGCCTTCCGGATCCCCTCGGGCAGCATGGAGAACACCCTGCTGATCGGGGATTTTCTGTTCGTCAACAAGCTCCTCTACGGAGCCGAAGTCCCCTTCATCCACAAGCGCCTTCCCGTTGTTCGCGAGCCGGAGCGGGGTGACGTCGTCGTCTTCGATTCGGTGGAAGAAGAAGGGCTCAAGGTCGTCAAACGGCTCATCGGCATGCCGGGTGATACCCTTTCGATGCAGGCTGGGACGCTCTCTCGAAACGGCACCAAGGTGGACGAGCCGTGGGCGCAGCACGGGAACCCGGGTGCCTTCGCGGACGCATTCCACCGCCAGAAGATGCGGGGATGGCAGCTCCAGTACTTCGCCGGCCAGGACACCGCCAGCTACAACCCGGACCTGCAGGACTGGGGGCCGATCGTGGTCCCGGTCGGTCACTACTTCATGATGGGCGATAACCGGGACGATTCCTACGACGGCCGCTACTGGGGATTCCTGCCCCGCGAAAACGTCCGCGGCCGCCCGCTGATCATCTACTTCAGCTTCGATCCCAGCAGCTGGCACGCGCTGCCGTTCTTTACCGCGATCCGCTGGAACCGGATTTTCTCGCTGCCAAGGTAGGCGGACGGACATTAGGGCGGATGGACAAGCGGGTCGCAGGAATGGCCAAATACGCCGTTAATCATCAGGGTGATGGCTCCTGGGGCCATGGTCTGCTTCGGCCTGAATGCCAATTGTGCCAAGTCGGGTGGTCTCCCCACAGGCGGCGGGCAGGGTGCGGCCGGGCCATGCGTTGCCGCGGGCTCGACCGGCCCCTAGATTGCCAGTAAGCTCACACTCGGCGCTCGGGCTTCCCATGCGGCTTCTTCATACCTTGGCACCCTTCAGCCTGGCACTGCTGTTCGCCGCATGTGCCGGTGGCCCAGGGCCCGCCCAGGTGACGCCGGCCGACCTCGCCGGGATCGAGGCAGACCGCGCCGAAGCCGCCCAGGACCCCGACGCCCTCACCCGGGTCGGTATCCGCTTCTACGATGCCCAGGCCTACGGGCGCGCCCTAGAGGTCCTCACCTCGGCGCTTACCCTGCGCCCGGCATTCACCACCGCGATCTACCTCGGTCTGAGCGAGGCAGCGCTCGGGCAGTTCGACGACGCGGAACGAACCTTCCGGCTGGCGGGTGCCCTGCCGATTTCCTCGAGCCAGCGCGACGAACTGGAAGGCCGGATGGCCAAGCTCAGCCGGGCTCGGCTGGTCGCGGAGGCCAAGCAGACCATCGCGCGCGAGTCGACCCTCTCGACGCGGGCACCGCTCCCCAACACGGTGGCCGTGATGCCGTGGACGTTCGTCGGGTCGGATCAGTCGCTCCGGCCGCTCGGTGTCGGCGTCACCCACCTGATGGTCACTGACCTGTCACAGATAGCCTCGCTCAAGCTGGTGGAGCGCGAGCGGGTGCAGGCATTGCTCGACGAGATGGCGCTGACCGCCGCCGGCCGTGCCGATCCCGCCACCGCCGTCCGAACCGGTCGACTGCTCCGGGCCTCCCTGGTGGTGCACGGTATTGTCCGCGAAACACGGGACGGGATCCGGGTCGAAGCGACGGTCGTTCGCACCAGCGATGGCACGGTCGAGGCCTCCGGGGGCGCCGGCGATCGGCTCAACCGTCTGTTCGCCGTGGAGAAGGCCGTGGTCCTGGACCTCGTGGGCCAGCTCGGACTCGCGCTTTCACCGGCGGAACGACGCGCCCTGAGCGAGCGGCCAACAGAGGACATTCAGACCTTCCTGGCCTTCAGCCGCGGTCTCGAGGCCCAGCATCGGGGCGACTATGCCTCGGCCACACGTCTGTTCGCCGCAGCGACCGAACGGGATCCGGCGTTCGGTGCGGCCCGCCGGCTGCTCGAGGTGAATGCCCGGCTTGCGCCCCCGATGGCCGATGGCTCGTTGCGCACGGCCTCGCTCCGTTCGGCAATCCAGGTGATCGCGCCCAGCACCGGCGGGGAAGTGGACCGCCGGACCAGGATGCCCTTCAGCAACCCGCGCCTGCCCGAGGCTCTCCCCACCAAACTGGCCGCCATCGGCAGCATCATCATCGTTATCCCGCGTCCATGACCCTGGGCCGCGCGAGGTGGGCTGTCACCCTCCTCACGCTGGCGGCGCCTGCAGCCGGGGCCCAGCAGTTCGTCCCTGACCCCGCCACGGCCACAATCGGCCTTGAGTCCCGGTACTATGCCTTCGGCCAGGCGCTCGGTGTCCGATCCCTCGGTCAGTGGGCTATCCCATTGGCAGTGATCGTCCCTCGCGGTCGCTTCACCCTCGACGCCGGAGCCTGGCTGGCTTCGACGATGCTCACCCGCCTGGATGGAGAGCGGGAGACGGTCACCGGCCTGACCGACACGCAGCTGCGCGGGAGCTACGTCCTCGGCCATGATGCCGTGGTGTTTACCGCCATGGTCAACTTGCCGACCGGTGCCCACAACCTGAGCGCGGCAGATTACGCCGTCCTCGCAGCGGCTTCGTCGAGCTTTCTGGCCTTTCCGGTCACTACATATGGGAGTGGGCTTTCGGTCACCGCCGGCGCTGCCGGGGCGTTCAAGAGCGGCCCCTGGAACCTGGGGGCTGCCGGGAGCTTCCGGCTGTCGGAGCCATACGTGCCGTTCGCCGATACGTCGGGAACCTTCCAGTACCAATCTGGTCCGGAGGTGCGTCTCCGGGCGGGGGCCGACCGCCTGATCCGATCATCGCGGCTGTCCTTCGGGCTCACCTTCAGCACCTTCAGCAACGACGAATATGCAACAGGCGGCGGGGCTGCTGGCGTCTACCGGCCCGGCCGGCGGCTCATTGCGGAAGCCTACTATGCGACCCTGATCGGAGGTTGGGCCGTGACGGGCTATGCCTGGGACTTCTATCGCTGGTCGGGTGATTCCGCAGGCGTGAGCGTTCGGAATCGCGAGAACCTGATCGTTGGCGGGGTCGCCGCCAGCATCGGCCTGGGGAGGACGGTGACTTGGGAACCGGGTGTGGAGGGACGGCTCTCCATGCCCGAGGAAGGGCGGGCGATGCTGCTTGAATTCAGTTCCTCCTTCCAGGTCAGGCTCGGCCCATCCTGGCGCCTCATTCCGATGGCTCGGCTCGGGTTCGGTCGGCTGGAGGAGCCAACTCCTGGATACGGGCACTCGATCACCGGGTTCGGACTTTCGGCATATATTCGGCGGTTGCTCTAGCTACTACCTATCGATTGCTTGACTTGTGGCGCGGTTGCATGGTACTGTTGCGCATTGTTTTCTTGGCCCCGGGAGCTGGCGTGACCGATCTTGCAGGAACTCAACTGTCGTCGCTGCTGGAGACGCTGCCGGGCATCGCCCGTGTGCTGCGGAGTCCGGTAGCCGACGCGTTCATCGGCGTGATCCGGGCCGCCACCGGGCAGGGCGCCTTCAACGTGGCCGATGCCGAGGAGATCCTGCGCTACGCGGTGCGCCGAAACCTGGTAGCAGCCGAGGAGAGTGAGCGGGTGCTCGCTGAGGCCAATGCCGGTATGGTCCAGCAGGCGGCTGCGGCCAAGGCCAACGCCAAGTTGGTCAAGGCGGCCGAAGTCGCCAAGGCCAAGCTGCAGAACACGAAGAAGGCCGCCCCGGTGAAGAAGGCAACCAAGCCGACGAAGTCTGTCAAGCACCCGGCCAAGCACCCGGCCAAGAAGCCGGTCAAGCCGTCGCTGAAGAAGCCAGTCAACAAGAAGTAGTCCCCTCACACCTTGAATTCCGCGACCAGCGCGGCGAGCCGCTCGGATGCTTCGAGCAGGCCCGCGGCGGCGGTCGCAATCTCACCTGTGGCCGCACTCTGCTCGGCCGCCCCGGCTGTGACGGACTCATTGGCCGCCACGTTCTCGCGGGCATCGGCCTCGAGCCGCTCGCGCAGCTCAGCCAGCCGGCCGGCGATGCCCCGGCTCTCCGACGCCGACCGGGCCACCTGCATGGCGTTTTCGCGCATCGTCTCCGTCGCGCGGGCGATTTCCGCCAGCGCAACCGTGCTGCGCTGGGTGGTAGACTCGACCTTCAGCGCCTGCGCTGCGATCGCCTGGCGGGTTGCTTCCAAGGCAGCGATCTGCTCCTTGAGCGTCTCGGTCCGGGTAGCGATGCGGGCGGTGGCTTCGCGGCTGGCGTCAGTCAGGCGCCGGGTCTCCGCGGCGATGGCACTGAAGCCCTCCCCCTGTCCGGCTGCGCGCGCGGCCTCTACCGCCGCGTTCAACGCCAGGACCTCGCTCTGGGAGACGAGCTGCCGGGCCAGGTCGAGCAACTCTGCGACCGCATCGGCCCGGCGGGTCAGCTCGCGGGTCTGGGTGCCGGCGGTCTGGACCGCCTGGCGGAGCGCTGCCAGCCCTCGCCCGGCCACCGCGAGTTCATCGCGGTGGCGTTGGGCGAGGGCATTCGCCTGCTCGCCCTCGGCCACCACCCGTTCCGCAGTGGTGGCATCGCGCGCGGCCGATTCGCGCCACGCCGCGATCACCTGGTCGGCACCCCGGACTTCGACTACCTGGCGCTCGGCGCTGGCCGTGACGGCTGTGATCGCGCGGGTGATTTCCTGGCTGCCGGCGGCCAGTTCCTCGCTCATTGCCGACAGGTCACTGGCGCTCATCCCGATGCCGCGCGATTCACGGATCACGCTCTCGATGACGGTGCGGAGCCGGGTGCCCATGGATCCCATCGCCCGGGCGAGGGTAGCGAGTTCGGCGGGCATGGTACCCAACTCCAGCGGACGGAGATCCCCCTCGCCGAAGCGGCGAGCGGCCTCGATCAACTGATAGAGCGGCGTCTCGATGGAGCGCACGGTGACCCAGGCCGTGCCCGAGCCCAACCCGATGGCGGCCGCCAGCAGCAACCAGACCAGGACCTCACGCTGCCGGGCGCGTCTGCCGATGGCCGCGATGCTGGCGGACACCCGAGTCTGCTGCCGTCGCGTCAGGCTCCGCACGTCGGCCACGAACGAATCGGCCGGCGCGCGCGCCGCGGCGGCTTCGGTCCGCGCCTCGTCAAGATGTCCCAGATCACGGAAGGCATGGGCGCGGGCGTACGCCACTTCCATGCGGGCCTGGTTGCTTTCGACGCGGTTGAGCGCCGACTGGTCGTCGGCCGAGAGTCCGGCCACCTGGCGGAACCGGCGCCGATAGGCATGGCTGCTGTCGCCGAGTCGCAAGAACTCCAGGGCCAGCACTGTCGAAGGAGTTGCGAGATAGGCCTCGCCCGCCCGCACCTCGTCGGCGACTGCGCCGACCAGGTCCGTGACGAGGGCCGAGTTGCTCACCAGCGATGCCAGTTCGTTGGAGACAGCGCGATTCACCGCCCGGAGGCTGCCGATTCCTGCGGCGACCAGCGCCAGGAACAGCAACAGGAGGAGCCCGAGCCCGGCGATCAGTCGGTTCCGGAGGCTGCCGAGCAGGTTCATGGCCGCTTGGCCAGGGCGACGTCGCCGTTGCGGATGACCGAGATCAGGACCGGCATGCGGGCGAGGCCACCCCGCCCGTCGAACGCCAGGACGCCGGTGACGCCTTGGTGCGGAGGCAGCTCATCGCCCAGAACCGCGAGCCCCTCCCGAATGTCACGCCGCGTGGCGCCGCGTGCCCGGATGACATCGCGCAGCAGGTAGACGGCGTCGTACGAGGCGGCCGCCGGTTGGTTGGGTGCTCCGGCCTCGGGATAGCGCGCCCGATACGCCCGGACGAACCGCTGATTCTCCGGGGTGTCGAGCCCGGGCAGGTACGCCGCCGTGGCATAGACTCCCTCGGCGAGTGAGCCGGCGGCCTCGATGCCTTCGAGTCCGTCGCCGCCGAGAACCGGGAGCGTGATGCCGCGGGCCCGGGCCTGCGTGAGGATGACGGTGGCATCCTCGCGGTTGCCGGCTACGACCAGGAACTGCGCCGTTCCTGATGCCGCGATGCGATCCAGATAGGGCCCGACGTCCGGAGTGGCACCGAGGTAGGGGTCCGACTCGATGACGACGCCGCCCATCGCCTCGAGACGAGTGACGAACGCCTGTCGGATGCCCCGACCGTATGGATTGTTGAGATACAGCACGGCGCCCCGATCGAGACCCAGCCCGCTCCGAATCCAGGTGGCCAGCGCCGCACCGTGCTCGAGGTCGGTCGGGCAGAGTCGGAACACATGGTTCCCGGCCTGCGCAACCTCCGGGGCCGATGAGGACGGGGTGATCACCGGGACGGGCGCGGGCGCGTCGGCATAAATGGGCGCGGCGGCGAGGGTAGTACCCGAGAAGACGTGGCCAATGACGGCGACAACGCCCAGTCGGGTCAGGTCAGCGGCGACCTGCACGGCGGAGTCGGGGTCTCCGGCATCGTCCCGCTCGCTCAGCTCGAGGGGGCGCCCCTCGATGCCGCCGCCGGCGTTGATCTCCGCGACCGCCATCTCAGCCGCCAGGCGCATCGGCCGGCCCACCGCGTCGGCAAGCGGGCCGGCCAGCCCGATCCGAATCGGCCCCTGGGGAGAGTTGCAGCCGAACACCAGGCAGAGGGCGATGGCGCCGGCGCAGACCCGCTTCATTCCGGCCCCCGGTTCAGGCCATCGAGCAGGGGGCCGTCCACCAAGCTCACCGACACGATGCGGGTCTCCCCTTCGGTCCGCGTCGTCAGTCGGATCATGCGACGCTGCCGAACCCATTGCCATGTCAACTGGCCATGGCTGGCTCGCGGGGACACCTCACCGTAGCGGGTGGAGAGGTCGGCGACCCAGCGCCGAAGCCGGGCCTCATCCACCGGCGCGGCAAGCAGCAACACCGCAGCGGATCCATCCACGAGCGATCCAATGACGGTAAGGGCGGGTTCGCCCTCGGGGTGTGCCATACCCCGACATTCGGTGAAACGAGCGTCAACCCGCGACGTGGCGCAACGCCAACGTCCACCCAGGTCGCCCAGCCGGGCTTCGACCTCCGCCCGGGGTGCGCCCGGACGGAGAGCGAAGAACTCGAGAGAGCCCGCTGGGGGGGCTTGGGCGAGGAGCCTGGTCGGAGCCGCGGCGAGTGCGACCAGCAGCAGAGGCGCAGCGCGCCGCCAGCCGAGAGTGGTCAGGCTTTCCGGACGTTGGCGGCCTGCAGCCCCTTCGGTCCCTCCACGGTCTCGAACTCCACCGCATCACCCTCGCGCAGGGAACGGAATCCATCCTGCTGGATGGCGGTGTGATACACGAATACGTCTTTTGCGCCTTCCTGGGCGATGAAGCCGAAGCCTTTGGTATCGTTGAACCACTTGACCGTTCCCTGCGCCATTGCATTCACCTCGTGCTGTCGGGGAGCCATGCGACTCCGGTGGAGATCCCTGGCCGCCCGCGGCCAGGACAAAAAGCCGTCCGGTCTCGTGGACCGGGCGGCCAGGGGCTCAGCACACATCCAGCGTTTGGGGAACTGCGAATCCCATAATGGGGCCAAGCTCCATCGCGGCTTCGGATTTGTCAATAGCGGGGAGCCATGGGCGCAAGTCACGAGTATACTTCCCGGCTATGGCTACCCCCGAAAGCGTCACCATTCGGACTTTCACCGATCGTTCGGAGGCCCTGGCCCAGTTCATCCTCCGCGCGGCGGAGTCCCCCAGGTTTCTGGCCTTCGACGACGTCGCCGGATGCCCCGCCGACACCGCCCTTGCCGCCCTTGAGTGGACTGGGGTTGTCGGCATTCTCCTCGATGACGACCTGCTCCATGCCGCGCAACTCACCTCCGAAACCGCTGCGGCGCTGGTCGAGCGGCGAACCCCCGAAGGCCGCCGCTTCGTGTACCTTGGCCCGCGGCTCGATGCCGCCCCGATGGACGTGTTCGAGGGTCGGGTCCTGTTCGAGGAGCCCGGGGTAAAGGCGATCGAATTCGCTCAACGCTCACATGCCCTGGCGCACTTCTTCCGGGCCACCACCGGCGACGGCGCCCTCGTCTCCATGCTGGGCCGGCGTGCCCCGGAGTTGCGCCACATCCGGCGGTGGTTCCGGCCGATCCTGCAGGAATTGGACGGTCCCAGCCAGCTGCTGGGAGGCTGGTATGCGACTGGGTCCGGGGGAGCGCTTTTTGTCTCTGGGTATCCGGACGAGCCGGTCTACCGCTACATCGAGGTGGGGCTGGAGTCGTAGCGGACTCGCCTGCCGGTTCTGGAAATGTTGATACACATATCCACATGCCGTGTCCAACCGCCGGAAGTGGCACGATCCCAACCGCTTACCTCTCCACATTTTCGGCACTTCAGAATCGTGTAACCCGAATAAAATCAGGCACTTGCGGGATTCTCCCGGGTCCCTATCTTAGCATCCACGGCGGTAGTCGGGGCAGAACTCATCAGGGGCTGCATCGGCTGTCGCGGTTTGGGCGAATCGTCGGGGGAGGAGGCAATGGCACCCACGGTGCTGCTGTTTCCGAAGATCCCGGTGGCCACTCGGCCCGAACAGCTGGAGCCAGTCGCGTGTTCCAGCCACCCCGATCTGGCGCCTCGGGGTGCAGTGCGGGAGGTCGGTCCGCGACCAGATCCGAACCGCAGCGCTCGCACGGACGAACCAGGTGGGATGGCCATCCGGCCTGGGGATCAAAGCTGAGGCCTCGAGTCGCCCTACCGGCTGGCGCAACAGCCTATCGGTGGCGGCTGAGAGAAGAACGGCGGCATTCGCCCCGACCTCAGGTGAGTCCGTGTGTGGGACGGCCGTTGCAGCCTTGTGCTGGACGGCCGTCTCTTTTTTTTCGCCTCCGGTGGTTCGCTTCTTGCCGACTTTCCCTTCGGACAGTATGCTCTGCCTGCATGAGTGGGCGACAGATTCTGGTGGTCTCCTCGGACGAGGCGCGAGCCCGCGACCTGAGCCAGCCGTTGCGGGACGGTGGCCATCAGGTCGCGACGGAAGCGGAGCCGGTCGCGGCCGCGTCCCGGCTGCTGGTGGCCACCCTGGATGCGGTGGTGGTGGACCTGTCCTTGCCCGGGCTGGACCGACACGAACTGGGCAGGGCCCTCGTGCCTCCCGCGGCCGCAGCATCGCCGGAGCCACTCGAGGCGGTAGAGCAGCGTCATATCCTGGCAACGCTCGCCTATACCGGCGGCAACAAGCGTCGCGCTGCGAGCCTGCTTGGGATTGCCCGCTCGACCCTCATTCAGAAGGTCAGGCGCTACGAGATCCAGCCCCTGGAACTCTAATCCGACTAAGTCCGACTGGACTGTACCCATGGAACGCCTGATTGCCGCGACAGTCCTCGCGGCGTTTTGCGCTACGCCGCTACCGGCCCAGCGCCCCGTGCCAGCCGGGGTGGTCGTGAGCGGCACTCTCAGGTTCGACGGCCGAGCCAGCCTCGGCGATTTCAGTGGCATCACCACCACCGTGACAGGAATGATGACGGGAGGGGCGGACCTGCGCACCGTGCGCGGCTGGGTCGAAGCACCCACGATCACGCTCAAGACCGGTAACGGCAAGCGCGACCGGGACATGGAGGCGTCCCTGGAAGCGAGGCGGTATCCGACGATCCGGTTCGACCTGGACAGCGTATCGCCGCATCAGGAGGCCGGCGATTCGGCGACCGTGACGCTGAGTGGGCGCCTCACCATCCACGGCGTGACGCGCGACGTGGCCTTTCCCGCGACGATCCGGTTTGAATCCGGCAGGCTTCGGCTGCGCAGTAGCGTTTCCCTGCTGCTGACGGACTACCAAATCGGCGGCCTCAGCAAGATGTTCGGCCTGCTCAGGATGTATCCCGATATCGTCGTGCGCGTGGAGTTGGTCTTCGCCGCCGCCGCGGCCGCGAGACCCGAAGCCGCCCCAGGCGGGACGCCACCAGCGTCCTGACGATATCCCCACGCTGCAGCACGTAGCGTCCGTTGGCGACGCCCATGGTGACGCCACTCGGGGCAAAGACTGCCGGGACCGGGGCGGACACGAGCGCGACGCCGTCGGCTGCGGGACCCTCGGCCTCCCACAGCAGGACGGAATCGGCAGCCTGCAGGGCATGCACGGCCAGCCGGCTGGGGGCGATGCTGAGGCGGACCAGCTGGCCGCGAGTTATCGCGGCCAGCCGCGCCTGGTGGTAGGCAGTCAGGATGGCACCCGCCTGCCGCTCCACAGCGAGCCGATCCCGCAGCGTCACCACCCGGGGCACGCCGATGCCGACCAGGACGCCGAGAATCGAGAGACCGAGCGCAAGCTCGGCGAGTGTGACGCCACGCATGGGCGCAAGATGTGACAGACTTGACAAGTGGCGAGCATCTGAATTGCGCATTTTGACCCGAAAAAACTCGCCCCCTAGCGCCCGCCGGTTTGCCGCCATTCATTTCTGTCTGATATCATGACCATGTCGCTGCCCATCTCCTCCGCAAGCCCGATGGCGCCCGATCCACTCCAGGCGCTCCGTTCCTACCACGGCCTCGCGCCCTGGAGCCTCCGCGATCTCGCCGCGCTTTCGGGTACGCTCCTCGAGGCATCGGGCGTGGTCCCGGTCAACGTGGCGGCCCGGGCGCGGCCAACCGAGCGCACCATCCGATTCTACGTGATGAAGGGCCTCGTGGACCCGCCGGAAGGGCGGGGTACCGCGGCCGTCTACCGTTACCGCCACCTGCTCCAGGTGCTGGCGATCAAGCTGCGCCAGATGGAGGGCGCCTCGCTCGAGGCACTGGCGCGCGAGTTCACCGATTCCACCGGTGACGTGCTGGAGCGTCGCGTGGCGAGCGCGCTCGGGCCGGGCCTGCCGTCGCCAGCGGAACTGGGCGCCCTCCAGTCGCTGCTCCCCGCCCGGGGTCGGTTGGCGCGGGCGCTCCGGCCACGACTCGCCGACCCGGACATCGCGCCAGGCACCGGCGCCCGCAGCACCATCCTGCGCCGCGTGATCGTCGCGCCGGGGGCCGAACTCACCCTCGATGCGACCCACCCGCTGTTCCGTCACGCGGGCAGCGAGGACAGCATCGCCCGCGCCGTGGCAGCCGCGCTCGACGCCGCGGCGCTTGAGCTGGCCCGTTCGGGAGGCTGATCCCCGAGTCGTTTCACGCATCCGGAGGACCCCATGGGCAGTCTGTTCCTGCTTGTCTCCCTGGCGCTGGTCGCCTTCTGGCTCGTCGGCGCGTTCAACGGGCTCATCTCCCTCAAGAACCAGGTCGTCAACGCCTGGAAGCAGATCGACGTGCAGCTCAAGCGGCGGCACGACCTCATTCCCAACCTGGTGAATGCGGTGAAGGGCGCGATGGAGCACGAGCGGGGCACGCTCGAGGCGGTCATCACCGCGCGGAACAATGCCGTGAGCGCCCAGGGCGTGGCCGCCACGGCCAAGGCCGAAGGGGAACTGACCGGTGCCCTCAACCGGCTCTTCGCGCTGGCCGAGAACTACCCCCAGATCAAGGCCACGGCCAACGTCCAGCAGCTCCAGGAGGAGCTCTCGAGCACGGAGAACAAGGTGGCCTTCGCCCGCCAGCTCTATAACGACGTCGCCACGCAGTACAACACCAGGCAGGCCCAGTTCCCCACCAATCTGGTGGTGGGGCTCGCCAAGGCCTCGCCGGCGGACCTCTGGATGATCGAAGAGCCCGCGGAACGGGCCGTGCCCATCGTGGATCTCTCCAGGAAGCCCTCCTCGCCGACGGCGTGACCACCGAACCCAACCTCTTCGCCCAGCAGCAAGCCAATCGCCGGCGGTCAGCCCTGCTGATCGCCGGCTTTGTGCTCTTCTTCGCCTGGATCGGGTTCGGGGGCGACGTCAGCTGGTACCTGGCTACGAGGGAATTGCCGCCCGCGGCCTACCACCATCTCATCCCCTTCACCGGTCTTCTCACCACGGCCATCGGCGCGGGCATCGCCTGGTACTCGTGGCGCCATGGCGCCGAACGGGTTCTCGCGGCGGCCGGTGCCAGTGAACTGCTCATGCCGGCCACGCCGGAGCAGCAACGGCTGGTCAACGTGGTGGAGGAGATGGCCATTGCCTCGGGCCAGCCGAAGCCGCGGATCTGGGTCGTTCCCGACCCGGACCCCAACGCTTTCGCAACGGGCCGGGACCCGCAGACGTCCCACCTCGCGGTCACCGAGGGGCTCCTCGCCATGCTCAGCCGGGATGAGCTCCAGGGCGTCGTGGCGCACGAGATGGGGCATGTCAAGAACCTCGACGTCCGACTGATGACTTTGCTCGCGGCCATGGTCGGCACCATTGCCCTGATGTCGGACACGCTCCAGCGGATCTGGCGCTACGGGGGCAGGGTGTCAGTGGGCGGCGGCCGCGGAGGCAAGAAGGGCGGGAATCCTCTGGCCGTCGTGGTGCTGGTACTCTGGCTGGTCTCGCTTCTCCTGGCGCCGCTCATCTCCCGGCTCCTGGCCATGGCGGTGAGCCGGAAGCGGGAATACCTGGCGGACGCGATGAGCGCCCAATTCACCCGGAATCCGATGGCGCTGGCAGACGCCCTGGAGAAGATCGACGGCGCGCCCGGGGCCACCAAGGCGATCGCGCGGGGCGCCGCGCACATGTGCATCGTGGATCCCGCCGAGCGCCGGATTTCGGCGAATCCGGGGATGCTCGGCGACGTCTTCGCGTCCCACCCGCCCATCTCGCTCCGAATCGCTCGGCTCCGGGGGATGGCCTACGACGGCTGACGGCTTACGGCTGGCGGCGTTGGGCTATAGCGGAAAGGACATCGTCGACCACGGTCGCCGGGTCGAACGGGATGCCGATGATATGGTCGGCGCCGGCGGCGCGAGCGCGCACCTCGTCTTCCGCGCCGAGCGCCAGGAGGGTGTAACCGCGTTCGGGCGCCGGCAGGAACCCGCCCAGCACCAGGGCAGCCCCGCCGCCGTTCGAGGTCGCGACCAGGGTGACACCAATCGCCTCGGCGGCGCGCTGCAGTTCGGCGATCGAGAGCGGCCGCTCCACGGTGAACCCGGCGTTCCGGAGCAGCAGAGTCAACACCCGGGCCACCCGCTGGTCGGGGTGAAAGACCAGCGCCCGCCCGCGGAACGGCTGGGCCGGTTGTTCGGTGGGCGGGGACAGGTCGATCATCTTCAGGCCTGGCCCGTACGACAGGGGCTCGGCCTGACGCAAGCTGGCGCTGCGCCGGAGGGTCGTGGCCATGCGACTGTGCGCGGTCCTGGTGGTCTCGAGCCCCTCCCGGTACGCCGCCGGCAGCGACCCATCCGACAGCAGCAGTTCCACCTCGGCCATCGCGGCCATGAGCGGGTTGTTAAGCTCGTGATGGAGGGTGACGTTCATCTCGCCGATGGCGGCCAGCCGCTCGGTCCGCACCAGCTCCTGTTCCGCTTCCGCCAGCGACCAGCGCAGCGCCCGGTTGCGGCGCACGCGCTCGAGAATCCGGGGCAGCAGCTCCGGCAGGTTGTGGTCCTTGGTGAGATAGTCCTCGGCGCCAAGCCGGAGCGCCGTCGCGGCCAGCGACTCGCTCCCGTGGGCCGTCACCATGATGACCGAGGGCGGGTCGGCCCGGCCGAGAAGGCGTGGCAGCAGGTCGATGCCGCGGATGTCGGGCAACTGGTGATCGAGCAGAATGATCTCGGCCTCCGGCGCGGCGGCCACGGCCTGCTCGCCGGTGTAGACGTGCCGGATTCTCTGGTAGCCATCGAGCTCGAGCAGGTGGCGCACCAGCTTGGCCATCGAGGCGTCGTCCTCCACCAGGAGGACCGGCACCCCGGCACGATCAGTCGCTGGCGCCACGGACCCGGTCCGCGTCGCCGCGGCTGACGAGGGACGAGAGCGCCGCGTGCACCTTGGGATCGAGCACCGTGCCGATCAGGTCCGCCATGCGCTGGACGGCGAGTTCCGGGCTCATCATCTCCTGGTAGGGCCGGGAGGTCGTCAGCGCGTCGAAGATCTCGCCCGCGCCGAGGATGCGGGCGCCGAGCGGAATCGCGTCGCCCACGAGCCCGTCGGGATACCCGCGACCGTCCCATCGTTCGTGGTGATGCCGGACGAACCCGATCACCTCGCGCAGGTGCTCGAGTGGCGCCAGGATCTGGGCGCCGATCATCGCATGGGTCTTGACGTGATCGAACTCCTCGTCGGTGAGCGGACCCTGCTTGTTCAGGATCTGTTCCCGAATGCCGATCTTGCCGATGTCGTGCAGCCGGCCGGCGGTGCGGACCGCCTCGACGTCGTCCTCGTCGAGGCCGTATTCGGTGGCCACCCGGGCGGCGAAGTCGGCGACCCGGGCGGAATGGCCCCGGAGGTGGGGATCCTTGGCCTCGAGGGCGTTGACCAGGGCCTCGAGCGTGGCCACCGACAGCCGCTGGGCCATTTCGCGTTCCCGCTGCAGCTCGGTGGTGCGGACCGCGACCTCCTCGCGGAGCAGGCTGTTGAGCCGCTGGCTCTCGAGCATCGCGTCGCGCCGGCGGAGCACCCGCTGCACCGCGCGCAGCAGGTCGACCAGGTCCATCGGCTTGACCAGGTAGTCGAGGGCACCGCGCTGGAGGCAGAGGGCCGCGGTCGCCGCGTCGTCGACCGCGGTCAGCATCAGGATCGCGACGTGCGGGTCGCGCTCGACGATCTTGGCCACCAGGTCGGTGCCGTTCATGTCCGGCAGCCGGATGTCCAGCAGGGCGCAGCCGATGTGGTGCGCGCGGACGATCTCGAGTGCCTCGGTGCCGGTCGCGGCGGTCAGGACCTGGTACTTCTCCTGGGCCAGGAAGCGGCGGAGAGCGTTCCGGATTGGCTCCTCGTCGTCGACGACAAGGATGGCGACCGGGCCGCGATCGGGCTCGGTGAGGATCGGGGGGACGGAAACTGGCAACGTCACGGCTGTTCCGATCGGACGGGTGCGCGGATCACGGCAACGTAGACCGGGCGCGCGGGGGGCGTCAAGGAACTGCCGGCCTCAGCCGACGAACTCGACGGAGACGCGGTGGGGAATGATACCGGCATCGGCGGCCCGGTCCAGCAGCACCTGCACGGCCCGGCGCCCGACCGGGCCGTAATCCACGGTCCACTGGTTGACGTACATGCCCACGAAGGTGTCAGCCCGGTCGTCACTCAGGCCGCGGCTGTACTGCTGGGCGTGCGCCAGGGCGGCGGTCCGGTGGGCGAGCGCGTACTCGATACTGGCGCGCACGTCCCTGGCCACCTGGTGCACCACGTCGGCACCGAGATCGCGCCGGACCACGTTACCGCCGAGCGGGAGCGGCAGGCCGGTATCCCGCATCCACCAGGCACCGAGATCCTCCCAGAGGTGGAGGCCGCCATCGGCATAGGTCAACTGACCCTCATGGATCAGGAGACCGACCGCCACGTCGCCTCGCTGGACGGCCGCCTCGATCTGGTCGAACGGCATCACCACGACCTCGGCCTCCGGCTGATAGAGCCTGAGCGCCAGATAGGCGGTAGTGAAGAGGCCGGGGATGGCGACGCGGCAACCCCTCAGGGCAGCTCGCGGGTCCGCCGGCCTCGGCTCACGCGAGACTAGTCGGGGGCCATAGCCGTCGCCCATGGATGCGCCGGAGGAGAGGAGGGCGTACTGGTCGGCCAGGTACGCATAGGCGTGGATTGAGACGGCGGACACTTCAAGCTGGCCGGTCCGGGCCCGCTGGTTCAGGGACTCGATGTCGCTCAGCTCATGGACGTACCGGTAGGGTGTGTCGACCAGCCCTTCGGCGAGCGCATAGAACATGAAGGCGTCGTCGGAATCGGGGCTGTGGGCGACGTGGATCGTGCGGTCGGTCACTGGGCTGCGGCCTCGGCGGCTTTCCTGAAATCGTCGAGCATGGCCCGGTGGTCGAGATAGTCGGCGCGCTTCTGGTCCCGTGCCGGCCAGGCCGCCAGGAAGGTCTTCTGGACGGTCACCAGGGTCACCTGGTCCTTCCGCAGTTCGGCGACGGTACCCTGGATGAGGAGGCCGAGCAGGTCGCGCCGATCACCGGCCAGGATCGTGTCCGCCAGGGCGAGCGCTTCCGGGAACTGCCCCACCTGGGCATGCAGGACCGCGGCGTGGTAGCGTCCGTCGGTGTCCATCGAGTCGAGCTGGGTGTAGGCGCCAAGAGCGTGCTCGGTGAGCCGGACCAGCGTGGCCGTGTCAGCCTGCTCCGCGGCGGTCATCACCCGGTTATAGAGCCGGTCAAAGCCCTGGCGCGGGGTCAGCGTGCTGATATCAGGAGCCGGGCCGGTGAGGGCAGTCGGGGCCCCCCCGCCCATCCCGGGCCTGGCCGGTGTCTGGGGAGGCCGCATCAGGACGAAGGCCATCCCGATCGCGGAGACCAGCACCACCACCCCGGCGGCGATCCAGCTGGCCCGGCCGTTCCCGGCCGGCCGGCCCGGCGTCAAGGCCTGGCCACAGCGATGGCAGAAGGTCGCGCCGGGACTGAGCTCCGCCTGGCAGGCGGGGCAGCGCCGGGACGTGGCAACGGCAGGTGGGGTCGGCGTGGTCATGGTCGGGGGGCAAGATAAGCCCGGCCCATCCGGGTGTCACGCTGGCGCCGCGAGGTCCAGGTCGCTACTCTGTAACTACTGAGCCGGGTCGGGCGGTTCTCGACCCTTTGGCAGGTGCACTCACCTCCCGCATGGATACGATCAGACACGTCGTCACCGACGCCGCCTCCGGCCGCCACATGGGCGATCTCTCGCGAGGGGGCACCAACTGGAAGGTCCTCCTCGAGACCAGCCCGCACGGCGAGCTGGTGAGCGGGCGGATGCATTTTGTCTCCGACGAGGGCTCACGGACCTCAGCCTGGCTCTTCCTGGAGTGGAGTGAACAGGAAGCGGTCAATCGATTCAACGAGTTCAGTCCCATCGAGCTCTGGAAGATCCTGGAAAGCCTCGCCTGACGCCGTCAGGGGACCAGTCACCGCAGGGCGGTGCTCTCGCCGCGGTTCGCCGTCGTCTCCTCGTTCAAGACTCATGCATCCACTCCTCCGTCCGGCCGTCCTGATCCTGTCCGGGATCCTCGCGGCCGGCCCGCTGGCGGGACAGGACGGTCAGGCGCGGGATTCGACCACGGGTGTCATCCGGGTGATCCGGGTCCAGCGTACCAATATCTTCGCGGACTCCGAGGCGACCTATTTCATGCCGCGGTTCGCCAACCGGTTCCACGTCACCACCCAGGCCGTCGTGGTCGAGCGGGAGCTGCTGTTCCGCGTGGGCCAGCCGCTCGATTCGGCGACGATCGCCGAAACGGGGCGGAACCTCCGGCGGCTGGGGGTCTTCCGCCTGGTTGCCATCGACACGGTGCACTCGGACACGGGCGTCCTGGTGGATATCCGTACCCAGGACGGCTGGAGCACCAAGCCCGAATTCTCCTTCCGGAGCACCGGCGGACAGGTCGCCTGGCGGGTCGCGCTGGTCGAGGAAAACCTGTTCGGCACCGCGTCACACTTCGTCGCGAGCTACCAGAAGGACCCTGATCGGAATTCGTTCCTGCTTGGGCTCCGGCAGCCGCGGCTCTTCGCCAACAGCATTGGGCTGGATGCCCGTTTCGAGGACCGTTCGGACGGCCGGCTGATCGGGGGCTCGCTCTACCAGCCGTTCACGTCGCTGGAAGACCGGCATGGCTGGGGCGTCAGCGTGGACACACGGGACGAGCGGATCCTCCAGTACTTTGACGGCGAGCCGTTCCCCTCGGATACGCTGCAGCGGCAGTTCGATGCCGCGGTCGCCACCTACGGCTGGGCGTTGCGGTCGAGTGCCCGTGGCTACCAGCGGTTCGGGCTCACGGGGCGGGTCTACAACGACACCTATGTCCAGCCGGACACGTCCTTCGGGCCGCGACTGGCACAGGGTGCGGTCGGCGGGGCGTTCGAGTGGCGGCACGCGCGGTACATCCTGGTGCGCGGATTCCGGGCCACTCGCGAGGAGGATGTGGACCTGAGCACCACCGTACGCCTCGGCGTCTCCGTGACGCCAAAGCTGTTCGGCTGGGACCAGAACGGTATCGTCCCGTCGCTGAACGCCCGGATCGGCGGAGTGCTGAAGCATGGCGCATTCGGTTACATCGACCTCAACGCCCACGGCCGCCTGACCTCGGCCGGGCTGGACTCCGGTGCCGTGCAGGCCGGCGCCACCGTCGTCTACAGTCCGATGCGCCATCACGCGCTCATCGCCCACACCTGGATGGGTTGGCTGGCGAATCCCCGGCCGGGCGGCGAGTTCGACCTCGGTCTCGGCCTGGGGCCTCGCGCCTTTCGCCTGCACGCCTTCACCGGCGATCGGGGCGTCTTCTCCACCGGCGAGTACCGGGTGGTCGTCGCCCAGGATTGGCTCAAAGTGCTCGACCTCGCGGTGGCAGGGTTCGCGGATTATGGGGGCGCCTGGTATCACGGTTCCACGAAGCGGACGGGGTGGGACGCCGGGGTCGGAATTCGGCTCGGCCCCAGCCGCTCCACCGACTTGAGCCTCAGCCGGATTGACCTGGCCTGGCGCGGCCCGAGCGGGGAGGACTCGGGCGGGTGGGTCGTGGTCATCGGGCGGGGGCTGGTCTTCTCGACGGCGGGCATCCTCAGCCGCTGACGCCCGGGGCTACATTCCAGTCACCCCAGATCAGGCACCGCCATGACGACACCTCCTCCAGAATCCAGCGCGCCGCCGGAATCCGGCAGCGCCAGCGCCCCATCCGGCCGCCCATGGAAGAAGCGACTCAAGCGCTACCTCCTGGTCGGCATCCTCAGCCCGCTCATTGCCTTCACGCTGTATACGGTCCTGGTGTACAACTGGAGCTATTCCCAGGGAGACCGCAGCGGCATCCTGCGGAAGTTCAGCAGCAAGGGGTGGCTCTGTAAGACCTGGGAAGGCGAATTGGCCATGACCAGTGTCCCGGGCGTGATGCCCGAGATGTGGGCCTTCACGGTCCGGAACGACTCCGTGGCCGCCACGGTGAACGCCGCCCTCGGCAAGAACGTGGTGCTGCATTACGGCGAGCATCGCGGACTGTGGAATGACTGCTTCGGCGAAACGCAGTACTTCGTGGACGGCGTTCGCATCATCCCATTGCCCTAGCAGGAGGCTCCCATGCGCCGAACCATCGCGGCATCACTCCTCGCGGGTGTCGGTCTGCTCGGGTGTGGCGGGCCGGCGTCCCGGGCGCCCGCCGCGGCATTCGACCTGGTCGTCAGCAACGGCCGGATCGTCGACGGCACCGGCAATCCCTGGTTCTATGGCGACATCGGCGTCCGGGGTGACCGGATCGTCGTCGTTCTGCCCCAGGGGGCCCTGGCGGGCGCTCAGGCGAAAGAGCGGGTGGATGCCACCGGCTTGGCCGTAGCCCCCGGATTCATCGATCTTCAGGCGCACTCCTGGAACCAGTTGCTCTTCGCCGACGGACGGGTGATCGGCAAGGTCTCGCAGGGGGTGACCAGTGAGATCCTCGGGGAGTCGACGACGCCCGGGCCATCGAATCCGAACATCGACTCGCTCTACCTGGGGGGCGACCCCGACGAAGCGCTGATGCTGGCGCGGGTGCCGCAGTTCCGAGGGCCCCGGGGATTCGGGGCCTGGCTCGAGGCCATGGAGGCGCATGGCATCTCGGTGAACGCCGGCAGCTATCTGGGCGCGGCGACGGTTCGCGCCTACGCCATGGGACAGAAGGAAGGGGTGCCCGACGCCACCCAGCTCGACACCATGCGGATGGTGGTGCGCGAGGCCATGCGGGACGGAGCCTTCGGGATCTCCAGCGCGCTGATCTACCCGCCCGGCAGCTATGCCACCACGGAGGAGCTGATCGAGGCCGCCAAGGCGATGGCGCCGCTGCACGGCTCGTACATCACCCACATCCGCTCCGAGGAGAGCGGGCTCCTCTCCGCCATGGACGAGGCGATCCGGATCGGACGGGAGGGCGGCGTCCCCCTCATCATCTATCACTTCAAGGCGTCGGGCAGGATCAACTGGCCGCTGGCCGGGCCGGCGATCGCCAAGATCGATTCCGCCCGCGCCGCCGGGCAGGACGTCACGGCGACGATGTATCCCTATCCCGCCTCGGGGAACAACCTCTCCGCCTGCATCCCGGGATGGGTCCACGCCGACGGCAAGCTGCTCGAAAACCTCCAGAACCCGGCGTTTCGCGACCGGATCCGGAAGGAGATGGCCGATCTCTCGCCGGGGGTGCCGGCCTACTGCCAGCACAATCCGCCCGAGGCCTACCTGATCGCCGGCTTCAAGCGCCCGGACTGGAAGCAGTTCGAGGGCACCCGCCTGAACGCCATCGCCGCCGTCCTCAAGAAGGATTGGGTGGACGCGATCATCGAGCTCACCGTCGGCGAGAAGAACGGACTCGGCAAGATCACCTTCGGCATGTCGGAGCCGAACGTGGCGATGATGCTCAGGCAGCCCTGGGTCGTGATCGGGAGCGACGCGGGAGGTTACGACCCCGATACCACGACGGCGCTGGTGCACCCGCGCTCCTATGGGAGTTTTGCCCGGGTGCTGGGCAAGTACGCCCGCACCGACCCGGTGCTCACCCTCGAGGATGCCGTGCGCAAGATGACGTCGGCCACCGCGCAGATCCTGGGACTCCGGGACCGCGGACTCCTCAAGGAAGGGATGTTCGCCGACATCGTCATCTTCGACCCGGCCACGGTGATCGACAACGCGACCTTCGAGAAGCCGCATCAGCTCTCGTCGGGCATCCGGGACGTCTTCGTCAACGGTGTGGGTGTGTGGCGGAACGGGAAGCACACCGGTGCCACGCCGGGTCGGGCCCTGCGGGGCCCGGGCTGGGACGGGCAGGTGGGCGGCCGGTAAGCGCGGGAGGAAGGCGCCCGGCGTCCGGCTACATGATTCGCAGCCCGAACGCGCTGGTCACCAGCCAGACGCACAGCTCCGCCGTGCGGTTGTGATCGTCGAGTACCGGGTTGATCTCCACGATGTCCATCGAGACCAGCTTGTGGGTGTCCGCGATCATCTCCATCGCCAGCTGAGATTCGCGGAGGGTCGCGCCGCCGGCCACCGGCGTGCCGACGCCTGGTGCCTCCTTCGGGTCCGCCCAGTCGGCGTCGACCGAGAGGTGGATCCCGGCCGTCCCTTCGCTGGCGATCGCGATGGCGTCGGCCATGACCGCCCGCAGGCCGCGCTCGTCGATGTCCCGCATCGTGAAGACACGGACGCCCCATTCCCGGGCATGCCGCTGCTCGGCGGGGTCGAGGTCGCGCGCCCCTACGATCACGGTATTCCGGGCCAGCACAGCCGG
>Ga0315292_10000332_pt1 | contig 21447 bp, 15 predicted proteins | sample YL17G13_0_MG_FD_204029 | JGI IMG/M metagenome (GOLD analysis project Ga0315292, IMG submission 204029) | Sediment microbial communities from Yellowstone Lake, YNP, Wyoming, USA - YL17G13_0 | ecosystem: Environmental > Aquatic > Freshwater > Lake > Sediment | place: USA: Wyoming | collected... | reverse complement strand
CCGCACTCGATATGTTCCGCGAGCGGCAGTGTGCGCGCGCCGAAACGTACACGATGAGCGCCGCGCTCGGCGCCGCCTTCGGCCGCCACGGTTTCCGGTCAGGCCGCACCGCGATTCAGTACTGTGTGGCACACCGGCACGCGTCGGCCGAGCCGCTGTCTCGACTGCCGGCCTGGCACCTCGTGCTCGGCGACGGAGATCTGGACCGTGCCTGACTGCCGCCCCGTGTTCCTGGTCGGGGTCGACACGGAGGCCGACGATCAGTGGTCGGTCGAAGGGCGCCGGCGGCTGTCGGTGCGGAATGCGGACTGCCTACCGCGGTTGCAGGCGCTCTGCGATCGCTACCGCGTGCGGCCGAGCTACCTCGTCACGCATGAGATCGCCACGAAGCCTGCGTCAGCGGCTGTGCTGAGGTCCCTGCTCGCGGCGGGACGGTGCGAGGTCGGGGCGCACCTGCATCCCTGGAGCTCGCCGCCGTATCGTGAAGAGGATCTCGTCGGCCGCTATCCGAGTCAGCTGCCCGATGACCTGCTCGAACGGCAACTGCGCGAGCTGACCGAGGCGATTGCCGCTCACGTCGGCGTGCGTCCGACGAGTTACCGCGCCGGTCGTCACGGCTTCGACGGGCGGAGCCTGCGCCAGCTCGAGAGACTCGGCTACGGCGTCGACACGAGCGTGGATCCGCTCTTCAACGAGACCCGGTTCGGCGGCCCGACGTTCGCGGGCGCGCCGGTCGCGCCGTACCATCCGGACCGGGCTGATCTCAGGCGGCCAGGCGCCTCGCACATCCTCGAAGTCCCGGTGTCGTCGGCCACCTTGCCGCGCCTGCCGAAAGCCCTCGAGAGACTCTACGTGTCCCTCTCGCCCAGGCGCTGGAGGGGGCCGCTCAAGCGGTTGGGCCTGCGGCCGGTGTGGCTTCGGCCGTCGTACTCGCCGGCCCCAGACGCTATCGCCCTGGCCGAGGCACTCGTCGCAGACGGCGTCCCCACACTCAACATGCTGTTTCACTCGAGCGAGTTGCTGCCTGGCGGCAGTCCGTATCACCGGAACCAGGGCGCCGTGGACGCGTTCTTTGCCGCGTTCGAGCGCGTCGTCGAGCACATCATGGGAAGTATGGGGGCGACGTCGATGACCTACGGGGAGTACGCGGCCACCCTGGCGACGCCGCCGAACGCGAGCACGGGGTGTCGAGAGATGCCTGCGAGGTGAAGCGCTTCGGGTCTGCGGCCCAATCACTGACACATGTTGATGTGGCCCGCGCCACGCCGCGCGCGGTGCTCTTCGACAAATGCCCGGCTGCGCACGGAGCCGCCCCGGCGGCCCGGGCACACAATGACCCGCGTCAGGCCTTGTCGGCTCTCACGAGGAGTCCCGTCCCGATCCATCGCAGCCAGCCGCGTGCGAATCGCTCAGCTGCGCGACTGAGCGATACGGCCACACCTGGCAGCAGCCGATCGAACGGGAACGGCAGAATCTTGAAGTTGTAATAGACGACCTCGCGCACGCGAAGCCCGTGCGACCCGAGCAGGGCGCAGTAGTCGCGCTCGCCGTATTCGCGGCGATGCACGTCCGGGCCGAGGGGGCCCCGCCCGGTCAACGCTCTGACCACGCGCCGCGCACCCTGATAGACCGTGCGATCCCAGACGCGGTACGGGCTGACGCGATTCGGCAGCGAGACGATGATCGACCCGCCGGGCTTGGTCACGCGCGCCATCTCCCGAACAGCCGCCGCATCGTCTTCGATGTATTCCACGACGCCCAGGCTCAGCACGACGTCGAACATCGCGCCAGGAAACTCCATCGCCTCGATGCGTCCCACGCTGAAGTGCGCGGCCGGGACCGAGGCAAACGCCGCCTGGCACTGGCGGATCATTTCCTGCGAGATGTCGACGCCGTAGAACTGGAAGCCGCGGTTGACGAAGTGGTCAATCGTGAGGCCAGGCCCGCATCCCACATCCAGGATGTTGCCGCCGCGCTTGTCGGCGGACATCTCGTACGCGCGATCGCGGCGGATTCGAAACGAATGCGCCGTCGCGGACTCGCCTGTGTAGCCGGCCGCGTAGGTCATCGCTTTCTCGTCGAACGTCTTGACGACCAGCGGCTCCTGGGAGTTCGCTCCGACATCGCTCGCCATCTCAGGCCCTCGTCTGTGCCGGCACGCGCCGCAGCGCGCGCTTCGCGCGGTCCAACAGACCTATGACGCCGGCGAGCGTCATGATGATCCTTGTCTCGTCGGCCCGGCCATGCGTGTAGAGCCGCTTCAGTTCGAACACGTCCGCCTTCTCATCATTCGTGCCGTACACCGTCGTGAGGCCGCACACATAGCCGGCATGCTGCAACCAGGCTTTCGTCCGCTCATCGAAACAGCCGAGCTGTCCATTCGGGTAGCAGAACAGACGGCACGCCGCCCCGATTCGCTCCTCGATCAATTGTCGCGAGCGCCGCAGTTCGTCCTGCGCGCGCTCCGGGTCGCATCGCGTGACGATGACGTGCGACAGGGTGTGGCTGCCGATCGCGAGGAGGCCGCTCTGCTGCATCTCCCGAATCTGCGCCCAGGTCAGCGGATGATACATCGCGGGCAGCTGTTCGACCGCCGGTATGACGACGCCCATCTGCCGCTCGCATTCGTCGACGACCGCATCGCGATCCTCCTGCGGCAGCCGCTTCAGCCGCGTTCGCAGATCGCTGTCGCAGGCGATCTTCCCGTCCAGGTGCGAGACATCGTACGACACCCGCTGCCCGCCGATCGTCACGCTGAGCGTGGAAGACGTGGTCGTGTCGAGCGCATATTCGAGCCGGTCCGACCAGAGGAGGCGCCGCTGGTCCACGAAGTCGGTGGCGACGAAGATCGTCGCGGGTACCTGCAACTCCCTGAGCACCGGGAACGCCAGTGTGTAGCTCGACTCGAACCCGTCGTCGATCGTGACGGCGATCGTGTAGTCGGGAATCGGCGCGCCCGACCGATAGCAGGCCACGAGGTTCTCGAGCGACGTCACGTGATAGTGCCGCCTCACGTACGCCATCGCAGCGCGGAAGGCGTCGACGTGCACGTGCTTGCCCTGCCCGTTCTGCAGCCCCTGGCCGGCCGGCTGGTCGGTGAATCCATGGTACGCGAGCACGATCACGCGCCGGCGATTCAGGAACCGCATCAGGCGGTGGATCCGAAGCCAGAAGAGGCATCGGAGCAGGAACGCGTTCATCGGGCGGCATTGTACCCGCATCCGCGCCGGGGACGCCATTCATGTCGCCACTCCTGGCCGTGTTCGCCCCGATCCGACGAGGTCGTCGTAGAGGGCCTCGAGGCGGGCGGCCACCGACCCTGTCTCGAATCGATCCCGGACGTGCTGCCGAGCGGCCCGTCCGAGGCGCGTGCGAACGTCGGCGTCCGCACGGAGTCGCGCCACGGCCGGCCCCAGCGCGGCGGCGTCCTCGCACAGCATCCCCGTCACACCGTCGACGACGATGTCGCCGGTGCCGCCGGTGTTCATGGCGGCGATCGGCACCGCAAGCGCCGACGCCTCCAGCAGCACCCGGCTGAGCGACTCAGGCCCCGCCGAGGGGAACACGAGCATGGACGCATGCCGAAGCCACCCCAGCACCTCACGCCGAGGCAGCCATCCGGTGAACCGGACGTCAAATCCGGTGGCCCTGGCGGCTGTTTCCATCGTGGCCCGGAGCGGGCCGTCGCCGACCACGACGAGCGGCCAGTCCAGCCCGCTGGTGCGCACGGCCTCAATCAGGTGCAGGCAGCCCTTATTGGGGGCCAGTTTGCCCACGTACAACGCGTACGCTCCGGCGAGCGGCGGGGCGAGGTCGGCCGCCTCGCGGGCAATCCCGTCGATGTCGACAGGATTCGGGATGACCTCGAGGCGTGTCGCTGACAGCCCGGGAGCCCGGGCGCGGAGAGCTGTGGCGATCAGTTGGCTCACGGCCACGATGGCGCCGGCCTGGGCGAGGGCCTGCAGCTTGCCGCGGAGATTGGCCGTCATATAGGGAATCGCGGCCAGCCCCAACGGCCACATCCGTCCTCCCCGGGGCGGCAGGCACGCGGTCATCCCCCGCGGCGAACACGCCGGGCAGAACACGCCCGACGCGGGATCGACGGTCGAATCCGACCAATAGCACAGAGGCCAGTAGTCGCGGATGGTGCAGACCGATGCCACACCCGACTGGCGCGCGGCGCGGATGGCGGCAGGGCCGCTGAGCAGGTGCTGCCCGTGGACGATATCGATCCTGCGATCACGAATGATGGGACTGAGAACCCGACTCAGGTGGGCGTACAGGCGCTCGTTCCTGAAGTAGTTGCGAGCAAAAGGCACTCGCGGCGCCCACACCCGGGGCTGCAGGATTTCGAAGCCGTCGTAGCACTCGTCGCCCTGGGCTGGAGGTTCGAACCGGGGCCGCACCACGGTGATCTCGTGGCCGCGCGCGCGCAGGGCGCGCGACACTTCGTGCGTGCTCCACCCGCTGCCGCCGGCCCTGGGTGGAAACGCGTCGGTGACCATCAGGACGCGCATGCCGGCCGTCCTTTCTCCTTCAACACCCTGTCGATCGCCTGCTCGAGCCGGCGGCAATGGGCCGCCCAGCTGAACTCCGATTCGACCCGCTTACGCGCAGCGCGCCCGAGGGCGGCCCTCAGGACAGGGTCGCGAAGCGCCTCAATCGCGTTCGCAAGACCATCGGGCGTCGACGAATCGTACACAAGCCCCTCGCGCTCGTGCCGGACAATGTACCGCAGGCGGTCGATGTCCGGCGCCACGACGGGCAGGCCGGCGGCCATGTACTCGAACACCTTGAGCGGCGACCAGTAGAACCCGAGCTGCAGCTGTTTGTGCGCCGTGACGTCGAACGGTGCGACGCCGATGTCGGCGGCCGCCAAACACGCCGGCATCCGGTCGTGCGCGACAGAACCGGGCAGGACCACTGTATCGAGGCCTGCCGCTTCCGCGCGCACCCGGCCGAGTTCCGGACCGGCGCCAATCATCACCGCCACGACGTCCGTGCGCCCGCGATCGCGCAGGAGGCGCATGGCCCGCACCAGGTGCACCGCCCCGTGCCACGGGCGGAACGCACCCGCGAAGACCAGCACGAGCCGGCCCGGCTGCCGGGCGAATGGGAGTGGGCCTGTCGCATCGGGCCGGAACTGTTCCGTGTCCGCGCCCCACTCGATTTCGAGGATCCGGCTCACGGGCACGTCCGCCGGAAGGATCCTCGCCATCGGCGTCACGATCAGGTCCGCGTGGCGGCATTGCCACTCGCGCCAGCGGCGCAGCGGCTGGACGAGCAGGGCGCGGTCGATCGTGTGCTTGGACGACCCGGGGTAGTCGATGATCGGGGCGTTGACCTCGAGCACGAGCGGCACACCCAGGCGCCGCGCGGCGAGCACGCCTTCGCCGCCGAAGTTGTGGTACCGCTCCATGATGAGGTCCGGGCGGACAGTCGTGGCGAGGCGAATCACCGTGCCTGTCCGCAGCAGCCGCAGGTGCGGCATCGACAACGGCGTTCCGAGCCGGTGCCACACAGGCCCGGGCGGAAGCGTGCCCCCCGTCCGGGTGGCGACATGCATCTCGTGTCCAAGGGCCGCCAGCCCCTCGGCCACCGCCTGAACGTGCACCGAGCCCCCCAGGAATCCCGGGACAACCTGGTCGGTGGCGCAGTACAGGATCTTCATCGCTCGATCTTCTCGAGAAGCACGAAGAACGGACCCGACTTCACGCGGCCGAAGAGCACCAGATCGATCTTCATGAGCCAGGTCAACGCACGCAAGATGGTGCCGGCGACCCCTCCGGCCGCCAGGCGCTTGCCCTGCGCGCGCACGAGAGACACGCTGTCGCTCGCGGCCGCACCCTGGCGCGCGAGCCTCTGCTTCGCGCGCCGCGTCATCACGCCTTCGACGAGCCTCAGCAGGATGTTCTCAATGAAGGCGCCGACCAGCGGCGTGTAGTACCGGATTGTCACGATCCTCATCCCGGCCCTCCCTACCGTCTCGTCCAGTTCGCCGAGGTCGGCGAGGGGGTTGATGTGATCACTCTTGCGCAGGCGTTCCTGCTGAAGATCGATCCAGCCGGTCCGGTCCAGGAACGCGGCGAACCTGTTGATCGCGCGCAAGCCAATCGCCAGGCGCGAATTCTCGCGCACGTGACTGTACAGAAAGAGATGCCCGCCCGGCGCCAGGACGCGGGCGGCCTCTCCCAGCATCGAGTCGAGCCCTTCGCGCGTGAGGTGCTCGGCCACGTCGAACGAGTACGCCTTGGTGAAGCCGGCGTCAACCAGGGGCAGGCGGCGCAGGTCGCCGAGCACGAGATCCACAGCGGTCAGCGACTCCGAGGCAAAGTACGGGCTGACATCGACGCCGACCATGTAGGCGCCGGACGCGCGGTTCCACAGCATCATGCGGCCGCTGCCGCATCCGAGATCCACCAGCCGGTCTGCGGGCCCCAGTCGCAGGAACCGCCGCATCATGTCGTTGCGGATCCTGGCTGACAGAAGCGGCGGCGAGACCGAGGACTGGCGGCCGTCGGCATGCAGCGCCACGTCCAGGTATTTCGTGCTCTCGCCAGCCTCGTGCGTCGTCCGCAGATCCAGGTACGCAGCCGTGGTGTCGGCTGTGCGCCCGCACCTGCCGCACCGGATGACGCCGGCGGCCACGGCAAAGGTCGACGCGCAATCCGGACAGCGCACGAGCGACAGCAGCGTGTCAGAGATCATGCAATGGCCTTCAACGGACGCGCTCGGCCCGAACTACCTGGTGCAGGAACCTCTCGAGACGCTCGGCCCGCCTGCGCCAGCTGTACTGCTCCGCGTTGGCGAACGCGCGTCGCCCCAACGACGCGGCCAGCGTCTCATCATCAAGCAGGCGGCGAATGGCGGCGGCCAGCGCGTCCGCGTCTCCTGCCGGGAACAGCAGCCCGTTGTCGCCATCGCGCACGACTTCGCGGATGGGCGGCAGGTCCGACGCAACCACGGCTTTGCCCGCGGCGAAGTACTCGAACAGTTTCAGGGGCGACGTGTAAACCGCAGAGGGCGTCGCCACCGTCGGCAGCACCAGGATCGTCGCCTCGGCCAACAACGATGCCACGTGAGACGGGTCCACCTGGCCGGTGAATCGTACGCGATCGCCAACGCCAAGATCCAAAGCGAGCGTCCGGGCGCGATCCAGGTCCGGCTCCCCGGACACCCCCCCGACGATGACGCCGTGCAGGCCGGGCAGGCGGCTTAACGCGCGAATCAGGACGTCGACGCCCTTCCAGGGGTACAGGTGCCCCGCGTAGGCGACGAGCGGTGGACCTGCGTCGCGCGCCGGAGGAAGCCGGCGGTCGTCCAACAAGCGGACTCCGTTCGATATCGTCTCGACGAACGGGCGGTCTCCAAACTTCTCCCGCAGTTCCGTGGCGAGCACGCCGGTGGTGGTGATGTAGCCGTCGGCCACGCGCCACACGCGCCGCTCGCGCCCGAACAGCCGTTTGACCTTCGCGCTGCCGCCGGCCGTGGAACCCGTTACGAGATCCGGCATCGTTTGGGCGAAGACGGGAGCAAAGCCGTGCGACTCGTAGACCAGGCGCGGCCTGAACCAGGCGGGAAGCGCCGCCACGACGTCGGCCACGCCAAGGTCGCGGGTCAGGACGCATCCCCACCGACTCGCGCGGACGACGCACCACATCGCCGCGGCCAGGTACAGGATGCGACGAAGCGTGTGGGGCCCGGCCATTGGCAGCCGTGCGGCGCGCAGTGTCGGAATCTTCGGAAGTCCGTAGAACGCGCACGGGTCGCGTCTTGGCCGGACCGTATCGTCGCGGACCAGCAGCGTGACCCGGTGTCCCCTCGCGGCAAGCGCGTGGCAGGTCTCGAAGGTCTGGATGCCGTTGGCGCGTTCAAGCGGGAACCGGATGTCGGCCAGGTACAGGATGTCGAGCGGGTCTGCCGCCGCTGCGCCGTTGCTCTGCGTCGTCATCGTTGCGGCTGCTGGTAGAAAGACCCCCGGTTGAACAGGTACCGGTACGCCAGTTCTGGAATGCGCAAGGGCACGGTCACGAAAGTATTGTACGCGTTCCGCTGAAGCTGCAGGCGTTGCCGGTCCATCATACCTGCGCCGAACTGCGCCATGAGTCCCAGGTTCCACCAGAGGCAGAGCCCCGCGAAGACGGCAACGGTGACCCGCGGAGCACGCGCACGAGCGGAACTCAGCACCTGCGCCACGCCAAGGACCAAGAGGACCGTCAGCCCCACGAACCGGCGTTGACCGAAGGCACCCGCCTGCGTCCAGGATTCGATCGAGCCGTTGACGTAGATCTGAGCGGCCACCATCAGCAGTGCAAGGAGGCCTATCCAGCGGGCGGACGCCACGTCGACCGCTCCCCCGCCAGTCGGTCGAAGCGCGAGCCAGACAAGGCCGATCAACGCAAGGACAGCCAGCGGGGTCCAGTAGAAGAAGCCGTGTTCTGGCGACAGCAGGACCTCGATCGCGTGCGGCGCGGTCCAGGTCATCTTGCTGCTGACCTGCGGCGCCGGGCCGACATGTCCATACAGTTCGAGGTACGCCAGGGCCTGCGGCAGGTAGACCACGCCAAACACGACGGCGCCGGCCACCGCGCCACCCACGAGCCGCCGCACGGTGTCCCCACGGCGTTCCCAGGCGGCCTTCCCCAGGGTCGCCGCGAGGTCGACCGCCGGGCCTATGCCCAGCAACACGTCCTGTTCGCGGACCATCGCCATCAGCGCGCCGAGAGCCGCGAGCGCTGCGATTCCGCCGACGGACCAGCGGTCGCGCACGCGCAACCACACCGCCACGAAGGCCGCTACAACGAAGGCGGAGCACGCGTGTGCCATGCCTGGTGCTACGTACATGTAGAAAAGCAAGGGCGTCGACAGCCACACGAGTACCGCGGCACCCGTGCCCCGTCCGACTACCCGATGCGCGACCGACGCAGAGATCAGGACCGCCAGGAAGCCGTACACGGCCGATCCGTAGGTGACGGCGGCCAGATACGGCCGGGAGAATCCGTCAGCGGCCACGCCGGAACCGAACCTCCGCGCCCCCGCCACGGCCAGGTCCGCGACGGCGTAGAACGGGGCCCAGAGGATGCCGCAACCGATCGTCGCGAAGTTGAGGCGGAGCCCGGTCTTTGTCTGAAGTTCGAGGAACGTCTCCCGGAATCCGAAGGCATGAGCAATCCCACGGTCGTAGAAGTACCGGTACTCGTTGTCGAACGACAAGTCCCTATCGAACCACCACGACCGGAGGTACGCGAAGTATTCAATTTCGTCGGCCGCATACAGCCGGGGCGTAATGGCGGGCAGGGACAGCACGAACACCAGCACCATCAGCCACCCGGGGGAGGAGATCCCGCGCCATCGGCGGCGGTCTGCGCCCGCCTGGTCTAGAGACCCGGCCTCCACGGTGGAGCCTTTCATCCGTATCGTGTGGCTGGCCGTCATGACTTTCAGAGTGTTCGCCGGGTCTGAAGACCCGGCCTCCAACCGATAAACCCCAGGGTTTTCGCCCACACGCAGGCCGGGTCTCCTGCGCGCATCTAACCCGGGTCTCCTGCGCACGTGGAGGCCGGGTCTTCGGACCCGGCGGATCCCGGACAGCATCATCAACTCAAGTCGTGCCGATCGTATCAGCTTCCCGTCCGGGTCGGTGTACGTCAAGATAGCGGTCCAGGCGATGACGATGACGACCCGGAATCAGGATTCGCTCGGGGGCGCACCTCAGGACGGGGGCGGAACAGCCGCAGGGCCCACGCGGGCGCGAACGCGGGATCTGCTGTCATCCACGCTGCGCGCGGCGGAAACCTGGCCGATTGCCACGCTCACGTTCGTGGGGTGTGTCTTCGCCGTCACCTACCTCGTCGGCGTGCTGGTGTACCCTTCGAAATCCGGACGCATACTCAACGGTGATGCGATTCAGTATTTCGCGTACCTGCAGTCGGCTGTCGTGGACGGTGATCTGGACTTGTCGAACGATTACCGGCAGCTCTACCGGGGAACCGACATCGAGACCAACGTCTGGCTGCGCAGACGAACGCCGGCAGGACGCGTGCCGAATCTGACGTCGGTGGGTCCTGCGATTCTCTGGTCCCCGTTTTACGTCGCCGCGCGACTCGTCCTGGGCGGTGACGTTCCGGACGAGCGGTCCCACGCGCTGCTGCAAGCCAGCGTGGGAGTGGCGGGCATCTTCTACGCCACGCTCGGGGCGTGGTTCACGTTCTGGGCCTGTGCGCGGCTCTTTCCGCGCAGGGCCGCGTTCTGGGCCACGCTTGTCGTGTGGCTGGCCGGTCCAGCCCTGTACTACTCGTCCGTATCGCCAACCTACTCGCACGCCACGTCGCTCTTCGCGGTGTCTCTCTTCGTCTACGTCTGGCTTTGCACGCGCGGCGAGCCTGGATATCGGCAGACGATACTCCTCGGTGCGCTGGCTGGTCTCCTGTCCCTGGTTCGTTGGCAGGACATCGTCGTCGTGCTGCTGCCGGTGGCCGACACGCTGGCGGCCGCGTGGCGGCGCCAGGCCAGCGTGGCGGCCACGGCAGCCCGCCTCGGCGTGCTGTGTCTGGCCGCCGGCGTCGTGTTTCTTCCTCAGTTGTTCGCGTGGGACGCCGTGTATGGCACGCCGCTGCTGATGCCGCAGGGAGCCGGCTTCATGGCGTGGACGAGCCCGGCGGTCCTCAGCGTGCTCTTCTCGCTCAAGCACGGGTTGTTCTCGTGGACGCCGGCGTTGCTGCCGGCGGTGGCGGGGTTGCCGCTGGTGATCAAGCGCGATCGGCAGGCCGGCTGGTCGATCGTGCTGGTGCTGGCCATCTCCGTCTACGTGAACGCCGCCGTTCAGGATTGGTGGGCCGGCGAGGCGTTCGGAGCCCGACGGTTCATCGGCGACGGCGTGTTCTTCGCGCTTGGCCTTTCTGCCGTGATGGCGCTGCCGCAGGCGGTGCGGCGGCCGGGGATCGTTCGATGGATCAGCGTGGCGACGATCGCGTACAACGTGCTGTTTCTCTTGCAGTACCAGTGTTTCATGCGTGGCATGCGCGATCTCGCGCCGTATCCTGAAACCGCCAGACAGATCTTTGTCGATCGGCTGTGGTTACCAGCCCAGCTCCTGCTGCGGTGGCTGTCAGGATGACGGGGGGCGCTGCGGCTCGCGCCACTCTCGTGTGGGTGACCGGGCAAGCAGCAGCGGTGTCCGCCGGGTCTAAAAACCCGGCCTCCATTGGGATAACACCACGACCCGGCCTCCAGCAGGGAGTCCGGGGGCTTCAGCCCCGGGAATGTCTCTTCGCCGCGCCTCGACTCAAGCGAGCTTGAGGATTGGTCGAACCCTGCCGCGTGCGCAGCGCGAGCGCTCGAGCCAGGCCCGCCGCCAGCAGGAGGAGGGATCCGAAAGCCCCGAGTGCGACCGGCGCAGAGATGGCGCGTGCATAGAACAGGTAGAGCCACCAGAAGTCCAGGCTGAAGGCGAATTGCGCTGAGAAGTCCGTGGCCCTGTACTCGGCGGTCCGGATCTCGGGACGGGGCTGGCGTCCGGCGAGGTACCGCAGGTTGAGGGGAATCTGCGTGGCCGCCGCCCGCGCGTTCAGGTTGAACCCCGAGCCTTCCCACGTCCAGAGCCGGCGTTCGTACGTCAGGTGGGCCTGTTCCGGCCTGTAGCCGGCTTTCGAGAAGTCAACCAGCACACCCGGCGCCTGCGCAAGCACGCTGAGCACCACGGCGCCCATGAGCACCCGGCGAGTCGTTGCCGACCGCGGCAAATCGAACCAGGCCACGAGCGGGAGGCACAGGAACGGAAGAACCGCGACGAGGTAGCGCGGCCCATAAGATCGGTCCGCGTCCCAGTACAGCAGCGAGGCGTAGAACACGGTGAGCACCGCGATGTTACCGCCCAGCAGCAATGCCGTTGCGTGGTCCCGCCTCCATAGGCCTGCGAGGGCAGGCAGGCCCAGGAGCGTCACCGGCGCGAACAGGAACAGCGATCGGCCGGGACTGGCCACAAACCCCAGCAGCCCGGTCCACACCGGTCTGAACGTGGCGGTGCTGTCTCGGAGGTACCCCGTGTTCCACGGGTTTCCGAACCGCACATGATTGTAGTAGAGCGTCAGCAACAGGGCGGCAGCCACCGGAATGGCCACGGGCATGATCTTCCTGAACGCCTCCTGCAGGCGTCCCCGTGATTCGAAGAGGATCCACAGACCCGCCGGCACGGTCGCGAGCACCAGTTCGTGCCGCACCAGCATGGCACAGGCGAATCCCAAGCCGCTGAGCCACAGCATGGCCGGGCGCCCGCGCCTGGTACCCAACCACACGCTGTAGGTTCCCCAGAGCACAGTGAGAGCCGAGAGCGGCGCGTTGAAGCCCAACCGGGCGTAGGGCCACAGCAGCGTTGCGAAACCGAGCGTGAGCGCCGTGGCCGCGGACGCGCGAGCGGTTCCGCCGAGGTGCAACGCGAAGAGGAACGTCAGCCAGACGGTCAATGCCGCCGCCACGGCATTGCCGAGGACGAAGAACGCTTTGCGAATCGCCTCGGGCTTGCCGACCCCCAAGCCGGTCACCTGTTCCGTGACTCGACCCGCCAGGTAGAACGGCACTGCGTAGACAGGGTGCCCGATGCCATAGGGTGAATAGTACCGGCCGTCGTTGCCACGATGCGCATCCATGTTGTGTACGTTGTACGACATGGCGACGGACCCCTCCTCGACGATGTTCTTGGTGACCTCGTAGGACATGATGTCCGTCGCCATACTGCCGCCCGTCGTGGCGAGGTACAACACCAGGGTCAGCAGGAACACCAGGAGGGCGTCGATGCGGTGTCGGCCAGATCTCGGGAGCTTCACGTGTCTATCCTCACCGGCGGCAGCAGCGCGTTGGCCGCCTGTTCGGGCGGCGTGCAGGGCGTCACCATGCAGACGTGCAGAAAGACTTCTCCGTGGCCAGGTTCGTGGATTCTAGCAGAATTGGCAGCAATGACGCGCGACGGCTGATCTAGACGGCTGATCTAGAATACCTTGTTCGATCGTTGCCACAGCCGTATGTCACAGCCCTCACATCGCCTCTTCTCCTGGACGGGTTCGCGGCGGGCCTTCTGGCGGTCGCGCCGTCGGCCGGTATAATCCTCTGATGTTCGACAACGTGCGTCGGGTGTCCCGGCAACTCATCGCCTACGGGACTGCCGATGTCTCCGTCCTCGCCATCAACTTCTTCCTGCTTCCGATCTACACCCGCGTCCTCTCGCCCGCGGAGTACGGTGCCCTCACACTGCTACTGGTGTTCGAGGCGTTTCTCAAACCTGTGCTTCGGTGCGGCCTTGATGGCGCGTACCTGAGGCAGTATTTCGACGAGACCTCCGACGCCGGCCGAAGGTCGCTGGCCGCGACGATCCTGGCCTTCGTCGTGGTGTCGAACGGGGCCGCGCTGGCCATGCTCTGGCCGGCCGCCCCGCGGATGACCCGGCTCCTCCTTGGCACCGGAGACTACGTAGCCGCGCTCTGGCTCGTCGCCGTCAACGCCGCCCTGGCGAATCTGATGTTCCTGCCGACGGGGCTCTTTCGCGCGCAGGAGCGCGCCTCGCTGGTCGGCACGATCAGCCTCCTGCGCTCACTCGCCACCATCGCCGCCCGACTCATCCTGGTGGTGGGGTTTCGGAAGGGTGTGTATGGACTGGTCCTGGCCGACGTGTTGGTGACGCTGATCGTCGTCGCGGCGCTCTCGCCAACCTTGTGGCGAATGGTCAGCGGAGGCACATGGTCTCGAAACCGCCTGGGTGCCGTGTTGCGCTTTGGTTCGCCGCAGGTTCCTGCCGGGGTGCTCGGGCAGACGATGGCCATGACCGACAGGTACGTGCTCGCGTTGTACCTGTCGCTGCAGGATGTCGGTGTGTACTCGATCGGCATCACGACGGCGTCGATTCTCAAGCTGCTACCCGTGGCGTTCGCGTCGGCCTGGATGCCGTTTGCGTTCAGTTCGCTGGGCCGAGCCGATGCACCGGTCATGTTCGCCCGGCAGGCGAGTTACGCCTTCGCCGTGATGTGTTTCGGCGCGGTGGGCGCCGCGGTGTGTGCGGGCCCGGTGGTCGAACTGGTCCTGCCGCACGCGTACCACCAGGCCCCGGCCGTGATTCCCGTCCTTGTGCTCGGTATCACGATTCAGGCCACGACGAGCTTCGTGATTACGTCATTGCACGTGGCGAGGCGCACGTCGAGGATCCCGTTGGCGGCCGCAATCGGCGCGCTGGGCAGTCTGCTGGGCAGCCTGGTCCTGATTCCCCGTTTCGGCGTCATGGGGGCGGCCTTTGGCGTATTGTGCGGCCAGGTGACGTTCGCCGCATCGACCGCGTGGCTTGCGCAACGGAGCTATCCGATTCCGTACGAGGTTGGACGCCTGGCCAAGGCTGCCATCACCGCTCTGGTCCTGGTGGGACTGGCGTTTGCCTTGCGCACCGGTTCGCCGTCGATCAACCTGCTCGCCGCGGTACTACTTGCCATGTCGTACCCGATCCTGCTGTGGATGTGGCGCTTCCTGAGCCCGTCGGAGATGGCGTCCGTGCACCAGGCTGTCCAGTTGGTGACCCTGAGGCTGAGACGGAGCCGCCAGACCCATCGGTGACGCCTGCGCGCGACATCCCCGTGAGCGGCGGGGGCATCATGTGTCTTTCCCCTGCTTCTGCTCCAGCACCGCGTCGTAGATGGCCCGGTAGGCGCGCGCGCAACCCGCCGGCCGAAACGTCGAGGCGATTCGCTCGAGTGTGCGCTCGCTCGCCCGCCGCGGCTCGCCGAGCGCGCGTTCCACGGCGACCGCCAGGGCCTCGGGCTCCCCCACCGCCGTCAGCCTCAGGTCATCGTCAAAGAAGCCGAGCGCCTCGCGTGCCCCGGCGGTCGCCGTCGCGACGACCCGCGTGCCGCAGGCAAGCGCCTCGAGCATCACGGTGCCCCACGATTCCAGCCGTGAGGGCAGGACGAACAGGTCGGCGGCGGTGTAGTACCTGGGCAGGTCGTGATGATTGACGAGCCCGAGGAAGCGGACGCGCGAGGCGATGCCAGCCGCTTCGGCCTGGCGTTCGAGATCCGCCCGGAGCTCTCCGCCGCCGGCGACGAACAGCCGCGCGTCCGGCACCCGGGGCGCGATGATTGCGAAAGCCTTCAGCAGATCCTCGTACCCCGCCACCGGGTGCAGCCGCTTGACCGTCAGCACGAGGGGCCCGTCGACACCCAGCGATCTCCGGATCGCAGCCCGTTCGGCGTCGGCCCGAGCCTGGAACATCTCGTCGACGGGCGCGTAGATGACTGGTGCGTCCGGCGTGGCGAGCCCCAACTCGACGGCGCGCTCACGCAGAGCCCGGCTATAGAAGACGCGCTGGGCGGCGCCGCGCACGACCGCCGCGAAACGGCCGTGACGGGCCGGGTCGAAGTGCCAGATATCGGTGCCGTACAGCGTGACGACCGACGGACGTGCCATTCGGGCCGCCATCCAGCCCACGACGTCGATGATGAACCCGTTGCTGTGCAGGTGCACGAGGTCGACGCCGCGAAACGCACGGGCTGCAGCGACGCCGAATCGAGTGGCCGTGGAGACCGCGCCGAGCGGCGATCGGGCCAGGGGCCCGCGCCCCCGCCGTGTGACGTACACCGTTTTGCCGAGCGTCGATTGAGGGGACCCCGCCGCAGGATGCGTCAGGAACGTCGTGCGGTGGCCGGTCCGGGCGAGTTCACGCGCCAGTACCGACGGCAGCAGCGCATTGGCTGCCTGCTCCGGTGGCATGTGCGGAGTAACCATGCAGACGTGCACAACAACCTCTGTGTGAGCGCCACGACGGGGAGCCGTGCCAGGAGGCTGCGTGGCCCGAGGCACCGATCAGTGTTCGGTCATCATAGCAAAACCATCTCAGAAGACTCGACTCCCACGCCGGGTCGTGGGTGAATCGGGGGCACCCGTCATCCGTTCACGGGCGCGCTCCTGTCGCGGCACCACGGACCCGGTCGCAGAGGGCGACTGTGTGTGCGGCCGAACCGGAGCCCGGCGCGACTGGGTCCGGCGCGCCGCATCACGCGTCGATGCCAGTCGGAATCAGATGACAGTTGCCCCCTGTGAATCCCTCCCACCATGCTCGGCCGGCACATACGCGTATAATCGCTTGAATACCACCCCGCACGCCGCCGTGGTTGCGCCACGCGTTCTGGTGGCCGCTACGGAGATGTGCCGGGGCCCGACGCGTACCAGGGCCACGACGGGTCACCGTGAGAACTGTCAACGACGAAGCGATTCGGGCGCACGGCGCCGTGCGGTTCAGGTCTGAATACCACTACGCCATCTTCGAGTACTGGCGAAGCGCGAAAGTGTTGCGGTACCTGGACAGGTGTGGCGTAACGCGTCTGGGGCGGGTGCTTGACGATGGGTGCGGCGGCGGCGGGATGACCGTGTCGTTCGCCGAGGAAAGCGACTCGGTGGTGGGAATCGATCTATCGGATCGGTTCGCGGCAGCGGGGACCGTGCTCGCGCGCGAGAAGAGCGTCGCGAACATCTGGTTCGCGAGAACCGATGGACAGGCGTTGCCGTTCAGAGATGACGCGTTCGATACCGTGTTTTCGCACGCCGTCATCGAGCACGTTGCCGATCCGCTGGCGTACCTGCACGAGATGCGGCGCGTCCTGAATCCTGGCGGGTTGGTGTTCCTTCAGACCGCCCCGTACCTGGCGCCGTCTGGAGCCCACCTCCCCCGGCTCACGTTCCCTGTGCCGTACTACCTGTTCCTGGGCCGGAGGGTCTCGTTCCGGCTGGCGCGCTGGTTGGCCGCCCATCTCCCGGGTGCGCTCGATGCCCCTCCGGATGGATCGTCGTTCCTGACCTCAGCCCGAAAGGGCGAGGTGAAGCGGGACGACCTGCTCTACAGGGTGACCGTGCGGAACCTGAGGCAGAACATCGCGGCGGCGGGTTTTCGGGTGATCCACGAAGACTTCTCGTTCAGCGGCCTCGCGAAGCGCGTGCTTCCTGGTCGTGTGGTCGGCCGCGTGCGCGGTGTTCCGCTCGTGCGCGACATCCTCGTGACCGATATGAACTACCTGCTGCGGGCCGACTGAGGCGGGAGTGCTCGCGTAGGCGGCAGGCGCCCTTTCCTGTTCAGCGGGAGCCGCTCTTTTCGACGGTCTGGTCTTCCGAGATCTCCGCTGGCGCGACGCGCACCTGGGCGGCCACACCTGCCGGCGCGCGGACTTCGAGATCGATGCGCCGGAAGCGGCGCCTGGCGTCAGCGGGGATGATGAACTCCACCGATTGCCACTCGTCGTCTGCCAGCGTCAGCGTGCGCGCGCGCCGGCCGTCCAGCAGGACGTCGACCTCCAGGCGATTGCGCTCCGCCAGGACATCTCGCCGGATTGGCAGCCTGAGTCGCCGTGCATGCGGGTACATGAAGAACGTGCCTTCGTCGCGAACGAGGCGGTAAGGCTCGCCATCGCCTGGGTAATACCATCCCGAGAAACCGTAGTCGGCCAGAGCGAAATTGACCTGATCCGTCCCTTGCCACACTCGCACGGGAATCGACAGAACCAGAACGATCAGGAACCAGGCGATCACGCGGGACTTGAGGCGGCCGCCGGTGCCGGGTTGGTGAGCCGAGATCGCCGCTGGGGACGCGTCACCGCCTGCAAGCACCACGCCCAGGACCATCCAGAACGGGAATGCCACGACCTCGTACAGCAGTGGTTGCCCGGCGAGACAGGTGATCAAGAACGCCACGACGCCCGCGATGGCGCCGCCCAGTGCCGGGTCGCGGCTCGTGCGGAACGCCTTCCAGGCGCGCCAGAGGATCGCCGCGAACATCCCGACGAAGAGCACACCGCCAATCACGCCCAGCTCAGCGGCCACCTCCAGGAACTGGTTGTGGGCGTTGAAGCGGATCAGGCCGAAGTTCGCCGACAGCGCGGCGTCCGGGTGAAAGGCGGCAACCTTGTACGGGAACTGCCCAACACCCACTCCGAAGACCGGGCGCGCGGCCAGCGTCTTCAGCGCGGCTTGCCACATCAGCACCCGCACGGGGAGAGAACCGCTGGTCCCGGAGACTGCTTCGAGGGCCGCCGTCCTCATGTAGAACCCGAACACCAGAAGCGCAGACACGACACCGCAGGCTGCCACAACGGCAATCGCCCAGTGCCAGGTCCTCTTGGCCGGGCGCCTTCTCCTCACCGCGTAGACCGAGGCCCCAGCGGTCACAACCACCCCGGCAAGCAGGGCGGAGCGGCTGCCCGTCATCCAGAGGGCCGCCGACAACAGCGCAGAGCCCGCCGCTGTCACCGTCCAGCGCAGCACCCCGATCGCTAGTGGGCGCGGGCGGGACTGCGCCGACCCGACTCCCAATCCAATCAGGACTGGGATGAGCAGCACGAAATACGACGCTGCCGTGTTGATCTTGAAGATGTGGGCAGCTATCCGGTCGGTTTGGAGGACCGACAGCAGGCTTCGGCCCCCCTCACTCGCCAGAGCGAACGCGGCATCGACGCTGAGCGTCGCCGTGCCGGCGGCCGCGATTGCGAGCGTCCATAGCAGCCTCCGGCCAAATGCGGGATTGCCCGCGCACAACACCTGTGCCGCCCTCGTCAGGCCGACCCCCTCGAGGAGGATCGCCGCCGTGTGGGCAGCAGGGATACCAAGAGCGGTTGCCCATGGGCGGGTTTCGATCCCGGGGTCCAGGTAGTCCCGGGCGAGATAGGCCAGCAACTGCCCAAGAAACGGCTGCCAGTAGTCTTTCCAGTAGCGAAGAACACCCAGTTCGACAAGGAGGGAAGCCGCCACCACGGCGCCGAACAGGCATCCAAGAACGAGTCCGGGCGATTCCGACCGTTCGGGAACCTCACGACGAACACGACTCCAGAGCCACCCGACGAGATAGCCGAGGACGACCGCCTCGGCGAAGCGCGCCGGATTTGCGTGAAATACGACCGTTGAGATGACGCGCCCGAACGGAACGACCGCTGCGAGAACGAGTAACGCCACGTCCGGTCTACACGCGGCCAGCAGGGCGACCGCGGCGACGGCGACCTTCAGCGCCCAGGGATTTGCCGGCGACCAGAAGAAGGACTGACACAGGAAAGCCGTGAGGACAAGTCCGGCCATGCGGGTGAACACCGCACCGAATGGCCTCGGGACATGTGGCAGGACGTGGCCGTTGTTGATCACGTTGATGGAGGAACCCACGCGCCGCGCCAGACTGTTCATGCTGGCACTGCCGCGGCCGCCAGGCCTCATTCTAGCGGATCAACTCGCATCCGCTGGTAAGATGTAGGATGTAGGCTACGTTTCGACACCAGGGGCAGGCACGACGGGCGACGGCATGGAAGGGCGCAACCATATGACCACCCGCGGCGGCGACGAGCCAGACTACGCCGGCGACGAGATTTCGCTGAAGCCGTACTTCGAGACTCTGTGGAGTTACCGCGGGGTCATTGGGGTGGCATTCGTGGGCGTAGCGGCCCTCTATCTTGTGGGAGTACTTCTGGTATTCCTGATCGCACCCGCTGAACGCTTGGGGTCCATTCAGTTCCGGCTTCTTTTCGACGGTGCCGAAAAGGGTGAGTACCCCAACGGCAGCCGCTTCAGCGCGTCCGAAATCGTGGCGGGGCCCGTGTTGACTGAGGTCTTCAGGGCCAACGAGCTCCAGCGCTTTGGCAAGTACTCGGACTTCCAGGACTCGGTGTTCGTCCTGCCGTGGAATCTCGACCTGGAACTCCTGGCGTACGAATACCGGGCCCGTCTCGCAGACACCAGGTTGGGCGCGGTCGATCGGGCCCGAGTCGAGGAAGAGTTCCGGAAGAGGCGCGGGGCGATCGTCGATCCTGTTTACACGATCAGCATGCGGCGCGAGGAACGTCTGACGACTCTGCCGCGCGACTTGATGAACAAGGTGCTGCTCGACATCCTGAGTGTCTGGGCGAAACAAGCCGACGAGCGGAAAGGCGCGACCAAATACGATGTGGATGTCCTGTCCCCGAGCATTCTTCAACGCGAGACGCTCGATCGGGAAGAGTACCTGGTGGCCATCGATATCCTGCGGGCGAAGTCCTCTCGCGTCCTCGCCACGATTAACGAGATCGCGAAGCTGCCCGGAGCGCAAACGATTCGCGTGGGAGAAGAGCGATTGACGCTGGCGGATGTGCGGGCGGGACTGGAGGACGTCATTCGCTTCAAGTTGGAGCCGCTCCTGGGACTCATCCGCTCCGAGGGCATCACCAAGAACCGTCGCGCACTGTCGCTGTACGCCAACAATCAGTTGTTCCAATTGCGCCAGGAGCAGCAGGAATCCGCGGCCCGGGTTCAGGCGTTGCAGGCGTCTGTGAGGGAGTTCTCGGCCCAGGGCGGACTATCGGCGGGCGACACAAAGGCGGGAGCCGCAGGTTCAGCGGGAGGCACTGGCAGCGGAGCGGTTACACCCCAGCTCGATCAGTCGTTCCTCGATCGGATCATGGGGCTTTCCACAGCCAGGGACGATTCGGAGTACAAGCGCAAGCTTATCGACCGCGTGATTGTGGAAAGCGAGAAGATGGCGGCGAGGAGCCGCGAGGCCGCGTACTACGACGACCTCGCAAGAGAACTGCGGACCCCAAGCCGGGCGGTGGGTTCTCCGGAGATGGTGGCGCTCATCAAGGGCCGATCCGCCGAAGCCTTCAATGAGATCGTCACAGCCATCGAGCGGACCGCGTCGATCTACAAGGAAATCTCAACGCTGAATTTGAACCCGTCCACGACGCTCTTCACCGTGACCGCTCCTTTCGCAGAGCGGACGCAGTGGCCCCTGACGCTGAGGACGGTCACGTTGTACTTCGTGCTGTTCCTGGTGCTGACGCTGATTCTGCTGCCCGTCGGCTGCCTGATGCACCACGCGTTCAAGAAGCACGTGTCGCCCAGTCTTGTTTCATGATCGACTGGTCCTTCGTCCGGGATGCATACAGTACGGCAGGCAGCGGCCCATGAGACCGTCGACGCCGGTCAACAGCAAGAAATTCTTCAGATGCGTATCGCCATAGCCCGGCCCCGCAAACCCGCCGCCACTGGCCGTCACCACCATCGGCCCCCTCGCGGTCGCCGTGGTGTCGTTGGTCGAGCCGGTCGGCGTGAACGTCACCGTTGACGTCTGCGCGCCCGCCGTCGCCACCGTCCCTGCCGCCGGACTATAGACGACCGTACCCGGCACGTTCGCCGCCGGTTGCCGTGCACGACCGCGTCTAGTACTGTTGGCGGTGTCTCCTGGCCATGGATGTCATCATGGTTGATCACGAACAGCCGGTTCTACGTGGGCGGGGCGGCTTCCCCGCCGACGCCTTCGAGTACCTTGCACGGATCGAGCAGGGTCACTATTGGTTCGAATCCAGAAACCGACTCATCGTGTGGGCGCTGCGCCGCTATCTTCCCGGGGCACGGACTCTGCTCGAAGTGGGCTGCGGGACCGGGTTTGCGTTGAAGGGCCTCCATGCGGCATTC
>Ga0315292_10000326_pt1 | contig 21556 bp, 20 predicted proteins | sample YL17G13_0_MG_FD_204029 | JGI IMG/M metagenome (GOLD analysis project Ga0315292, IMG submission 204029) | Sediment microbial communities from Yellowstone Lake, YNP, Wyoming, USA - YL17G13_0 | ecosystem: Environmental > Aquatic > Freshwater > Lake > Sediment | place: USA: Wyoming | collected... | reverse complement strand
GCCTCCAGCCGGCCCGCGAGATCGGGGAGCCAGGTATCCATTAGAGCATCATCGGGATCTGCACGCCGCGGGCCTTCGCCGCCGCGATGGCCTCGGGATACCCGGCATCGGCATGACGGACGATGCCCATGCCGGGATCGCAGGTCAGCACGCGCTGGAGCCTCTCGTCGGCGTCCCGCGTGCCGTCGGCGACGATGACCATCCCCGCGTGCAGCGAGTACCCGATGCCGACGCCGCCGCCGTGATGGACCGAGACCCATGTGGCGCCCGACGACGCGTTCAGCAGGGCATTCAGCACCGGCCAGTCCCCGATCGCGTCGCTGCCGTCGCGCATCGCCTCCGTCTCGCGATTGGGCGAAGCCACCGACCCGGCGTCCAGGTGATCGCGACCGATGACGATCGGCGCCTTCACGGCCCCGGTGCGGACCAGTTCGTTGATCTTCAGCCCGAAGCGCGCGCGATCGCCATAGCCCAGCCAGCAGATGCGGGCCGGCAGACCCTGGAACGCCACGCGCTCCTGCGCGAGGCGAATCCACCGGCATAACGCCTCGTCGTCGGCGAACATCTCGAGGGCGGCCTGGTCGGTCGCGTGGATGTCGGCCGGGTCCCCCGAGAGCGCGGCCCACCGGAACGGGCCCTTGCCCTCGCAGAACAGCGGGCGGATGTACTCGGGCACGAACCCGGGGATGTCGAATGCGTTGGCGACGCCGCCCTTCACCGCCTGCGCGCGGATGTTGTTGCCGTAGTCGAACGTGACGGCGCCTCGGGTTCGCAGGTCGAGCATCGCGCGGACGTGCACGGCCATCGCCGCGATCGATCGCGACACGTACTCGGTGGGATGGCGCTGCCGCAGATCGTCGGCCTCGTCCAGCGTCATGCCGTTGGGCACGTAGCCCGTCAGCGGATCATGCGCCGAGGTCTGGTCGGTCAGCAGATCGGGCACGACACCGCGCGCCACCAGAGCCGGCAGCACATCGGCGGCATTGGCGACGAGCGCGACCGAACGCGCGATCTTGTCGCGCCGCCAGCGCGCCACCCGCCCGAGCGCGTCGTCGAGACTGTCGGTGGCCTCGTCGACGTAGCGCGTGGCGAGACGCCGCTCGACGCGGCGCGGATCCACTTCGACGACCAGCGCCGCGGCGCCGTTCATCGTCGCCGCCAGCGGCTGGGCTCCACCCATGCCACCCAGCCCGGCGGAGACGAACACGCGGCCGGCCAGCGATCCGTCGAAGTAGCGCCGGCCGGCGGAGGCGAGCGTCTCGTAGGTGCCCTGCACGATGCCCTGCGAGCCGATGTAGATCCAGCTGCCCGCCGTCATCTGCCCGTACATCGTGAGCCCGCGGTCCTCGAGATCGCGGAAGTGCTCGTAGGTCGCCCACGCCGGGACCAGCAGCGAGTTCGCGATGAGCACGCGCGGCGCCCCCGCGTGCGTGCGGAAGACCCCCACGGGTTTGCCCGACTGGATCAGCAGCGTTTCGTCGCCGCCCAGGCCCCTCAGCGCGCGGACGATCGCGTCGAAGCAGTCCCAGTTGCGGGCCGCCCGGCCCGTGCCGCCGTACACGATGAGGCGGTCGGGATCCTCGGCGACGTCGGGGTCGAGGTTGTTCATGAGCATGCGCAGGGCGGCCTCCTGGGGCCAGCCCTGGCAGGACAGGGTCGTGCCGCGCGGAGCGCGGACCGGACGAGCGGCGGAAGTCATGATGAAGGCGTCCTTCGGCGATGGGGCATGTGACCTAAGACCTTATGGAGTGCGGGCGGCTCTTGTCAATCCCGCGTGCGCCGGGCCGCTCCGGCCCTCGGCCCCCTTGTCCTCCTGTGCTAACATCCGGCGTTGGCCGTGGGTCCGACATCCCACGCAGACGGGAGCGTCAGAGGCATGAACATCGCCGTCGTGGGCGCGCAGTGGGGCGACGAAGGCAAGGGCAAGATTGTCGATCTGCTGGCGCCGCGCTTCTCCATCGTCGCCAGGTACCAGGGCGGACACAACGCCGGGCACACCGTGTACGCCGGCGGCCGCCGGTTCGTGCTCCGGCTGATCCCATCCGGCATCCTTCACCCCGGGGTCACCTGCGTGATCGGCAACGGCGTGGTCGTGGACCTCAAGGCCCTCTTCGACGAGGTGGATGAACTGGCCGGCAGCGGCATCGGCGTCCAGGGCCGGCTCTTCGTGTCGGATCGCGCGCATCTCATCCTGCCGTACCACCGGGACATCGATCGCCTGAGCGAAGCGAGCCTTGGCGACCGGAAGATCGGGACTACGTCGCGGGGGATCGGACCCGCCTACGAGGACAAGGCGGGCCGGCGCGGGCTGCGCGTGTGCGACTTGACGGACGCCGCGGCCCTGGACGAGCAGATCCGCGCCGGAGTCGACCGTCGGAACCGCCTCGCGGGGGACACCACGCTCGACTGGCGCGACGTGCTCGACCAGATCCGCGGGTACGGCGAGCGGCTGCGGCCGTGGATCACCGACGTGTCTGTCGTCCTGGCGGCGGCGACCGCCCAGGGCCGATCGATCCTCTTCGAAGGCGCGCAGGGGACGATGCTGGACCTCGACCACGGCACGTACCCCTACGTCACTTCGTCGAGCGCCACGGCGGGCGGCGCCTGCACCGGCCTCGGGGTCGGGCCCCGCTCGATCAATGGCGTGCTCGGCATCGTGAAGGCGTACACGACGCGCGTCGGCGAGGGGCCGTTTCCCACGGAACTGACCGGCGCGATCGGCGACGAACTGCGCGCCAAGGGCAGCGAGTTCGGCGCCGTGACGGGGCGCCCGCGCCGGTGCGGATGGTTCGACGCCGTGCAGGTGCGGCATGCGGTGCGCATCAACGGCCTCGACGCCCTCGTCATCACGAAGATGGACGTGCTCGACGGATGCGCGGAGATTCCGATCTGCGTGGGCTACCGGTGCGGCGGGGAGACACGGGCGGAGTTTCCAGCGAGCCTGCGGCGTCTGGCCGAGTGCGAGCCGGTGTTCGAATCGCTGCCCGGCTGGAAGACGCCCACCGCGGGTGTCCGACACGCGGACCTGCTGCCCGCCGAGGCGCGTGCCTACCTCGCGCGGCTCGAAGCGCTGACGGGTGTGCCCGCGCTGCTGGTGTCGACCGGCGCCGCTCGCGAAGACACGATCATCCGCAACACCGCGCTGGCGGCCGCGTGGTTCGGGGGAGCGCCGGTCTAGCCGAATCTAGTCGGTCAGCGTCGCGGACGGGTCGTCGGCCTGGATCAGGCAGAGACGCAGGAGCAGTTCCGCGTCCGAGATCGAGAAGGCGAGCCCGGCCCGGTACCGAGGCTCGGCCGATCCCTTCGGCAATTCGAACACCGCCCACGCGACGTTCCCGACGGCGCGTGTCGTGTCGGCCTCCACCGGCGCCAGCACGCGTACGCGCTGATTGGGTTTGAGCACCGTCGCCGACACGACCTGCGCGCCCATCGTCGACAAATCCACCAGTTGTGCGGGCGTGCCGTCGATGTGCACGCTCACGCCCGGCCGGATGCGGACACGCGGCACGCGCCGGGTGCCCGAGGTGTCAAGCCCCAGCCACGTCGCCGAGACGTGCGGCTTGACCGGCGCGACGTGTCCGTCGGGGCCCACGATCCAGATCTGGGTGTGCGCGAGCTGCCGGTCGATGGCCACGCGGTAGGTCAGCGCGGTGCCGCGCGGTGTCTGCGCGAACAGCGCGGAGACCACCACGAACTCCGGGCGGCGCCGGACGATGGCCTCGACGGCCTCGCGGACATCGCGCTCGGCGAAGATGATGAACTCGCGCCCGGCCGCGTCGGGCCGGGCGGCGACGGCAGACGCCAGTTGCGAGGATCCGATCAGGACGGTGGCGCCCGCCGGCATCGGAAGACCGTCAGTTCTTGCGCGTCCGCGGAGGCGTCACATCCCGCGGCGCTTCCATGGTGAAGGCGTAGATCGCGCGCAGTTCGGCGGCCTGTGGAGCGGCCGCGGCCAGATCCATCTCGGAGAGGAACTCGTTTTCGTCGACGACCGGCACGCCGTTCGCGGCGCGCATGACCGGGGTCGAGTGGGTCGGGCGGACCGACGCGGGCGTCGGCGCGGACGCCGTGCTCCTGGCGACGGAGATCCCGTCCCGTCGGACATGCAGAAGCTGGCCTGCGGTGAGTCCGATCACGAGGCCGGCCGCGGCCGCGACGGCAATCCAGCGCAGCACCAGCGGCGAGGCCCCGGACGGGTGCGACGGCGTAGCGCCGTGGGGGAACGCGAGGACGCGCGGGCCCTCATACTGGGCGTCGATGCGCCGCAGGATACGGGCGTGCTGCTCGGCGAGACACGCGGGGGTAACCGCCGCGTCGGCGCGATCGACAGCGGCCTGGCGCGCGTCGTCGAAGGCGCGCTGCATGGCGACGTACCGTGCGTCGCACGAGGCGCAGCGGACCAGGTGGCGCAGGCCCGCCTCGTCGCTGGCGGCCAGCGCCTCGAGCCCGCGCTGCGCCAGGTAACGCCGGATGAGCGCCGAATCGTCCAGATGTCGATTACCGACGAACACGGCTGTCCTCCAGGACATGGCGCAGTTTGCGAAGCGCCCGGAACAAGTGCACGCGCACTGTCGATTCGTTCAGCCCCGTCAGTTCGCCCACTTCGCGCGGCGACTGACCTTCGACGTGGCAGAGCAGCAGCACCTCGCGCTGGCGATCGGGCAGCGTGTCGATCGCCTCGAGCAACTCGCGCCGCAGCTCGCTGCCGAGCAGGGCCTCTTCCGGGCTCGGGCCCCGGGCCGGCGTCGTATCGACGCGGGCGCCGTACTCGCCGTGCCGGTCCAGCCCGACTACTTCCCACCGCTCACGGCGCCGCCGCGCCTTCTTCCGGTCGCGGCACGTGTTGGCCAGGATCCGCGTGAACCACGCTTCGAAGGGCAGATCCTCGCGGTACGCCGTGATATGCGTGAACACCTTCACGAAGGCGTCCTGTACCGCTTCATCGGCATCCGTGGGGTCCCGCAGCAGGTAGAGCGCGAGGCGCATCGCCTGCCGCTGATACCCCGACACCAGATCCGAGAACGCCTCCCGTGCCTGGTCACGCCGGCCGGCCAGCACGGCGGCCTTGACGCGCCTGGCATCTTCCGACACTGACGTCAGGGGAGGCCCGCCGAGCGTCGCGACCGGGCGCGACACGTCGCCAGGGCGGTCCCCGGAACGCGGCGTCGACGAGCCGGTCCGCGTCGCCTGCCTTCCCGTCACGTCGCTATCACCCTTGTCTACGCCCATCTGGGGGGATCCGTTTACCCTGATCTCGACGGTTGCGGGGTCGGCTCCATGGTAGCTGATTGGCGCCGGGGCGGCGCAAGTTCTTGATGGACCGGGGCGTCCGGCGGCAGGTGGGCGGGATGGGGACGGAAGGCCGGCGAGGGAACGTCGGGGGGGGCCGACGGCAGGCCCCCCCGACAGGGCCTCAGTGTCCGAAGTGCTGACCGGTCGGCATCGGGCCGACAAGCGCCAGGCTGGCCGTCTGCAGGCGCGTGCCGGGGAAGTAGTGCGCAATGATGTCGGTCGCCGGCTGGCCGGCCACCGCACGCTGCGACGCGCCGGTCTGGCACAGGCCGACGCCATGCCCGAACCCGACCCCGGTGAAGACGAACTGGTCGCCGCGGCGCGCCACCGTGAACCACGTGCTGCGGATGGACCGCTGACCGAAGACGCGGCGCAGCACGGAGCGCAGTTCCTCGGCGCGTACCACCGGCGCCCGCGCGCCGTTCAGCGTCACCAGTTCCGCGCGGCCGGAGACGTCGCGCTGGATGATCTCGATGCGCCCGAGGCGGGATCCCACCGTGGTCCTGGCGTCCGAGTTCAGCGCCTGCCGCAGGCGGGCCTCATCGATCACGAATTCCCAGGGGGTCGCCGAGGCCGGCCGGGCGCAGAACCAGTCCGGGACGGGGCGCAGGTACGGCAGGTCGGTCCCCCCCCAGACGGCGCTCGCCGAGGTTGTGTGGCCTCCGCAACTGGAATGGAACAGCGCCTGGATGACGCGGCCGCCGAAGGTGATCACCTCGCCCCGCGTCGCGGCGACGGCGCGCGCGGCGGGGTCGGTGTCCGTCTCGGTGGCACGCCGGGCCCGGTAGAGTTGGCAGTGCGTGCTGTCGCACAGGTCGAAGCCCTCGGCGTCGTGGCGCCGGATGTTGGCCAGCGCATACGTGCGCGACACCACCGCCTGCACCTGGAGCAGGCGGTAGAGCACGTCGTTCTGCAGGGCCTTCGGCGGCAGTTCCGCCCGGACGGCGCCGACGACGTAGTCGTCCAGCGGCATGAGCACCACGCGCGTGCCCCGATCGTCAGTGACGCGGATGCGCACCGTCACGGTGTTTGCCACGCCGGGCGGGACGTTGGAACCCGAGGGGCGAGAAGGCGGATCTGTCGCCTCGGGCACGGCCACGCGCGGCGGTGCCACCGTACCCTGCGGTCCCTGGGCCGAACGGCCGCCCGTCGCGCACGCCGCCAGGGCGAGGCTGAGGACCAGCGTCAGAAACACGCCCGTCCGGGCCGGGACACGGACGGGGCGGACACTCCTGCGAAACGCGGTGGCGTTGGTCACATCTGATGGTATCGGCCCGTCATCGCGGGAACCTTAGGACGCTGGCGCCTCGGCTATACTCCTACGAGCGGTCCGCCGACCGGCATGCGACCTGGGCCTCAGGAACAGGCCGCGCCGCCCGCCCGGTCGTCCTCAGCCGATCCGATGCCCAATACGCTTACGGCCCAGCCCGTCGCCTTCGAGCCGGTGATCGGCCTCGAGTTCCACGTGCAGCTGGCGACCGCCAGCAAGGTGTTCTGCGGCTGCGCGACCGACGGCAGCGCCGGGCCGAACTCGAGAACCTGCCCCGTGTGCCTGGGGCTGCCCGGGGCCCTGCCGGTATTGAACGACCGTGCGGTCGATCTGGCCGTGACGGCGGCGCTGGCATTGGGGTCCACCGTGGCCCGGACCTCTGTGTTCGCGCGGAAGCACTACTTCTACCCGGACCTGCCGAAGGGATACCAGATCACGCAGTTCGATCGGCCGCTCTCGACCGGCGGCGCCCTGGCGTGGACCTCGGAGGGGCAGCGCCGCAGCGTCCGCCTCGTTCGGATTCACCTGGAGGAGGATGCCGGGAAGTCGTTGCACGATGGCACCGGGGACGCGGATCGGCGGGCCGCGCTGGATTTCAACCGGAGCGGTGTGCCCCTGATCGAGATTGTCACCGAGCCGGACCTGCGCAGCGCCGCGGATGGCGCGGAGTGTTTCCGGCGCCTGCGGGCGCTGCTGGTCAGTCTCGGCGTCACCGACGGCGACATGGAGCAGGGTGGCCTGCGCTGCGACGCCAACGTCTCGGTGCGCGCCGTCGGTGCCGACGCGCTCGGCGCGCGGACCGAGATCAAGAACCTGAACTCGTTCCGCTTCCTCGAGCGTGCGCTGGCGTTCGAGGCGGCTCGGCAGGTTGGCGTCCTTCGCAGCGGCGGCGCCGTGACGAGCGACACGCGCCTCTGGGACGAGGCGGCCGGGTGCACGGTGGTGATGCGCGCCAAGGAGTCGGCCGACGACTATCGGTACTTCCCGGAACCCGACCTGCCGCCCCTGGTCATCGACGCCGCGCGGCTGGACCGGCTGAGCGCACTGATGCCGGAAGCCCCCGAACAACGGCGCGACCGGTTCGTGACGCAATATGGGCTCGGCCCGGACGACGCCGGCGCGCTGGCCTCGGCACCTGACATGGCCCGGTATTTCGAGAGCGTCGCGACGGCCGCCGGAGACGGACCCGCCGCCGCCGTGTGGGTTCGCGGCGAGTTGACGCGGCGACTGCACGAGCGCGGCGAGTCGATCACATCCCAGCGGGTCACGCCCGAGGCGTTGGCGCGCCTCATCGTGCTGGTCGCCGGAGGCGCCGTCTCGTCCTCCGCCGCCAAGCAGATGCTGGGGCGCATGGCCGAGTCCGGCGCATCGGCCGACGAGATCGCCGCATCCGACGGCCTGCTGCAGGAGTCGGATGAGCGGGCGATGGCGGACCTGGTCGCGCAGACGCTGGCGAGCTTCCCGGAACAGGTGCGTCAGTTCCGGTGCGGCAAACGCGCCGTGGCGCTCTTCCTGGTCGGGCAGGTGATGAAGGCCAGCGCGGGCCGGGCCAACCCGGTGATGGCCGACCGCCTCGTGCGCGCCCATCTCGAGTCGGGGGCGACGTCGTGACGCGCGCCGGCCGCCTGATGATCGTCGCCGTCGGCGCCCTCGCGGTTGTCGCGGCCGCGGCCGGGTTTGTGGCCTGGCGTCTGTCGCACGTCGCGTTGGTGGCGCCGCTGCCTGCGCCGGCAGCGCCGGTGCTGTCCGTCGATGCGGCCGTTTCGGCGCAGCGGCCGACCGTCCCGCCGACCGTCCCGCCGCCTGAGGCGCAGGCCCGTCCGCGCGAGGCGTCCAGCGTGGCTCCCGCGCCTGCGCCATCCCGGCGGGCCCGTGAATCCTCGCCCTCCACGCGCCCGCTCCCGTTCGCGATCGGGGAAGAGCTGCGTTATCAGGTGCTGTGGAGCGCCGGGGGATCGGCCAGCCTTCCCGCGGGCGATGCGGTGTTCCGCGTCGAGCCGGGTGCGGCGCCAGCGGGCGCATCACCCCCCGGATTCCGCTTCGAACTGAGCGTGACGACGGCCTCCTGGATTTCGGCGTTCTTCGAGGCGCGGGATCGGTTCTGGAGCCTGACGGGACCAGATCTGGCGCCGTTGACTCATGTCCAGGAACTGACCGAGGGACGCCGCCACCTGACGCGGACCATGACGTTCGATGGCGGGCGGCGGCGGGTCATTGTAGGGTCGGGGCCTCCCGAGGCCATGAAGGACCCGGTCGAGTTCCCGTGGGTCAGCGGTGTCCGCGATCCGCTCGGAGCCTTCTACCAGGCGCGCCTCGTCGAGATGGGGACCGCCACGAGGCTGTCGCTGCCGGTCAATAACGTCGGCCATGCGCTGACGATGACGCTGAGCGGCGGGGAACTGACCTCGGTCACTGCGGAAGGGCGGACGCAGCAAGCGCGGCTTCTGGATGTACGCCTCGACGAGCCCGGCAGCGCGGAGCCGAATCCGGCGGCGCGCGTCTGGCTGAGCACCGACCAGCGGCGCGTGCCGCTGGCGATCGATGTGACCGGATCGTTCGGCACGTTCCGCGTCGAACTCACCAGCTATCGGCACGAGGCGCCGGCGCCTGGGGCGTGACGCCGGAGGGCGCAGGACCCGCGTGCTATACTCGGGTCACTTCAGCCTTGGGACGATCGCCAACGGTGAGTCGGGCCACGCCACACTGCCGTGATTGAAACCTCCAGCCTGTCGAAGATGTACGGCCGCGGCGTTTATGCGCTGCGCGACGTGTCGCTGCGGATCGAGAAGGGCGACTTCGTCTTCCTGACGGGCCCGAGCGGGGCCGGCAAGTCGACCCTCCTCCGCGTGCTGCTGCGCCAGGAAATCCCGACCGGCGGGCAGGTCACGGTGGGCGGGCGCGATCTCGCGCGGCTGTCCCCGCGCCAGGTCCAGCACTATCGCCGCGGCCTCGGGTTCGTCTTCCAGGACTTCAAGCTGATCCCGGCCAGGACCGTGCAGGAGAACGTCGGCGTGGTCTCCCGTGCGCTCGGCGAAACCTCGGTGCAGCAGCAGCGGCGCATCTACCAGGTGCTGAAGTGGGTGGGTCTGCAGCACCGGATGAACGCCTATCCGGTCGAACTGTCCGGCGGCGAGCAGCAGCGCGTCGCGATCGCGCGCGCGCTGGTGCACGAGCCGTCGCTCATCCTGGCCGATGAGCCGACGGGCAATCTGGATCCCGATCTCTCGCTCGAGATCATGAACCTGTTCCGGGACATCAACTCCCGCGGCACGACGGTGCTGGTGGCGACGCACGATCGGGAGCTCATCCGGCGAGTCGGCCGCCGGACGATTGCGCTCGACCACGGCCGTGTGGCCGAGGCGGGGTAGGCGCGGCCCATGCACTGGATCCGCTACTCGTTCACCGAAGCGTGGCGCAGCCTCTGGCGGCAGCGGAACTCCGCGGTCCTGTCGGTGCTGACCATCGGCGCCGCGATCCTCGTACTGGGCGGGTTCCTGCTGATCGGCGTGAATCTCGACCGCGCGATGGCGCGGTGGAGCGCCGCGGCCGAGTTCTCGATCTACCTGCGCGACGACATCACGCCGGACGAGCGCAGCGCCATCAACCGCGCCTTGACGGAGCACCCGTCGGTGGCCTCCCGCGTGTATGTATCGCGCGAGGCGGCGCTGACGCGGTTTACGCGCGATTTTCCCGACCTCGCGGCCGGCGTCGCCGGCCTCCTCCAGAACCCCCTTCCGGCGTCGATCGAGGTGCGCCTGAACCCGCAGCGCTCCGACGCCGACGTCGTCGACCGGCTCGCGCGCCAGGTGCAGGCGTCGCCGGGGGTGTCCGACGTCCGCTTCGACCGGCGATGGCTCGAACGCCTGGCCCGGATCGCGTGGGCCATCCAGTGGGCCGGCTGGGGGCTGGGCGGCGTGCTGATCATCGCCGCCGTGCTGACCGTCGCGACGGTGGTCAGGCTCGGCCTGCATGCCCGGCGCGACGAGGTCGAGATCATGCAACTGATGGGCGCGCCGCTCGGCCTGCTGCGCGGACCGCTCGTGGTGGAGGGCCTGATCCAGGGAGGCCTCGGCGGGGTTCTGGCGCTTGGTGCGCTCCTCGCGGGCTTCGCAGCCGGGTTGCGGCAGTTGGGCCCCGAGCTGTCGACGATCGTCGATCCGTCGCTCGTCGGATTCCTGCCGACGGCGTTGTCGGCGGCGCTGGTCGCCGGCGGCATGGCCGTCGGTGGGCTCGGCGGCCTGCTGGCGGCGCGGCACGTCCGGTGACGCGTTGACACGTCCCGGAGTGGGCACTACACTGAGATCGCATTGCACTCGCCTCGACTGAGGAGTTTCATGGCGCGCTCCGCCGCTGCACAGCACGCTGCAACTGACTTCCTGCCCGGCGCCGGCCTGTCGGATTTCTACCGCGAAGAATTTCTCAAGCACCTCGAGTTCCTGCAGCTCCAGCGCGAGTACTACTCCGAGCCGGCCGTGGCCAGCGCCGAAGCCGCGCTCGATCGGATCCTCGAACAACTCGAGGTGCTGTGCGCGATGCGGGACGCCGACCAGCTCTTCAGCCGCCTGCTCCGCAGCATCGATGCCGTGACCGGCGTCTCCGCCAACTTCGATCCGAAGAAGGCCCACTGATCGCACGCCTCGCCGATCTTCGTGAAGATGCACTGGCCATCGCCAGGGCCGCCGTCGCCGCCGTGGATGCCGGCGCGTGCGTCGCCGGGGCGCATCCCGCCTGGGCGCCGCTGGTGGCGGCAGCGCCGCGCTGGCACGTGATTGCCGTCGGCAAGGCCGCTGCGCCCATGCTGCGCGCGTGCCTGGCCGGGGCCCCGGCGCCGCCCGCCACCGCGCTGCTCGTCGCGCCTGCCGCCGACTCGTCGCTGCCGGCGACGGTCGAGCAACTGATCGGCGGGCATCCCGTGCCGACCGACGGGAGCGTGGCCGCCGGCGAGCGCGCCCTCGAAATCGCGCGCGGCGCGGGCCATGACGACGTGCTGCTCGTGCTGCTGTCGGGCGGCGCGTCCGCGTTGATGGCGGCGCCGGTGGCCGGCGTGACGCTGGCCGACACGCGCGCGACCACCGCGCGATTGCTGCGCGAAGGCGCTGACATCCACGAGTTGAACACGGTGCGCAAGCACCTCTCCCGGGTGAAGGGTGGCCGCCTGGCGGCCGCTGGCGCTGCACGCATCCTGTGCCTCGCCATCTCGGACGTCCTCGACGATGACGTCTCGGTGATCGGGTCCGGGCCGACCGTCGGCGACTTGTCGACCTGCGCCGATGCCCTCGCCGTCGTCGATCGCCGAGGCGGGCGCGGCGCGTTTCCCGATGCCGTCGTCGCCTGGCTCGAACGCGGGGCGGCCTCCCAGGAGCCCCCGACCGCAGGGTGGCCGGCGCTTCGCCGCGCCGACACCCGCGTGATCGCCAACCGGTCCCGCGCGCTCGCCGGGGCACGCGTGGAGGCCGCGCGCCGGGGCTATGATGTTGTCGTCGAGACCGACCCGGTGGCCGGTGAGGCCCGCGTGGCGGCCGTGGAATACGCCTGTCGTCTGCGCGCCCATGCGGCCGTCCGGTCCCGCGCGTGTTGCGTGCTCTCGGGCGGGGAGACGACGGTTCGCGTGACCGGCGGCGGGCGGGGCGGCCGCAATCAGGAGTTCGCGCTCGCCCTGGCCGGCCCGCTTGCGGCGATGACCCGGCCGACGGTGTTGGTCAGCCTCGGGACCGACGGCGTCGATGGGCCGACCGACGCGGCCGGCGCGATCGCGGATGTGACCACCATCGCGCGGGCGGCGCAGCTGGGCGGGCCGGGTCTTCAGGCCTGCCTGGACGCCAATGATTCGTACACGTTTTTCGATCCGCTCGGCGATTTGATCCGCACCGGGCCGACGTCCACCAACGTCGGCGATCTGCAAGTGGCCGTGGTTGCAGCAAAGGACGCACGATGAAGATGACACTGAAGGCCCTGGTCGGGATGCTGCTCGCGCTCGGCCTCGCCGTGCTGGCTGGGTGGGTGTGGGGCTCGCTGGGCCGCTGGTCGGCCGAGGACGCGCTGCGCCTCTCGGGCACCCGGCTGCACCAGGTCGGTGCGCAGGCGAGCCTGCTGAGGGCGCGAGTCAACCTGTTCGAGAACAACTTCGGCGACGCCGGCCAGAACCTGACGGCCGCACGCGCAGACCTGCTGGCCGTGGCGCAGACCTTGGAACAGGACGGGCAAAAGGCGGCGGCGGGCCGGATTCGCGCGGCGATCGCGAAGATCGGCGAGGGCATCGACCTGGCGGCCCGGCTCGACCTGGCCGCGAACGCGCGAGCGGCCGAGGCCCTCCGACTGCTGGCCTCGACGCCGTGACCCGCGACGACATCGTCCGGGCGTTCGAGACGTCCGTCTCCCACCCGGCGTCCGCGCGTGAACTGATCCAGATTCTCAAGGTGCCGCGCGAGGAGCGGGTGACCTTCCGCCGCCACTTGCGCGGCCTCGCCGCTGACGGCGTGCTGGTGCAGGTCCGCGGTCACCACTTCGCGCTGCCCGGGAAGATGGACGTCGTGGTGGGCCGGCTCCAGGTCCACCCGGACGGCTACGGGTTCATCCTGCCGGAGCACGACGGCGACCGGACCGGCGGTGATCTCTACGTGCCGGCCGCGCATCTCAAGGACGCGATGCACGGCGACCGCGTCGCCGCCCGCGTCAGCGGGATCAAGGCCGGCGACCGCCGCGAGGGCCGCATTGTCCGCATTGTCGATCGCGCCCATGCCCGCATCGTCGGGCGGGCCGAGGTCGATGCGGGCGGCCGGATGCAGGTCGCGCCGTACGACCGCCGCCTGCCCCAGAAGATCCACGTGCTGCGCGGCGAGACGCGCGACGCGGAGGGCGGCGACATGGTCGAGGTGGAGATCACGCACTGGCCCACCGCGACGCGCGGGCCGGTCGGGCGGATCATCGACGTGCTCGGCCCGGTGGACGCCCAGGGCGTGGACACGCAGGTGATCATCCGCAAGCACGGGATTCCCGACGCGCACGCAGATGCCGCGATCGAAGAGGCGCGGCGGCTGGGCGGGGCCGTGACCGCGCGTGACCTCGAGGGCCGGACAAACTTCCGCGCGTGGCCCACCGTGACGATCGACGGCGAGGACGCCCGCGACTTCGACGATGCGATTACGCTCGAGCGGCTGCCGAACGGGAACTTCCGGCTCGGCGTGCACATCGCGGATGTCTCGCACTACGTGCACGAAGGCAGCGCCCTCGATGCGGAGGCCTACGATCGCGGCACGTCGGTCTACTTCCCCGAGCGGGCGGTGCACATGTTCCCGGCCGAACTGGCCACGGGGCTGTGCAGCCTCAACCCGCACGTGGACCGCCTCGTGCAGACCTGCCTGATGGAGGTGGACGGCCGCGGCCAGGTCGTGCGGCACGAGCTGCACGACGGCGTGATCTGCAGCGCGGCGCGCATGACCTACACGGCCGTGAATGCGATCCTGACCGAGCGCGACCCCGCGGTGATCGAAGAGTACGAGACGCTCGTGCCGCTGGTCGAGCGCATGCGGGAGCTGTTCGGGGTGTTGAACGGCCGGCGCCGGCGCCGCGGATCGATCGACTTCGATCTGCCGGAGTCGCACATCGTGCTCGACGACGAGGGGCGCGTCGAAGCGGTCATCGCGTCGGAGCGGAACGTCGCCCACCGCCTCATCGAGGAGTTCATGCTGCTGGCGAACGAGACGGTCGCCGCGCACCTCGAGGAGGAAGGGTTCCCGGCGATCTACCGGATCCACGAAGCTCCAGACCCGGGGAAAGTGGAGGAGTTCGAAGCCTTCATCGCCACGCTGGGCTTCAGCCTGGCGGCCTCTCCGCCCGGTGTCAGGCCCGCGGATTTCCAGCGCCTCGTCGAGAAGATCTCCGGCACTCCGGTCGAGAAGCCGATTGCGTTTCTGATGCTGCGGACGATGCAGCAGGCGCGGTACGACGCGCACAACGTGGGGCACTTCGGCCTGGCGGCGCCGACCTACACGCATTTCACCTCCCCGATCCGCCGGTATCCCGACCTCGTCGTGCACCGGCTGCTGCGTGAGTGCCGGCGCGGCGGCGTGTCCGACGATCGTCGCGCGGCGCTGGCGGGGGCGCTGCCCGAGGTGGCGCGCCACACCTCGTCGCGGGAGCGGCGCGCGATGGAGGCCGAGCGCGAGCTGGTGCAGTGGAAGAAAGTCAGGTTCATGGCCGACAAGGTCGGTGACCAGTTCGACGCCTACGTCACCGGCGTCAGCGCGTTCGGCCTGTTCGTCGAACTGGTCGAGCACTTCGTCGAAGGACTCGTGCACGTGTCGACGATGGCGGACGATTTCTACCGGTACCTCGACGGCGCCCACGTGCTGCGGGGCGAGCGCCTGGGCCGTGTCTTCAGGCTCGGCGATCGCGTGCGCGTGCAGGTCCTGCGCGTCGACACCGGCCGGCGCCAGATCGACCTGGGGCTGGTCGAGTTGCTCGAGTCGATGCGGGCCAGCGGCGCGGGCCCGGAGGCGCGGCGCAGCCGCGCCCGGCCGAAGTCCGAGCGCCGGCGTCACACGCCGCGTCAGCCCCTCCGCGGCAAGCCACAGCGGTCCAGACGGCGATGACCCATCTTGTTGTCGGCACGGCCGGTCACATCGATCACGGCAAGAGCGCGCTCGTGCTCGCGCTCACCGGGACCGATCCCGATCGGTTGAAAGAGGAGAAGGCGCGCGGCATCACCATCGACCTGGGCTTCGCGCACTGGGAGGCGCCGGGACTCGCGGTCGCGTTCGTCGATGTCCCGGGCCACGAGCGGTTCGTCAAGAACATGCTCGCCGGTGTCGGCGGCATCGACGCCGTGGCGCTGGTGGTCGCTGCCGACGAATCGGTGATGCCCCAGACGCGGGAGCATTTCGAGATCTGCCGGCTGCTGAAGATCCCCGCGGGGTTCGTGGTGCTCACCAAGGCCGACCTCGTCGATGCGGACACGATCGAGCTAGTCAAGCTCGAAGTGCGAGACCTGGTCAGCGGGTCGTTCCTCGCCGACGCGCCGATGATCGCGGCATCGGCCCGGACCGGGGCCGGCCTGGACGAGGTGCGCGCCTGCCTGCGGGCACTCGGCGCGCGCGCGGGCAGCCGATCGCCGGCCGGGCCGGCGCGCCTGCCTGTCGACCGGGTCTTCTCCGTGAGAGGATTCGGGACGGTGGTCACCGGCACCCTCGTGTCGGGACGCCTCGCCGTGGACGACATCGTCGCGGTGGTGCCTGGCGACCGGCGCGTCAGCGTGCGCGGCATCCAGGTGCATGGCAGCACGCATGCGGCCGCTGTCGCCGGGCAGCGTGTGGCGGTGAATCTGGGCGGCGTCGACGTGGCGGACCTGCTGCGAGGCCAGACGCTGGCCGCGTCGGGGACGCTGGCCGCGACCCGGGTGTTCGATGCGCGCATCGACATGGTCGGATCCGCCAGGCCGCTGCGCCACGGTGCCCGCGTGCGCGTGCACCAGGGGACGGCGGAAGTGCTGGGGCGCGTGGCGCTCTCGTCACCCGCCGGCGTGGCGGGCGCTCCCGCCGAGGCTCCCGCCGAGGCCGCGACAGCGGAGGTGCCCGCCGGCGCGTCCGCCTACGTGCGCGTCCGGCTCGAGTCGCCGGTCGCGGTGACGCGAGGCGATCGGTTCGTCCTGCGCGCCTATTCGCCGTCGATCACGATTGCGGGGGGGGCGGTGCTGGATCCCCAGCCGCCGCGCGGCGGGATTCGCACCGCCGCGGGCCGGCAGCGCTTCCGGATGCTCGATCCCGCCATCGCCAGTGGCGCAAACAGCGCCGAGGGGCGCGCGGTGATGGCGATGGTGGTTGAGGGCGGGGGCGGCGGGATGCCGGTCGCGTCGCTGGCGACGCGGATGGGGCTCACGCCCGATGCGCAGCATCTGATCGTCGAGCGTCTCACCGCGGACGCGCTGGTGGAGGAGGTCGGTCAGGCGCTGGTCGCGAGTGCCGTGCTCATCCAGTCAGGCGAGGCGGTGCTCGCGGCGCTGGCGGAGCATCATCGGGCGAACCCGCTCAGCGACGGCGCGCCGCGCGAAGAAGTGCGCGAGCGGCTGTTCGCGCACGCGGCGCCGGGCGTCCTCGAGCGCGTGCTCGATCGGCTCGTCCTTGCCGGGCGGATCGTCGCCCGCGATCGGCTGGCGCTCGCGTCGCATCGCGTCGAGGTGGCGGGGCCCGAGGCCCAGGCCCAGGCGCGCATCGTCGAGGCCTGCCGGGCCGCCGGCCTGAAGCCGTCAGACGCGGCGGAACTGGCGACGAGGCTCGCGCTGGCAAAGCCGGTGGTCGACAAGCTGACGGCGTTGCTGCTCCGGCAGCGGGTACTCGTCAAGGTCGACACGCTCGTGTTCCATGCCGAGGCGCTGGCCGGGCTGGTCCAGGACGTGCGCCAGCTCAAGGTGGCCGCAGGCGGCGCGCCGGCGACGATCGATGTCGCCCGCTTCAAGGAGCGCTACGCCGTCACGCGCAAGTATGCGATTCCGTTGCTGGAGTATCTGGACAGAGAACGCGTGACCCGGAGGATGGGTGACGCGCGGGTCGTCATCTGAGGAATCGATCGGGCCGAAGGGCGGGCCGAGGCGCGAAAAGGTCAGTCGCGCTTGTCGGCGCCCTCGTGGGTCGCTTCCTTGAAATTCTTGATGGCGCGCCCGATGCCGCGGCCGAGATCGGGGAGACGGTTCGCGCCGAAAATCAGGATGATGATCGCGAGGATCACCAGCAGTTCGGGCATGCCAAGGTTCATAGGCGGATTGTAGCACTGTTCCGCGCGGACAGGCCGTGCCTTCCGGCTTGTAGCAGCCGCCCATCAGGCTTACAGTTAAGGAAGCCCTCGCGACCACGTGACCGGTTCCCGGAGTTGACGGCATGGCTCAAACCGAACAGGCGTTGTTCACCATCGGCGTGTTTCAGGATGTGTCGTGGGCGGAACGCGGGATTGACGCCCTCAGGAAGCAGGGGTTCGGGGCCGACGTGATGACGGTGCTCGCGAAATCCACGCCCGAGGCGACGACGTTCATCGAGCGGGCGCTGGGCGGGTCGCCAGAGCACATGGACCTGCCGGTGCTGGGACCGACGCTGGCGCGCGGGGCCCTAGTTCAGACGCTGAACGGATCGGCCAGAGACCTCGGCCGGATCGGCATTGCGGCGGCCATTCGGCGGGCCGGGTTTCAGCCGCACGACGGGCTCATCTTCCAGACGCTCGTCGGGAAGGGCGGGGTGCTGGTCGCCATCGAGGACGCTCCTCGCGCCGCCGATGCGCTGGCGGTCCTGCAGTCCTACGGCGGCGGCAACGCCGCGATCGGGGCCTGGGCCGGCCGGGTCTGACGGCTCTGCGGTGTGACTTTTTGGTGACCGCGGCAACCATCGGACCGGACTGGCGTCTAATCGAACAGGCGGAGATATGCGCGGACGTGCGCTGCCGCCTGGCCCCGGCGTTCGCACTTGCGGGAAACGGGCCGACGCGCGACAATCGGTTCAGGGCGGGTGCCATTCATGGGCGATAGACCACACGTCGAACGAGCGAGTTCCAAGGCGGTCGGTCACGTCTCCGTGCACCTCGACGATATCCATCCTCCGGACGTCTTGTTTTCGTTCGAAGAGCGGCGGGCGAGGACCTCCCGCTCCCTCGTCGTGGCGTTTGTCGCACACGTGGTGGTGGTCGTCGCCATCATCTTCGCGCCCTTGTGGCTGCCCGATCCCGATCCGATCGACCTGCGGCAGGTCATGGAAGACCCCAGCCGCATCGTGTTCTTGAACACCCCCGGCCCGGGTGGTGGGGGTGGTGGCGGCGGCAACAAGTCGCTCACGCCTCCGCGGCAGGCAGAGGCGCCCGGCAAGGACAAGTTGACGGTGCCGGTGACCAAGCCGCCCGACGTCACACCGGTGCCCTCGCCCGAGGATTCCCTGCCGATGCCGGAATTGGTCATTCCCGCCAAGCAGATGGCGTCGGCCGAGCAGTCGCTGGCCGGCATGCTGGACGGGCTGAATTCGAGTTCCCAGGGGTCAGGCAGCGGCGGCGGATCGGGAACCGGGAAAGGCACGGGTATGGGGTCCGGCACCGGCTCGGGCTTCGGCCCCGGCTATGGCGGCGGTTTCGGCGGCGGCGCCTATCGGCCCGGCTCCGGCATCGAGAATCCGCGCGTGCTGCGCGATGTGAAGCCGGAGTACACCGCGGAAGCCATGCGCGCGAAGATCCAGGGGACCGTGGTGCTCGACTGCGTCATCAACGCCGAAGGGTCGGTGGCGGAGTGCGAGATCGCGCGCTCGCTGGACTCGAGCTTCGGCCTCGACCAGAAGGCCGTGAAGGCCGCGATGCAGTGGAAGTTCGTGCCCGGCCGGCGCATGGGTCAGCCGGTGCCGGTGCTGGTCACCATCGAGCTCACCTTCACGCTGCGGTAGGGACTCGGGATTGGGGATTAGGGATTCGAGGTTCGGTTGATAGACAGACGGCCCGGCGAGCGACATGCTCACCGGGCCGTTCGTATTTCTCTGGAGGGTGCCCGGGGCGGGGAGGCGCGCTGCCCGAATCCCCAACCCCGAATCCCGATTCCCGAGTCTAGTACATCCCGCCCATGCCGCCCTGGCCGCCCTGCGGCATGCCGGAATCCTTCTTCTCTTCCGGGATGTCCGCGACGATCGCCTCGGTCGTCAGGAGCAGTGAGGCGATAGACGAGGCGTTCTGGAGGGCCGAGCGGACGACCTTCGCCGGGTCGATGACGCCGGCCGCGACCAGGTCCTCGTACTTGTCGGTCAGCGCGTTGTAGCCGAAGTCGTCGCCGCCGTCCTTCACCTTCTGGACGACGATCGAGCCTTCCTGGCCCGCGTTCTGGGCGATCCAGCGCAGGGGCTCTTCGATCGCGCGCTTCACGATATTGATGCCCACCTGCTGGTCGCCCTCGGCCTTGATCGCGTTGAGGGCCTTGAGCGAGCGGATGAGCGCGACGCCGCCGCCGGGCACGATGCCCTCTTCGACGGCGGCCTTGGTCGCGTGCATCGCATCCTCGACACGCGCCTTCTTTTCCTTCATCTCGGTCTCGGTCGCCGCGCCGACCTTGATCACGGCGACGCCGCCCACGAGCTTCGCGAGGCGCTCCTGGAGCTTTTCGCGGTCGTAGTCCGACGTCGTCTCCTCGACCTGCGTGCGGATCTGTTTGACGCGGCCCTGGATGTCCTTGCCCGCGCCCCCGCCCTCGACGATCGTCGTGGTGTCCTTGTCGATGGTGATCTTCTTGGCCTTGCCCAGATCCTCGACGCGGACGTTCTCGAGCTTGATGCCGAGATCCTCGGTGATCGCCTTGCCACCGGTGAGGATTGCGATGTCCTCGAGCATGGCCTTGCGGCGGTCGCCGAAGCCCGGCGCCTTCACCGCGGCGGCCTGCAGCGTGCCGCGCAGCTTGTTGACGACCAGCGTCGCCAGCGCCTCACCCTCGATGTCCTCGGCGATGATCAGCAGCGGGCGGCTCAACCGCGCCACCTGCTCGAGCAGGGGGAGGAGATCCTTCATCGAGCTGATCTTCTTCTCGTGGATCAGGATGATCGGGTTCTCGAGCACCACTTCCATGCGCTCGGGATCCGTCACGAAGTAGGGCGACAGGTAGCCGCGGTCGAACTGCATGCCTTCGACGACCTCGAGCGAGGTCTCGAGGGTCTTGGCCTCTTCAACCGTGATGACGCCGTCCTTGCCGACCTTCTCCATGGCCTCGGCGATGATCTTGCCGATGGTCTCGTCGTTGTTCGCGGAGATGGTCCCGACCTGGGCGATCATGTTGCCCTTGACCGGCTTGGAGCGCGTCTTGAGGTCGGCGATGATCGCCTCGACCGCGCGCTCGATGCCCCGCTTGAGATCCATCGGGTTCGCGCCGGCCGCCACCATCTTCGCGCCCTCGCGATAAATAGCCTGGCCGAGCACCGTGGCCGTCGTGGTGCCGTCGCCGGCCACGTCGGACGTCTTGCTCGCGACTTCCTTGACCATCTGGGCGCCCATGTTCTCGAGCGGGTCCTGCAGCTCGATCTCCTTGGCCACCGTGACGCCGTCCTTGGTGATGGTCGGCGATCCGAACTTCTTGTCGAGGACGACGTTGCGCCCCTTGGGGCCGAGGGTCACCTTGACCGCGTCTGCCAGCTTGTTCACGCCGCGCAGGATTGCCTGACGCGACTGCTCACCGTATTGAATCTGTTTTGCCATCGTTGAACTCCTTGACCTCGCGGCCTCAGCCCTCGATTACTCCGAGCACCTCGTCCTCACGCATGATGAGGAACTCTTCGCCGTCCAGCTTGATTTCCTGGCCGGAGTACTTGCCGAACAGGATGGTGTCGCCGTCCTTGACGTCGAGGGCGATCCGCTTGCCCTTTTCGTCGATCTTGCCCGCGCCCACGGCGATGACCTTCCCCTGCTGGGGCTTTTCCTTCGCGGTGTCGGGGATGATGATGCCGCCGACTTTCTGCTCGCCTTCCTCGATGCGTTTCACGATGATCCGGTCATGAAGTGGCTTAACCTTCATAGTGTTCCTTGCTCCTGCCTGAGTAGACGTTGGATGCCGACCGAGCCAGCACTCAAGACCCGAGCGTGCTAGCACTCGATAGATACGACTGCCAATTATCAGGCCACGAGGCTATGGTGTCAAGATGAGTGTGTAACGCTAAGATAATCTGCGAGAGTGGCGCGATGGACTACGCGAGTTCCTGGCCCGTCAGCTGACGGAAGGCGTCGACGTACTTGTCCCGTGTTTTTGCGACCACATCCGGCGGCAACGCGGGGGCCGGTGGCTGCTTGTTCCAGCCGATCTGTTCCAGGTAGTCGCGGACGTACTGCTTGTCGTAGCTCGGCTGGCCGCCGCCGGGGCGGTACTGGGCCGCAGGCCAGAAGCGTGACGAATCCGGCGTCAGCACCTCGTCGATCAGGATGAGTTGCTCGCCAATCCCCGGCGCCTCCACCACCCCGAACTCGAATTTCGTGTCGGCGACGATGATGCCGCGCGTTTCGGCGTGTCGG
>Ga0315292_10000323_pt1 | contig 21668 bp, 19 predicted proteins | sample YL17G13_0_MG_FD_204029 | JGI IMG/M metagenome (GOLD analysis project Ga0315292, IMG submission 204029) | Sediment microbial communities from Yellowstone Lake, YNP, Wyoming, USA - YL17G13_0 | ecosystem: Environmental > Aquatic > Freshwater > Lake > Sediment | place: USA: Wyoming | collected... | reverse complement strand
AGGAAACGCCGGGCCGCCCCAAGTTTCCTTGACCCCCTCGGGGGGCTGAGCCCGCACCGAGTGAGCGCCTGCGCGCTCACGAGTGGCTGGCGAAGGCCACCGGGCTTGCAAGCCCGGTGGCGGCCGACGCGCCGCGTCGGCCTGGGGGTGCACTATCGCAGTTGCACTTCGGCGGCGGAACGCCCACTTTCCTGTCGGATACCGAACTCGACTCGTTGATGGCGCTGCTGCGGCGCTCGTTCAGCTTCCGGCCGGGCGCCGAGCTGTCGATCGAAGTCGACCCGCGCACCGTCGATGCGCAACGTTTGACGCATCTCGCAGAGCTGGGCTTCAACCGGCTGAGCTTCGGCGTGCAGGACTTCGACCCCGACGTGCAGCAGGCGGTGCACCGCGTGCAACCGTTCGAATCGGTGCGCACGCTGATGCACGCGGCGCGCAGCATCGGCTTCGATTCGATCAACGTCGACCTGATCTACGGCCTGCCGCGCCAGACGCCGCTGTCGTTCGAACGCACGATTGCGCAGGTGGGCGGGCTGCGGCCCGATCGCATCGCGCTGTATGCCTATGCCCACTTGCCGCTGCGCTTCAAGCCGCAACGGCGCATCCAGAGCAGCGACCTGCCGCCCGCGGGTGACCGGGTGCAGATGTTGGGTGCAGCCATCGCCGGCTTCCAGGGCCTGGGCTACGCCCACATCGGCATGGACCACTTCGCCTTGCATGACGATGCGCTCGCGCTCGCCAAGCGCGAGGGCCGGCTGCACCGCAACTTCCAGGGCTACAGCACGCAGCCCGACTGCGACCTGATCGCGCTCGGCGTGTCGGCGATCGGCAAGGTCGGCGCCTGCTACAGCCAGAACGTGAAGACGCTGAGCCAGTACTACGACGCGCTGAACCAGGGCCGCCTTCCGATCGAGCGTGGCCTTGGGTTGAGCCGCGACGACCTGTTGCGGCGCGACGTGATCATGGCGCTGATGTGCCAGGGCCGGGTCGAATTCGCAATCATCGAGCAGGCGCATGGCATCACGATGCGCGACACGTTCGCCACGGAACTCGAGCGCCTCGAGCTGCTCGCCGAGCAGGGCCTGGTCGAGCTCTCGCCGCATGCGATCCAGGTCACGCCCCTCGGATGGTACTTCGTGCGCGGGGTCGCGATGGTGTTCGACCGCTACCTCGCTGCGAACGCGGTGCGCGATCGTTTCTCGCGAATCATCTGAAGCGGGTCGGGCGCCGGCCGGCCCGAGCCTGGGCGGCAGAAGGCGCCAGGAACCAAAGCGCTCAGCCCGAGCTTTCCATCGCGGTCTCATACCGCCCCTGGCACGCCGCGGCATTCAGCCGAGCGCGTTTGAGCAATGCGCTCTGGCCGTCTCGAACCCGGGAAGCCTGCCCGCCCCAGGCCTTCAATGCCGGGTCGAGCAGCGCACGGCCGTACGAAAAACTCAACGGCCAGGGCTGAACGCCGCAGCGGTTGATTGCGTCGAGGTTGGCGCTCGCCTGTTCGGGCGTTTGCCCCCCGGAGAGAAAGTTGATGCTCGCCACGGCCGCCGGCACGGTGCGGCGCAGCACGCGCAGCGTCGCCTGCGCCACCTCGGAAGGGGTTGCTGCCTGGGCGTGGGCCTTGCCCGGCAGCACCATGCTCGTCTTCAGCAGCAGGTGTTCGAGCACCACGCGCTGGTCGAACAGCGCCTGGAAAACTTCATGCAACACGGCTTGCGTGACCTCGGCGCAGCGCGCGAGCGAATGCGCGCCGTCGATCAGAACCTCGGGCTCGACGATGGGCACGACGCCCTGCTCCTGGCAGATCGCCGCGTAGCGCGCCAGGGCATGCGCATTCGTCTGCATCGCCGCGCGGCTCGGCAAGGTGTCGGTGACGTTGTAGACGGCGCGCCACTTGGCGAAGCGTGCGCCCTGCTGCTTGTAGCCCGCAAGCCGCTTGCCCAACCCGTCCAGCCCCTGTGTGATCTCGTCGCCCGGCGCCAGTGCGAGCGCAATCTTGCCCGCATCCACCTTGATGCCCGGCACCAACCCCATGCGCGCCCCGAGTTGCGGCAAGGGCGTGGCGTCGTTTGCGCGCTGCATCAGCGTTTCTTCGAACAGGATCACGCCGCTGATCGAATCGCTCAAGGCCGGCGTTCCCAGTATCAGGCTGCGATAGGCACGCCGGTTCTCTTCGTTCGATTCGAGCCCGATCGCGGCGAAGCGCTTGGCGATCGTCGGCGCGCTCTCGTCCGCTGCGAGGATGCCCTTGCCCTTTTGCACCAGCGCTTGCACGCTGGCCTGCAGTTCGCTTTCGGTTCCCATCATCGCCTCCAACTCAGCACTGTCGACCACGCCAGTCTGCGCCACGGCATTGTTCCGGCATTGATCCGCCTCAACGCAGCGCGCCTGTTTCGCTCGTAGGCTGCAATCCGGCATCCCGAGGAACTGGCATGGCGAACACCGCGGCAAAATACATACGCTGGTTCGAGGAACTGGGCATCGCCGACGTGCCCCTGGTCGGCGGCAAGAACGCGTCGCTGGGCGAGATGTTCTGCGAACTCACGGCGCATGGCGTGCGCGTGCCGAACGGTTTCGCGATCACGGCGCAAGCCTATCGCCATGTGCTCGACCGCGCCGAAGCCTGGCCGCGCCTGCACGAAGCGCTGGACGGCCTGGATCCGAGGGACGTCGACGATCTCGCCAGGCGCGCTCAGCGCGCGCGCGAGATCGTCTACGCCGCGAAGCTGCCCGACGAGCTGGTGCAGCAGATCGGCAGTGCCTACTCGCGGCTGCGCGGCGAATACGGCGAGGCGGTGACGCTTGCGGTGCGCAGCTCGGCCACCGCCGAAGACCTGCCCAACGCCAGCTTTGCCGGCCAACATGAGACGTTCCTGAACGTCAGCGGCGAAGCCCGCTTGCTCGACGCCGTGCGCCAGTGCTTCGCCAGCCTGTTCATGGACCGCGCGATCAGCTACCGGCTTGCCAACGGCTTCGACCACTTCAAGGTATTGCTGTCGGTCGGCGTGATGAAGATGGTGCGCTCCGACATCGGCGCCAGCGGCGTGATCTTCTCGCTCGACACCGAGTCCGGGTTTCGCGACGTTGTCTTCATCACCGGCGCCTACGGCCTGGGCGAAACCGTGGTGCAAGGCACGGTCGACCCGGATGAGTTCTACGTCTTCAAGCCCACCCTCAAGGCGGGTCACCGTGCCGTGTTGCGGCGCAAGCGCGGCGCGAAGGAAATTCGCATGGTCTACGCCAAGGCGGCAGGGCGTGAGACGACGCGCATCATGCCCACCGCCGCCGAGGACCAGCGCCGCTATTGCATCGACGACGCCGAAGTGCTGAGCCTGGCCGACGCAGCAATCCAGATCGAAGACCACTACAGCCGCAAGGCCGGCAAGCCCACGCCGATGGACGTGGAGTGGGCGAAAGATGGCATCGACGGTCAGCTCTACATCGTGCAGGCGCGGCCCGAAACGGTGGCGTCGAGGCGAGCACCCGGCAATCTCGAGGAATTCAGGCTCGGCGCCAAGGGCAAGATCTGCGCCAGCGGACGCGCCGTGGGCTCGCGGGTCGCGTCGGGCAAGGCCCGTGTCATCACCGACATCACCCAGCTCGGCCAGTTTCAGAAGGGCGAAGTGCTCGTCGCCGACACCACGATGCCGGACTGGGGCACCGTGATGCAGAGCGCCGCCGCGGTGATCACGAATCGCGGCGGGCGCACCTGTCACGCCGCGATCGTCGCGCGCGAGATCGGCATTCCTGCGGTCGTCGGCTGCGATACGGCGACGACCTCCATCAAGACCGGCGACACGGTGACCGTGTCCTGCGCCGAAGGCAGCGTCGGCCACGTCTATGCCGGCGTGGTCCCCGTCGAAGTGACGCACACCGACCTTTCGGCGCTGGCGCGGCCGCGCACGCAGGTGATGGTCAACCTCGGCAATCCCGAGCAGGCGTTTCAGACCAGCCTCTTGCCGAACGACGGCGTGGGCCTGGCGCGGCTGGAATTCATCGTTGCCGAGCACATCAAGGTACACCCGATGGCACTCGTGCATCCGCAGCGCATCGACGACCCCGCGGTGCGTGCGCAGATCGATCGACTCACCGAAACCTTTGCCCGGCCCGAAGACTTTTTCGTGCGCGAGCTGGCCGAAGGCGTGGGCATGATCGCGGCGGCGTTCTACCCCAAACCGGTGATCGTGCGCCTGTCGGACTTCAAGAGCAACGAATACGCGAGCCTGCTCGGCGGCCGCTGGTTCGAACCCACCGAAGCGAACCCGATGCTCGGCTTTCGCGGCGCATCGCGCTACGCGCATCCAGCTTACGCCGAAGGTTTTGCGCTTGAATGCGCGGCGCTGAAGCGCGTGCGCGATGACATGGGCCTGCGCAACGTCAAGCTCATGGTTCCGTTTTGCCGGCGTGTCGAGGAAGGGCAGCGCGTGCTCGCGGCGATGGCTGAAAACGGCCTGAAGCAAGGCGTGAACGGCCTGGAAATCTACGTGATGTGCGAGATCCCGAACAACGTGATCCAGATCGACGCCTTCGCCAAGCTGTTCGACGGCTTTTCGATCGGCTCGAACGATCTGACGCAACTCGTTCTCGGCGTCGATCGCGACTCGGATCTGGTGGCGTTCGACTTCGACGAACGCGACCCCGGCGTCACCGAAATGATTCGCCAGACCGTGGTTGGCGCGCGGCGCAACCATCGGCATTCGGGCATCTGCGGCCAGGCTCCTTCCGACTACCCCGAGGTCGTGCAGACCCTGGTGGAGCTGGGCATCGATTCGATCAGCGTCACGCCCGACACGCTGCTGCAAGTCATACGCAACGTGCTCGCGGTCGAACAGCGCCTCGGGTGCGCGCCACGCGGGAAGGAACCAGCATGACAGCGATTTCGACGATGATGAAAACCCAGGTCTGGACCGTGGACATGGACGACACGGTGCACGAGGTCGAGGAATTCATGGGCAGCCACGGCCTGTCGTGGGTGCCCGTGCGTGACCCGGCCGGCACCATGGTCGGTGTCATCGGTGCCGCGGACCTGCTTCAGTTCCACATCCGCAAAGGCGACCCTGCGGCGACCGTGGCCTGGACCATCTGCACCTACAAGCCGATTTCCGTCGCGCCGGGCACGAGCGTGAGCGATGTCGCTCGACTCATGCTGCACCACAAGGTTCACCACGTCGTGGTCGTGGATGCGGAGCGCATCGTCGGCGTCGTGTCGTCGCTCGACTTTGTGCGCCAACTTGTGTAACAAGGCTTCAGGCGCTGCTCGCGCCCCTGGGGCAAATACCGTGGCGTTCACGTAGCCTGCGTACCACAATGGAGTGCTGACAACGCCATCTCTGGCGAGCCGCATCGGGAGTCATGTTTCGTGGGCCATGTCGACCACTCACTTTCTCTGGCAGAAGCTGAAGCCGATTTGACGACCGAGCCGCGGGCGCGCCGTTTGCAGCAGGCGCACGTGTCGGTGGTGATGCCGACCTTCAATGAAGCGCAGAACCTGGCGGCCACGATCAGCGGTCTGGTCGATTTCCTCGTGCCGCGCTGTGCGTCGTACGAAATCCTGGTCGTCGACGACGGCAGCACCGACGCCACAGCACGCGAGGTACTGGGCTTGCCGCAGGCCTGGTCGATTGCACTGGTGCAGTTGTCGCGCAATTTCGGCAAGGAAGCGGCCATCACCGCCGGACTCGAACACGCCCGCGGCGACCTCGTGCTGTGCATCGACGCCGACGGGCAGCACCCGTTGGCCACGGTCGAAGCGATGCTGCACCTGTGGGAGCGCGGCAATGACATGGTGTACGCGGTGCGCTCCGATCGTGGCGGCGAGACCCGTTTCAAGCGCTGGGGCACACGCTGGTTCTATCGCGCGCTGGGCCTGGGCTCGAAGGTTACGATCCCGCCCGACGCTGGGGATTTCCGGGTCATGGACCGCAGGGTCGTGGACGCGATCCGCTCCCTTCCGGAGCAAAACCGGTTCATGAAAGGCCTGTATGCGTGGGTCGGTTTCAAGTCAGTCGGGGTTCCCTACCAGCCGACGCCGCGCCTCAGCGGTGCAAGCCACTATTCCAAGGTGCAACTGCTGCGCCTGGCCTGGTCGGGATTGACCGGGTTCTCGGCGCTGCCGCTGCGCGCCGCGATCGTCGTCGGGCTGCTGCTGGCGCTGCTCGCGTTCGGCTATGGGGTCTGGGTGATCGTCGAGACAATGTTGTTTGACGTTGCCGTTGCAGGCTGGCCGACGATCGTGGCCAGCATCATGTTTTTTTCGGGTGTGCAACTGCTCTTCATCGGCGTGCTCGGCGAGTACCTGGCGCGCATCTTCGACGAGGTGAAGCGAAGGCCGAACTACATCGTCGCGCGCGTCGTGCGGCGTGCGCCCCACGAATGAAACGCTGCATCGTGGGGCGTGGCGACATCGAGTTGCGCGAATCCAGGCCTTGAACGAGCTCGCGTGCGAGGCCAGTCCGGCCAGCACATGGCCGCAGCGCGAGCGGCGGCGTCGGACGCGGCTCGCCCTGGGCCTGCCGGGTGTCGCAGCGCGGGTTCGTCGCACCGGCGCTGGCCTCTGGCAGAGGGTCTTGCTGCAACAGCCGACCGCGCTCGTCCTGACGCTGGTTCTGGTTCAATTTCTGCTCTGGGGCGTGCTCTCGGCGCAATACCACGTTGCGCCGCAGGACGACAGTCTTGAACAGGTGCTGCTGAGCCAGGAATTTCAACTCGCCTACGGCAAGCACCCACCGCTGCCGACCTGGCTCCTGTGGGGCAGCAACCAGATCTTCGGTGCGTCGATCGGTGCCACCTTCATTCTGAGCGCGCTGTGCTCGGTCGTCACCTTGCTTGTGCTGTATGCATGGGGCCGGACGCTGGTCGGCGCGCCGCGCGCGGCGCTGGCGACGCTGTTGGCATCGAGCATCGAATTCATGAACGCGGGCACGACGTATTTCAACCACAACACGCTGCAATTGCCGTTCGCGTTGTTGACGGTGGTGCTCTTTCATCGCGCATTGACGCGCATGCGACTCGCCGACTGGGTGCTGCTGGGCGTGGGGGCGGCGTTGACGATGCTCGTCAAATTCAGCGCGGTCGTGTGGTTCGCTTCGTTCGCTGCCTACCTGCTATGGACGCGCCGGGGCTTCGAGCCGCGCGTCCTGCGCGGCCTTGCGGTCGCGGCGTTGGTTTGCGCGGCCTTGCTCGCGCCGCATCTTCTGGCTGCCTTCGGCGCGACCACCGCACCCGACGAGTACGCCGCGAAGGCCTTCTTCCCGGCGCAGTTCGACCGTCTCGAACGCCTGCGATCGGTGTGGAACTTCGGCATCAGCCACTTCGCGAAAACGGCAGGGGCGCTGTTGATCTTCACCTGGCTGCGCCGGCGCGCGCCAGCGGCAGAGCAACCCGCCGGCGAAACGCTCGCACTCTCGCCGTTCCTGACGATCGTCGGCTTTGGGCCCATCGTCATGACGATGACGATCGCGGCAGTCTTGGGGGTAAACCTGCTGGTGGCCTGGGGCACGACGTTCCATGTGGTGCTGACCTTGTGGCTGGTGGCGGCGCGACCGTTCGCAATTCATGCACCGCAACCCGTGCTGCTGCGTGCCGCCGTGGCCTGCATCGCTCTTCAAGCACTGCTGTGGGCTGTGGTCACGGCGAACAGCGGCACGTTGCCGAGTCTGCGCCAAATCTCGTCGGTACGCGTGGCGCCGGCGCCGCCGCAGTTGGCGCAAGCCGTGCAACAAGCCTGGGCCGAGCACAGCGCCGCGCCCTTGCGCTACGTCCAGTCCGACGTTCGAACCGGCGCGTCGCTGGCGGTGCAGCTCCGCGGCCACCCCCGCGTGATCGACGCGCGCCGCGACGATTTCGAGGCGATCCTGCCGCCTGACGTTGTGGCGGCATGTGGCAGCGTCGTGGTCATGGGGCGTCCACCGGTGGCAGACCAGACCTCACCCCAGTTTGCAGCGCTTGACAGGGAGTTCGCAGCGGCGGCGGTCCATTCCGTCGTGGAGTATCAAACTTCGGATGAGGGTCGCCGCCAGTTCTTCATCGGCGTTCAAACCCCTGCGTCGTGGCAGATCTGCATTGCGAAGCCCTGAGCCTGGAAACCGCAGTTGGACGCGCCCGAGTGGGCCGTGATACGGTGCGCTGGCAAGGCGCGACGACGCGGCGGGCTCGTGCCCGCGAGGAGGAGCAACGCGGCCAGCGTGCCGCAGCGCGGCGCAATCGGGTGCGTAGCGCGCTCACCCAAACGGTGAGGGTGGTCGTGAGTAGAGGTCTCAGTGTGCATGCGGTGTAGCCAGCGCAGGGAAGCGGTCAACTGCGGTTTCCAGGCTGAGAGAATTCAGCGCTGCCAAGGCTCCGAGACAGGCCCGTCAGGCCTTGCGGCGTGACGGGCCCCGGTGAAGACGCCCAACCGGGGCAATCGCGCCCGGTCAGTCTGGGGGTGCCTTCGACCTGCACGGTGTCAGTGACACCGCCATTTTTCCCCACCGATGGGGAAACCCCAGCTTCGCGGTTGGACTTCAGGCGTTTGCCATTCCCCCACCCGCAATTTGACTCTACTCCCGATGACGCCGCCCACATTGAGCCATCGCAAACGGCGGCGCAGATGCAGCGTAAAGCCAATCTGAAAGTCTACGCTTCCACCTTGATTTCATTGACCACGCTCAGGACTCCGGGTGCCGACCAGGCCGCACCGAATGCGGCATTGCGCTCGGCCCAGGAATCGACCATCCCGCGCAACGTCACTGCCGAGCCGCTGACCATGACTTCAATGTGTTTCGCCTCGCGCTCAGCATGGCGCGCCATCGCGTCGCGGATTCGATCCGCAACCTTGGCCGGAGTCACCGAGGGCTTGAGGGTCAACAAGTTGCTGACACCGACCACACCCGTCAGCGGGCGCACCGCTTTCTCGGCGTTCTGGCGCTGGTACTCCCAATCGACCTCACCCTTCAGCGTGACCCAGCCCTTTTCCACTTTGGCCTGAATGCGTTCGGCCGGGACCAGCGCGTGCCACGCCAGCGCCGATTCGACCGCGCCGGCGATCTCGGAGTCGCTGCGCTTGTGGCCGGGTTCGAGTTTCACGTCGATTTCGAGCGCGATCGCCTTCACGCCTTCGACACGCTGCACAGCGCGCTCGATCGCGTACTTTTCAGCGAAGGTGTTGAGATGGCCGGTGAGCGTGACCACGCCTTCAGCGGCGGCGACACCGACATGGCTTGCATTGATCGACGGGTCCCAGTCAAGTTCCGCCGTCACATCCTTCTTCAGTTGTGCGTCTGTCTTCATGATTCAATCCCCTCACGCGGTGCCCGGCCGCCGCGAAGCCGAAAAGCACGAAAGCAATGCCGGGGACGAGGCTTCGTGTTGAACACCAGCATGCTAGGCAATGGGCTGCAGCGTCGCTTGCGAAAGCGCAATCCGGCGTGGGCCCGCTACCCACGCCTTCGGCATGGGTCTGCGACCCGCGCTGTCAGCATGGGCCTGCTACCCGCGGCGTCGGCATGGGTCTACAAGCCGCGCCTTCGGCATCGCGCGCAAGCGTGTCTCCAGCCCGCTGTCACTTCACGAGCAACACCGGCACCTTGGACATGTGCGTCACACGCTGCGCGACCGATCCGATGAAGAAGGTGCCCAGCGCGCCGCGCCCATGCGTGCCCATCGCAATCTGCTCGGCCCCGCACTCTTGCGCGGCGCGCACGATTTCGGTGGCCGGCTCACCCTGGGCCGCAAACTTGGTCGCCACTGCCAACCCGGCGCCAAGGGCCTGGGCTTGCGCGTCGGCAAGCAGGTGCTCCTGATACGTCTTCTCGGAGCGCTCGATCTGCTCCAGGCTCGACACGCTGGCTTCACCGAACAGGACCGGCCAGGCACGTACATGCACCAACACGACTTCCGGCATCGTGCCGCCACGCGACAAATTGGCCACCGCCTCGATCGCGTTCCTGGCCTGATTCGAACCGTCAACCGCAATCAATACCTTCTTCATGATTCACTCCTGGTTAGAGTCGCGCCCAGTGGCGGAACGATCCTGGATGCGCGACAGATAGTCGAGCAGGTCAACCAAACGCTGGCGCGCTTCACGCTCGGGATCGCGCGGCCCCACCGTGCCGGGCGCTGCCGGCGCCCGAAACACCGTGCCCCAGACCGGCATTTCGCGCGACCCGTGCGGGCCGTTTTCGCGCGAACTCCGGCCATCGATGCTGTCGGACACGCGCAGTGACGGAAAGACACCACCGTGGTGCTTGGCGAGCAGCGTCAGGTCGGTCGGCGCCTGCACCAGATGCCTGAGCATCGGCCCGTCACCCTTGCCCGCCGCGCCATGGCAACTGGCGCAAAACGTCTTGTAGGTGCGCTCGCCGGCATCGCGCCGCGCTTGCGCCATGACGATGCCCGCCGCGACAAACAGTGCGGCGAGGGCGACTGCCTTGCCGGCCAGGCGCCGCATGCCGTGTTTCGCCCACCCCGCGCTGCGCATGAAATCAGCTTAGCCAGGAAACGGCTGCGCCGATTGATTTCGCGCAAGCGCCCGGCCCACGCACGAGGCGCTGCGCGCGGTTCCGCGCCGGGCGGGCCGGCTGCGCCTTCGCTTGGTTGTGCACAATCGGCTTGCGCGTTGGGCGCCGCGCGGTTTGGCGAGGTGCAACGCGACGCCGCTTGATCTCGAGCAATTCAGCGCTGCAGCGGCCGCCCTAAGCTTGCCGCAGCCAACCTGGAGAACCCGCGATGGACGCCATCAAATCGATTCTGCTGCACCTGGACGATTCACCGGGCTGCGCGGCGCGTTTGCGCGCCGCGAACGCCCTAGCCGAGACGCTGGACGCAAGCGTCACCGCGTTGTATGCAGTGTTGCCGGCGTTCATGCAGTACGCGCTGGCGTATGGCTCCGGCGTCGAGGTCGCGCCGCTGATGGAGGCTTTCGAAGTGGAGCGGCGCGCGCGCACGCGGGCCCTGTTCGACGCAACTGTCGGCCGTGGCACGGCCAGATTGCTTGCGCGCGTCGAGTGGGCCGAGTGCGTGGGCGAGCCGACCTCGAGCTTCGCCATGCAGGCACTCGGCGCCGACCTGCTGGTCCTCGGCCAGCGCCTCGAGCCGGGCGATCCGCCCTCCGGGGTGACGCCCGACTTCAACGAATCGGTGCTGTTCGCCAGCGGCAAGCCGGCACTGCTGATCCCGACGATCTACAAGGCTGAGCCGATCGGCCGGGTCGTGCTCGTGGCGTGGAAACCGAGCCGCGAGGCTGCGCGCGCAGTCACTGCCGCGTTGCCGTTCCTGAAACGCGCGCAGCAGGTCCACGTCGCCCTCTGGAGTGAACCTGAGGGCGACGCGGCGCCGGGCCCGGATATCGAGGCGAGCCTGCGCCGCCATGGCGTGACGGCCATCGTGCATCGCGACGTGGCAAGCGCGCGCGATGTCGGTGAATTGCTGCTGTCGCGCGCCGCCGACCTCAGCGCCGACCTGCTGGTGATGGGCTGCTACGGTCACAACCGGGTGCGCGAATGGGCCTTGGGCGGTGCCTCGCGCAGCGTGATGCAGGCGATGACGGTGCCGGTGCTGATGGCGCACTGAGGCATACACGGTGTGACGCGGATCTGGCGTCAGCAACGGCGATGACGGTGCCGGTGCAGATGCCGCATTCAGGCCCCGGCCTGGGTTACCCAGTGTTGGCGTAAGCAGAGCAAGGGATTGAGTCGGGGCCTGAAACCGGTTCGCGGTATAAACAGCACCGGCACGGGCCGAACAATCCGCGCCATTTCCGGCGGGCCCGAACTTGACCCAGCAGCACATTGCCATCCTCGACGACGAAGCCGACATCCGGGAGTTGCTCGCCAACTACCTGGGCGGGAACGGCTTTCGCGTGTCGCAGCACCAAAGCGGCTCGGCATTGATGGAGCTGATGGCTGCGGACGTGCCCGATCTGGTATTGCTCGACCTCGGCCTGCCCGGTGAAGACGGTTTCGCCATCGCCCGGCGCTTGCGCGAGCATTGGAACTGCGGCCTGGTGATCGTCACCGGCCGCGGCGACGCTGTCGACAAGGTGGTCGGCCTGGAAATCGGCGCCGATGATTACGTCACCAAACCCTTCGACCTGCGCGAACTGCTGGCACGCGTCAAGGCCGTGCTGCGGCGCACGCATGGCGGGGTGCCGCGGGCCGCGGCCGCACCGTTGCCGGAGGGTAGCGCAGCGGCGAATCGAAGTCCGAATCATGGCGCGATTCACGGCAGGAATCACGAGGCGAATCACGCCATGGTCGGCAGCACGAATCGCAGCGGGGCCACAGCGCCCGGCAATGGCGAGTGTTTTCGCTTCGCCGGCTGGCTGCTCGACCTGCGTGCACGCCGGCTGCTGGCCCCCGACGGAAGCGAAGTGGCGTTGACCAGCGGCGAGTTCGACCTGCTCAGCGTCTTTGTGCAGCACCCGGGGCGCGTATTGTCGCGCGACTTCCTGCTCGAGAGCACGCGCGGCCGCGAAGCCGCGCCGTTCGATCGCACGATCGACGTGCAGATCGGCCGCCTGCGCAAGAAGCTCGAGGCCGACCCGCAGGCGCCGCAAATCCTCAAGTCGGTGCGCAGCGCCGGATACCTGCTCGTGCCTCAGGTGCAGGGCCTCTGACAGCAGCGCCTATCGGTGCAACCCAGCAGCCTGCCCCCCGCCGCGCCACCCCAGGCACTCGACGCCTCGGTGTTCCGCAGCGTCTTCGATGCCTACCCTGACGCCGTATTGCTGATCGATGCCGCGGGCAGCATCGTGCTCGCCAATGGCGCGGCCGCGCAACTGCTGGGCTACAGCGGCGCGCAGTTGCTCGGCATGAGCGTCGAAGCACTCGTGCCGCCCGCTGTCGTGGCGCGCCACCAGGGCCTGCGCCAGGGCTATGCGCAGGCACCGCGCACGCGCCTGATGGGGGGCGACGTGGAGCTCGCAGCGCACCGTGCCGACGGCAGCGAAGTGATGGTGGAAATCAGCCTGAGCCCGTTGCAAAGCGGCGCTGCGAACTTCGTCGTTGCGGCGCTGCGCGGAATCGGCGCCTACCCGCGCGTGCAGCGCGCGCTGCAACGCGCGCGCTACAACGAACACCTTGCCCTGGCCGGTCGCTCGGCGGTGGACATGCGCGACCCGCAGCAGTTGATGGCGCATGTCGCCGCGCTTGCGGCACAAGGGCTTGAGGTGGAGGCCGTCAGCTTCTGGCTGCTCGAGCCGAACCGGCTCGAGTTTCGCGCCGCGAGCAGTTTCGCCGCGGCCGCTGATGCCGCGGTGCGCGCGGTGGCATTGAGCGCGACCGACGCCCCGGTGCCGAACCGCCCCGACACGCTGCTCGGTCTGGTCGCCGCTCAAGGTGCAGCGCTGATCGTCTCGAGCTTTGCCCGCGAAAGCCGCTTCAACGTTTCTCCGGCCCTGCGCCAGGGCCCGCTGCAGGCCGCGCTGGCGGTGCCGATGATCGATGCCCAACGCGTCATCGGCGTGCTCGTCGCCGACTCCGTAAAACCGGGGCGCTTCGGCGAAGACGAGAAGCACTTCGTCGAGTCGCTCGCAAATCTGGTCGTCACGAGTTTGCAGCGTGCCCAGACCGAAGCACAACTCGGCCATGCGCAGCGATTGGAGGCGGTGGGCCAGTTGACGGGCGGCATCGCGCACGACTTCAACAACCTGCTGACCATCATGCAAGGCAACCTGCAGATGCTCGCCGACCACCCGGGCGTTGCCGGCGATTCGCACCTGAGCCTGATGGTGAACAGCGCAGCACGAGCCGGCCAGCGCGGCGCCGAACTTACCGGCAAGCTGCTCGCATTCTCGCGCCGCCAGGCGCTGGCCACCACGGCGGTCGACACCGGCGCGCTGCTGAAGGCGATGGCGGAAATGCTGCGCCGCACGTTGGGCAGGCACGTCAATGTGGCGCTGCACATTCATGCCGGGTGCCCGCGCTGCCTGGCCGATGCCGGGCAACTCGAATCCGCTTTGCTCAACATCGCGCTCAACTCGCGCGACGCCATGCCCGCCGGCGGCACCCTGAGCTTCAGTTGCGCGCCCTGCTCCGAAGTGCCGTCCGAGATGCGCGCGGCATCAGGTGCCAGGTCGAACCCGGCGACAGCCGCGACCGAGTGCGTCGCGATCGAAATCACCGACACCGGCATCGGCATGAGCCGGGAAGTTCTCGACCACGCCTTCGAGCCGTTCTTCACGACCAAAGAGCCCGGCAAAGGCACCGGCCTGGGCCTGAGCACGGTGTACGGATTCGTCAAACAGTCGGGCGGGCACCTGCAGGTTCAGAGCAAGCCCGGCGCAGGCACGAGCATCTTGTTGTTCCTGCCTGCCGCGCCGGCTGTCGCTGCGGCTGAAGCCGGGGCTGCTGCACCTGCCGTGCGCGCCAGCTCGGCGCCCGAAGCGGCAATCGCACCCGGGCTCGCGCCAGCCTCGGATGCGGCGGCCGGTGCTGCGCTGTTGGGCAGGCGCGTGCTGATCGTGGAGGACGACGCCGAAGTACGCAGGGTTGCAATCGCGTTCTTCGCTGCCATGGGCGCAACGGCGCGGGCGGTTGCCGACGCCGAATCGGCGATCGCCGAATTGGAACGCGGCAGCGAATGCGACTTGCTGTTCAGCGACATCACGCTCGGCGCGGGAATGAACGGCATCGAACTCGCGCAATCCGCCCACGCCTTCGCGCCCGGCCTTGCTGTGTTGCTGACCTCGGGCTACTCAGAGTACCTCACCAGCGAAAGCCCGCACAAGCCGCAACTCTGGCCGGTGCTGCGAAAACCCTATACGCGCGAGGAGTTGGCGCAGGCCGCGCATCGGGTACTGCAGGGGGCGGCGCACCCGGCTGCTACTGCAGCACGCGTTCGTTCGGCGCCAAAGCGTCCTGCATGAAATCGCCCAGCGCATCGATGCTTGGAATGCTGATGTCGCGCCGGCCTTTCTCGTTGAACAGAATCACGCCGCTGCGCGCCATGCGGCACAAGGCCCGGCTCACGGTCTCGAGCGTCATGCCCAGCGTATTGCCGATTTCGGCACGCGTCATGCGCAGCGTGATCTGGTCGGTGCGCTGACCCCGGTCGCGCAACGCCTCGGCCCAGACCTTCAGGAAGTTGGCCACCCGCGCGTCGGCCGGCAGCGTGCCCAACGCCAGCAGCGAGTCGCGGTCGCGCACGATCTGTTCACTCATTGCGACGTGCATCACCGCCATCAGCGCCGGCACGCTGGCGCAGGTGCGCAACAGCGTGTCGTAACGGAAGGTCCAGATCTCGCCCGTGTCCATGGCGATGGCGTCACAGCCGTAGCGGCCACTGGCGATGCCGTCGAAGCCCAGCCAGTCGCCCTTGAAGTGCAGGCCCACCACCTGTTCGCGACCGTCGGCTGAGAAGTTGACGCTGCGCACCATGCCCGAGTTGACGATATGCAGCGCCGTACACGCCTCGCCACCGCCGTGCACCAAGTCGCCAGCGTGCAGCATGCGGCGCGTGAACGGCACATGCTGCTCAAGCAGTTCCAGGGCTTCGCGCCACGCAGGGGTCAGGCGCGCCGGATGACTCGGGGCCTCGCTGCGCCGGGGCTGCGCCAGCGGCAAGGCTCGACGCGTCAAATCGGCCGGCAATGCCGAGCGCAACGCAACTGTTTCGTGCCGGATGGTGGGGGCATGCATTGTCGGTCTCCTGCGGCTGTTGTTGATGTAGATCAGCTTAGAAGCCGATTGCAAACACTTGAGCAATGACAAGCCGTGCTTGCGTAACAAGGAGTAAACGCTCGGTAAACGCGCGTTGGGTGCCGGCTGTCGCGCGCATTCCTTGTGCTGGCGCAAAGCTGGACCGGTTCGGGCGTTGCAGGATCGGCGCGGTCTTGACGGGTTACTGGCGGGTCACAGGAAGGTCACTGGCAGTCACGGGCGGGTCATGTTCGGGTCACACTCACCGCTTGACGGCAGGGGGCGGCCGAAACGCCAAGAAGCGAGGGCAGAGCGCAGATGAAGGACATCGCGCCGGGACAGGGCGTGGGCCGCAGCAGCCAGGCTTCGAAGCGCGACCGGGCGGCTGGCCCGGCCCCGGGCGTGTACTCCGAAGTGGGCAAGCTGCGCTCCGTGCTTGTCTGCCGGCCCGGGTTGGCGCATCGACGCCTGAGCCCACACATCTGCCGCGAGTTGAAGTTCGAAGCTCCGATATGGGTCGAGCGCACCCAACGCGAGTTCGCCGGGTTCGTCGACGCACTGACCCAGCGCGGGGTCGAGGTGCTGGAATTGCACGCGCTGCTGGTGCAGATCCTGGAGTCGCCGCAAGCCCGCAACTGGCTGCTGGATCGGCTGCTCGACCCGTTCGTGCGCGATCCCGGCATCGCCGATGCGGTGGGTTCGCACTTGCCGAACGAACTGCGTGCCGCCTGCGAGACCCTGGGTGAATCGCGCCTGGCCGATCTCCTGATCGGGGGCGCGACCTTGGCCGACCTGGACCTGCCGAGCAATGGCGCGCTGGCTCTGGCCCTGGCGTTGCATCCGTTCGTGCTGCCGCCGCTGCCGCACACGCTGTGCATGCGCGAGAGCCACAGTTGGGTCCAGCACGGCATGACGCTGAACCGGGCGGGATGGCGCGGCCCGCGCAGCGAAGCCCTGCTGGTGGCCGCCGTCTACCGCTTCCACCCGCGTTTCAAGTCGCTACCGCCGCGCATCTGGTGGGGCGACAACCCCGGCTCCACGCAGACCCCATACGCTTGCGCCGAAGGCGGCGACATCATGCCCCTCGGGCACGGCGTGGTGCTCATCGGCACCGGCGTGCGCACCCAGGCGCAAGCTGCATTGCAGATCGCACACTCGCTGTTCGAAGGCGGAGCCGCGCAGACCGTGATCGCGGCACAAATGCCGCGCTTGCGCGGCAGCGAGGTGCTGGAGCGCGTGTTCACGCAATGTTCGCCCGAGGTCGTGACCTACCGGCCCGACGTGGTGGACAGCATCTCCTGCCAGGAAATGCGCCCGGGCACACGCGGTGGCCCCATCACGGTGCAGGCTCGGGCTGGCGTGCACCTGCTCGACGTTCTCAGTGAGGCGCTGGGCGCACCGACGCTGAATGCCATTGCCACCGGAGCGGATGCAGGCGACCTGCACGCCGAGCCCTGGGACGACGGCAACGGCGCGCTTGCGCTGGAACCCGGCGTCGTGCTGGCCTTCGAGCGCAACACGCGCACCAACAAGCGCTTGCGCCAGGCCGGGGTCGAAGTGATCGAAGTGCCGGGCGACGAACTCGCACGCGTGGGCGCGGCGACGCATGCCCTGTGCTGCCCGATCGCGCGCGAAGCCGTGGCCTGAGCCCACCTGTCGGCTGCCGCAACGCCACTGACAGCGGGCGTTGCGCCCGGCCGCCATACGAGCGCACGGGCTGAGCCCGCGCGTCAAGCGCCGGAAGGCGATTGACGGCTGGCGAAGGCCCGGCCGCCATACGAGCGGACGGGCTGAGCCCGCAATGCAAGCCCCTGCCTTGATCGATCTCAATGTCGCGTGCCGCTGCGCCACTACGCTCGCGCTGTACTGGCAAGGAGCTCCGATGTTCAAGCACCTCTTCATTCCCGTCGACGGCACCGATCTCGCCGAACGCGCGATGGATTCAGGCATTGCCCTGGCGCAGCAGCTCGACGCAAGCATCACCGCGTTCATCGCCGAGCCACCGCCACCACTGCCCGCTTCCGACTATGGCGCGTCGCGCTATGCGCGGGAATTGGCACTGCACGACAGCGCGGCGAGCGATCATGCACAGGGCGTGTTGAGCGGCTTCGAGCGCCGCGCCGCGGCCGCGGGGGTCCGGTTCAATGCTGTTCACTCTCAGACGAACCTGATCGACGAGGCGATCGCCGACACCGCGCGCGAACAGGGCTGCGACATGATCGTGATGGTCACCCACGGCAGGGGGCCGTTCGGCGAGTTGCTGTTCGGCTCACGCACGAAGGGCGTGATGGCGCGCAGCAAGCTGCCTTTGTTGGTGCTGCACTGAATTGGCGTCGCCATGACCGAACCTGAAATCAGCACGTTGCGCGAACAGTTGTTGGCGCATGCGGCGCGTTTGCGCGCCGACGTGCAAACGCACCGTGAGCAACTGATCGAACCGGCTGCCGCCACCGGCAACACCTTTATCGCCGGCGCCGAAGGCGCGACGGCAGACGCCGATGACGAACGCGAAGTCGCGCTGTTGCGCCGCTCGCAGCTCGAACTCGACGACGTGAACGCCGCCCTGCAAAGGCTCGAAAGCGGGCGCTTCGGCGAATGCGAGCGCTGCGGCGAGGCGATTGCCCTGGCGCGCCTGCAGGCGCTGCCGCAGGCGCGGCTGTGTCTGGCCTGCCAGAGCGCGGCAGAGCACCACCCGCGCAACGCGTGAATTGCATCTTGCCGGGCTTGCAACGCACCGAATCCATCCGCATGCCGCGGCCGTTCGTGAACCGCACCAACGCCCTGCGCAGCGCGCTGCTTCAGCCCGGGTCCACATGGTTCGGCGAGCGCGCCCGCCGCGCGCTGTGGTTCACCTGCGGCGCGATGGCGACGCTGCTGGGCTTGATCGGGCTGTTTCTGCCGCTGCTGCCCACCGTGCCCTTTCTGCTGCTTGCCGCGATGTGTTTTTCGCGCAGCAGCCGGCGCTGCGAGCGCTGGCTGCTCGACCACCCCCGTTTCGGCCCTCCGCTGCGCAACTGGCGCGAACATCGCGCAGTGTCGCTGGGCGTCAAGCGTTTCACGACGCTGATGCTGACGATCAGCGCGGTCGCTGCCTGGTGGATGCTGGCGTCGCCTTGGCGCTGGCTCCCTGGAGCGGCATGCGCCGCGGTCGCGTGGTGGTTGTGGAGACTGCCGGTGCGCCTGCCAACCCACGACGCCGTGAGCTAGTGTGGTGCGCCAGAAATAACGGCACATGAAGCCGCGCCTTTCGGGCCATGGCGTCGTTGCAAATCCTCGCGATACCCCAGGGTATCGCTGCGGTTTGCGCCTAGCCCTGACCCGAAACGCATCGCCTTCATTTGTACCGCTATTTCTGGCGCACCACACTAGGAGCGCGCCGGGCCCAGGCCGATCGGCGCCGGCGTCAGGCACACGATTCGGCTGAACAGCGCGCGGTATTGCGCATCCGGCTCATGGCCGGTCAGCGGGTCGCGATTCAGTGAGAACTCCGCGTCGAGCTCTGCCCAGTCTTGTTCCGTCAAGACCCGCTCCGCCAGCGGCAGCACTTCGAGCTCCTCGGTGCGCATGTGCGCCAGATAGAAGTCGACGTAGCGCTGCAGCGTCTCTTCGAATGCGGCGCGGCGCGACTCGCCAACGATCTCGAAGCCGAGCAAGGCGCGCTCGACATTGCGAATCTGCGACTCGCCCTGTTCGTGTTCGCGGTCGAGCCTGTCGAGCACGGCCGCGACCTGGTTACTGCGCAATCGCAGTTTCGGGAACAGCAGCGTCGACTCCTTCGGGTGATGCAGACGCTCGGGGAACTCGTCGATGTAGAAGAGCATGGCGCGCAGCAAGGCGAAGTCCGGCGTTTCAGCGTGGCGTCGGTACTGCGCGAGCAGCAGCAGCACCGAGCGCAGCATCGCAGCCAGCGCCGCGTGCTCGTCGCGGATGATTTTCAAGGTCGCGTGGGCCATGCAGTACTCCCGTCGAACCCCGCAATTGGGTTCGAATCGATTGTCGGCTTGCGTCGGCGCCGCGGCTTGATTCGCGTCAAGCGCGGGCACGCGGCCTGACAGCATCATTGATGGCCATCCTTGAGCAGCAGAAACTGAACCGAGCCAAACCATGGACCGAGCCCCCGACAGCGTGACCGCGGCGCCCACCGACGTCGTGCTGCCCACACAGGCGCTGGAACGCGCCGCGAGCAGCTGGCTCGGCCGCATTGCGGCCGACATCCCGGAGCTCGAGGCGCGCTGGGCCGGAATGGACCACACGACGCGCGCTGCGTTGGCACAGTTGACGGGCGGAGTCTCGCCGGTGTCGATTGCCGCGGCCTGCGCCGATTGGGCGATGCACCTCGCGCTCGCGCCCGGCAAGCAGGTGCAGTTGGTCGAGAAAGCGTTGAAGAAGGCCCTGCGCTGGGGTCTGTTCACCTATGCGGCGTTGCGTCCGGGTTCCTGCGAGCCCTGCATCGAGCCCCTGCCCCAGGACAAACGCTTTGCCGATCCCGCCTGGCAGACCTGGCCGTACAACCTGATGGCGCAGGGTTTCCTGCTCACGCAGCAATGGTGGCATGTGGCCACGACCGGCGTGCCCGGCATGAGCCCGCACCACGAACAGATGGTCAACTTCGGCGCGCGCCAATGGCTGGATCGCATTGCGCCTTCGAATGGCGTCGTCGCGAATCCGGTGGTGCTGGCACAAATCACGCGAACCGGCGGCGCGAATTTGTGGCAGGGCGCGCTCAATGCCGCAGACGATTGGCAGCGTCTGGCCTCGGGCCGCAAGCCAGCCGGTGCCGAGGCTTTCGAAGTCGGCAAGACAGTCGCGGCAACCCCGGGCAAGGTCGTGTTCAAGAACCGCCTGATCGAGTTGATCCAGTACACACCGACGACGAAGCTGGTGCAGCCTCAGCCGCTGCTGCTCGTGCCGGCCTGGATCATGAAGTACTACATCCTCGATCTGTCGCCGCACAACTCGCTCATCCGCTGGCTCGTCGGCCAGGGCCACACCGTGTTCGCGATTTCCTGGAAGAACCCGGATCCGAACCTCGACCCGCGCGACCGGGACCTGGGCATGGACGACTACCGCAAGCTCGGCGTGATGGCCGCGCTCGACGAGGTCAACGCCATCTGCCCTGGTGCGCTGGTGCACCTGGCGGGCTACTGCCTGGGCGGCACGCTCGCGGCGATCGCCGCGGCACAAATGGCCCGCGACGGCGACGCACGGCTGGCGAGCCTGAGCCTGTTCGCGGCGCAGACCGACTTTGAAGACCCGGGAGAGATCTCTCTCTTCATCGACGAAAGCCAGGTCACCTTCCTCGAAGATGCGATGCGCGAGCGCGGCGTGCTCGACGCCGGGCAAATGGCGGGCGCGTTCCAGATGCTGCGCTCGAACGACTTGATCTGGTCCTACCGTTTGAACAACTACCTGCTGGGCAAGCGTCAACCGGTGAACGACCTCGCGGCGTGGAACGCGGATGCGACGCGGTTGCCCTACCGCATGCATTCGCAGTACCTGCGCCAGCTCTTCCTCGAAAACCAGCTCGCGCACGGACGCTACATCGTCGAAGGCAGACCCGTCGCGTTGAACGACATTCACATGCCCGTCTTCGCCGTGGGTACGCTGACCGACCATGTGGCGCCATGGCGCTCGGTGTACAAGATCCATATCCTCAGCAACACCGAGGTGACGTTCGCGCTCACCAGCGGCGGCCACAACGCCGGCATCGTCTCCGAGCCGGGGCATGCGAAGCGCAGCTACCAACTGCTTGAGCGCAGCAGCGGCGCGCAACACCTCGACCCCGATGCCTGGCTGCAGGCGGCGCCGCATTTCAAAGGCTCGTGGTGGCTGGCCTGGCAACATTGGTTGGCGCGGCAATCGGGCACGCCGATCGCGCCGCCGGCGCTGGGAGCAGCGGCTGCATCGGGCAGCGCAGGTCCGCCCCTTGCCGATGCGCCCGGAAGCTACGTCTTGCAAGCCTAGTACCGCGACCCAGAGGTTTCGAGACAAAATGAAAGCGATGGATTCGGTTCGAGGGCTAGGTGCTATCCGCAGCGATACCTCGTGGTATCGCGAGGA
>Ga0315292_10000320_pt1 | contig 21698 bp, 20 predicted proteins | sample YL17G13_0_MG_FD_204029 | JGI IMG/M metagenome (GOLD analysis project Ga0315292, IMG submission 204029) | Sediment microbial communities from Yellowstone Lake, YNP, Wyoming, USA - YL17G13_0 | ecosystem: Environmental > Aquatic > Freshwater > Lake > Sediment | place: USA: Wyoming | collected... | reverse complement strand
AGTAAATTAGGGGAAGGAAGTAAATTCTGTTTTACTCTTCCCTTAAGGAAAGAGATGCTTGAAACTCCTTCCGAACCCGTGACCGAGACGAGAATAGCCGAGGCGCTTGCCGATTATTTCGCAAGGCCTGTTGATGATTTGTTAAAGCAGCCGTCATACGGAGGCAAACCGTTACGGTGCTGGGAGTATGTCCATTGCGGACAACCGAGTTGCCCTGCATACGGGAGCAAGGAAGGAAGATGCTGGATGATTATGGGAACTCATTGTGCCGGGATGAAAATAGCGGCTTATCCGGAGAAGGTGGATTTTTGTAAAGGCTGCGAACTCATGAAAAATATTCTCGATCAATCTTCGGAAGAATATCTCATTGAACCGATAATGACAAAAGAGACGGACAAAAAAATTATAATGTCTATTGACGACAATCCGGAAGCAATTGATATAATCTGCAAATATCTGGGTGATGATTATACGGTTGTCGGTCTCCTCGGCGGTGAAGAAGCGGTCGAAAAAGCAAAACAGATTAAACCCATGGCCATCACTCTGGATGTTATGATGCCGAGGAAGGATGGATGGCAGGTGTTAAGAGAACTAAAGCATGATCCCGAGACCCAGGATATCCCGGTAATTATCCTGTCTATTGTTGACGATCAGAGGATGGGTTTCAGTCTCGGTGCGGCAGAGTATATCGTAAAACCGGTTGGAAAGGATGTTCTCCTGAGGAAATTGAAGACTCTCGAGAAGATGACAAAGATAAAGAGAATACTCATTGTAGATGATGACCCGAACACGGTAAGATTAATCGGGAATGTCCTTGAAGAGGCCGAATATCAGGTAACAATAGCTTATAACAGTGAAGACGCGGTAAGGTCCATTGAGAATTTCAGGCCGGACCTTATCATTCTCAGTCTCACAATGCCGAAGACCGGGTTCGATGTAATTGAATATATCAAGGCGGCAGAGGGAGACAAGGACATTCCGCTGATTGTTCTGACCCAAAAGGACCTGACGGAAGAAGAGGCCGATGACCTGAATGGCAGAATACAAGGTATTTTGAACAAGGTTGTCCTTACAAAAGAAGAACTCTTGCAGGAATTGAAGAATACAATTACAAGGATCAGCAGAGAACAATGAAATCGGGACGATGCTTCACCGTCCGGCTCGATATTCGTCTGAAGGATAAAAGAAGGTAAAGACCGTTATGCCAAGGAAGATATTGATCGTCGAGGACAATGAGGACAACCGGGAACTTGCGGTTAAAGTGCTCAGGAATAAGGGCTTTGAAACCGTTACGGCGGTTGACGGAGAGGAAGCCATAGAAAAGGCTGTATCGGAAAAGCCCGACCTTATATTGCTGGATATCTCGCTCCCTAAACTGGACGGATATGAAGTGGCGAAACGACTCAAAAACATGGAGGAATTCAAGGACATACCCATAGTGGCTTTTACCGCTCATGCAATGAAAGGAGATCGGGAGAAGGTTATTGCTGCGGGCTTTGAGGGATATATCTCAAAGCCGATTAATATCCGTGAGTTCCCCGACCAGGTAAAGTTATACATAAGAGGCAAAAGGGAGAGCGTTTTAGGTGGAGAGGAAAAGTAGAATATTAATCGTTGATGATGCTGAAGATACGGTAGAACTCCTAAAAAAGAGGTTCCGTGCCGAAGGTTATGATACCTCGGAGGCATACAACGGAGAAGAAGCTTTACAGAAAGTGCCGGAGTACAATCCCGACCTTATTGTCCTGGATGTCATGATGCCCAAAATTGACGGTTATGAAGTCTGTCAAAGGCTGAAGGCTGATGAAAAGACAAAATATATACCCGTTCTCATGCTCACTGCAAAAGGGGAGGTTGAGCATAAGGTAAAAGGTCTGAATATCGGCGCTGATGATTATATGGCCAAGCCGTTTGACTACAAGGAACTCTCTGCAAGAATCAGATCATTGCTCTCTATAAAGGCGACTCATGAGAAAAAGGTGGTGGAGGAAAAGACAGGCGCTCTTGAGCAGATGATGGAACAGGTTGCGCATGAGATAAGAAATCCGCTTACCTCTGTCGGCGGTTTTGCACGGAAGGTTTTTAACAGGCTCCCTGAAGGCGATCCAAATAAAAAATATATGGAATACATCATTGAAGATGTGGCCGTGCTGGAGAGCATGATAAAACAGCTTATAGAACTTAAAAGCCTTTCTATATCAAATAAAGAACCTTCAAATGTCAGTGACGTCATTAAAGACGCCCTGACTGTATTTGAACAGGATTTTGTGAATAAAGGTATAACCCTTGAAACCGAGTTTGCAGATAATCTTCCGTTGGTAACTGTTGATAAAAAAATACTGAAAAGGGCTTTCTGCAATCTCATTAAGAATGCGGTCGAGGCGATGGAGAAAGAGCCCAAAAAACTGAAGATAGCCGTCTCTTTGAGCAACAGCAGTCTTGATATTGATATATCCGATACAGGAAAAGGGATAGAGAAAGAAAAGATTAAAGGTATTTTTGATCCATTGGTAACTTCAAAGGTTTATGGTCCCGGCCTTGGACTTACCTTTGCCACGAAAATAATACAGGACCATAAAGGGACTATTTGCGTCGAAAGTGAACCGGGGAAGGGAACGACGTTTTTTATAAGCTTTCCTGTGGAAAAGGAACCAGGGACCTCTTAAAGACGGACACACGACCCCTATAATCCTTGTACCCTTTTTATTTCGTCTTCAGCGTTCTTAACCGTGCAATCTCTTCCTGGTAACCGTAAATATGCGCTCCGGCGCTATAGGCGTACATCGGGCCGTTCTTCAGGTTTGCCTCGGATGCGACATATTGTTTCAGCAGTTCTATCCCGCCGAGGTTGGTAGGGAAGCCGGCCCAGAGGTCCCATGACCTGAAATAAACGGTTACGGTCAGTGCTAAATCATTGCCTGATGGTATAACCTTAAAGTCAATCAACCTCAGGCAGGGAGGATCAAGTTTGCCGTCTTTTCCATAGCAGACGTCAATATCATCAGGTGCTCCAATCTCGATAACCGCCTGGTTGGTAAGCGGCGTTTCTTTCAGCATTTCAACAACACGCTCAAGCTGGGTCCCGCCTTTGGGCATACAGTGTTGTATCCTGCTTGCATACGTATAAGTTTCATTCTCAGCAAGCTCGGGATCCATAAGGTAATTGGCAAAGTAATCCTCGATATATTCCATGGTAGTAGGCGACGGTATCCCAAGCCCAGGCGGAATACACGGGACTATATCATAATAGGGATGCTCGATGTACACCGCAATCCCCGGATACTGCAGGCGGTATTGTTCGTTTTCAAAAGAGCCTTTCTGAATATTCTGAGAATAAGTTTTATCAAAGAGGTTGTAAATCAACTGAAACCATGCATCGGAAATCGTCTTGGCAATGAGAAAAAAAGGCTGCATCAGTTCTCCTTAGTAAGTGAGATTTCTCTATAAATACGTACTATGAATATATACAAAAAAACGGTTTTAGGGCAACAGAAAAGATATAGCGGCAGTAATCCTTTTAGTTACGGGTTTAATCCCCTCCTTTGCAAGGAGGGGTAGGGGTGGTTTTGATTATTTTTCATAAACCCCTCCAACCTCCCCTTGCAAAGGGGAGGATTTTTGCACCCGTAGCTGAAAGCATTCTATCGGCAAGTAAATCATTCAGTAAATTTTTTTTGAAATGTTTCACTTGATTTTTCAATCGATCTGTAATACCCTTTCTGTATAGCAATGAATATTTCCGGCAAAACGACTATTACAGGTATTTTCGGATATCCGATCGGGCATACATTGTCTCCTGCGATGCAGAATGCCGCCTTTGAGGCAACAGGGCTGGATTATTGCTATGTTCCGTTTCTCGTGCATCCAGACGGACTTGAAAATGCAGTGAAAGCTATACGGTCAATGAATATAAGGGGAATCAACATAACAGTGCCCCATAAAGAGAAAGTCTTACAGTTTCTTGATGAAATCAGTGAAGAAGCCACATTTATAGGCGCAGTGAATACCATTGTAAATATGGACGGAAAGCTCATCGGTTTTAATACGGACGGCAGGGGTTTTATGAAATCCCTTGATGAATCCGGCATATCGGTCAAAGACAAGGATATACTTATCATCGGCGCCGGAGGGGCTGCAAGGGCTGCGGGGTATTACCTGTGTATGGAAGCGCGTTCTTTAACGTTGTATGGACGAACACAATCAAAGGTTGAGAAGCTTGCCGGTGATTTGACGAAGGTAAGAAATATTGTATCAACAGTCAATGATATTTCAGATATCGAACATTTCCATATAATTATAAATGCGACTCCTTTAGGGCTAAAAAGCGACGACCCGTTGCCGTTTGACGTGAATAGGCTGAGTCCGGGGCAAACTGTTTGCGATCTTATCTATAAAGAGACGCGCCTCTTAAAAGAAGCGTCAATAAAGCGCTGCAATGTTATAAACGGTCTGGGAATGCTCTTATGGCAAGGCGCCCTTGCTTTTGAATTGTGGACAGGTAAAATGCCGCCGATTGAAGTAATGCGAAGTGTTTTAGAGAAGTCTACCCATTATTAGAATTTTTTTGAAAGATTATTTGACAAATTGCTTATGTTTTGGTACTTATTAATTACGTTACTAAGGAGGCAATAATATCCCCCTCTTTGGCAAAGAGGGGTTAGGGGAGATTTTATAGTCAATGTGGCTTTACTTATGAACTCCTTAGTAATTAATAAATGTGCTCTGATACATTTCTTCATAATGAATATGAAGACGCAAACTCCTGGAGGAGGTGATGGTGAAGAGGCATAGTAAAGTTAACAACAGGCTTTACAATGACATTAGTAGTGACATTTTATTTCGGGAGGTGAATAATGAAGAAACCTGTTTTAAGTAATAATCTTGAAACTGAATTAGAGGTAAAAGGAGTCAGCAGAAGGGATTTTCTAAAATATTGTGCGGCAACAGCCGCGATATTGGGACTTTCAGAATTTGATTTTACCGCCAGGGTGGCGCAAGCGCTGGAATCCGCTTCCAAAAAACCTGCCGTTATCTGGCTTGAAGGACAGGATTGCGCGGGATGCACTATATCCTTCCTCGGCATAACCTATCCGCCGGTTGCTTCGGTAATATTAGACAAAATATCACTAAGATATCATGAAACGGCTATGGCAGGGTCCGGCTATACCGCTGAAAATGCGCTGAACGAGACTATCAAAGAAGGGGGTTATGTTTTGATTGTAGAGGGTTCGGTGCCTTCAGCCGATAAGCGCTACTGCATGATAGGCGGCCGTCCGTTCATAGAAACACTTGAAGAGGCTGCAAAGAATGCAGGCGCTATCATCGCCGTTGGGGCTTGTGCGACATATGGCGGCATTCCGGCTGCTACCCCGAGCAAAGGCATCGGGCTCAACAAGGCCCTTCCGGGAAAAACCGTTATAAACATTCCAACCTGCCCGGCCCATCCCGATCATATTATAGGAACGATACTATATTTTCTGACAACAGGCAAAGTGCCTGAGCTTGACGGCATCGGACGCCCGAAGATGTATTTCAGGGACACGATCCATGACAACTGCAGGCGTCGCGCGCACTTTGACGCAGGTAGATTCCTGTCCGACTGGAACGATCCCAAGCAGAAAGACTGGTGCATGTTCCAGAAGGGATGTAAAGGACCTATGACTACATCGGATTGCCCGGTGAGGAGATGGAACAACGGCATTAACTTCTGTATAGATTGCGGCTCTCCATGTATGGGATGCGCAGAGCCCGGGTTCTATGGAGAAATGACCCCGCTTTATACGGCTGAAAGTGAAACGTCCAGGAAGATCTACGCCATGAGAGAGGCCGGTCTTTTTCAAAAGAAAAACACATAAGGGGAGGTGAGAAGACATGGCAGAAAGAATTAAAATAGATCCTATAACAAGGATTGAAGGCCACCTCGCTATCGAGGTCGAAGTTGAAAACGGTAAAGTCAAGGACGCCTGGAGCAGCGGGACCATGGCCCGTGGTTTTGAGGCGATGCTGACAGGCAAAGACCCCCGTGACGCTTCCTATATCACCAGCAGGTTCTGCGGCGTATGTTACAGTGTGCATCAGATGGCTTCTGCACGGGCGCTTGATGCGGCCTTCGGAGCTAAAGTGCCCTGGGGCGGGATGTTAATCAGAAACCTCGTAATGGCGGCGGAATTCATATATGACCATCCGCTTCATTTCTATCAGCTCAGCGCGCTTGATTATATTGATATCATGGCGATTGCCGAATACAAAGGCAAGGACAAGGACCTGCTTGCCGTAAAAGATAAGATATTAAGTCTGGTGACAAGCAAGGATACCTATCCTCTAACGCCGCGTTACGATCCGGATGAATTCTGTGTTAAAGACCCTGATATTGTCATAATGGCTGTCAAGCACTACCTTGAGGCCCTTAAAATGCATGCAGAGGCAAGGAATATGGGAGCCATCTGGGGCGGCAGGACTCCCCATTACCAGAATATAGTAGTCGGAGGAGTTACATCATATCCTGATTTAAATCAGATAGCCCGCTTCCGCACCATGCTCGACAGACAGGCAAAGTTCATCAACGAGGTTTATATACCTGATGTAATGCTCTTCGGTACGGGACCGCTCCTGCCGTTGGCCAAAGCCGGCGTAGGAGGAGGACATCTTAACTATCTTGCATATGGCGGCTTTGAAAAAGACCCCGAGGGGAAAGACCTTTTATTCCCTTCAGGTGTAATCACAGGCCTGGATCCGGCAAATATCAAAGTTAATGCATTTGACCCGAAAAAGGTCACTGAATCGGTAAAATACGCCTGGTACAAAGAAAATAAACCGGTCCATCCATACGATGGAGAGCAGATTTTTGAACTTGACAAAAAAGATGCATATTCTTTTGTTAAAGCTCCGCGTTATGACGGTATGCCGATGGAAGTCGGTCCCCTGGCGAGAATGATAATTGCAAAGAATCCGACCCTCCTTGGTCTCGTAAAGCAGGGAGTGCAGCCCGGTGCAGTAGCGCGTCATGCAGCCCGCGCCATCGAAACCAAACTTATGGTTGATGCCGCTTATTCCTGGCTTGATCAACTGCAGGCAGAAATGATAAAACCGGGGTTCAAAATTCACGATACCGAGCATTGGGACCCTCCTGCAAGCGGAATGGGCGTCGGTTTCTTCGAGCCGCCAAGAGGCGCACTTGGGCACTGGATAAAGATCAAGGACAAGAAGATCGAGAACTATCAGGCTGTTGTGCCTTCCACATGGAATGCTTCTCCGAGATGTGAAAAAGGCGTTCGCGGACAATATGAAGAGTCCTTGATCGGGGCTCCCGTCCCCGACACTAAGAACCCGATCAATGTGGTCAGAATAATCCGTTCGTTTGACCCGTGCCTTGCATGCGCAGTTCACATTATCGATCCACAGAGCAATAAAGTCAGGAAGTTCGTCATCGAGTGAAAATAGATTCACTGAAGGTAAAAACAGAGGCATCTCACCTATCCTCCCCTACAGAAAGGGGGAGGGCAGGGAGGGTTTAATGGCCGATAAGTTCAAGTCCGGTTCTGACGCGCTTATAAAGGGGGGAGAACACAGTTTTGAAAAAAAGATTGTGATACTCGGTGTGGGAAATGTTCTACTGTCCGACGAGGGAGTCGGGGTGCATGTAGCCAATGAACTGATAAAAATGGACCTTCCTGCTAATGTCTCTGTTGTTGAAGGAGGGACCGACGGCTTCAGGCTTTTGAATGTAATCACCGAAGCCGACAGACTGATTGTCGTAGATGCCGTAAAAGGTGGAGGCGAACCCGGCACAATCTATCGGTTTGATATCAATGATGTAAGAAACTCTCCATCGGGCTTCAAGACGTCGGTGCATCAGATAGGCATTCTGGAGGTGATAGACCTTTCAGGACTGATCGGCAAAACCCCGCATACAACCGTCATCGGCGTAGAACCCAAATCCCTCGAAATGAGTCTGGAACTATCGCCTGAAATAAAAGATAAAGTCCCCCGGATAATTGAATTAGTTCTGGAAGATCTGAAAAAGTAGTTCCGCATAAATATAGATTTTAGATAACAATTATCCTGAGAGCGATAAATGTATGGAGCGAATGAAATTGTCTATCAGAAAAGGATTAAATAACCCTTCGTCTTTTGTTTTCATCGTAATGAGCGCATCCTTTATGTCTAAAGCTTTCCTGTAGCGTGTTGTAATCCTTAAATTATCAAAAGAATCGGAAATTGCGGTCATCTGACTGCAAATATGCTGTTTCATATTAAGTGTTTTCAGTTGTGGATATCCCCGACCGTCGTATCTGAGATGGTGCTGAAATGCTACAATAGGCGCAAGGCAGGTAAGATCGTTTATATTTGCAAGATATTGCGCTCCGTAAAAAGGATGTAGTTTCATTGCTTCGCTTTCATCCGCTCCGGGAGAAGACTTTTTATTATGCATTTCTTTTTGGACAAATAATTTTCCTACATCATGGAGAAGAGCGGCAAGCCCTATATCACGGTGGAACTCTTCTTTAATACCGAGGGCCTGAGCTTGAAACAGGGTAAGCACCGCAACATTTGTTCCATGGTTATAATCTAATCCATTATTGGCCTGGGCAGGTCTCAACAGCTTAAGGATATTGATTTTATTCTTCAGCATTAGAACGAACTGGAATACTATTTCTTCAAATACTGTAACATGAAGTTTCTTGAAAGGTGAAATACTATTAATTTCCTCTTTAATTTTACTAAGTTGTTCGGAGGTAAAACCGGACAAGCTTTTTTCAGTGCCTGAATCTCTATCAATTGCAGGTCCGCCTAAATGCAGTCCGACAATCCCTATCTTTATATGAGGAGTGGACTTTAGCTCTTTTTCCATATTTGAAATATCGGCAACAAGTTTTTTCAGCTCCTGAAGGGTAATACCTTTAGAAAATTCAATATGAGAAATTCCCTTTCTCTTGAGTCTTTTTATTAAGTTTTTACCCTGAAGTCCGATTCCTATCGCAGGGTTCTTGTTAATGATGAGATCGTTTTCAATTATCATAATTTCAAAATGGTCCGTTTCTTTTAGTAAAACTCCCAGTTTGGAAAAGGTATTCTCGATTAATTCATCTGTAACTGCATGATTATTCGAGTAAAGCATGCAGTTTGATATAGCAGACATGAATACGGATATTAATCTTTTTGAATGCTCCATTTATCCCGCCCTTTCCTTGTGTAATCGTAATGCTTCTCCCCTTATTAAGTCGTTTTTGGATACTAATCCTGCTTTCACTAAATCTTTGACAGACTCATAAGGATATTTTTTTAGTGTTAGATAAATCTCCGCTTTCAATTGATCTGAAACGCTCTTAAAGAAGATGGTTTTGCCTGAAAGCAATTCCCGCAAGGCATCGACAGCCTGTGGATCACCTATGTCCCCGAGGGCCCGGACGATCGGAATTTTGTTAAGGATATCATCTCCGGTCATCTCCTGTTTTTTGATCAGTCGGATTAAATCTCCGACAACTTCCTTAATTTTGAAAGTCCCTGAGAGAGCAACAGCCTGCTCAAACAACTCTTTTGATTTTGAGTCTAAATACTCCCTGATTAAGTCTTTGGCGTACTTATCTCCGGCATTTAGCAGACATTTAATCGCCGGGATACTTACTTTAAGATTCTCATGCCGGCAAAAGGGTTTTATGTGGTCAATGATCTCCTTGCTATCAGTTTCAACAAGTATATAGAGCATGTTTCTTTTTACAAACCATCTGTCATCAGCGAGTCTCCTCAGCGCCTCAGGGATGACCTTTTCGCCGAATTGTTTGATCAGTTCCATCAGGAATCGCCTGATAAGCAACGAATCTTCTTCTGCGAGCGCATTCATTAAATAGGGTATAATTTTTTTATCATAATAATCGCAGATCATCGATACTTCTTTTCTCTTTTGTCTTCCTAAAATTCTGAAAGAATCAATCAGTGTAACGATAAATTCGGGAGAATGGTAATACTGAATAATCTCTGAATTTATAGCATCAAATCTATACAGTGCTATGTTTAATTCAATCACTTTGAGTATCTCCAGAAACTGATCAAATTGTCCGACCCACAATAACGACTCGGTCTGTCCCTTAATAATATTTATAAATGATTGATATTCTTCTTCCGAGACTATCTCGGACTGCATCATCTCAAGGATGATCTGGTTAAATCTCTTTTCCATGAGATCTTCATTGAACTCATTCTCGAATTCCATGAGATGTGATGACTTTAAGCCGGAGGCATCAAAATGCAAAAGATTATTGATCTCCTGAAGGTCGTTGTCGTCAACAAACGTCTCGATTTGCTTATCGTTATTATCGCTAAAAAACTCCGTAAGATTCGAGGGAAGCAATTCATCGTCTTCCAGTTCGTCTTCATCAATGTAAATAGTATCGGACGAATTCTGAACGCCGTGTGATAGTTTATCGATGAGATCCATAAGATGGTGTGGTATAGCAATCCTCTGCTCATTGACGACGTCAAAAAACTTTTCAATTTCATCAATATTTATTTCCTTAAAAACGGTATAGGATGAATTGCTATCGTTTGAAAAGGTCTTCACCGAAGAAGAGAGGACCTGCTTTTTAAGCTCCGGCCCCAGACGATTTACGAGTTCCAGCAATCTCTTGATATTCTGACCTGAAAATATATTTTCGGATGAACTCCTCAAATAAGTTGCGATTACCTTATCATATGCTTCTTCTCTCAAACCGCTACCTGAAGCTTTGTTTAGTATTTCCGCAAGTATTTCAGGAGGGATGTTTCCGATTTCATCCGCCGCTTTCCCGCTCTGCAGATTGCCTTCGAGCAAGCCGTATACGAATCGTTCCCAGAGCGGCACTTTGTCGGTTTTATGATCAGGCTTGCGGTCTTCTATAGAAAATTTACTATAGTCCACGGTACCGATATTAATATGAATTAAATTATATTTGTTTAATATTTTATTGAAATTAGTGACCGTCAGATCTTCCGTCTTTTCCGCGAGAAAACTATTAAACCTGTATAGCTCATCTTTTGTGATGCCGGTTTTAAATGTTACATGCGCGATATTCATTTTGTTGAGGGCAAGGGCAAATTCCCGATAGACAGGGTTCTTTTTGTCGAGATGATAATTGTCGATAATAATTATATCTTTTGCGATGGCGAGTGTAATCTCGGGTCTCAGCTCAAAAAGTTGTTTCAAAAATTTGAAGGCTTTGTTTAATGATCTCTCTACCGAAGGGTGCTCTTTGGGATAGATAGCTACATTATGGCGTGAAATATTAAGCTCAATTATCGCATAGCTCAGAAGTTTTGCATCAAGCGGCATTTTTTCAAAATTATCAGTCATAATCATTATTATAAGATGTTTTTAGAAAATAACCGCAATTGAATCATGCGATTGTATTCTCCAACAGCCCAAACTTATGAACCACTACACGGTTTTTTCCTTCAGATTTAGCCTGATAAAGTGAAATATCGGCATTCTGAATCACTTTGTTTAGCGAGTCCCCATCTTCCGGAAAGGCTGCAATACCTCCGCTGACTGATACGAACCCAAGAGGTTGTTTTTCCTTATGTTGAAAAGGATATTGTGATATTTGTTCTCTTAGCCGTTCCGCATATATAAAGGCGTCTTCTTTTGATATGCCCGGCAGCATAACAATGAACTCCTCTCCTCCATATCGTGCTACAATGGAACTTTTTCTACTGGCGTTATGTAGAAGTTTGCTCAGTTCAATGAGGAGTTTGTCGCCGGCATTATGACCATTGGTGTCATTGTAGTGTTTAAAATTATCTATATCAAATAGAAAAAGCGATATCACAATGCCCTCTCGAAGTGATTTTTCTACATAATGCTGTGACATTTGGAAAAAATAATTGCGGTTATTCAATCCAGTTAATGAGTCAGTATTTGCCTGATGTTGTGCGTCGTTGAAAATTATTTGGTTAAAGAGCGCCACACCCGCTATATCTGCAATCATTTTCAATAAGTCACTCTCATTTCCAATAGGATTTTCTATTTCCCCAATGCCTATAACGCCGAGGAGTCTGTCTTTGAAGATAATAGGGACTGCCATCCGGAACTGTGACTTTGAATTTCCATTACTCTGTTTTTGAGGGCTAATTCTATTGTAATGTTCCCTCGTCATGATAAAGCGTTGTTCTGCAGCAGCGCCTATAAGGTCTTCTCCAAGGGCATAGTAAACTTTTTCCTGTCCCGGGGTATCATCCACATAAAGCTTGTTTAGCTGATTATGCGACGAATCAAACAGGTAGATTTCAACTTTTTTAGTGAATACGATATTGTTCGCCAATTCAATAATAGAAGCCGCGATCTCTTGTAATTTCAACGTCGTATTCAAACGCTGAATAATAGAGGGGATCTGAAACATGAAAAACAGATAACGACTGTTAAGCTCGGCTAATTTATTTATTTTCAGGTTAAGATTTTTAATCTGACGATCTCTGTCAATTATTTCCATCGGATATGGACTATCGCCTGTTCGCTGTTTTCCAAACAACTGAGAAGAACGAGCAACGAAAAACAGAGACACCCCAATAACGACAATTATTGCCAACCCTATGAGCATATCTATTCCTATTCTTAGAAAGTATTTTCTATGTATTACCTATATATTGCTGTAATTTGTTGCGATATACAATCCTACCTACGTAGGGGATACAAAATCTCAACTCAATAATCACATTTGAAAATCTTTAGTGCAATTGACTAATGGTTCTTACTCGGAAAGTGCTTCTGAGAGTTTGTCTTTACACATTACATGAACCTCCACGGAAGCACGGTAATTTTGTCCGTTAGTTTTTCCGGTATTCTACCGTTTGTTATTACGTAGGCATGGCTGACTTTCTCTTTATACGTTTCTATGAAGCTCGAAAGTCCGCGCAGTGCGGACAGTATCACTTTTGAGCCGGACTTGATTTCAACAGGGATGATTGATGATCCTGTGTCTATAACACAGTCAACTTCTGCACCTCCCCCTGTCCGCCAGTAGTGGATTTTATAATCCAGGTTCATGGCCCTTATCCTTCTGATGATCTCAAGGATAACAGCGTGCTCAAAGAGTCTTCCCTTGTCTGCGTTTATCAATGCCCCGGTTAACGGCAGCCGGGCGACGGCATTGCGAACGCCAAGGTCGAAGAAATAGTATCGGGGAGAGGTGAGAATCCTTTTGCGGGCATTTTTTAAATAGGGTTCTACTTTTTCGACAATAAGCGTGTCCTCCAGAATACTGAAATATTCTTTGATAGTGGGAACGCTGACACCTGATTCAAGGGATAGCTTTGTAAGATTTGGGTTTCTGCCGGACTCCTGGGCAGCCAGTTCAAGAAACCGGCCGAACTGCCCTATTTTCCTGCTCAGCGCTTCTGCCCGTATCTCTTCTTCCAGATATGTTTGGGTGTAAGCCTTAAGCATGTCGGCGCGCTCCTGGTCATCCGGCAGGCTGACAATGGCGGGCAGCGAACCAAAAATCATGGACTGCTCAAATGAGTATCCCTTTATAGCATTAATATTCGGCATTCTGAACAGACCGTTTTTGTAGTTCTCGACCCAGCCTAATTCGTTCCACTGCAAAGGGTCGAGCCTGAATGTTCTTATCCTGCCGGGTAACAGGTTCACTCCTTTTCTCCTCAATTTGCGTGCTGAGGAGCCGGTGATGATAAATGAAGCCTTCTTCTCGTCGATCAGGTACTGGATGCTGTCCAAGACTTCCGGCACTTTTTGCGCCTCATCCATGAATATAAGTGGTTTTTCGGATTGTGCCTCCACCTGCCTGATAATCGCAGAAGGGTCCTGCTCCATTTCAATGCGGATCGCAGGATTCTGCAAGGGATACTCCATGAGGTTCTTCTTGCCGGACAGGCACTTCTTGACCAGGGTGGTCTTGCCCGTTTGCCGCGGTCCGAGAAAGAGCGCAGACTGACCCTTTCCGATAACCTGCCGTATCGGCTGCTCCAAATTCCTGATATATACTTTAGATTTACCTTGCATATTTAAGGTTTATATGAGGGTTAAGTGAAAAGCAAGATATTTTCACCGCCGCGTCAGTAACGTAGTACTTTAGGGGGTTGATCCTGAGACATAACATTTGGGATTAATGATTAACTAAGAACAATAGCACAATGAGAAAATCTCTCAAGAATGTGTAAAGCTTGACGCAAAGACGAAGCGATGAAGACTGTGCGACTGCTGCTACCCACTCCACCGCGCATGATCAGTACTCTATGAAACAAAATGAATGCCATTTGAAGTATTCAGCGGGTATTTAGCCATAAGACAAGGCTTGACGCACTTATCTTGCTCTATATGTTGCAATGAAAATCTTCACACATTATTGGGCGGTTTCTCACAAATCTTCTGCAATAGCCTGGAACTGGACTAAGGCAGCCTGGAGGTCTTCGACAATTTCACGGGCGAGGATGTCGGGTTCGGGGAGGCTGTCAGAATCTTCGAGGCTTTCGTCTCTCAGCCAGAAGATATCGAGGCTTGCCTTGTCGCGGTTGATTAGTTCGTCTTTTGTAGGGGCGAACGGCTGTTCGCCCCTACGGGAACGCCATTCTTCTGTCAATTTCCCCTCAACAGCGGCCTTGAGGACAGAGGCTTTATATCGCTTGAGATTTGCCTGTATTCTCTTGAGCGCTGCCACAGCTTCATTAAGACGGGAGAACTGCTTTTCAATTTCGGCGACGATGCGTTTTTGTTGGTCGAGAGGGGCAAGAGGCACTTGAATTTCACCGACGTTTGCAAGTGACAAATTCGCGCGCCCAACCCCTACTGTTAGCTTTGAAACAAATTTTTGAACATCGTCCGATTTGAGATAATAGTAAAGATATTTCGTATCTATCAATCCTAATGCTGTTCTAATTATTGCAAGAGCTTGATTAGTATTAGCTGGCAGATCGACTCCCCTTACAATACCAACTCTTCCAATAGTGCCAGCTATTGAGAAAAGAACATCATTCTCTTTTAGGATAGAGCGTTTCAGAAACTTATTTGCGTCTTCATCTATGAAATCGTTGATCGAAATTACATAACCATTTTCGTCTATATTCTCAACTTTAATGAATTTGATACCTTCTGGTTGATATATATAACCATAGCTTGTCGGAGTACTACCTTTAGTAATTCTCTCCGCCATATCTCGCAAATTAAGGAACGCCCACCCCTCCGGCAAATTCTTTCTTTTTACAACGCTCATGGTTTCTTCTGCATATTCACTGTTGTGTTTCTTATTTGCTCTTTAGGCTGTATTTTTTCATTCATGAAATCATCAGAAAACTTATCAAGGCTCTTAAAGAGTGATTCCCAGGTTTTTATTTTCCTTTTTCGTATTGCAGGATTTGTATTTTTCTCAACAATTAATATTCCTTTTTATTTCAGAAGACTACCTTTTTTTGTATACTTCACCATGACTGCCGATATCGAGCAGAATAATCTCCTTATCGGTAATCATGAGCGTTAATGTAATTCGATATTTGTCGGTCAGACTTATTGCGTGGCAGCCTTTTAATCTACCACCTAACGGATGCAATTCGAGGTGTGACTGAAAGGGATCACGACAGAGATCGTCGACAACGTTCGCAAAACAGGATCGAAGGTCGGGGTGTTTCTTAAAAAACTTCTTTGCCTGACGGAGGAACTGTTTCGGAGTAATGATGGTGTACACTACTCGTCTTCCTGATCAATAGCCTTGAGCAACTCCTTCGCATTCTTGAACCTGGAAACCCGGCCGGCCTTCACATCCTCTAATGAAGAACGCACTCTGGCCATATATGTTTCGTTCTCAGCCGCCAATAATTCCTTATATCGATCCTCGGACAGAACAACATACTGAGGCTGGTTATTTTTAATTACATAGACGGCTCCGTCTTTCAGGATTTCATCTACAACGGATATCCCTCTTCTTTTTATTTCCTGGGCCGGAACTGTATTCATATTAATACTCCTTTCAGTGCTTAATATAGTACTTAAATTATATCAATAAGGGTTATTTTAATCAAACAAAAACTTACGCCGCCAGCACCTCATTCAATTCATCCAGCAACGGCCACAGTCCCTCACCGAAAAGCTGATAGGCTTTACCGATTCCGCCCTTTTCTTTAAAAGGTGTATATTCAAAATCTTCTCTGTCTATGCTAAGGCTTCCGACAATATACTCCTTGATTTTTTCCAGCCAGAATAATTGTTCTTCATTGAACTTTTTCCCTGTCTTTTCCTGCCCTGCCAACCATGCACTGAACCTCTCCTCTACATGCTCTGTATAAGGCTCTAATTCATCCTCCTGATGCAAAGCAAAACGGATAAGCGAAACAAGATCGGTCAAAATCCGATGGCTGCCTGCGCCTCTGACCTTTGATTCATCCAATGCGGCATATGCCTCCCAAAGCCTGTCTATGCGCCAAAGGTAAGGGGGCTTCTCGATAAGGTCTGCGAGTGCCTTTATCTCCTCAAAACGCAACCGCTCCTTATATGGCCTGCTGTAAAGGATTTGCAGCGCGGTGATCTCATCTTTATGGTCCTTAATGAATTGCTCAAACGAAGTAACCAGACCCTTTGCCTTTTCCAATGCATCGGCGCTGAATCCGGCCTCTATGACTGCATCCGGACTAATTGTATCAATGATCTGCTATGTGGTTTTGTGCAGTTCGACCAGTTTTCTCCGAAGTTCGGCATTATGAAGGGGTTTGATTGATTCCTTTATGATTATTACTGCAGCCTGTTTAATCTGTTCAGTAGAAGGCGCTGCAACTCCCCGATTATTCTTTTTCGCTTCATCAACATGCCTGTCAGGATCAATCGCTTGCACAAGATCGCCTGTTAACTCCTTAAGATTTTTACCTCCGGTGAGCTTCTGAACTTCTGACTTGTCTTCAGGACATAATTTTTTGTCCATGCGGGCCAGACGCCCGGCTATTGAAGAGATCACATCTGTTTCAGTATTTCCCAGAGCCACAGCCTGAAGAAGTTTTTCAAAAGATACTGCAGGTTTCCTTTCCATCGGCCTTGAGTCTGTCTTGTCGTGTTCGCAAACACCTGCTGCATCGACAATTACAAAATGAGTTTTGGCAATGGCATCCGGAGTCACTGATTGAAGGTCGTTCGGATTGATTACACGTACTCCTCGGCCTTTCATCTGCTCAAAGTAAGACCGTGACTTTACCGTGCGAAGAAATAAAACTATTTCCAGCGGTTTGATGTCTGTGCCTGTTGAAATCATGTCCACAGTGACGGCGATCCTCGGGAAATAGCTGTTTCTGAATTCTGCAATAAGTTCATCAGGTTTTTCCCCTGTTGTTTTGTATGTTATCTTCTGGCAGAATTCGTTCCCTTTGCCGAACTCTTCCCTGATAATTTTTATGATGTCCTCCGCGTGAGAATCATCCTTTGCATAAATGAGGGTTTTCGGCACATCTTTGCGGCCGGGGAAGATATCGGTGAAAAGCTTATCACGAAAGGTTTTTATAACAGTTCTGATCTGGGCAAGGGCTACCACATCTCTGTCAAGCTGGTTAGGGGAATACTCAAGGTCCTCATCCAGCCTCTCCCATCGTACAGCCCGCGTTTCGCGATCGCGTATATCGACATAATAACCTGCATCGACCTTTGAACCATCCTTGGTAATCTTTGTGCGAATACGATAGACATCATAATTGACATTCACTCCGTCTGCAACCGCCTGCTCATGGGGATATTCCATGACAAGGTTCTGATTAAAGAAACCGAAGGTCTGCTTGTTCGGCGTAGCGGTAAGACCGATTATGATGGCGTCAAAATATTCAAGGACCTGCCGCCAGAGCTTATAGATGGAACGGTGGCATTCATCGGTAATGATCACATCGAAAGTTTCGATAGGGATGGCAGGATTATATTCAACAGGCATGGGCTCTTTGAAAAGGTCCGAATGGTCAAAGAGAGATTTTTCCTCAAGCGCGGGATCGATCTCCTCTTAATGGTAGAAAATAAAACAGTCAACAAAATGTGGACGTTAAGGAGACAAACTCCCTGTTATGCCTTATGGGAAACGACATATCCGGAAGCTGAGAATTTTGATAAGACTTAACTTCGGGGACAGTCTGGGGACACAGATCTTAATAGATTTAATTGATAAAATTATCAGAATCATAAACAAGATTTCCAAAAGAAATTAACGAAAATATCAGGTTACCCAAAATCGCGGATAACTGTGAGAATTGAAATGAGAACGGGAATATTAATTTTGCGCCTTTTTCGCTGAAAGACGCTTGATGAAACGAAGCAGGTTCTGACACTGTCTGTCGGGTCAAGTTCCAGTAACACCTTCTTGGAAAGAAGGCGCTTGTGAGTGTTCAGAAAGGCCTGAAACAGGCAGCCAAGGGTAAGGTCACAAAACTCAATCTCGACGAGCTTTAGTGCTCAGTTCTTATTTAAAAAACTCCTTGATATTTTGTATGTGCAATCCGAGCCATTCTTTTTTATAGCCTTTATATTCTTCTGACAGTTTTGACGCCTTTTCTTTTAAAGCCTTCAGATTGATACTGGAGGAGTCAAGCTTGATGTCGGCAAAGACGACTTCTTTTCTTAAGTCATTTACACCTACGAGGTCAATCTCATTCTGATTTCCTCTTTCCCAGTATGTGCCGATCCGGTTATAACTGCCGGACTCGGCAAAGACTTGCTGATAGAAACTCTCAAGGATGCGTCCGGCATAGGTAGAGTAGTCCCGATTGATGATTTCCCTGATATAGCTGAAATTACGTGTTTCAACCGCAGACCGGTTTTTGAATATAAAACGGAACCAGAAGCCAAGAAAATTATCTACTATGCGATACTTCTGGAGTCGTGAGTTGGGTTTAGCATTTATGGGTTTGAGCTTTGCGATGAGCGCGTAATCGGTTTCAAGTTTTGCCAGATATGCTCCCGCATGTATTTCGAGTACCGATTCAATCTCTGTTCTGGCGGTCTTGCCGGAAGCGATCAGTTCCAGAATCGAAAAGTACGTGCCATATTCTTTGCCGAATTCTTCGACAAGAAGGCTCCTGCCCTCATTGAGAAAGGGAGAGTTGTCCTTAAGAATAAAGTCTACCATGCCGTCAAACTGAAAGACGTCGTTTGATGCAAGGATATCGAGGTATTTAGGCATTCCTCCGGTTATCGCAAAGCAGTCGAAAAGCACCGCGCCGTCTGTGTGCCCATGGTCCTTTAGAACAACATACATATCACGGATAGAGAAGGGTCGGAGAAATAATATCCTGTCGGCTCGGCCAAAGAGGGGTTCCTTTGATTCCTCGAAAATCCTATGCATGAGTGAATAGACCGAGCCGATACAGATCAGGTTGAGCCTGCAGGATGATTTATTTACATCCCAAAGGTGCTGAATGTCGGAGTAGACTGAGGGATTAATATTATAAAACTCCTGAAATTCATCAATGATCAGCGTGAAGCGTTCCTTCCTGGCGAACTCAATAAGCAGCATAAATATCTCTTTGAATGTCTTTATCTCTCCTATGACAGGAATGGAAAAGTATTTTCTGATCTCTTCAAGATATTCCATGCAGAGCAGATGCTCTGATTTTTTCGAAACAAAGAGATAGATGTGTTTCTGTTTGCGTGCAAATTCCAGTGCAAGCATGGTTTTCCCGACCCGGCGGCGTCCGGTAATGACGGTCAATTTTGCAGACGTGTTGGCCTGATCATAAAGCTTGGTCAGTTCCGCCAGTTCGTTTTTCCGGTTATAGAATTTCATTTCATGCCTATTTCGTAATACACATTACGGTAATTAAGATTACAATGGAAGGCGCTGGAAAATCAAGAACTTTTTAAACTGCCCAAAGGGAGAGATTATAAAATGGTGGAGCTGACCCTGACCCGAGTCGGGACGACCTCTTGAATGTATATTAAGGTAAATTCTGGTGGAGCTGATCGGGATCGAACCGACGACCTCTTGAATGCCATTCAAGCGCTCTCCCAACTGAGCTACAGCCCCAATGAATTAAGGATTGTTTTTTTGCTTCAATGCCGGAGGTAGATTTCAATATCCAGTCTCTGTACATTGCTTCACATCTTATATTATAACTTTCAAAACAGATAAGGTCAATCGGAATACTTTTATAAAAGAATTTCTTCAGACCGTCTCACAGCCAATTCTTCCTTTTAAAATAAATCAGCATTGATATTCCTATAGAAGCCATGAACAGGAGAAGTGCGGGATAGCCCCAGTGCCATTTAAGCTCGGGCAGGTATTCGAAATTCATTCCGTATATGCCGGCCAGAAAGGTTAGGGGCATGAAAATTGTTGCGATGATCGTCAGAACTTTCATGACCGCATTGGTCCTGTTGCTGATGCTTGAAAGATAGATATCGAGTATCCCTGAAAGAAGGTCTCGGAACGACTCGATTGTTTCGATGATACGGATGGTATGGTCATATACATCCCTGTAGTATACGTGCATGGATTCATGGATAAGGGGAGACTCGCCGCGTTCAAGATTGCTGACTACTTCTCTCAGGGGCCATACGGACCTGCGGAGAAAAATCATCTCCCTCTTTAATGCATGAATATCGTGCAGGACGGTCTGGGATGGTTCGCTAACTACCAATTCTTCCAGTGTTTCGATCCGCTCACCGAGTTTTTCCAGGATCAGGAAATAACTGTCAACAACCGAGTCTATTAATGAGTAAGCCAGATAATCCGCACCCATCTTTTTAATGCGTCCTTTGCCGTTCCGGATCCTTTCCCTGACCGGGTTGAAAACATCTCTGCCTTTTTCCTCCTGGAAAGAGAGGACAAAATTTGGACCGAGACACAGACTGACCTGCTCTACCTCTATCTCATTCTTTGATTCATCATAGTAGAGCATTTTCAGGACAATAAAGAGATAATCGTCGTAATCTTCTATTTTTGGGGACTGCCCCGTATTAACAATATCTTCTAATGTCAGAGAGTGGAGATTAAAGAGTGCGCCTGTCTTTTCAATTATTTCCATCCGGTGGAGGCCGTCAATATTGATCCATGCAACTGTTGATTTATCGGCATGGGGTTGATATTCATCTATTGTGCTTAATACCCTTTCCTCGAAATGCATTTCATTATATTCAATAACGCTTATCCCTACCTGTTCGCTTTTCCTCTTGCCGATATGAACCAGAGTCCCCGGAGGAAGGCCGACTTTTGTTGATATTTTATTTGTCCCTGTCTTCATTGAGTTACCTCGTTAATAAGGAGTTCATAAGAAAAGCCACACACCCTCACCCTTGCCCTCTCCCCTCAAGGGAGAGGGGACTTAAGAATCGCCCCTCCCTTGAGGGGAGGGGATAAAGGGGAGGGTGTTTTAATGCGGCTTTACTTATGAATTTATTACCCAAATCCAGTGATAAGCGACTCAATTGCTTGGTGTGCCTGTCATTGCGAGCACCTGAAAGGTGCGTGGCAATCTCCTCGAAAAAGGTGAGATTGCTTCGTTTCACTCGCAATGACAATCCTTATCGCCGGATTCGGGTATTAGTAAACATGCTGCGCTATTTTCTTTCTTTTTTTGAATTTGTTACCTATCTGTGACCTGCCATGTAGTAAATTTATAATAACCAAAGATTAAGTTGGTGGGTCAGACTCCTCATATTCTCTGGGTAATGCCAAGTGCCGGGAGTCTTTCTTGCGCAGGGCAGGTTTCCTGCCCTGCGTATAAAAATTATCTATGAATAGAGGGGCGGATGAAAGAAATTT
>Ga0315292_10000319_pt1 | contig 21724 bp, 19 predicted proteins | sample YL17G13_0_MG_FD_204029 | JGI IMG/M metagenome (GOLD analysis project Ga0315292, IMG submission 204029) | Sediment microbial communities from Yellowstone Lake, YNP, Wyoming, USA - YL17G13_0 | ecosystem: Environmental > Aquatic > Freshwater > Lake > Sediment | place: USA: Wyoming | collected... | reverse complement strand
CGTCGGTCGCGGTCACGCCCGGCATGGCCTGGATCGCGCGCAAGGGGTCGTCGGCCACGAGCCCGCGCAGGTCCTGAATTTCCGTCGCGCCAAGGGTCTGCTCCGAGACGCTGCCGGGCTCGCGCCGTTCGAACACCGGCGCGACCACGTCCACCTTCTCCTCGTAGGTGCCCGTGCCCGCCGTCAGCACGAACGTGAACTCGAGCGTGGCGCCCGCCTTCGCCGTCACCGCCTTCCGCAGGAGCCCGTAGCCCACCACCGAGACCGTGGCGGTGTAGTCGCCGGGCTTTACGCCGCGCAGTTCGAACCGGCCGTCCGGGCCTGTCAGCGCTTTGTACTCGGTGTCCGCGAGCCGCACCAGCACGCGCGCCAGCGGCTGCTCGGTCCGCTCGTCGACCACGGTGCCGCGAATGACCGCCGTGTCCTGGCTCGCGGCAGGCGGCGCCTGCGCCGCCGCCGCCGCCGTCTGTGCGCCGGCGCCCTCCGGCGAGCCGAGGACGAAGGCCAGGAGCAGGAGCGAGGCGGCGGCAGGGCGACGGGCGGCGCACATGGGCAGCAATGCTAGTCCGGGACGTATAATATTGGCCAGCCCCCGGACGCAGTCAGACGACCACCGATGCGCGGCCCGGGCCGCGTCGAGGGAAGCCGGGTCGGCAGGAGGATGACGCACATGCGCAGATCGTGGACAGGTGTGGTGATCGTGGGCCTGATGCTGGCCCTGTCGGCCGGCCTTGGCGCCGACGTGAAGTCGAAGCAGAAGACGCAGGTCAAGTTCGAAGGCATGCTCGGCCGCATGATGGGCATGTTCGGCGGCAAGGCCGCGAAGGAAGGCGTCATCAGCACCGTCGCCATCGCCGGCGACCGCGAGATGACGGTGACGGATCAGACCGGCGAGCTCATCGACCTGGCGGCCGAGAAGGTGTTCCAGATCGATTTCAAGGGCAAGAGCTACAAGGTGCGGACCTTCGCCGAACTTCGCAAGGAGTGGGAGGACGCGCAGGCGAAAATGAAGGAGCAGGCTGAGAAGGAGAAGGGCAAGGACACCTCCGGTCAGCCCGAGTACGAGATCGACGTCGACATCAAGAAGACCGGACAGTCGAAGGCCATCAACGGCTACGACTGCCAGGAGGTCGTGACGACGATCACGATGCACGAGAAGGGCAAGAAGCTCGAAGACGGCGGCGGCATGGTCATCACGGCGGATGCCTGGATGGGACCGAAGATCGCCGCCATGGCCGAGCAGACGGCCTTCCAGCAGCGCTACATCCAGAAGCTGTACGGCAAGGACGCCGCCGGCATGGCGGCCGACATGATGCAGGCGATGGCCATGTACCCCCAGATGAAGCAGGGCATGGCGCGGATGCAGAAGGAAGGCGCCAGGATCGACGGCACCGCGATCCTGACCGTGGTCAAGGTGGAGGGCGTGCAGACGCCGGAGCAAGCCAAGGCGGCTGCGGACCAGGAGAAGCAGGGCGGCGGCGGCATTGGCGCCGCTCTGCCCGGGGGCATCGGCGGCATGTTCGGCAAGAAGAAGAAGGCCGACGAGCCGGCGAAGGACGGCGCGGCGCCCACGAAGGACGGCGCGGCGCCCGCGAAGACGCCGGGGCGGTCAACCATCATGACGAGCACCACAGAACTGCTCTCGGTCGAGACGTCGGTTGCGCCGGCCGACCTGGAGATTCCGGCGGGATTCAAAGAAAAGAAATAGCGTCCGCCGACGTTACTGCCTGATCAGCTGGCCGCGCACGACCCCACCCGGGTTCAGCGCGGAATGCAGGTTGAAGTAGTAGCCTGACGGGTTGGCGAGAATGGCGCTCGCCACGTCCGACGGCACGGCCACGTTCGAGATCGTGAGGAGCACCCCGCCGGTGGGCGTCACAATCGGGGCCGACTGAGAGATGGGCAGCGGCACCACCGGCGCTCCGACGACACCGGCCGCGCCCACGTGGATATGCCCCGCCACGATGACCGAGCCCGAATCGAGCGGCGCGGGCAGTACGCCGGCCTTGACGAGGCCGCCGATCTGGAAGGTGAAGCTCGCCACGTACGCGCCCCCTCCCGACGGGGTCATTGTTACCGAGAGCGATCCGGCGGATGCCGCCTCCGGGGCAGCAGCCGGCGGAACCTCCTGCGAACCGGAAATCTGGGACACCAGGGTCACCAGGCCCGTCGGGGCGACCGGGGCGAGCACTTCATCACATCCCGACGAAAACAGACTGAGGGCGAGGACAAGCAACGTCAGGCGCTTCATTCGGGGCTTCCTCCTGCTGTGAACGGAAGCGGGGATCATACCACGGGATGGCAATTTCCTGGTGTGGATGGGCGCCAGGCGACCTATTCGGGCGTGGATCTCAGGCCGGCGGGCGGCGGCCGATGTTGTATTTCTGCAGCGCGGCGATCTGCGCCAGAGCGGCGCGGGCCCGGGACTCCGTGCCTGCGTCTGGGTTCAGATCCAGGGCGTCCAGGAAGTGCTGATAGGCGGGCGCGACTTCGTGTCGGTGCTCGAGTTGAACCAGCCCCAGCCCGACGTGCGCGGCGGCGGCGGTCGGCCCGGCCGGGTAGTCCCGCAGGTGCCGCCGGAACACCACGTGGGCGGCGTCCAGATGCCCCTGGCGGGCCAGCCAGGCGCCCAGCGCCAGGGAGTCCTTGGCCGGGAGCGCCTTGCTGGTCTGGTCGGCCGGCAGCGTGAAATAGGCCGTCGCGACGCGGGCCATGTCCGACTCCGCCAGGGCGGCGCCGGCCGGGGCGGCCTCGACCATCTCCGCGCCCGCCCCGTCTTCGGCGGGGTACACCCCCGGGGCGGCGGACGCCGGGCGGCGATCCAGGACCCACGCCACGGCGAATCCGGCCACGAATCCGCCGATGTGAGCGCCACGGGCCACCCCGCCGCCGTCGCTGCCGGTCAGGATGAACGGCAGCAGGTTGTCGAGCACCAGGTAAATGCCCAGCACGATGCGGGCGGGGACGGTCACGACGTTCATGAAGAACGGAAACAGGAACACGAACAGGCGCACCGTGTTGCGCGGGAACCAGAGGAAGTAGAACCCGAGCACGCCCGAGATCGCGCCCGACGCCCCCACCAGCGGGACCGAGGAGCCCGAGGCGAAGACCGCGAAGATCAGCGTGGCGGCGACGCCCGTGGCGAGGTACCAGAAGAGGTACGCCAGGCGTCCGAGGCGGTATTCGACGTTGTCGCCGTAGATCCACAGGAACAGCATGTTCCCGAACAGGTGCATGAACCCGCCGTGCAGGAACAGCGAGGAGAAGAGGTCCGCCACCTGCGGGGCGGCCGGCTTGTAGCCGTGCGCGAAGACGTAGAGCTCGTACGCGGAGAGGTCGTTGAGGACGGCGCGCAGCGGGACGCCGGGCGGCAGCTGCTCGCGCGCCACCTTGAGGTACGCCCCGAAGGCCGGATCGTCCGCGTCCGCCGGCGTGTTGCTCAGGGGCAGCGAGACCAGCAGGTAGACCAGCACGTTGAGGGCGATGAGCCCGTAGGTGACGTACGGCCGCCCGCCGGGGTTCGGCGCGTCACTGAGCGGAAGAATCATCGGCCCGCTACACCATGTGCTTGCGAATCTGGCGGTTCAGGCCGTGGACCTGCTCCCGGATCGCCTGCAGCTGCTTGCGATCGCCGGCCTCGATCGCGGCGTCGCGTGCCTTCTTGAGCGCCCGGATCTTCGCCTTGATCGCCGGCTTGTCGATGCCGACCACGTCGTGGTGCTCGTGGAACGGCACGTTCAGGGCCGTGCACAGCGCCACGAGCAGATGGTCCTTGTTCATCTGCGTGTAGCCCTGAACGGCTTCGTGCTGGACGCCCTTCGCGACTTCGCGCAGGGCGGCGATCGTCTTGTCCTTGAGGAGGTGGTAGGTGTAAGCCATGGGCGCATTCTACCCGAAGTCCGCCGCGCGCTCGCCCCCGGGCGCGGGATCATCTATCCTGTTCCCATGAAGCGACTGCTCATCGTCCTTCCCCTCGTGCTGCTGGTCGGGGCCGCGGCGTATGTCGCCGGCCGGCGGGTGTCGTCTGGCGGCAGCGTGCCGTCGGTCTCGACCAGCGTCGACTTCATCCGCCAGATCGGCGAACTGCACGTGCTGCGCGCGTCGGTCAAGGAGATCGTGACGTCGAAGATCGGCGACGCGAGCTGGCTCAAGACGCCCGGCAAGCTCGCCATCATCTGCCATTTCGACATCAAGTACAAGTACAACCTCCAGAAGGCGCGCGTCGTGGCCGGCAGCCGCGAAGACGGGTCGCGCTACTGCATGATCCACCTGCCGCGCCACGAGTATGAGGTCGCCACGCGCGAGATCCGCTTCTACGACGAGCAGGATGGCACCTGGCTCGGGTTCACCCTGAAGACCCCGCCCGACGAGAAGACCAAGGCCCTGGACGCCGCCCGCCAGCAGGCCGAGATCCAGGCCAAGGCGTTTCTGACCGAAATGGAGGGCGAGATCCAGGCCTCGGCGAACGCGACCCTTTCGCAGATCGCCCGCGCGTTCGGCTATTCGGACATCAGCATCGAGTTCGAGAAATAGCGTCGAATTCGAGAAGTAAGGTAGCGTATCGGCCTTGACACACCGGCCTCCCGGGCCGAGATTGTCACTGGACGCTCGTCTTATTCGTCGTCTTCCGTTGCCAGGGACTGCAAGGAGGACGGAATGGCTCATCGTCATCTTCCCCACATCAACCTGCGCGTGTTCGTCGTGTTCGTGTTCGTCAGCCTGCCGCTGTTCGCCCTGGCGACGGTCTTCGTCCTGGGCACCGGCCAGGCTGAGCTCCGCGATGCGTACGGGATCCAACTGATGCAGACCGCCCAGCAGACGGCGGCCACCATCGACTCGTACGTCTTCCGGCGGATGATGGACGTCGCGATTCTGGCGCGGGTGCCGGACGTGCGGGCCGTGGCCGCCGCCGGCAGCCTGGTCCCGCGGGACGCGGCGGCGATCAAGGCGCTGGATCAGGCGTGGACGTCGAATCCGTCGGCGGCCGCGGCGAAACTCGGCGTCCTCGACAACGCGGCGTCGCGTTTCCTGCGCGAGATCGTCGCGAACGATCGCGTGTACCGGGAAATCGTCGTGGCCGATCGCGAAGGGCGGCTCGTGGCCGCGTCGAACCCGACCAGCGACTACTTCCAGGGCGACGAGTCCTGGTGGCGCGAGGCGTTCGACGACGGCGTGCGGGGGCGCGCCACGGTGAGCGACGTGCAATGGGACGACAGCGCGAAGATCCATGCGCTGGGGATTGCCGTGCCGATCGCCGATCGGGCCGGCGATCGGTTCGTGGGGATCATGAAGGTCGTCGTGGACGTGCGGGAATTGCTCGCGGTGGCCGCCGGCGCGACGTCGAGACCGAACGGCGAGACGGTGCTGATCCGCGGCGACGGGACGCTGGTCTCCAGCCAGAAAGCGGGCGGGGAGCGCATCCCGTTCTTCGCGGCCGACCTGCTGCGGGAGCGCCTCAAGGGCTATCAGCCGGGCGACCCCCAGTTCCGGGTCGACTTCGCCGCCCGCGACAAGAGCGGGCGGTCGTTCCTTGTGGGGGTCGCGCCCAGCCAACTGGCGGCCAGCTACCCTCACCTCGCGTGGCTGGTGGCGGTCACGCAGGCCGAGGAGGACCTGTACTCCCCGGTGCGTTCGCTGCTGTGGCGGCTGATGGCGGCCTTCGGCGTCGTGGCCGGGGTCGTCATGGCGATCGCCATCTGGTTCTCGGTGCGACTCGCGGCTCCGCCGATTGCACCTGACATGCACATCACCGAACATCCGGAGGTGCCACGCATCGAAGAAGACGTTGCGTAGGTAGTCAGTCGGTCGTGACGTAATTGCGTCGGTCGTGACGTCTGCAGTGACGGAGACAGTGACGAAGTCAGTGACGGAGATAGTGACGAAGTCAGTGACGGAGATAGTGACGAAGTCAGTGACGTGGTTACGTCGATAGTGACGAACGTAGTAACGAAGGCAGTTACGTCGGTAGTTACGCAGGCAGTCAGGTCGGAAGAGCCGCACGCACCGGGCCTGTCCCGGCGGTGCGGCCGGGTTCCGAGCGGAAATCGGTCCCGCGGCAAGTCCCGCGGATTGCTCTGCCGCGTTTTCCGCCTCCCGGCTCCTGGCCGCACCGTCGGGCAGGTTCTCCCCGCCCGATCCGGTCCCCGTCCCGCGTCATCTCCACCTCCCGTTCACGCCTCCCGATCACGCGGCTTGGCCCGCCCCCCACGATTCAGCTAACGTAGGCATCAGAGGTACTGATGCTTTCGAGACGCGACGTGCTCAAAGGGGCCGCGGCGGGCGGCCTGTGGATCGCCGGCAGAGGGCGGGCCGACGTGTGGGCGCAGGCGAGTGCGCCGTCCGGCGAACGGCTGCTGCCGTACATCGATCCGTTCATCGGGACCGGCGGCCATGGCCACACGTTCCCCGGGCCCAGCATGCCGTCCGGCATGGTCCAGCTCAGCCCGGACTCGGGCAAGCAGGGCTGGGACTGGTGCGCCGGCTACCACTACTCGGACACGGCGATCGCCGGCTTCAGCCACACGCACCTGAGCGGCACGGGCATCGGCGATCTGTGCGACATCCTCGTCACGCCGACGATGGCGGGCGCCGAGATGCCGGCCGACGTGACATCACCGTTCTCGCACGAGCGGGAGAAGGCGTCGGCGGGCTACTACGCCGTGGACCTGCTGGCTTACGAGATCAAGGCCGAGCTGACGGTCACGCGGCGCGTGGGGTGCCATCGCTACTCCTTCCTGAAGCCGGCGGCCGGGAAGCAGCCCGCGGTGGTGTTCGACCTGGGGTTTGCCATCAACGGGGATCAGCCCGTCGAGACGCAACTCACCATCGAGGGGCCGACGACGATCTCGGGCTACCGGTTCTCGAAGGGGTGGGCGGCCGACCAGCGCGTGTACTTCGTCGCCCGGTTCTCGAAGCCGATCATGGGATCGTTGCTCGGTGACGGCACCGACGTCTCGCCCGAGCGCCGCCAGGTGCAGGCGAGGAAGGCGCGCGGGTTGTTCCGGTTCTCGCTGCGGCCCGGGGAGCCGTTGCTGCTGAAGGTGGCGATCTCGCCGGTGAGCGTGGACGGCGCCCGCAAGAACCTGGAGCGCGAGGCGCCGGGCTGGGAGTTCGACACCGCGCGCCGCGACGCGGAGGACTCCTGGGAGCGCAAGCTCCAGCGCGTGCGGATCGAGACGCCGGACACGGCCCGGAAGACGGTGTTCTACACGGGGCTCTATCACGCGCTGCTCGCCCCGACCGTGTTCTGCGACGTCGACCGGAGCTACCGCGGCGCCGACGGCACGATCCAGACCGGCGCGTTCCAGAACCACACCGTGTTTTCGTTGTGGGATACGTTTCGCGCGCTGCATCCGCTGTTGACGATCGTGCAGCCCGACCGCGTGGACGATCTCGTGCAGTCGATGATGGCGTTTGCGCGCGAGAGCGGCCAGTTGCCGGTGTGGCCGCTCTGGGGCAACGAGACCAACACGATGATCGGCTACCACGCCGTGCCGGTGATCGTGGACGCCGTGATGAAGGGCCTCACCACCGTGAGCCGCGGCGAGGTGCTGGAGGCCGCCCGGCAAAGCGCCGGGCAGGACGCGCGCGGCCTGAAGTGGCTGAAGCCGCCGGACACGCGCGGGTACATCCCCGCCGATCAGGAAGCCCAGTCGGTGTCGAAGACGCTGGAGTACGCCTTCGACGACTGGTGCATCGCGCAACTGGCGGGCAAGCTCGAGCGCGTGTCCGATCGGCGCTTCTTCGAGGCGCGCGCCCTTTTCTACAAGAACCTGTTCGACCCGTCGACCGGCTTCATGCGCCCCCGGATGAGCGACGGCTCGTGGCAGACACCGTTCTCGCCGCGGTTCTCGCAGCACAGAACGGGCGCCTACACCGAGGGCAATGCCTGGCAGTACTCGTGGTCGGTGATGCACGACGTGAAGGGCCTCATGACGCTGATGGGCGGGCCGTCCGCCTTCGTGAAGAAGCTCGATGAGCTGTTCGACCAGCCGTCGATCATCGAAGGCGCCGATGCCTCGGTCGACATCTCGGGGCTCATCGGCCAGTACGCCCACGGCAACGAGCCCAGCCACCACATCGCGTATCTCTACGCGTACGCCGGCGCGCCCTGGAAGGCGGCGGCGCGCGCGAACCGGATCGCCACCAGCCTCTACACCACCGGGCCCGAGGGCCTCTGCGGCAACGAGGACTGCGGGCAACTGTCGGCGTGGTATCTGCTGAGCGCCATGGGTTTCTACCCGGTGAACCCGGCGGAGGGCACCTACGTCATCGGATCGCCGCTGGTCGACAGGGTGAGCATCGATCTGGGCGGCGAGCGGAGCTTCGTCGTCGAGGCCGAGGGCCTGACGCCCGCGAACCTCTACGTGACCGGCGCGACGCTCAACGGCAAACCGCTCGACCGGTGCTGGTTCACCCACGCCGACATCGCCGCCGGCGGCCGCCTGCGCCTGAAAATGGGGTCAGACCCTAATTCGTCCTGGGCCACCGCCCCAGGCTCGGCCCCGCCCTCGATGTCCGACCCCAGTAAATAGGGACAGGTACATTTTCTCATTTCAGTCTCATTTTGGAGGGTGCGACCGACGCGAGGCCGGCGGAAACCGCGCGTCAACACCGGCCTGAGTGAACGGAAAATAGGGACAGGTACATTTTCTCATCTCAGTCTCATTTCGGAGGACGAGGAGCGATGGACCGGCGCGAGTTCCTCCAGACGGTCGGCGGCGTGGCGGTGGCTGGCACGACGGGCGCCGCGCGTCTGAGCGCCGCGGGCGACCAGACCGGCGCCGTGTCGGCGGCGAGGCGTCCCCGCGTGGCCGTGCTCTGGGAGCCGGGCCTCGCGGCGGCCGATGCCGAACGCCCTGACGAAGTCGACCTGCGGACAGCGCTCGCCGACTGCGACGCCGCATGGCTTTCGGCCGCAGACCTGGCCGCGCAGCTCGCGCGCGATCGCTTCGACGTCCTCCTGCTGACGGCGGGCAGCGCGTTCCCGAAACCGGCCTGGCCGGCGATCCACGCGTATCTCTCGCGCGGCGGCAACCTCGTGAACCTCGGCGGCGTGCCGTTCGCGGTGCCCGCCGTCCTCGAGGGCGCTTCGTGGCGCCACGAGATCCGCCAGACGACGTTCCATCGCCTGCTGGGGATCACGCAGGCACACCCGGTGGACATCGCGCCGGGCAGCGAGTTCCGCATGGTGCGGCCGCACGCCTGGACGTATGCCCTCCTGCGCGATCTCGCTTCCTCTGGCGCCACCCGCGCGTGGGGGCTCTCCGTCCGGCTGACCTCCTCGAAGCTCTTCCCGGACGAGGATGGATCCGAAGGACCGCGCGACGCGGTCCTCGAGGGGCTCGTGCACGTGCAGCGGCCTGTCCCCGCTGACGATCCGCAGGCCGGGTATCCCTACGCCGCGTTCGCCGTGCTCGTCGACCGTATGGCTGGCGAATTCGCAGGTGGCCGATGGGTCCTCGTCACGGTGGATCGGCAGCCGGGCGCCGACGCGATCCGGGCGCTCGTCCGTGCGGCCGCGATGGGCTGCCAGCGGCTGCAGTTGCGGTCGACACGGCCGGTCATCGAGCCCGGCCAGGCGCTGTCGTTCGTCGTGAGCTACGTGAGGCCCGGCGTCGGGGCGGCCGCACCCTTCCGCGCCGACTTCCTTGTGAGGGTTCGCAGCGCCTCGGGCGAACCGCCGCCAGAGGTGATGAAGGTGACGCTGGTCGGAGAGGGACCGGTCATCGACGCGACGGTCCGCGTTCCGTTTGCGACGTCCGGCACGCCCCTGCTTATCCTGGTGGGTGTCTCACCGCTCGGCTCAGAACAAGCCGACGCGACCTTGCTGATGGCGTCCGCCTTCGACCAGTGCTGGGTCCGCGCCGCTGAGGATCTGTCCTTCGGTTCGCCGCTTGGCACGAACGTAACGACCCTGACGCGGAACGGCCAGCCCTTCGTCGCCGCGGGCACGACCTTCATGCCGGCGGATGCGCAACGAGGGTTCCTGCTCGAGCCTTCCGGCGGCCTCGCCGACGGGCTGAGCGCCATCCGCGCCCACGGCGGCAACATCGTCAGGACCGGCATCTGGACCGGCTGGTCGCTGCACGCCGGCCCGACGGGCGTGCCGACGCCCGTGATGCTGGAGGCGATGGATGCCTTTCTGCTCTCGGCGATCCATGCCAATGGCCTGGCCGTCATCTTCACGTTCTTCGCGTTCCTGCCGCACGCCTGGGGCGGCACCAATCCGTATCTCGATCCGAACGCCGTCGAGGCCCAGAAGACGTTCATCACGGCGGTTGTCCGCCGGTACCGAGGCGTGAAGGGCCTCATCTGGGATCTCATCAACGAACCGTCGTTCTCGTCGGCGGCGCAGCTGTGGACGACGCGGCCCAACTACGACGCGCACGAGCAGCGCGCGTGGGAGGCGTGGCTTGCCGAACGTTACCCGGCGTCCTCGCGCGACGCGCATGTGCAGCGTCTGCAGGCGATCTGGCGGTGCGCACCGGGCGAAGAACTTGCCCTGCCGCCCGTCGCCGACTTCGTCGACACGAACCTCTTCGGCGGCCGGCATCCCCTGAAAGCGCTCGACTACCGGCTGTTCGCGCAGGACATGTTCCGCCGGTGGGTGCAGGCGATGGCGTCGGCCATCAGAGAGGCCGGCGGTGCGGACGTACTCGTCACCGTCGGCCAGGATGAAGGCGGCGTCGTCGAGCGGCCGTCGAACCAGTTCTTCGGCGACGCGGTCGATCTCACCAGCATCCACACCTGGTGGTTCAACGACGACCAGCTCTGGGACATCGTCACGTCGACGCATCCCGCGCGGCCCAACCTCGTGCAGGAAACCGGGGTGATGCACTACGAGACGGCCGATGGCCGCGCGTGGCGGACCGAAGCCCAGGTCCGCGATCTGCTCGAGCGGAAGCTCGCGCTCGCCGTCGGCGTCGGCGGCGCCGGCTTCATTCAGTGGGCGTGGCACACGAACCCGTACCTGCCGTCGGACAACGAGGCGGCCATCGGCCTGATGCGCGTCGACGGATCGTTCAAGCCGGAGTTCGCGGCGTGGCGGGGGATTGCGCGGTTCGTGCAGGCGGCGGCGCCCTCGATGCGCGGGCGCGTGCGAACCGACGTGCTGCTGGTGATTCCGCACGCGAACCAGTTCAGCGTGCGCTCACAGGCCGTGGAGGCCACGCGCCGCGCCGTCCGGGCCATGCACCACGAGTGCCGGGTCGCGATGTCGGCCGCGAGCGAGTTCGGGCTGGATGCCTGGCCGGCCACGCCGAAGCTCGTCGTGCTGCCGTCGCCCCGCATCCTCTCGCGCGGCGCCTGGGCGCGACTCCTCGCCTGGGTGGAGCAGGGCACCACGATGGTCGTGACCGGCTCCTTCGACGATGACGAGCACTGGCTGCCGACCGGGCGCATGGCCGCGCTTGGATTATCGCCGGCGTTGCGTCCGGTCATGCCGGAGGAGGCCGTCTTCGTGGACGGTGTGCGCCACGACGTCCGCTATCGCGGCGAGAAGATGCAGCGCATCGAGGCGGCAGTCACCGACGGCGAACCGGCCGTGCGGGAGGTACCACTTGGACGCGGCCGCCTCCTGTGGTCACCGTTGCCGCTGGAAGTCTCGGACGACGGCGCGCCGACTGCCGCGCTCTACCGGTTCGCGCTGGGCAGGTCCGGCGTCGCGCCATTGTTCACCACGGATGCGCCGTCATCCATCCTCGTCTATCCGGCACGGTACGCGCAGCACACGCTCTACACGGTCGTGTCGGAGACGAGCCGCGACCTGGGGGTGCAGGTGACCGACGCCGAGACCGGCACCTCGCTCCGCGCGCGCGTCGCCGGCGGCCGGGCGGCGCTCATCCTGATCGATCGGCAGACCGGATCCGAGGTGGCGCGGTATCCGCATCGGTGAACGCCGCGGCCATGGTCACCGGCTCGATTGCCCACACCGTGACGATCATCGCCGCGCTCACGGCCAGCATGGCGGCGCCGACGGCCTCATGCTCGGCGAGCACGAGTGACGCCGACCCTGCGGTCAGCAGTCCCATGATCAGTTCGAGCGCCAGCAGCCACGGCCTCGTGCGCGCCAACTGGCTGGCCATCGCCGAGAGGCGCTGGCGTTCGACAAACAGCAGGTTCACCCGCAACGTCCCGTCAGCGACCGCAAGCGCCAGCACGCATGCGAACAGCGCGTAGCGCATCGGTCCGCCGACCCACGACGCGACCCACCACGCGCCGATGGCGAGCAGGGCGACCACCGCGATGACCGCGCGCTGGTGAATCCGCCACCACGCACGGGCCTGGGAATGAGCCGTGCCATGGGGCGTGGTGACCGGCTCCGGAGGCGTGCCGCCCGGGCCGCCGTTGATCACGGACGCCAGCCGCTCGAGGTCGGCGATCACATCGGCCGCCGTCGCGTATCGCGCGGCCGGGTCCTTGCGCAGGCAGCGCGCCACCACTGCGTCCAGCGCTGGCGGCGAGATCGGGTTCGCACGGCTCGGCGGCGGGGGATCGAGCGTGAGGACTCGCGCGGCGGTGGACGCCGGCGTGGGTCCCTGGAACGGGTTCGCGCCCGTCACCAGTTCGTAGAGCACGATGCCGAACGAGAACAGGTCGCTCCGCGCGTCGCCGTACGCGCCCTCCAGTTGTTCCGGCGAGATGTACCCCGGGGTCCCGACGACCATGCCGATCGCCGTGAGGCGAGGTCCGTCGTGCACGGCCAGCGGGCGCGCGATCCCGAAGTCGAGCACGCGGGTGACGCCGTTGTCGCCCACGAGGATGTTCTCGGGCTTGAGATCGCGATGCAGGATGCCCCGCGCGTGCGCGGCCTCCAGGGCACGGGCCACGTCGGTCGCGATGCGCAGCACGTCCTGAAGACCGAGCGGGCCTTCCACGAGCAGTTCCCTTGCCGTTCGGCCGGGGACAAACTCCCCGACGATGCAGAGTTCGCCGTCGAATTCCTCGAGGGCATAGACCGTGGCGATATTGGGGTGCGCGAGGCCGGCCGCCGCGCGCGCTTCGAAGCGCAGGCGCTCCTGGCGTTTCGCGTCGGCCCCATCGTCGGGATGTAGCACTTTCAGCGTGACCGGGCGCCCCAGCACCGTGTCGTGCGCGAGATAGACGGCGCCCATGCCGCCGGCGCCAAGGCGGCGCTCGATCCGGTACGCGCCCATCACCGTGCCCGGCGGCCGCGTGTCGCCGTCATCGCCAAGCAGCAAGGCGCCGACCCCTGGCCCGTCGGGTACGAGGAACCCGCCCGCGCTGGCGTCCGCATCGAGCAGCGCGAGCACCTCGGCTCTGACGCCAGGATCACCCTCGCACGCGCGATCGAGAAACGCGTCGCGGTCGGCTGGGGCGCGCGCCAGCGCTTCGTCGAACAGCGCGCTGATGCGGGCGAACCGGTCGTCAGGGGTCGTCATGGGCCATCTGCGGAATCCGGGTCGCCGGAGCCGCCCAGTTCGCGATAGAGCCAGGCGCGGGCCAGCGTCCACGCGCGTTTGACCGTCGCGGGCGACAGGCTCATCGCCGCGGCGGTCTCCTCAACGGAGAGTCCGCCGAAGTAGCGGAGCTCGACCACCTGGGCGTGCCGCGGGTCGAGGCGCGCGAGCCGCTGCAGCGCCTCGTCGAGGGCGAGCACGTCGATCGACAGACCGGGCGTGGCCGACAGGGATTCGTCCAGCGTGATGCGGGCCGCGCCGCCGCCGCGCTTCTGCGCCACGCGGGCACGCGCGTGCTCGATGAGGATCTCCCGCATCGCGTGGGCGGCGACGCCGAGGAACTGCCCGCGGTTGGCGGCCGAGAGCGTGGCGTCCTTCACGAGGCGCAGGTAGGCCTCGTGGACCAGCGCGGTGGCTTGCAGCGTCCGGCCAGGACGCTCCTGCCGCATCTCGCGCGAGGCGATGCGGCGCAGCTCCGCGTAGATCAGCGGGAACAGATCGTCCATGGCACGCGGGTCCCCGCGCCCGATCCGCGCGAGCAACGAGGTCACGCCGTTCGCGGATACTGCTGCCATGGACAAGGACCTTTCGCCTGTGCCGGGGCTGAAGCCCCGGCCTTCATCCGGTACGACGTGACCCTGGCCACGGCGCGACGCTTACGAGATGTCCCGGTTGATGACCAGCAGCCTGGGCTCGGTCATTTCTTCAATCGCGTACCGCGGGCCCTCGCGCCCGATGCCGGAGTCCTTCACGCCGCCGTACGGCATGTGATCGATGCGCCAGGTCGGGACGTCGTTGATGATGACGCCGCCGGCTTCGATGATGTCCCACGCGTCGAGCGTCCGGCGCAGATCGTTGGTGAAGACCCCGGCCTGGAGCCCGTACCGGGACCGGTTGACCGCGGCCAGCGCCTCGTTGAAATCGCTGAACCGGTAGAGGGCGACCAGCGGCGCGAAGACCTCCTGCGCGCAGACCTTCGCCGTTTCCGGCGCGCCCTCGAGCACGGTGGGCGCGTAGACGGAACGGCTGATCCTCGTGCCCCCGGCGAGCACCCGAGCGCCGGCGGCCACGGCCTCGCTGACCCACGCGTCGACCCGATCGACTTCGTCCGTGTCGATCATCGGGCCGACATCGGTGGCGGGATCGAGGGGGTCGCCGACGACGAGGGCGCGCACGCGCGCCGCCAGGTCGGCGGCGAACGCGTCGTACACGCGGTCGTGCACGAACACGCGTTGCACGGAGATGCAGCTCTGGCCCGCGTAGGCGAAGCCACCCGTGACCACTCGCTTGGCGGCCCACCCGAGGTCTGCCGACTCGTCGATGATGACGCCGGCGTTGCCGCCGAGCTCCAGGATGACCTTCTTCTTGCCGGCGCGCGCCTTCATGGCCCAGCCGACCGACGAGGACCCCGTGAAGGTGAGCAGCTTGTAGCGATCGTCGGTGACCAGGCGGTCGCCCAGATCCCGCGACATCGGCAGCACGCTCAGCGCACCCGCGGGCAGGCCCGCCTCGTCGATCGCGCTGGCGAGAAACAGCGCCGACAGCGGCGTCTTGGTGGCCGGCTTGAGCACGATGGGATTGCCGGCGGCGATGGCCGGCGCCAGCTTGTGGGCCGAGAGGTTCAGCGGGAAGTTGAACGGGGAAATCGCGGCGACCGGGCCGATGGGGAAGCGCCTCACCAGGGCGAGGCGCCCTGTGCCGTGGGCCGCGAGATCCAGCGGGATCACCTCGCCGTTGAGGCGCCGCGCCTCCTCCGACGCGACGTGGAAGGTCATCGCGGCGCGGTCGACCTCCGTCAGCGCGTCCCTGATCGGCTTGCCGGCTTCGCCCGCCAGGGTGCGCCCGATCTCCTCGCGGCGGCGCCCCAGGATGGCCGACACCCTCGCGAGGATCGCCGCGCGCTGGTAGGCCGGCAGCGCGCGCATGACGGGAGCCGCGGCGACGGCCGCCGCGGTGGCACGCTCGACCTCGGCCTCGCCGGCCAGCCAGGTCCCGGCGACCAGCGAGCCGTCGAACGGGTTGGTGACGCGTAGCGCCCGGCCGATGCGCTCCCACCGGCCGGCCAGGTAGAACGGGTATTCGGTCGCCATGAGGCCACATCTCCCGAGGCAACGTGCGGGATCCGCCCGCCGCTGGCGAGCGTCTAAGATGCTGTAAGATAACACGATACGAGTATTGAGGCGTGCGACGGATCTTCCCGCGACGGACGCGGCGGGCCGTGTCACGCTATAATCGGAGAATCGTTGACCGAGTCTCCTGGAGGATAGCCCCGATGATTAACGTATCCGAGTCGGCCGCCACCAAAATCAACGAGTTGCTGGCCGAAGAAGAGAAGAAGGCGAGTGGTCTCCGCGTGTTCGTGCAGGGCGGCGGCTGCTCGGGATTCCAGTACGGCCTGATGATCGAGGACAACCCTGGTCCCGGCGACGAGGCCCTCGAGTCGAACGGGGTGAAGATCTTCGTCGATCCCATCAGCGCCCAGTACCTGAACGGCGCCGAAGTGGATTTCGTCGACAGTGTCACGGGCGGCGGGTTCACGATCAAGAACCCGAATGCCAAGTCGACCTGCGGCTGCGGGTCGTCGTTCAGCGGCTAGGCGCGTTGCGGGGGGCTCACCCCGGATGTCCACGGCCAGCGAAGCCATCGTTCCCGACGTGTCCCGCCTGCGTCCCGCAGGCGGGAAACGATCGTCCAAGCGCGAGCGCATCCTCGGCGTCTTCCTCACGCACGAAGGCCATCTCAGCGCCGACGACCTGGTCGACCTGATTCACCGCGAGGACGCGCGGATCAGCCGGGCGACTGTCTACCGCACGCTGCAGTGGATGGTGGACGCCGGCATCGCGCGCAAGGTCGACTTCGGCGAGGGGCGGTTCCGGTTCGAGCATTCCTACCGGCACCCGCGGCATTTCCACCTCATCTGCAAGACCTGCAATCGATCCTCCGAGTTCCTGAGCTCCGACATCGAGGCGCTCATCGAGGAGGTGGCCGGCGCGCGCAGCTTCTCGGCCCGGCAGAGCGTCCTGCAGATCTACGGGACGTGCGAGGCGTGCCGGGCCGGCCGGTCGCCGCAGCCCGAGCCGACCGCGAGCGAACTGGTGTTCGCCCGCGACGCGCTGCGCATCGCGATCGCGACCGAGCGCAGCGGCCTGGAGTTCTACTCGCGCGCGGCGCGCGTGACGAAGCACGCCCGCGGCCGCCGCGTGTTCCAGAAACTCGCCGACGAGGAGCGCGGTCACCTGTCGACGCTCGAGGAACGCTACCAGCGGCTCCTGCAGCAGGACCCGCAGCTCGAGTCCCGGCCGACGTTCCTCTTCTTCAAGGGCGCGGCGAACGGCCTGTTTGCGCAGGCCGCCGAGGAGATCTCGAGCGGCATCGACGATCGGCAGGCGCTGAAGATCGGCATCCGCTGCGAGCGATCGTCGCACCGGTTCTTCAAGCGCTACGGTGAACGGTTCGAGGACTCGGAAGGCAAGCAGATCTTCCTGGAGTTCGCCGACGAGGAGCGCGGGCACCTCGATCTCCTGCTGCGGGAGTACATTCTGCTCACGAAGGGCGCCGCCAAGGCGCCGCGCAAGCGCGTGCGCCCCGTTTCGAGACGCGCCAAGGCGTGATCGACCTCCACCTCCACACCACGGCCTCGGACGGCACGGACACGCCTGCCGAGCTGGTGGCCGTGTGCCGCGCCGCTGGCCTGACAACGATCGGCGTCACCGATCACGACACGGTGGCCGGCCTGGCCGAGGGGGCGGCGGCGGCCCTGGCGGCCGGCCTGGGCTTCGTGGCTGGCATCGAGATCACGGCGGCGTGGCGCGAGCGGGACATCCACGTCCTGGGTTACTTCGTCGACACGCAGTCCTCCGAGTTCGCGGCGTTTCTCGACGCGCAGCGCGAGGACCGCGTGCGCCGCGCCCGTGCCATCGCCGCGCGCCTGGAGGATCTCGGCGCGCGGCTCGACATGGAGGCGCTCATCGCCCGTTCGAAGGGCAGGCCCGTCGTCCGCCCGCACATCGCGTCCGCCATGGTCGAGGCTGGCCACGTGGCGAGCGAGCAGGACGCCTTCGACCGGTTCCTCGGCGAGGGGCAGCCCGCGTACGTGCCCCGGTCAGGCGCCACGCCTGCCGATGTCGTGCGGGTCATCCGGCGCGCTGGCGGCGTGTCATCGCTCGCTCATCCCGGCGTCACGAAGGAGGACGGCCTGATCCCCGAACTGGTGGCCGCCGGCCTCGACGCGATCGAGGTCTACCATGCCGATCACACCGACGCGGACTCGGCGCGCTATCGGGACCTCGCGCGGGCGTGCGGTCTGGCGGTGACCGGCGGGTCCGACTACCATGGCGCCAGATCGCATCACGCGTATGGCCTGGGCCTCGTCGCGCTGCCGGCGGGGGACTTCGAGGCCCTGTGCCGGCGCGCGGGGCGCTCCCTCTAGCGTCGTCGCGGGGCACGTGTTCTCGTGGGTGCGTTCCGTGCAATTCTGGATCGCCACCGATTGGATGTTCGGCGGATGATCGGCAAGCTGTCGATCGCGGGGATCTTGACTCAGTATAGACATCAGTCTAGACTACTGCCATGAGTGGTGCACGCGCCAAGCTGTTTCAGAACGGCGGCAGCCAGGCCGTTCGATTGCCCAAGGCCTGCCGGTTTCCTGCCCTTGACGAAGTGCTGGCTCGACGGGAGGGCCGGCGCGTCATTCTCGAGCCCGCCGATGAATGGCCAGACGAGTTCCGCGCATGCCTGGGCGCGTGGCGAGACGACATTCCGCGGCCTGTGCAGCGTCCCGTGCGACACCTCAGGAATCCGCTGGCATGATGCCCGAGTTCCTGCTCGACACCGACACCGTGAGTTGGGCACTGCGGGGCCAGGGCGGTGTGTCGGCCCGGGTGCTCGAACACCGGCCCTCCCAACTGTGTATCAGTGCGATCACCCTGTCCGAACTGCGGTTTGGTGCCGATGCGAAGGGATCGAGGAAGCTGCACGGTGTCATCGACACGTTCGTCGAGTCCGTGGCCGTGCTGCCATTCGACCAGGCTGCTGCCGACCGGTTCGGCCCCGTGGCGAGTGCATTGGCAAGGCGCGGCGAGCCCATCGGCACGTTCGACACGCTGATCGCGGCGCATGCGCTCTCGTGTGGTGTGACCCTGGTCACGAAGAACACGAAGCACTTCCAGCGGGTCACCGGACTCAAGACGGCGAACTGGATCTGAGTGCATGGGGCGGCGCCGAACTGGCGTGACAGGGCATCCAGGGCGTTGACGTCCCACACCCGACATGACGGGAGCGCGTGAACATGAACGATCTCACCAACACCGTCCGCCTCCATCGTGTGCTCCGCGCGACGCCCGACCGTGTCTATCGGGCATTCCTCGACCCGGACGCGATGGCGAAGTGGCTTCCGCCGCACGGGTTCACCGGGAAGGTCCATCACATGGACGCTCGCGTCGGCGGCGGAGGTGTGAACTGAGCGTGGGAATGCCAGAACTGGTCATGGTCCTGGCGATCGGGACGATCTGGGTCGCTCCAGTCGCCGCCGCCGTCTGGGCCCTTGTCACACTGCATCGCATTCGAGCCAGCCAGGACGCGATGCGGCTCAAGCTGGAATCGATCGAGCGGATGCTCCAGCAGGCTCCGAGAGGCTGAATCGCACCACGCGATCGCGTGCTGACGCTCGCCGGCGCCTGATGACGGCCAGGCGTCGAGGCCCGCTGCACTTCAAGGCGGCGACACGGAACACCAGATCGGGGAGGCGCGCCTCGAGGGGCGGCCGGCGGGCGGCCGCTTCCGCTAGGCTCCCCGTGGAAGATTCCATACAATCGATCCCGTGAGCGGTGTCCTGCCGGGCTCGGCCATCTCCCCGTTCGTCGCCGACTGGCTGCCGCGCGTCGCCGGCGTCGTACACGCGACGATCGTCGGGCTTGTGCTCGGAACGACCTTCGCAGCGACAGGTCGGATCTGGATGTTCATGGTTGGGCACGCCGCGTTCGACCTGACTGCGCTCGCGATGATCGACTGGAGTCTCGAAACGAAAGTGTCGCGTCTGATCTTCAAGTAGGCTGGGAAGCCGCCGAACATCTGCGATCCGCATCCGCAGCAACAGAGAGACGATGGACATTCGCCCGCGAGCGGAAGGCGCCTCACAACAGCATGCAGTTAACGGCGATGCGCGCCGCAGCCGATGCTGGGCGCACACGAGCGGACGCGACAGACACAGGCGCGGCGAAGCCACTTGGGCGTCATGCCGCTCGCGTGTGGAATGAATACTGAAAAACTCCGCCGTGATTTTGACACCATTGCCCGGCTTGGGGATTGTCGAGAGACTCGCACGGATCGTTACGACTCTTTCGTCGTGGCGAACGTGCCCGCTGGCGCGGTAGACGTGCTGGAGGTGGGGTGCGGCCTGGGACAGCTCACGGCGGCGCTCGTGACCGACACGCGCCAGCTGACCGCCGTGGACCTCTCGCCTGAGATGATCGCGCGAGCGCGACGACGGTCACAGGCAGTATCGAGGGTATCGTTTCTGTGCGGCGACTTCCTGGAGCATGATTTCGGGTCACAGCAGTTTGACTGTGTTGTCTCGGCGGCCACGCTGCACCACTTGCCGGAGGAGGTCGCGGTGTCACGAATGGTGACGTTGCTTCGGCCGGCAGGGCGACTCGTCATACACGATCTTCGGACCAACTCGGGGATGCTGGATCACCTGCGGTCGTTCGCCGCGTTGTCGCAGGTGGCTGCAGGCCGTTTCCTGCGGACGGGGCGACTACGCAGTCCACGGGAGGTACGGGACGCCTGGGAACGGCACGGGGCTGGAGAGACATACCTCACACTTCACCAGGCACACGCCCTGGCACACCGCCTGCTTCCCGATGCTCGTGTGTTTCACCACTGGCTCTGGCGTTACACCATTGTGTGGGACAAGCCAACTGCGGCATAGCAACCGCCTGGAGCCGACGCTCCGGACGGTCTGGGCGATCATGTCACCGCGTCGAGCGGCTCATGTGGAGCGTCATGCCGTCGAACACCCGCGGCACCACACGCCGGCCGCTTCCGCTAGGCTCCCCGTGGAAGATTCCATACAATCGATCTCGTGAGTGGTGTCCTGCCTGGCCCGGCCATCTCCCCGTTCGTCGCCGAATGGCTGCCGCGAGTCGCCGGCGCGATCGGCGTGAACGGCCGCGCGCCCCGGGCGCTGGACCTCGCGATGGGCGAGGGGCGCCACGCGCTCCCGATCGCCCGCGCGGGCTTCATGACGTTCGGCGTCGATCGATCCGTCGAACGTGTGCGTCTGGCCCGTCGCCTCGCCTGCGCGGCGGGAGTGGCGGTGCATACATGGGCCGCCGATCTGGACACCTACCCGATGCCGGCCGGGCACTTCGACCTGCTCCTCTGCACGCGGTTCCTGCTGCGGGCGCGATGGGATGACGTGCGGCGGTTGGTGGCGCCGGGCGGCTTCGTCATCTACGAAACGTTCACGGTCCAGCAGGTGAAACTCGGGCGCGGGCCATCATCGCCGGACCATCTGCTCCAGCCCGGTGAACTGGCGGGTGCGTTCGGCGGCTGGGACATTCTGTTCTCGGAAGAAGTGGACGCGCCCGCCGCGCTGGCCCGGCTGGTCGCGCGCAAGCCGGGCGCGGCGCACACGCCCGCGAGCCCGGAGGGCCGGCGGTCGTGACGGCGCCCCTGTTGGAGATGACAAGCGTCCTGAAGACGTACGGCGGCCTGCGGCCGCTGCGCGTCGATCGTCTCGTCATGGGCGCGGGCGATCGCGTCGCCCTGCTTGGACTGGACGCTGCGGCGGCCGAAGTCTTCGTCAATCTGCTGACCGGGGCCTCACTGCCGGAGCAGGGGCGCGTGGCGCTGTTCGGCACGGACACGGCGTCGATTAACGACCCCGATGAATGGCTCGCGCTGCTCGAGCGCCTCGGCATCGTGTCTGCGCGAGCCGTGCTGCTCGACGACCTGACCGTCGCCCAGAACATCGCGATGGCCTACACGCTGTCGATCGATCCGGTGTCCGGCGACGTGATGGCTGACGTCCGACGGCTGGCCGCCGAGGCGGGCATCGAGCCGGACTGGCTCGACCGGCGCGTGGCGGAGGCGCCGGCCCGCCTTCGGCCCCTGTGTCATCTCGCGAAGGCGCTGGCGCTGAATCCGGCACTGCTGGTGCTGGAGCACGCGAACGCGTTCGCGCCGAAGGATGCCCCGGCGCTGGCGCGCAGGGTTGGCGCCGCCGCGCGGGCCCGCGGACTGGCGGTGCTGGTTGTCACCGCCGACGAGGCGTTCGCCCGGGCCCCCGCCGGCCGCGGGCT
>Ga0315292_10000316_pt1 | contig 21788 bp, 16 predicted proteins | sample YL17G13_0_MG_FD_204029 | JGI IMG/M metagenome (GOLD analysis project Ga0315292, IMG submission 204029) | Sediment microbial communities from Yellowstone Lake, YNP, Wyoming, USA - YL17G13_0 | ecosystem: Environmental > Aquatic > Freshwater > Lake > Sediment | place: USA: Wyoming | collected... | reverse complement strand
CGATGATGAGCACAGGTGTAATAATGGAAATGTTCAACAACCCGAAGCTGACACCGATAGCAAGTGCATCGATACTTGTGGCTATCGACAGCATAAATAGCAAATGCATGCCTAACGTTTTTATCTCATCCTCCATCCCTTTGGCTCGTAATGCTTCATATATCATCTTCATGCCTATGATGGTTAATAAACCGAAGGCAATCCAATGATCGACACCAACGATAAATTCTTTAAGCTCGCGACCCGCCGCCCATCCAACAACTGGCATGATCGCCTGAAATGCACCGAAGAAGATACCTATGATAAAACCATTATGGATTTTCAACGATCTGATTGTCAATCCCAAGCTTACCGCAACTGCGACAGCATCCATCGATAAGCCAACAGCAATAAGAAATATTGTTATAAAGTCCATATGAAATTGTCAATCCAATTCTTTGAATATAGAAGTAAACGATATAACAAACAAGAAATATCGCGCAATATGGTCGGTTATGGATGAATTATTCAGAGCTATTTACCTAATATTTTCCCATTTTTTAATTAACAAAATTTTTCCTTGACTTTAAATTTTAAAGCGTTATATTAGTAGCATAATTTGACATAGGTTTTCGAGGCGTACGGTATGGGTGCGCTTCAGTGACCTGATAGTCGATCTAAGGGAACACTGTTTATCTCAAACTTTCTCTGCTCCTTCACTACCAAGCCACTCTTGCGCATGGCATAGTTGCTACTTTTCCAAACGCCAAAAAAATCAAAGAAGAAACAATACAACAGGAGTACTTATGAAAAACTTAACTTTTTTTAGGCTTGTCAAATCACTTATTGCGATTCTGACATTTTCAGCAATTGTTCTTGCTCAAAATAATGGGTCCATCTCGGGTGTGAAGTTCAACGACCTCGATGGTGATGGTGAGAGAGATAACGGTGAACCCGGATTGCCGGGTTGGACAATCCTTCTTTTTCGTGATACAACAACAGTAGAACCTATATCAGCCGATACAGATGAAAACGGGAATTACAGCTTCACAAATCTTGATTCAGGTACATACATAGTGAGGGAAGAACCACAAGAAGGTTGGATACAAACAACTCCAACACGCGATACGATCCTCCAGTTAATAATTGGGCAAAATATTGCCGGTGTTGATTTTGGTAATTTCCAGCTTGGTAGTATCAGGGGTATGAAGTTCAACGACCTTGATGGCGATAGCACGAGAGACGCTATTGTTACTGAAGAACCCGGATTGCCAGATTGGACAATCTTTCTTTTTCGTGGTACAACATTTGTGGCATCAATCCTTACAGATGAAAACGGGAATTATAGCTTTACAAATCTCGGTCCAGGGACGTACACAGTGTGGGAAGTAGTATCCCCACCGTGGACACAGACGTTGCCATCGTCGCCGGGGACATATACCGTGTCGATCACAAGTGGAACGATTTCGACAGGAAGAGATTTTGGTAATTTCCAGAGTGGCAGCATCAGGGGTGTGAAGTTCAACGACCTCGATAGCAATGGTGCGAGAAATGGCGGTGAACCCGGATTGCCGGGTTGGGAAATCGATCTTTTTCGTGATACAACAAATATAGCATCAACCATTACAGATGAAAATGGGAATTATGGGTTCACGAATCTTGAAGAAGGTACATACACAGTGAGGGAACCACCAGCAATAGGTTGGATACAAACAACTCCAACCGGCGATACGATCCTCCAGTTATCAAGGTGGCAAAATGTTTCAGGTATTGATTTTGGTAATTACCAGATTAGTGCTACTATCAGGGGTGTGAAGTTCGAAGACCTCGATGGCGACGGTGAGAGAGAAAACGGAGAACCTGGATTGCCGGGTTGGACAATCGAACTTCGTGATGCATCAAATTCAATAATTGCAACAACCCTTACCAGAGGAAATGCTGGGAATTATAGGTTCACAATTCTTCAATTTGGGACATACACAGTGAGGGAAGTTCAACAAGAAAGTTGGATACAAACAACTGCAACACCTTCCCCGATCCCGTTGATACGGGGGGATAATGTTGCCGATATTAATTTTGGTAATTTCCAATTCGCTCTAATTAGTGGAACAGTATTCCGCGACTTCAACCGCAATGGAATATTTGATGGCAGAGAAAATGGTTTAGCTGGTGTTGATGTTAACCTGATCGGTTCAAATCTAGAAACATCAGTGAACTCCGGAAATGATGGCGAATTTCAATTCGAGGTACCCATCGGGCAGTATACGCTCAGTATTACCCGACCTGAAGGATATGATTTGACTGTGCCGGCTTCAGGGAATTATGAAATTGACGTTAATAGAAGCGGATTGTCGTTCAGATCCCAAGATTTCGGTCTAAGTGTGCCAGACGATTTCATTACGATGTACAGAAGCTTCTTGCCTGAAAGCATCGTTGCTCTTGATGCCAAAGGTAAAGTTCCAAAAGCTGCTAAGAGAAAACCAGACAAAGTGAAATTTGAAATTCAGCTACGATACTCGACAACACCTGGAAAAACTGGACTGCATTTAGAATTAAGCGGTGGAATCCTTCTAGGTTCCTCACAGGTGGTGAAGAGAAACGGAACCATTTTAATCGCTGGAACTGATTATACTCTTACATCTACTTCGACCAAGAAATTTGATTATACTTTTACTGGCGGATTAGCCCTGAATGATAGGATCAATATCTCTGGATATGTTAAGGCGACTAGACAAATAACCGCAAGGTATTGGTGGTTGCCACTTTTACAGTATGAACCCAAGCTCAAGATTGTTAGGACAGACCGAGAATGGCTGTTAAATCAGCCAAAATTACCAATGCCAACCTATGCAAACTTGATACTTGAAACTGGTGCCGATGGTGGATTTGCTGCAACAGACGGATTATTGGTTGGGACTCCTCGTTGGGATGCTCCGAGAAGTTATGGATGGGTTCTTTTGAAGGCAAATGCTAAGAGCCAAGACATCCAAAAGACATTGAGAGACAAGCCGAGTGCAGGGGGTGGTTTACACACTGGAGGTCCGTCCTTCTTCTCGAATTTCAATGATAACACACCATTCATAAAGCAGCGGAATTTGTTACCTCCGAACAAACAAAACAATAAGCTGTTTGCCGAAATTGTTGCACTCAAGTTAGGAATCGCTTCGAGTGCCACGGGACATACAGAGCCAGGTTTTGGCGAATTGTTATACTACGATGCGTCCGATGAGTTAAATGAATTAAACGGAAGGACGGTTAGCGAAATTGCGGATCTTGCCAGCGCTGCAATGACATCAAGAACTGGTGACTCAATTAATTTCTACAACGTGATCCGTCGGATTAATGAGGCGTTCGTTGGACCGTTGGATACGATCACCTTTGCTTCAAGGACTGTGCTCACAGGAACAAGAACCTTGGCTGACGTCCCATACCTCCTTGGAAATCCAGGTGCACCAATAACAAGAATTACTCCGTTGAACCACAGCTATGCCGATGTACCGGATGTATTCGAACTCTGTCAGAACTATCCTAACCCGTTCAACCCGACAACTACTATGGAGTTCTCGCTCAGGGATCCAAGCGTGGTGACACTCAAGGTGTACAACACACTCGGACAGGAAGTTGCCACACTGGTCAACAACGAGCTGATGGAAGATGGCGACCAATCAGTCGAGTTCGATGCGAGCCGTTTGGCGAGCGGTGTGTACTTCTACCGCCTGGTCGCTATTCCGGGGGTGACGGAAGACGACGAGGACGGAAACCCGATACCAGAGCCACAACAAACGTTTATTAGCGTGAAAAAGATGTTGTTGTTGAAATAACTCTCCGAGCCAAATAACTCAACCAAAAAACCCGAGCTTTAGTCAGCTTGGGTTTTTTGCGTGGTGTCGGTCCCACTCTGCGGGATTCCCGACACTGTAAAGCACGAAACCAATAGCAAAGTTCGCTGCCGTCTTACATAAGTCAGGTCGGAAGACCTGACATCACCGGCTCTGTGGGCAGTGTCAGGAGTTTTCTCCTGACACCAACTCCGAATCTGTTGCAACATAAATCAAACTATGATCGTCAAGTATGTAATTTCTTGCACTCGAATATTTCCAATCTTCAGGTTTTTCAACTAAACCTCCTTTCACAGGATTATAATGAATATACTCTATCTTTTGGCGGAGTACTTTTTCGGAAAATATCACTACATCATCAAAACGATCCATCCACAATTTAAAAACTTGTTCCTTAGACGTAGCTGCATTTGCTTTTAACTTTAATATCCAACTCGTTTGATTATCTTTCTCAAGCTGCTGTCTTATCTTCGTTGATGTAAACTTTTTGAAATCACGCATGAGATCAGATATACTCTCTCCTTCTGGCATTGCAATTATAAAATGAACGTGGCTCGGCATTAAAACGTAGGCAAAAAGAGTGGCATGATGTTCCTCAAGCACGTGTCTCAGTGAATCGATTAAAATCAGATAATATGTATCCCCGCAGGATAAAATAGGATCAAAGTTTACAACAGTCGTTGTAATAAAAAATGTATTCCCTTGATTACCAAATATTGAGCGACCTCTTCTTCCCATATGTACATTCAATAAATATCAATATCACTAATGTCAGGTTGCAAGTACTGACATCACTTTAGTTATTCGCATAATATAGGTGTTCTTGCCTATAATATCAACTAAGGTGGTGTCAGTCCCGCTTTGCGGGATTCCTGACACTGCAAAGCAATAGAGCAATAGTATTGTTCACTCTTGCCCCCCTGTTCATGTCAGGTCAAAAGACCTAACATCACCAGCGTTTGCAATACGCTCTAGAAATACAATCCATACCAGATTGTTTTATTTGAAGAGAACTGAACCGCCGGCATAGGGAAGTGGATAAAGTTAAGCGCTTCACCTAATGTCTTAAGGAACGGTGTGTCGTCCGGTATTATCTTCGTCATATCCAGATCGGGTGCAAGAAAGTAAACTCGATATGGTTCTGCCCCTGCAACATCACGAGCGCCATAACCAACCGCAAGGCATAGGAAACTAGGAATATGCTTCGCCACAGTTTCGGGCATCAAGTTTTTTATTTTAACACTTAGCCAAAATGTTTGTCCCTCATAGTCGTCAATGATCAAATGTTTCTGTCCTTTAAATCCGATACCACCTGGATTGCCGAGCAAATCTGATGGATGATAACTCAACTTGAGATCGAAATTTTGGAGATATGGAATGTAATGCCTCGCTGGCCTCCAAGCAGCACCACCTAAATCAGTCAGCCAATCCACACGGTCGAAGCCCCATTTAGAAAATCCATCCTCCAATTCAACGTATGTCTGGAACAATAAGCTCCCTCCAGCCCCAATCCAGAGCGCATTCTCTTCTGAAACATTTGCCCACTCGAGTGATTTACTCACTGTAAATCCGAGAAGCATCCCTCCATAAAAATGTCCAATCTTATCTACAGTCAAACCATAAACTAAATCTTCCTGAAAATGAAATGGTGCGCGATTGTTTTTCCACCAACCGTTTTGCTGATAGATATGAATTGCAATCATCGAACTGAGAAGCGTTCCGCCTACTAATGCGAGACGAGTTTTATTGATACTCGAATTAATTGAAGATGAATCAGCCGGTTGTGCCTGCGCCTCTGGAAATAGCAGGAAAAGAATGATGAGTGTTACGAATACAGACCGAAACGCTCTCATCGAGGAATCATTTATGAGCCGTGGGGGTAAGTATCTTGCTCTGGAAATACTCAAGTGTTTTTTTGAGTCCTTCCACCCGATTGACTTTCGGCTGCCATCCAAGAAACTTTTTAGCTTTCGTAATATCGGGCTGCCGGATTTTAGGATCATCCTCCGGTAAATCTTTAAATACGATTTTACTTTTACTACCGGTTATATGTTTGATCTCTTCAGCCAATTGAAGAACCGGAATTTCGTCGGGATTGCCGATATTCACCGGCTCAACGATATCGGACATCAGCAGTCGGTAGATGCCATCGATAAGATCATCGACGTAACACACACTCCGTGTTTGTTTGCCGTCGCCGAACACTGTGATATCTTCGTTGCGTAAAGCTTGCGACATGAATGCCGGAATCGCACGTCCATCATTAACTCGCATCCGTGGACCGTATGTATTGAAAATCCTAACAATCCTCGTATCTACACCGTGATAACGATGATATGCCATCGTCATTGCCTCTGAAAACCTTTTTGCTTCATCGTATACACCGCGGTAGCCAATTGGATTGACATTTCCCCAATACGATTCCGGCTGAGGATGAACAAGCGGATCACCGTAAACTTCAGAGGTTGATGCGATCAGAAACCGTGCATTCTTAGCTTTCGCTATACCTAAAGCTTTATGAGTACCGAGTGAGCCGACCTTCAATGTTTGGATCGGAAGCTTTAAGTAATCAATAGGACTCGCAGGTGATGCGAAATGAAGAACGTTGTGAACCGGACCTTCAATAAAAATATAATTAGTTACATCATGATTCACGAATTGGAATTTCTGATTTCCCATAAGATGAGCTATATTCGCAACATCGCCTGTTATCAGATTATCTATGCAAAAAACTTCGTGACCTTCTGCCAATAACCGATCACACAAATGCGATCCGAGAAATCCTGCACCGCCTGTAACAACCGAGACTATTTTTGGTGATGGCATTGATTATCCTCTACCGATACTGAAATACTCGAATCCTTTTTCTCTCATAACCGCAGCATCGTACAAATTGCGACCGTCGAAGACAACGTAATTGTGCATTAGTTTTTTCATTTTATCAAAATCCGGGCGGCGGAACTCATGCCATTCCGTAACTACTACTAATGCCTCAGCACCCTTCAGTGCATCATAATCGGTCTTGCAGTACCTGACCGAATTTCTAAGGTATCGCTTTGCTTCTTTCATTGCAACAGGATCGTATACACTCACACTTGCACCATGCTTTAGCAATTCTTTGATGATTGTTACCGAAGGTGCTTCCCTCATATCATCTGTATTTGGTTTGAATGATAGTCCCCATATTGCGATGTGCTTCTTTTTTATATCATTCTTAAAGTAAGATAGAATTTTCTTTGTGAACAACAATCGCTGATTTTTGTTGACGTGCATGACGGCATTCAGAATACTGAAATCGTATTTGTACTGCTCCGATGTTTTTACCAGTGCGCTTACATCCTTTGGAAAACATGAGCCGCCGTAGCCAACACCGGCGAAAAGGAATTGCGGTCCCACGCGAGGATCGCTCCCGACACCTTTCCGGACCATCTCTACATCCGCACCAACACGTTCGCAGAGGTTGGCAACTTCATTCATGAAAGAAATTTTTGTTGCAAGCATAGAATTAGCAGCGTATTTTGTAAGCTCTGAGCTTCGCTCGTCCATCACGATGAATGGATTCCCAGTCCTGATGAATGGTGAGTACAAATCTTCCATTATTTTTATCGCACGCCGACTTCGGGTACCAATGACGATCCGATCAGGTTTCAGAAAATCCATTACTGCCGCACCTTCTTTCAGAAACTCGGGATTTGAGACAACATCGAATTCATGCTTGGCATATTTCGAAATCGTTTCATGCACCTTATCAACTGTGCCGACCGGAACAGTACTTTTATTCACCACGACTTTATAACCGTTCATCGATTGTCCGATTTGTTTTGCAACGCCAAGAACATGCTGCAAGTCTGCCGCGCCATCTTCTAAAGGTGGAGTTGGTAAAGCAAGAAAAATTACTTCTGTTTTTTTGATCGCTTGTTGAATATCGGTTGTAAATGATAAACGTTTCTCGTGAATATTCTTTTTGATAAGCTCCTCAAGTCCCGGCTCATAAATTGGAGATTTTGCTTTCCGAAGCATCCGAACTTTTTTCTCATCGATATCCACACAGATGACATCGTTGCCGGTTTCAGCGAAACAGGTTCCCACAACAAGTCCGACGTAGCCTGTTCCAATAACACTAATCTTCATGTAATTCCTTCTAATGCAGGATAAATAATGAACTAATTAAAACTTTAGGATTAAGTATAGGGATTTTTAGATTGAATTTCAATTGAGCATCTCAATTCTCAAAAAATGTTTTCACAGTGTTAATGACATAATCTATTTGTTCGTTTAACATTTCAGGATGAGCAGGAATTGAAATGCACTCATCAGCACACGCTTCGCTTACCGGAAAATCTCCTTGTTTGTAACCAAGATGCTGATACGCTTCTTGAAAATGAATAGGTATCGGATAATGTAACGCTGTTGCAATTTCTTTTTCAGCAAGATATTGTTGAAATGCAGAGCGCTTCTTCGTCCGAACCACAAATTGATGATAGACGTGAAATGCTTTTGGTGATTCGAAAGGAACAACAAGGCCAGGGATTTCATCGAATTGTTGTTTATACTTTGCAGCAATCTCACGGCGCTTGGAAGTCCACTGGTTCAGATACTTTAACTTCACACCGAGCACTGCACCTTGAATTCCATCCATGCGATAGTTGTGCCCCCAGAATTCGTGCTTGTACTTTTCCGATTGACCGTGATCGCGCAACCGTCGAAGTTTCAACGCTAAGGCATCATCGTTTGTAATAATCCCTCCTGCTTCACCGTATGCACCTAAATTTTTCCCGGGGTAAAAACTGAAACATGCCGCTTCACCGAAATTACCGACAAATTTTCCATCATACTTTGCAATATGCGATTGGGCTGCATCTTCAATTATTTTCATTCCATACTTATGAGTAATCTGTTGAATTGAATCCATCGCTGCAGGCTGACCATATAGATGAATTGGAAGGATTGCTTTAACACTTTTACACTTTGGAGTTTTCATCAAGTCTTCCAATTTATTCGGATCCATCGTATAAGTTTTTGGATCTATATCGACAAAGAGCGGTTGTGCTCCCGTAAGTGAGATTGCTTCCACCGTTGCAATGAATGTGAATGGTGTTGTAACAACTGCATCTCCTTTTCCGATACCGATAGCCCATAAAGCAGCATGAAGGGCATCAGTCCCAGAGCCAACAGCAATGCAGTGTTTAATCTGATGTGCTTTAGCGAATGCTTGCTCGAAATCGTTGACTGCTTTGCCAAGAATGAATTGTGTGCTTTCAATTACTTGCTTGATCGCAGCATCTATTTCAGGTTTGATTGTTTGATATTGTGCTTTTAAATCTGCTAAGGGGACTTTCATATAAAAATATTTTGAGAGTTAATAAAAACCATCCCCCTCTTTCCCTCTCCCGAATCGGGAGAGGGGAATTAGGGGTGAAGGTATAATTTTATTTTGCAGGTTTCTTATACTTCTTCTCACCAAGTGGTGACCACATTCCATAACTATCGTCAGCGATTCTGCATTTGCCTTCTGATGTCCATGTGAAACCATAATTGTAGCCGAACCATAAATATTTATCGCCGCCGCCGTTCTCCGTTGTAATTATGTAGCGGGCATCTACATTACCGATACCTAAAACTTTTCCACCAGGAGTTTCCTGATCGCCTTTGTTTGCATCGAACGGAATCCAGCCATACGGGGGAAGATAAACTTCTGTCCAGCGATGGAAAACATCATCGTAACTTGCGTCGTCACCACGGAGACTGATAGCACCAACGTAACGAATCGGAACGCCAAGTGAGCGGCATAACGCAATCATCGAATAGGTATACTCCGAGCATGAGGCAGTACCACGTTTTAAAACAGTTGGTGCCGGATTCCATCCACCGACGGGTTTGAGGTTATAAGTTAAATTATTGGTTAGATATTCGTAAACTTTCCTCGCAATCCAGTAAGGATTCTTTTCACTACCGGTAATTTTATTTGCAAGTTCTTTTATAAATGGATCGCCGAGCTGATATTTATCGCCATCCTGTAAATATTTTTGTTTGATATCGGCAGAGATATCGTCAATAGTTCCAACCTTATCAGGATAAATGAAATATTCGATTGCATAAATTTTCGCCTTTACCTCCCAGCCCGGCTTCACGATACTGTATCCATTTAGATTGTCGAAATGGAAATGAGATATCTTTTGTCCCCAAGCGTCCTCAATAACTTTAGTAGCTTCAGGTTCAAATTTCACAGATTCCAACAATGCTTGGTTGTCTCGATTCTCTGGAATTGGAAGATAGATATCTAAAGTCTTTACAGTGCCGGGTCCATAGTTTCGGAATTCTTTGATAAAATGAAGCGAAAGTTCTTTTTCATCCCAACGAGTAAAAATATCTTTACTAAAAATTTCGATTTTGTAAATCTCTTTGTTTTCATAATCTACACACCAGAGTGCATCATCTCCCCAAGTTAAACCGTATGGAAATGGACCATACGAACGAATCGACGAGAGGCAAATTCCATCTTCAGGATTGACGAGGTAAATTCTATCAGTTCCACGATCTGCTACCCATAAATACTTTCCATCGAAGACAATTCCTGTCGGTTCACCTCCGGGTGATGAAACGACTTGTGTCATCATTCCATCTACCGGTGAGACCTTAATAAGCTGGTCACTTTTAAAATCTACAATCCAAATAAACTTTCCATCCCAGGCAATGTCGCGAGCATTTGGACTGTTAGATTCAAGTATTTTTATCGCTTTACCTGTTGATGGATCGATCTGGTACATGTACTTTTCGCCAGCATCAACATGCCATAGGTATTTTCCATCCCACGTTAAACCTTCAGGATGGTAACCTGGTGAATCGAAGCTTGATATAACATCTCCACTCGCAGGATCGATTTTATAAATCTTATCAGTATATGCATCAGCAAGCCATAGATTTTTTCCATCGAATGCAAGACCGGTAGGCATCTGTCCGGGAGTTTTGATTGTCTTTAGCACATCCCCGACTCTCGACCATGCGAGTGATGATACTATAATAATGAGAAAAAGGAAAATATTAAATCTTTTCATTGATAAGCTCCTTAAAGTGTAAACAATAAATTACAATTTGTTGCGGAGAGGGAGAGATTCGAACTCTCGGTAGACATAAAGCCTACACCGGTTTTCGAGACCGGCTCTTTTAACCACTCAGACACCTCTCCAAATCAATGCAAAATGCAAAAATAAATCCTAAAGAGAAAAACCTTTACCTACCAAAGCACCATCGAAAAATTCATGCTTAATCTACCAAAAAGTCGACTGAAAATCAATTTCATCTCTGCTTGAACACTTGTCAAAAAAATCTTATCTTATTTGACATAATAATGAAAAACACTTTGACCGAAGCTGAGATAATATCGCCACTTGAAATGGAAGAGATAAACAGAAGGCAAATTAACCTGAGCCATCGAATCTTGCTCTTCCTGATCCTAATTATTAGCGTTGTTATTAGAATCTGGAATATCAACTGGGATCTGCCGGAAATATACGAAGAAGCGTACCCGTTCAGAACCGCATGGAATTTTTGGAATTGGAATGGAACCGGCTTCGATTTCAATCCACATATATTCAATTATGCAGCATTGAGCTTTTACTTTCAGTTCGTCATCCAAGTTATACACTTTGGTGCCGGCTGGATTGTTGGTCTATATTCGAATCTGCAAGCTTTCCATCAAGCATTTGATCAAGACCCAACTTCCTTCATCATTATGGCACGACTTGGCTCCGTTGTATTCGATATAGGAACAATCATCATCACGTATTATCTTGGCAAACTCGTCTTCGGCAAAACACCCGCATTGCTGGCATCAGCTTTTATCTCAGTCAATGTTCTACATATCAAGGAGTCACACCTTGTGAATGTGGATACACCGCTAACTTTCTTTATCATGCTCTCAATTTTCTGTATCTATCAAGTTTATCATATAGGTTCAAGAAGATGGTACCTCCTCAGCGGATTATGCATCGGGCTTGCTGCTGCAACGAAGTATACGGGTGCGCTGCTTATTCCATTTCTGCTTATTGTCCACTTGATTAAAATAAAACCCATTACTCAAGCAGTGCGATCACTTACGAGGATTGATATCCTCTCAGCTATCGGATTATCAGGTGTCGTTTTCATTTTGCTTAATCCCTATATCATAATAAGTTTCAAGGAATTCTACGAACGCCTCTCCTTCCTCTCATACAATGTTATCTCTTACGGTCACCTTGGTGTCGTTTCATCTGAAAGTACAATCGGATTCTATCTACTACACTCGATTCCACTTCACATCGGCTTACCGTTGATGGCGGCTGTTGCTGCATCCATCATATTTATGCTCTCTCGAAAACAAAAACACGAGTTGATTTTACTTATTTTTCCACTCTTGTATTTAACGGTTATATCGCTTTGGGAATATCGAGCCGACAGATATCTGCTTCCTTTATTTCCGATATTCATGCTTATCGGTTCATTTGGATTCGTATCATTTTGTGATTGGTTAAGAAAAAAACTACAACGACAATTCCCGGAAGGACTTGTTCAATCAAAACTTTTTAGATATAGCTGGCAGACTGGCCTCGGATTACTATTAATTATCCCAATGATACAGAGTGTTAATTGGTACCAAACCTCGCACTCACTACCCGACACACGTACGATTGCGGAGGATTGGATTATTAAAAATGTACCTACCGGCATTGGCATCGCCACCACACAATTCGGGATGGAGTTATCCAATGATCGGTTTCGCATTCTTCGCATCCCATATCATCCGGTGATGCAGCAAGCACTGGTCGGTTTTTATAAGACGGATTGGTACAGAGACCTCGATCTCATTGTCGGCAGCAGTTTCGACTATGGACGATACGTGTTGGAGCCGGAAAAGTACAAGGAATTTATTCAATTCTACGATTCCCTCAAATCGCAGTGCTCTCTTTTTCAAGAGTTCAAACCGGACGGTAATCAGAATGGACCAACGATATGGTTATACCGGCCTCGACCAATGGAGGAAGAGATATTCCATCCAGGATTACTAAAAGGGCTTGACATTCTCGCTGAGACATCGTTGGTGGTCGGTTTCTTAGAAAAACTTGCTTTCATCTTGTACTCGAAAGGCAAAATGTTGAAGAGCGAACAGTTGATGCGTACATCGGTCTTACTCGATCCTACGAATACGAGGATTCTCAAAGAGTACGCATGGAATTTGTTTCAACTCGGTAAGCTAAAGGAGGCACTGATGGTCGTAAATAGATCACTACAATTAAATCCGAATAAAGCAGAAATGATTGCATTGAGAGGAAGTATTCTCTTACGGTCAGGGAATTTGAATGAAGCTGAAGAAAATTTGGCTCAAGCCCTCACATTGAATGATCGCCTGGAAATTGCTTATCTTGATCTTGAACTGCTTTACAGAGCAAGTAAAAACACTCAGAAGGCGGTTGATATTCTTACGCGATATTTAAAAATTTTACCACCTGAGAGTGAAACAGCAAAACTCACAATTGAACATATACAAGAATTAAAGAACAAACAAAAAACACCCCTATGAAAAATTTCTTTCAAAAATATTCACTATTACTATTTATTTTCTTCACTGGAATAATCTTGCGCCTTTGGCACATCAACTGGGGATTACCAGAATTATACGAAGAGGCAACACCACTCAGAATCGCCTGGCAATTCTGGAGCTGGGATAAACCAGGGTTCGATTTTAATCCCCATTTCTTTAATTACCCTGCACTTACTTTTTATTTCCATTTTATCGGGCAGGCAATTCACTATGCTGTTGGTTATCTTATCGGCATCTATGCGAATCTGGATGCTTTTGGAACATCGATGACATCTGTTGTCATTACTGCAAGACTTATCAATGTACTTTTCGATGCTGGTATTATCATTATAATTTATTTTATTGCAATAGAGGTCGCCGACAAACGAGTCGCCCTGATTACGGCGGTGCTTGTGGCAATAAATCCCTCGCACATTATGCATAGCCATCTCGTTATCGTTGACAACACGTTAACATTCTTCAGCGCGCTGGCATTACTCTACATATATCGTTTGTATCGTGATCCTGCAATGAAATGGTATCTGCTTGCGGGAATATTTATCGCGTTTGCCGCTGCATCAAAATACACAGGTGCGTTCCTTCTTCTTGTACTCATAGTGGCTCACCTATTGAGATACTCATCCTCTCAAAATGCTATTCAATCATTAAAGGAGCGACCATTTTTAATTTCTTTGGGTCTAACGATTTTGATATTCTTTGCTCTCAACCCCTATATCATCCTCGACTGGGAAACATTCCAAAAGGATTTTTCTTTTGAACAGCATCACGTTTCATACGGACACCTCGGTGTAGTTGCATCCAAGAGCACTCTATTCTATTATCTGGGTGAGACAACGCCATCAGCTCTCGGGTGGATATTCTTCATTGTCATTTTTGCAACGATTGTAAATTTCATTCAACGGAAGGAAAGAAGAGATTTACTTCTCGTTATTTTTCCGTTAATTTATGTTGCGATTGTTTCGACATGGGAGATGAGAGCTGAACGATACATCCTTCCAGTGTTTCCAATTCTTATACTCATCGGCTCGATTGGATTAGTTAGATCTTGGGATTGGATCGTTGAATATTCTAATCGAAAACAGTTCCCGAACATTCTTAGCTCGAAAGTTAATCAAACTCTTATAATAGTTGGAGCCGTAGTATTGATTGCATATCAATTGATAGCAACGGATTACAATTATCTTCAATCCATCGGGCTACCTGATACACGCACCATAACAAAAAACTGGATTCAGAAAAATGTTCCACCAGGTTCAATGATTGCCACCGGGCCTTATGGAGTTGATCTGACTGATAGTACCTATTGGATGTTTTCGATACCATTTCTCGCATTTGAATCTGAACGGGTTACCCCTTTCTATGATACCCGATGGTACGAAGATTTTGATTACCTGATGGCATCTTCCTTTGATCATGATCGATACATACAGGAACCAAAAAAGTATGCGGAATTTTTACCATATTATGACTCACTCCGAACACGATGGAAATTAGCTTTTGAAGTTAAACCGTCAAATTTCCAGAATGGTCCAACGCTCTGGATTTATAGATATCCTGATCCATTACGTAAGTTCAGATTCGAGGCATCACTCTTTGAACGATTAAGTAATCATCCGGAAAGTTCGAGAATAAGCAACTTTTTGAAAGGGCTCAATACTGTTGAAATCCGAAAAGGAAAACTCGAGAAGGCAGAACAGCTTTTACGCGAAATACTGACAGTTGAGATTGAGAATGTTTTAGTGCGCAACCAGTATTCACAGGTTCTATACAATCTTGGGAAATACGAAGCAACTCTCCAGCAATTAGAATTATCGTTAAAGTATAATCAAAACCAGCCGAAAGTATTAGCGTTAGCTGGGAGTGCGCTGATACGATTAAATAAACCGGATGTAGCTGAAGGTGTTTTGAACAAAGCAATTTCAATGGATGCAAAATTGGAATCACCATATTTAGAATTAATACAATTGCATACTTCTCAAAACCAAAAACTGAAACTCCTCGATATCTTAAAGCGATATTATCCGATACTTCCATCTGGGAGCGAACAGGCAAAAGAGGTACGAGAACGTATTCAACAGGTCAGGAAGTAAAATAATAGGAAAACTTTTTTGCCTAATTCGAGCTTGCCGTTAGGATTGGGCTGATCCCGCTTCTAGCGGTACGGTTTATCTCAGTAATTTTTCGATTCATTAGAGCTGAAGGTGGGAGTTGAACCCACGACCTGCGGTTTACGAAACCGCTGCTCTACCACTGAGCTACTTCAGCAGAAAATTAGTCTCGAACTTTATCAAAGCCCATTGAATTTACAAATATTTATCTAAAATAAAAAACCCTGCTGAGTACCACAGCAGGGCGATCGATTACTAATCCACCTTCAATAAGTTGGGAATATTGGAAGATGATTTTACCTCCCTGTAATATTAAATACGAAAAAATACTAATTAAGTTTAATAATGTTTCAGGTGTGGAATAAAATATTTGCCGAGCTACAATTCAATTATGAACGAAGAAGCGCAATCTCAACTTGAAACGGTGATAGGGACATCAATGAGGAGGGATCGATTTCAACAAGAAAACCGCGTTTCCCGGCATTGATGTAAATTTTCTGTAACTTAAAAATTGATGTTTCTACATACACGGGCAGCTTTGTTCTCGTACCGAATGGACTCATACCCCCAAATACATATCCCGTTATCCGCTCTGCGTTCCGGTCATCACATGGTTGAACACTTTTAACTCCAATGAATCGTGCAAGATTTTTAGATGAAACCTCACAATCACCATGCATCAAAACGATGAGTGGTTTTTTCTCATCCGTTTCCATGATTATGGTTTTGATCGTGATATGTTCGGAAACTCCCAGTGCACCTGATGCTACAAGGGTACCACCGTGCTCTTCGTAGGTATAAAAATGGGGGACAAAATTAATCTCTTTCTCACGGAAGAAACGAACTGCAGATGTTGTTGGAACATCGGGCTTCTTCATCGTTCAATTTTCCCTCCTGACAATTTTCCGTGTAGCCAGCCAAACTTTTTAAATTTGATTCTATCTTTTATAAAATAAATATCTTCTTTCTTCAACAATCTCTTTTGCCGATGGTAAGCACTGCTTGTACGTGGGAATGAAATTTTCCCTTGAGAGTTAATTACACGGTGCCAGGGAACATTCGATTTAGATGGAAGACTGTGCAGGGCATATCCAACGAGTCTTGCTTGTCCTAATAAACCGCATAGACGAGCAATCTCTCCATAAGTTGCTACTTTACCTTTGGGGATTTGAGTGACAGTTCCCAAAATTATTTCATGGCTTTTTGGATGTGAGAAAGATTTACTCATCATTAGAGTTTGAATTATCTATTCCCAAACATAAATAACAACGGACGCCAAACACGTTTCGCCCAGCCGCGCTCATCGTGCTCAGCTTCTAAATCGCGGAACCACTCAAGATTTTCACCGACTGTGAATCCAATATTTTTGAGCGACCTCAGTATATTCTCACACCCTGGTTGTAATTCTTTATCTAAACCGACTCCGCCATTGTCGAGATAAATTCGGATGGTTTTATCAGAACTTTTAGTATTCTCGATCATGCGCGTTAAAGCAGATGGAAATACGGGTGATATGCAAGAAACTTGTGAAAATACTTCGGGATAGTTCCAAACTAACAAGAAAGAAATCAATCCACCCATCGATGAACCCATAACGGCAGTGTTATCGCGATCTTCCAACGTCCTATATGTCGAATCGATTAATGGTTTGACACGCTCGATGATAAATTTCATGTAAGCACGCCCAAGTTTTGTGTTGTCATACTCGGCGATCCTATCGGGAGTATTGTAGATACCAACTATGATAATTTCTTTCATCATCTTTGCATGAATCAAACTATCTGCTACTTCATCTACGTGCCAATCATAACCGATGAAAGAAGTAGCTGGATCGATGATATTTTGTCCATCTTGCATGTAGAGAACGGGATGATTTCGCAGTGTAGACTTTTCATACGACGGCGGCAACCATACGATAATATCTCGTGGATAATTCAGCCCTTCGCCGTAAATCTCGCGATGATATTTAACAGTTCCAACAATTCCGGTATTAAAACCTGACACCAAATCTCTCCATGTGAGCGGATGAAGAGTGATGGTAGTGTCAGTAGCAATTACAAACCGATTGTTCTTTGGAATTTCTCCCTTAATATAGATTGCTTCGTTACTCCACGAACCACGCGTTATTTTAAATTCAAATAAAAATCCTTTGGGAAGTTTCAGCATAACTGTCCATTGTGATTCAGCCCTTTTTTCCAATCTGATTCGACTTGGATTCCAATTTCCCGCGTTGTGGTGGTTTCCGGCTATAAAGAGCTGTGCATCCTTGGGCGTTACCGCCGGGGCAATAACATTTATTATTAGCTGGACTTCCTGTGCAGCGTATGAGGACAGTGTTAGCATAATCGATCCCCACATAATAAATAAAATTCTTTTTAATTTCATAATAGCGAAGAACCCATTAACTAACGAATATCGTTAATAATTAAGAACGAGGTTCTTCCAGATTTTACGTTAACTGTTTCTTCTTTTATCGTTTGTAAGCCATTCGAGTCAGAGACCTTCACTTTGTAAGTACCTGAAGGGAGAAAATATTGTGCAAGTTGGATCTCCGATGGTAAAGTTCTCCACGTGCGAAGATCTGCCTGCTCCGTCGCGCCAATAACGAGATCAACCGCTAAGCTTCCAAGAAAATTCTTTGCTTTGTCTTTACCGCTTTTCTTTATTTCCGATTTCATTTTTTCGGCAGCAAGAAATTTTAATAACGCACGTCCACCACTTTTTAAATATGTTAATACAAGACGATCGTTGAGGGATTTCTCCGCAATAGCAGTGATGTTTTCTGCTGTGACAGTTGTCGTATAGAGGGAATCATCATTCGAAACTGCCAATACCTTATAGGTTTGAAATCTGTTATATCTCGGAAGGAACTTTGGGAGCGCAACCTGAAATGTATGCAATGTCCCGGATGTATCAGGTATACTAACGGTTGGTCTCTCCTCCTTTTTAATCGGTCCTTTGCCCGCATAGACGATTACAAGAATTCTGCCATCTGTCTTCGCCGACTTATCGTAAACTTTACCGCCTAACGATTGGTATTGGTTTGCCTCCTCGGTAAATGAAAGCTGTGTCGCTGTCCTTACTAAATCATCAAGGAGGAAGTCGGGGGCTTTTGTTCCATATTCTTTAGAATATATGCCATAGGTTTCATACGCTTTACGATACGATATAAACGCATCGTTGATCTCCCCAGCCGATTCGTAAAGCACACCGGTGATATAACGAATGAAAGCATCCTCTTGATATGTATTTTTTTCTTCATACTTTCTTGAATACTCCCGAAGTTTCAAATCGACTTTCCTTGCTTCTACCAGAGCATCGTCCATCATACCCTTATTCGCGTAATTCAACGCAAGGAATATATTGACCAGAACCTTCTCAAAATCCTCGCCCTCATACGGAAGAATGTTATCATTGACGGCAAACGATAATACTTGCAGAGAGATACTTTTGGTGTAGAGGTCTTCAATCTGGTTTTCGGCGGCGAAGAAATTGCTTATGCTCGAATCGTACTCGCCTGCATAGTGGTAGAGTATCCCCATATCGAGGTTGTACAAGACGGAGCTTTTATCGCCATACCACGATCTATTTTTCTTAACTTCATCTATCGCCGCACGATAATTATTTTTTGAAATCTCGCTCTCGACATTCTTATAGAACTCCCCTGACCCTGAACATGCGATCAACAAAAAAGAAAGCGCTGCATAGAGAAACAACAGCGCTTTCCAACAATATTTGGAGCAGATCATTTAGAACCAGTGAAAAAGAAAAGTTAAAATTTAGATCCGCTTTGTGAAACAACTTTTTTTATTTTCTTTTCGCCAATCCATACCTTTTTATTACTCTCGATGTTCACAAGCTCAAGATTCACCTGATAATATTTTACCTTCTCACCACCTGCTTGATCTATTATTGTTGTGATGTCACCTTGCAGCATGAAGTCGGCGCCTGTTTCCTGGCGAAATCTTTTTACAGTTTCATCGGACGCGTTATCTTGTTGCTCCTGCCGCTCTTCGCGGACTTCCTGGCGCTCTTCTTTATTGGCTACAAAATCCACTCGACCCGAATTGATAAGCTCACGCTCAAGATTTTTTATGAACGGAAGCGTTGCAATGTGCTCACTTGAGCGGTTTCTAACTGTTCCTACAATTACCGTAGGTGCTTTTGATTTTTCTCCTTTGAATTCACCAACCCATGGACGGGAAAGAACATCCTTGATCATCTCCTCAGCTACGAGCCGCGAATCGGTATCATTCCAATCACCACTAAGATCGATGGTGGTTCCGGGTTCAACACGTGTCACGGTTTTCTGTTGACTGCATCCAAAGAATGCAACCATACCTAGTATTAATACAACAACTGCAAAATTAAATGACGATTTCATGCTATCTCCTTATATTTGTTTGTGCGTGATAAGATAAGAAAAATATTTAATGTTATCAATTTAAATTCCATCATACTGTTCTCTCACAATTTCCTCCGCCCTTTCGGCAAATTCTTCCTCAACATAGAGATCTACCCCTTGTCCAGCGAAGATGTCGAAGCTACCGCCAGTTCCTGAGCCGGTAATTCCATAATCGGGGGCTTTGACAACAGCATGAATACCTTGTGATTCGAGAAGTTGTTGAGCCATCTCGGCAAACAGACGATTGGGGAAATTTTTAATGAGTACTAATGCTGACATTACAATTCCTTCCTTATACGATACTTCGGGCGAGGCTCTTCAACACGAAATCCGATTTGTCGCTTCGGTTTTACTTTGGGCTGCACTAATTCCCTAATAGCGTCAAACACAATTTTGAATTGATGGTCATACTTTACCTCCAAATCGTCCAACCTACGGGCTAAATCTTTATTCCTTAATAACAACTCCCTAAGTTTGACAAACGTTCGTATAATTTCGATATTCACTTGTACCGCTCGTTTACTATGGAGAACAGTCGAGAGCATTGCAACACCTTGTTCTGAAAAAGCGAACGGGGCATAACGAACACCACCCCAACTTGAGGTGCCAAAATGGTACCTCAAGTTTTCAATTTCAACCCGGTTCAATTCAAAACAAAAATCTTCTGGAAAACGCTCGATGTTACGTTTCACTGCTCGCTTCAATGCTTTAGTCTCTACACCATAAAGCTCGGCAAGATGAATATCTAGCATTATCTTTTGTCCGCGAATGATCAGGATTCGCTTCTCTATGACTTCTTGAGGAATTAAAATATGTTTCTCCATCTTAGAAATTCAATCGTATCTTTTAAAGTTTTATGCCTCATCAACTTCACAATTTTCAGCAATGTCTTCGATGAACTCAGGTTTCATATGACGGATTCGATTCCCAATTTGAGAGATTTCCTTCTTTAGTTCAGAGTATGGAATAAATTTACAAATCTTTGGCAGAGGTGGTTTCAGTTTAGCAAAAGTTGGTCGATTAATTTCATTGAATACTTTCTCTCTTCGATCATCGGGTGCAACAAGATAAAGGTTCAATTTTATATTAGGTTGCATACTCACTAAATCTGCCATCCTGAGTAGACCCGAATATATCGCACTCGTATGTTCGACTTCAAATGCTGCTACAATCGCATCACCCTGAAGCCAGAGGACATCGATCAACTCAATAGTTCTGTTCGTCGCCTCATCGAACTGTCTGGGTAACTCTCCGATGAGATTAGGAATCTCCTGAAATGCCTTTCCATTATACTTCTTGTTTTTATCGTTCCTCGCAACCCAAACGTCCAGCCCTAATTCTGAACCAAGTTTTAGGAGCAGCCATTGTATTTCTTCATGCGTTGCTCCAGTTTTTTGCTTAGCATCTGCTTCAACCTCTTCGGTTTCTTCTTCTGGAATCGTGACAACCCCGACTTCCGATTCAAATGTTCTTGGATGTCTCCAATATTTTCTTTCATCGTATTCTCGTGTGATCGGATTTCTGATTGAATCCCTGATAGCATTAACTATGGATTCTCCATCTTGGTCATTGAATACTGCTGGGGAACCTCTGAAAAATCCCGACCATGCATTCTTTGATTTTAAGTTCTTAAAGAGTGTGAGTCTATCTCTTATGTCCATTATTGGAACCGCCGTTTTCGCATCTAACTTATAGACCAATTCGACTTTGAACCGATAGGGAAACACTTCATCTTCCCATAGTGGATTTTCATCAAAATAACACTCTGACTTTACTTCAATCACACCTATGAAGCGTGATAAACCCGTTAAGTAACAAAGGAGAAAATCTCCCGGAGAAATTTTCTTAGCCATATTTCTTCTTCGTTCGCGAAATCCACT
>Ga0315292_10000315_pt1 | contig 21792 bp, 23 predicted proteins | sample YL17G13_0_MG_FD_204029 | JGI IMG/M metagenome (GOLD analysis project Ga0315292, IMG submission 204029) | Sediment microbial communities from Yellowstone Lake, YNP, Wyoming, USA - YL17G13_0 | ecosystem: Environmental > Aquatic > Freshwater > Lake > Sediment | place: USA: Wyoming | collected... | reverse complement strand
CTGTTGCCCGCGGTCCGCGGGTGGCCGAGGTGGCTTCCATCTGCCCGCAGGCGGGACAGACGAAGCTCAGCCGAGGACAGATGGAAACGCCTCGGACAGGACCCGCCCCAGACGAAGGATCGGCGATCCCGATTCGCGGTCTTCTGACTACGCCTTGTGGAACTCGGCGACGGCCGCGCAGACGCGCGTGATCTGCGCGTCGGTCAGTTCCGGGAACATCGGCAGCGACACGATCTCGTCCGCGATCCTGGTCGTCACCGGCAGGCGGCTGCCGCTCGACGCGAGTTCCGCGTAGGCCGGCTGCATGTGGATCGGGATCGGGTAATGGATGCCGGACTGGATGCCCTTGTCGTGCAGGAACTTCTGGAGTGCCTCGCGCTTCGGCGTCCGGATGACGAACAGGTGATAGATGTGCGCGGTCTCGTCGGCCGGGCCCTTCGGCACGACGATGGCCTTGATCCCCGCCAGCCCCTTCTCGTACGCCCGCGCGGCGCGCCGGCGATTCTCGTTGGCCCACGCGAGCCGCGGCAGCTTCACGCCGAGGATCGCGGCCTGCATGGTGTCGAGCCGCGCGTTGAGGCCCTTCTCGACGTGGTGGTACTTCGTCGCCTCGCCGTAGCTGCGCAGCCGCCGCACCTTCGCCGCCAGCTCGTCGTCACTTGTCGTGATCAGCCCGCCGTCGCCCATCCCGCCGAGGTTCTTGCCGGGATAGAAGCTGAACGTGCCGAAGTCGCCGATCGATCCGCAGCCCTTGCCCTTGTACCGCGTGCCGTGCGCCTGGCAGTCGTCCTCGACGACCTTCAGCCCGTGCTGCTTCGCGATCGCCATGATCGGGTCGAGGTCCGCCGCCTGCCCGTAGAGGTGCACCGGGCAGATCGCCTTGGTCTTCTTCGTGATGACCGCCTCGATCAGGCTCGGGTTGATGTTGTAGGTCACTTCGTCGCAGTCCACCAGCACCGGCACCGCGCCCACGGCCGACACCGCGAGCGCCGTCGCGATGAACGTGTTGCCCGGCACGATCACCTCATCGCCGGCCTTCACGCCCGCCGCCTCGAACGCCAGGCGCAGCGCGTCCAGGCCGGTGCCCACCCCGATGCCGTGCGTCGCGCCCACCATGGCGGCAAAGCCCTTCTCAAACGCCTCGACCTCGGGGCCGAGGATGTACTTGCCGTGCGACACCACGTTGGTCACGGCCTTCTCGATCTGGTCCTTGATGGGCGCGTGATGCGCGGAAAGATCAACGAACGGTACGATGTCCACGAGTCACCTCTTGATATGAAGGCCAAGCAGGAATAGGGGCCGCAGGATGCTCCACCACCCGGTGATGGGCTTCATCTTCGTATAGCCGAGCGCGTGCGGCGGGTAGATTTTCGTGACCGGCACTTCCGTCACCCGGTAGCCGAGCCGCACCATCTTGTAGAAGAGGTAGACCTCCAGTTCGTACTGGTCGAGCCACGGCTGATCGAGGTCGATGCCCGATGCCTGCAGCGCCGACAGCCGGATCGCCCGGAACCCGTTGGTCGTGTCGGTGAAGCGCCGCCACACGATCAGCGAGAACAGCAGCGGGTGCAGGTAGCGCGTCGCCAGCTGCCGGTAGAACGGCATGTTGCCGAAATCGCCGCCCGGCAGATAGCGCGATCCCTGGACGAAGTCGCAGCCTTCGTCTTCGACCGCCGCGAGCAGCCGCCGGATCTCCGGCGGCCGGTCCTTGTCGTTGCCGGCGAGGACGACGACGACGTCGAAGCCTTCGGCGACGGCGTACTTCAGCGCTGTCCTGATGGCCGCCCCGGCTCCGGACCGCCGCTGATGCGTCAGCACTACCGCGCCCTTCGACCTGATGACCTCCGGCGTCTCGTCGGTCGACGCATCGTCGACGACGACGATGCGATCGACCAGACCCGGCGTGAACCGGTCGAGCACGCTGCCGATCTTCGACGCCTCGTTGTGGGCGATCGAAGCGGCCATGACGCGGAGGGCCGGGCGTGTCGCGGTCACCCAGCCTTCGCCTTCGGCTTCGGCGGGGCTGCCGCCCGGGTCTGCTTCCTCGCGACAGCCTTCGCCTTCGGCGCGGCCTTGCCTGCCTTCGTCAGCCGCGCGGGCTTCGGCGACGCCTTCGCGGCCTTCGGGGCCGGCGCGCCGGCCGGCAGGAGCGCCACGCCCTGTTTCGTCTTGCTGTACCGCAGGCCGCACGTCGTGCAGGTCAGCACCGCCCCCTTGCCGGCCAGCGGCTGGCAGCACGCGCACACGTAGCCGCGCACGCGCCCCGGGTTGCCCAGCACCACCGCGTAGTCGGGCACCGGCCTGGTGACCACCGCGCCGGCGCCGATGAACGCGTAACGGCCGATGTGGCAGCCGCACACAATCGTCGCGTTCGCGCCGATGGTCGCGCCCTCGTCAATCGTCGTCGCGACCGGCGTCCAGGGGCGCTTGCTGCGCGGCCGGTTGTCGTTGGTGAGCGAGCAGTTCGGCCCGAGGAACACGCGGTTCTTCACCGTGACGTACTGCCACACGGCCACGCTGTTCTTGATGGTGACTTCGTCGCCGATGATGGCGCCGCTCTCCACGAAGGCGTGGTCACCGATGTTGCACGCTCTACCGACCACCGCGCCCTTCATCACGTGCGCGTAGGCCCAGACGTTGGTGCCCTCGCCGATCTGGTCGGACTCGACCAGCGCCGTTGGATGCGTGATACCAGCCATGATGTCTCTGTCCTCTACGGGGCCTTCAGCCGGTTTCACAACCCGTTCTGGCGCCCGTGCGTCGGGCGCTCACGCAGGTTGTGAAGCCGTCTCAGTTAGTGGTCACCGGGGCGCCGCCGCGTGCCATCGACTCGTTGATGGCCGCCAGCACCTTCACCACGTCCGCGCCGACCTGCCCGCCGCTGCGAAGCTTCGTCGGGTCCTCGAGCGCCTCGATAAACGCCGTCGCCTGCGCCTTCAGCGGCTCCTGGGGCGGCACGCGCGGCACCGTCACGTCCCCTTCGCGGGCCAGCAGCTGGAACTCGCCGTAGTTGGCGTACTCGCGCGGCTTCTTCGTCACGCCCTTGTCGAACACCATCACCGGGCCCATCGCCGCCAGGTCGTCCCAGATGGCCATGCGCCGGTCGCCGACGACGGTGATGTCGCGGATCTTCTTCGGATCGAGCCAGCTCACGTGGATCGAGCCGATGACGTCGTTCGGGTACTGCAGCGTGATGAAACTCACGTCCTGGACGCCCGGCTGCAGGAACGACTTCCCGACGGCCGACACCTCCGTGGGTGTCGCGTCGAGCAGGAAGTTGTAGATCGAGACGTCGTGCGACGCCAGGTCGAGCACCGCGTTGACGTCGCTGCGGATCGGTCCGAGGTTAGTGCGGCGCGCGAAGAGATAGTAGAGGCGCTCGCCCAGTTCGCCGGAGGTCACCAGCTCGCGCAGCTTCAGGATCCCCGGGTTGAACATGAAGACGTGGCCGACCATCAGGATCTTCTTCTTCTCGTCGGCCAGGCGGACCAGGGCGTCGGCCTCGCTGCCCTCGATGCAGAGCGGCTTCTCGCAGAGGACGTGTACGCCGGCCAGCAGCGCTTGCCGGACGACGTCGTAGTGCGTCCGGGTCGGCGTCGAGACGACGACCGCATCGAGCCGGCACGTCGCCAGCATCTGCGCCGCGTCCGTGAAGGTTGCGAGGTCCGGCACGATCGCCTTCACGCGCGCCAGCCGATCCTCCTGCAGGTCTGCCGCGGCGACCACGTCGACGCCTGGCAGTGCGGCGAAGTTGCGCACATGATTCGGGCCCCACGCCCCGCACCCGATGAAACCCATCCGAAACCGCCGGCGATCCGCGTTCACGTTCGTACTCCTTCCGATCCAGGGGGACCGGTTCTCTCCACCCGCGTGTGCCCGGTCGGGCACAACCTTGGAATCGTAGCATGGGAGTCGTGGATTTCGTCACCGCGCCGGTCGGAATTGCCCGGCATTTTCGTGTGATTAGGGCCTGTTAGCGAACAAAGGAAGCAGCGGTTGTTTGCTTACAGGCCCTGATGGCGGGCCCACACGCTCGAGATGCTGCGTTTGTTCATTTCCAGCGCCTGAGCGCGCTCAGACAGGGGAGCGGGGGGCCATGTCCGACTGATGGACGCCGGGGCCTGGCCGTGGTGTCGCTGTGTGAGTGATGGGGGCCGTCAGCGTCACGCCCCGGCGCGCTTCGCGTGATGGCCCGAAGATCGGCTATCCTCAGAGACCGGACACGTTGACACGCCAACTCGTGCTCTACCGCAGGCTCGCGGTCTACGCGAAGCCGTACTGGCCGCTGATCGCGCTGAGCCTGCTCCTGCAGCTGCTGTCGACGCCGCTCGCCCTGCTCGGGCCCCTGCCGATCAAGATCGCGGTGGACACGGTCCTGGGATCGCGGCCGCTGCCCGGATGGGTGAGGCACGCCGTTCCCGACAGCGTCGCCGGGTCGGCCACGGCCCTGCTCTCGCTGGCGGCGGCGCTGCTGATCACGACCGCGGTCGTGGGGGCGCTGCTGGACACGGCGACCGACCTGCTCCAGACCTACACCGGCGAGAAGCTCGCGCAGGACTTCCGCGCCCGCCTGTTCCGCCACGTCCAGCGGCTGTCGCTGACCTACCACGACATGACCGGCGCCGCGGACTCCACCTACCGCATCCAGTACGACGCGCCGGCGATCCAGCGCATCCTCGTCGACGGCCTCGTCCCGCTGGCCGGCGCCAGCGCGACGCTGGCCGCGATGATCATCGTCACGGCCCGGATCGACCTGTGGCTGGCGATCGTGGCGATGTCGGTCAGCCCGGTGCTGTTCCTCCTGTCCCGCCGGTTCGGGCCGCGGCTGCGCCAGGACTGGAAGGAGATCAAGAAGCTCGACAGCGCCGCCATGGGCGTCGTGCAGGAGGTGCTCCAGGCCGTGCGCGTCGTGAAGGCGTTCGGGCGCGAGGACCACGAGCACGATCGGTTCGTCAGCCAGTCGGGCCGGCGCCTCCGTCGCCAGATGGACGTCTCCGCGCGGCAGGGCGTGTTCGACCTGCTGATCGGCGTCTCGATGGCCGCCGGCAGCGCGGCGGCGCTGCTCATCGGCGTTGGCGAGGTTCGAGCCGGCCGGCTCTCGCTCGGCAACCTGCTGCTGGTCATGGCCTACCTGCAGCAGATCTACAAGCCGCTGCGCATGCTCAGCCGCAAGACCGTCGCGCTCGCCTCGGCCACGGCGAGCGCCGAGCGGGCGTTCGCCCTCCTCGACCAGGTGCCGGAGGTGGCCCAGCGGCCGGATGCGCGGCGGGTGTCCCGGTCCGCCGGCGGCCTGCTGTTCCTCGACGTCTCGTTCGGCTACGACGCCGCGCACCCCGTGCTGCACCGCGTGTCCTTTGCGGCGCCCCCGGGCACGCGCGTCGGCATCCGGGGGGCCACCGGCGCCGGCAAGACGACGCTGATGGGCCTGCTCATGCGGTTCTACGATCCGACCGACGGCATGATCCTGCTCGACGGCATCGACCTGCGCGAGTTGCACGTGGCCGACCTGCGGCGGCAGTTCGCCATCGTGCTGCAGGAGCCGGTGCTGTTTTCGACGAGCATCGGCGAGAACATCGCCTACGGGCGCCGCGACGCGACGCGGCACGAGGTCGAAGCGGCGGCACGCCTCGCCAACGCCCACGACTTCATCTCGGCGCTGCCCGAGGGCTACCACACGCCGGTCGGGGAGCGCGGCATGCGCCTGTCGGGGGGCGAGCGCCAGCGCGTGTCGCTCGCGCGGGCGTTCCTGATGGACGCGCCGATCCTGATCCTGGACGAGCCGACCAGCGCCGTGGACATCAAGACGGAGGGGGCGATCATCGAGGCGATGCATCGCCTCATGCAGGGGCGGACCACGTTCCTGATCTCGCACCGGCTCGAGATCCTGGAGACGTGCGAGATGCAGATCGAGCTGGAAAAAGGGTGGACGGTCTTCGACGTCTGAGGGATCGCGCGAGGGGATGGGGCTCCACGCCCCGTCCCCTCCACGCGCCAGCGCTACTTCTTGACCGGGGCGCTCAGATGCACTTCGGTCGCCGCCATGGTCGTGCCCTTCATCGCGTAGGTCACCACGACGGCGTCGCCCACGTGGACGAAGTCCGTGATGACCGTCTTCGCGCCCGCCGCCTCCTTCTGACGGGTGAGCTTCCCGGCGCCCGTCCCGATCACGATGGTGGCCGGCGTGATCGCGAACTGGTAGTCCTTGCCGTCAGCCGACACGGTCAGCATCGCATTCGTGACCGCGGTGGCCTTGCCGGAGACTCTCTGGGCCGGCTCCTTGGGGGCCGCCGTCGTCTCGGACGGATCGACGCCGGCGCGCACCATCGTGGCGTAGTTCGCCGTGCCCTTCACCGTGTAGTGCACTTCGACGCCCTCGCCCGTTTTGACGAGATCGCTGAGCTTCGCGCCGCCCATCGGCGCGGACAGCGCGGCCTTGGTGCCGGCCCCGCGGGCGATCACCTGCGTGGCCTTGTCCACCGTGAAGACCATGTCCTTCCCGCTCACTTTGACGGTGAGCGTGTCGCCCGCCAGCGAGGCCACCGTGCCCTTGGCCACCTGGCCCTCCTGGGCGCGCATGTTCGCCATGCCGAGCATCCCCAACCCCACCACCACCAGCGCCACCACAACCAGTCGCTTCATAGTCCTGCCTCCCTGAATCGGACACTCGGGATGAATTCCTGAGTCCCTGTATTGCCTACATGCCCGCGACCTTCGGGCACCGATCGACGAGCAACGTCTTGGTCCTGGCCGTGCTGTTCACAATCGAGAAGAACTCCCCGAGGAAGTCGCGCGCCTCCTGGCGCCGGCTCGTGTCGAACGCCGGGATCGCGTCCACCAGCGCGAGCGTCTCGGCCTGCTTCGCCCGGAAGGGCGCCAGATGCGGCTCGAGCGCGTCGACGGCCAGGCACGGGCCGCGGTAGTACCGGTCGCGGACGGTCGCGATGCCCAGGCCCCTGGCCGGCAGGGCGTAGCGGGCGTTCACGAGCCCCGAGAGATCGAAGTCGTACGTCACCGGCCTGAACGCGCCCTGGCGGTCCTGCACGAGCCGGATGTTGTGCAGCGCGGTGATGGAGTAGTCGGTGTTGCCGATCAGGAACTGGAGAAGCGACATCGTGACCAGCGAGTGCTGATCGAGCTGGCGGAACATCGCGTTCGCCAGCGGGATCACGCGGCCCGCCATCCGTTTCGCCACGTCGCCTTCGTCCTCGATGAACATCCCGAACTTCGTGACCGGGGCCTTCTTCTTCGAGGCGTCGACGTAGGTGGCCTTCACCAGGCGCGCCCGGAACGATCGCGGCGTGACGAGGTTGAACACCCGGTACGCGAGGTACTCCGCCAGCACGTTTTGCTCGGAGTCGTTGTCGTTCTGGCAATGGGTGACCAGCTTGAGTTCCCTGGGGCCGTCGAAGACCGAGCCCGTGATGTCGGCCTTGGCGAACTCCACCCGCAGCGGGACCATCGAGCAGGTCCGGGGATTCAGGCGAAGATGGCCGCGCGAACCCAGCTGCACCCGGAACGACATCGTCTTCCCGCCAACGCCCGGCACCTCGAGCGTGCCCGGGACGCGCGTCGTGCTCTCGGGATCGCGGATCTTGTTGAGGGCCTCGAAATCGGCGGTCAGCGCGAGGGTCAGCGGCTCGGCCGACGCGAACAACGGCCGTCCTTCGGCGTCGGCCCGCTGGGCTTCCGACGTCGCCGCGTCGGGCCAGGCTTCGGCGAGTTTGGCGGCCGGGCCCTTCTTGCCCGCCTTCTGCGCGGGTTTCGCCTGAGGTTTCGACGCGGGTTTCGCCTGAGGCTGCTGGCCGGCGGCGGCCGCCGGTGCCATCGCGCCGGTCAGGACGGCAGACGAGATCCCGATCACGGTGGCAAGCACGGCCGATCCGGCAAGCAGGAGTCCCCGGCGACGACGATTCAGCATGCCAACACCGTTACCGGCCGGTCTGCCGACACCGCAGACGCGTTCATTCGAAAAATGGGAACTGCCAATGGGGGCCCGCGAAAAGTATCAGCGCATCCTCACCGGGATGTCAAGGCGCCGCCCTCACGCGCCGCCCTCACGACAGACGGGCACGACGAGGCGTGCACGGGGGGATCTGGTCGACCGGGCGAGAGGTGGAGGATTCCGGCGCACCGAGCGTGTAGGATGTAGGCGTACTCATAGGGAGCGGAGACTCCAGGGAGGGTGTGCCATGGCCCGATGCTTCAATGCGGTGGTGGTTGGTCTTGTGACGCTGCTCGCGGTTCCGTGTGCGTTCGGGCAGACGGACGTGGCCGGGTCGAAGGACTACCCTGGAATCTCTCGCATGCCGGGCTATTACATCTACTGGTACAAAGAGACGCCATTCGATTCGTATACCTTCACGGTGGCGGAAGGCGGCCAGACGAAGGAGCAGGCGGTGGAGGGGCGCCGGTTCGATTTCAGGTACAACCTCACGGAAAACACGCCGATGCCCAGCGCGCTGCAGATCGTGCGCAACTATCAGAATGCGGCGCGGGCGGCCGGCGGGCGGGTCTTGCTGGACACCAAAGAGCTCACCACGATCCTCCTGACCAGGCCCGGCAAGGAGGTGTGGTTCTCCATTGAGACCTCCAACGAACCGAGCGGGATGTTCATCACGATGGTCCTCATCGAGAAGCAGGCCATGCAGCAGGAGGTGACGATCGACGCGAAGGCCATGGCCACGGGTCTGGGTGAGTCCGGGAGAGTGGCCATCTACGGCATCCTCTTCGATACGGGCAAAGCGGAACTCACACCCGCGTCCGCTCCCGCGCTGGTCGAGATCGCCAAGCTGCTCAAGGCGAACGCCGGGCTGCAGGTCTACGTGGTGGGACACACGGACATGATGGCGGACCTTGCGACCAACGTGAAACTCTCGCAAGCCAGGGCTCAAGCCGTGGTGAACGCGCTGGTCAGCCAGCACGGCATCGCCGCTTCGCGGCTGATTCCGTATGGCGCCGGCCCGTATTCACCGGTGGCGTCCAACAAGACCGAGGAAGGGCGCGCGAAGAACCGGCGGGTCGAGCTGGTGGAAATCGCGACCCGGTGAGGGCCTCTCCAGCCGTCGATTCGACGTCGTCGTCAGTCACTTCACCGCGCTGAGCCAGTAGCGGAGACGGGCGGCGCAGCGTGTCTGGCGTGGAAGCCGGCTTCAGCCGGCTTCTTTCGGCGTGGGGCCGTTCAACGTGGGCGGCAGTGGCGACCGCCACCGAAGCCCGTCGAAGCGGGCGTAGTCTCGATCGGTGGTGATCCACTCGCAGCCGGATTCGATGGCGAGCGCGGCGAACCAGGCGTCTGCCACCAGATTGCCGCTCGCGCGGGCTCGGCGGCACACGTCCGTGAAGATCGTCCAATGGCGGGCGCCTGGCTGGATGACCTGGCAATGCGGCTGTTCGAGAAGTGACGCGCTGAACGACAGCGCCGGCTCGAGACGGTCCGGCCTCGCGAACACCCTCCGGTTGGTGACGATGCGCAGGAACGACCCCAGCACCTGCGGCGCCATGCCGTACGCCTCCTGGCCGTTGACGACGCCGTCGAGCCAGCTCCGGCAGACCCGATGATGCTCCGAGTCTGGCCTGAAGGCATAGACCAGTACGTTGACGTCGGGGAGGATCATGACGGCTCCTCCATGGCGTCGAGCAGGGCCGCTGAGTCGTCGAGATTGATGCCCGGGCGAACTCCGCCGCCCTCACGGGAGACAGAGAGCGTGATCTTCGTACGCCGGGCGCCTGGGCTCGAACCTCGGGCGAGCACCAGTCGCAGGCCTTCGGTGATGAGCGCCGTGAGGGTCACGCCCCGGCGCGCGCCTTCGCGGCGCGCCAGGTCGAACAGGGCATCGTCCAGCCGGACCGTGGTTCTCATATGTCTAGACATATTAACACAGATGTCCATGTGTCACACTCCGTGGGTGATCCGCCGGCCGAGGGGAGGTGCCGAGCATAGGTCTGTGGGAGCATGTGTTGTGCCGGGGGCACGCGTCGAACGTGGCCGTGATCCGGCAGGCGCGTGGAAGGAGTCGCAATTGCTGCCAACGCGGTGCGCCGGCCGCATGGCAGAATCTGCCAGCTTCGAAGGCGATGGATTGTCGGGGGAGAAGGTGGGGTGGGTAACGGGGTTCGAACCCGCGACTTCCGGAGCCACAGTCCGGCGCTCTACCACTGAGCTATACCCACCATCCGGAGAGGATCCAGTGTAGCAAAGGCCGGACCGTGGCCGCAAACCCCGTGCGGCCAGCGGGCGCCGCACACTTGCTATCGTCGACGTGTCATCGCATCATTGCATCATGCGAACAACGCTCACGCTGGACGATGACGTGTGTGAGGCGGCGCGGGCGTTGGCCCTCGCATCGGGCCGTCGCCTTGGCCAGGTCGTGTCGGAACTCGTTCGGCGCAGTCTCCAGGCGCCCCCGGCCATCGCGTTGAGCAACGGTTTGCCGGTGTTCAACGTCAAAGACGGGGCGCCCATCATTCCATCCGATCGCGCCCGGGATCTCCTGGCGGACGAACTGTGAAGACCGCGGCACTGCTGGACGTCAACGTCCTGCTCGCGCTGGCGTGGCCCAACCATCAGCACCATGGCGCCGCGCACGCATGGTTTCACCGCGAAGCCAGCCGCCCACCATTACTGGGCCGCCCTGGCCGAACCAGCCAACCTGGGTTTCGAGCGGGCCCTCGGCCACCAGCAAGTCATGGACGCCTACCTCGTCAGCGTGGCCGACCGGCACCATGGTCGCCTCGTCACGTTCGACCGCCGGACCCTGGTCCACGCAACGACGCCCGGGGCGGTCCACGTGATTGACGGGTAGGGTGCGCGATACGAGCCCTTGACTCGCGCGGCGGCGCATCCTACAGTCAACTCGTTTCGTCCGGCGAACGCCGGGATCGCGCTGTGATCGTCCCCGGATCCGCACAGAGGAGCAGCACCCATGCTTCTACCGTCGCGCCGCTCACGTCTCGCCATGGCAGCCGTCTTCATGCTGACCGCCGCAGGCTGCGGTGGCGGCGCGCCGACCGGCGATATCGACAAGATCCAAGTCACCATAACGCCGTTCGAGGTCATCGTGACCAACACGGCCGGCCGCGCGTTGTTCGAAGTTAAGGTGGAAATCATGCCGGTCGGGCCGGCGACCCACTTCACCACGAACGTGCCGAGGATGGAGAACGGCGAGCGGCGCAACCTGTCGCATACCCTCTTCACCGACCGGGATGGCGTGCCCTTCAGCCCGCGCAACGTCAAGGTCAGCGGCGTCATGGTGACGGCCAAGGACATGGACGGCAAGGAGTTGAAGGTGGAAGTCCCCTGGAAGCAGTGACCAGCGCGCGCGGTTCATCCACCGTAGCCGGACGATGACTCAACCCGCCCCCACGACTGCCGGCGCGCCCCACCCCTGGGTGTGGGCCGTACTCTACTTTCCGCTCGGCATGGCGATCGGGTATCCGTCGGTGGCGCTCGGCTATCTGGGCAGCCGCGCCGGGCTCACCGTCGGGGCCCGAATCCGAGGGCGCGTGGACGGTGGTCGTTCTCGCGGACTTCGCCCCGCCCGCCGCCGAGCAGCTCGCCCGGGCCATCCACGGCCGGCCGTCGAAGCAGTCGCCAGCCCCTCGTCGCCCCGGACCTTCGGGCCCGCGGCCTTGCGGCGATGTAGGATGTCCCGTCGCAGGAACCGAAGGAGGGCACGCCGTGATCCGACACTCTGTTTCTCTGCGCCGTACGCGCGCTTGCGGGACGATGCTGGCCGCTGCTGCGCTCGTCTTGGTGCTTCACGCCGCGCCTGCCAGGGCGCAGTCGCCTGCGGGCGGCGGCCTCTCCCCGAAGTGGGAGGAACTGACCGCCCCGGATTTCGTGGCCGCTGTCGAGCGGGCAGGCCGCACGGTCGTTGTTCCAATCGGGATCGTCGAGAAGCACGGGCCGCACCTGCCCCTGGGCACTGACCTGCTCGATGCGCGCGAGGTGGCGTTGCGGGGCGTCGCGCGCGAGTATGCCCTCGTGTTCCCTCCGTACTTCGTCGGGCAGATCTTCGAAGCCCGGCACCAGCCGGGCACCATTGCGTACAGCGAGCGGCTGATCTGGGACGTGCTGCAGGAAACGCTGGACGAGATCGCGCGCAACGGCGTCACGAAGATCGTGCTGGTGAACGGTCACGGCGGCAACACGAACTTCCTCCGGTACTTCTGCCAGGCGCAGTTGTCCCGCCGCCGCGACTACGTCGTCTACCTGTTCCAGCCTTCGTCCAACGCCGATGTCGACGCGAAGGTCAAGGCGCTTCGCCAGACAACGATGGAGATGCATGCCGGTGAGACCGAGACGTCGACCATGCTGGCGAATCGGCCCGATCTCGTGCGGTTGGAGCGTGCGCACGATCAGTCGGGGACCGACCAGGCACGGCTCGAGGGCCCCAAGGACGTGTACACCGCCATCTGGTGGTACGCGCGGTTCCCGAATCATTACGCCGGTGATGGCGCCCCGGCGACCAAAGCGCTCGGCACCCTGCTGTTGGACTCGCAGGCCGATCAGCTGGCGGCCGTGATCCGGGCGGTGAAGGCGGATACGGCGACGCTGGCGCTGCAGCAGCGGTTCTTCGACGAGGCGGGCAAGCCCATGGCGACGCCGCAGAAGTAGCCGCAGAACTAGCAATCGGGCAGCGGTGCTGCCTGGGGGTAGAATGCTGTCAGGCGTCCTGCCCGTGGGGGTGCGGCGCCGCACGCGCCCGTAGCTCAGCCGGATAGAGCACCGGCCTTCTAACAGCGTCGTCGGCGGGCTGCCACGCCGAACTCCGAGATTCTGGCCACATTCTGACCATTCGAGTTCTTGGGGAATCCCGTCTGGGGCCCAGTGATCAGTTCTGCGATTTCTGGCCGGAATTCGGGTGGTACTGGCGGAGCGATCACTGGCTGCGGGGGAGTGCAGTTGCTCAGCGCATTCCTGCCAGAAAGGCCTGGACGACGGCCACTGACTCTTGGCGCAGCCGCGCTTCTCCCTCGTCCTCGCCTTCATCGGCAAGGAACGCACCATATGCGTGCGGCCCGTCTTGGTCAGCGTCCGCGAACCGCTCAGCGAGTAGGCGAAGCGCGTCGCTGACCTGCGCATCGCCACGAATGGCGCTCTGCGCGGCGCGCCGTCCCGCGTCCTCCGGCCCCTCCCCGAAGTTCAATAGGCAGTAGATCAGGTCGTACGAGTCCTTGTTCTCGTGGCGGTCCTGGAAGGCCAGGATCTTCAGCACTGTGTACGAGAGGATACCCGCAACTCGCACACGGATCTTCGAATGACCGCCGCCGTCAAGACGGTCGGCCTCGATCTCGTGCTCCACGTAGTCTCTGGTCACCAGTTGTGCGCCACGGACGTTGAAGGCGCCAAGCCCAGAGCCAGTCCCCTCTTTCGGCTTGAAGATCTTGCCCGGTTCGACTTGGTCGGTCTCGCAGAGGAACTCGAGGACAACACTCAACCCCTCGATCTTCTTCGTCCACCGGAAGGACGACTCGGGGCGGAAACCGGCCTTCTTCAGGTTGTTCTCCAGCGTCCTGTACGTTTCTGCGCCCTCGCCATCGACCGCCAGTCCGATGACCAGATCGACATCGGTCGTTCCGACGTGTGGACGCGCCCCCTCGGGAAGAGTTCCCACGATGTAGCGGGGCGCGAGGCCACCGACGAGGTAGACCCGTTGGTTCCACGGGCCAAGGTCGCCAAGGAGCGTGACAAGGGCACGTTCACAGCGTGAGGTCGTGACCTCGTCGTAATCAGTGTGATGGCGCTTACTCAAAAGCCGATGACCTCCTTGCGTAGCTGGTCTGCCTGCTCGCGCCCGCGACGTGGGTCTTGGCGCAGATCATGGAAGAGCCGGAACGGGTCAGCGCTCCAGACATCATCCACCTTCGTCCGAAAGGCCAGTGGCGCGTCTCCCGGAGCCTGCCGCAGCACGATGTTGTGGCCTTCCTGGACCACGCGGGCCTGGGCGACTCTGGCCACATCGTCCAACAGCGCTGCTTCGGCCACCCAGACGTCGGTGACCGGAATGGCTGTGATGAACGGAGCGAGCCTGGCCGCGCCGGCCGGGCCGGTGATAGCGTGGTCGATCTTCGCCGCTGCCAGGGCACGGCTCAGGGTGTGCGCCTGCACCCTCGGGTCGCGAGCGAGGCGAAATGCCCTGACTTGCTTGACTCCTCGGTCCCGCATCTCCTCGGCCCACAGGTCGAGCAGCGCTGTTGGGTTGGCGAGTCGTCGTGTGCGCGCTGGTCCAGCGCCCCGGATCTCCATCAGGCGCTCACGCTCCAGCCTCGCCAGGACGCGGTGCGCCAGACCCGGGGAGATGGCGGCCGCCTTCGCCAGATCCTGTACCTTCCAATCTCGGCGTGGTTCACGGAGAAGTGCCTGCGCAGCGACGCCAGCCTTTCCTGTGAGCCTTACCGGAGGTCCCTTCTTGTCGTGTCGGGCTTCAGCCGCCCGCCCGCCCTCGATCCACAGGAAGAGGCCGGGAAGCACGACGCGCATGTTCCCCTGTGTGTCGAGGACTCCGATTCCCTGCTCTTCAAGTAGGCGCCGAGCCTCCTCGGTCGTGGAGCGGGCAACCAGAAGTAGACGGGTACCCTTCGGGAGGTGCCGTGCATCGTCGACGATCTGACGGGCTACCGCGGCGTTCACCAGTCGTTGCGCTTTGACCTCGACAACCTGGGTGACGTCCCCGGCACGGAGGACGAGATCCGCGCGCCGCCCGGTGAGGGTGGTTGGCTCGACCGTTACTCCTGGGATCTCCCGGAGGAGGCGTAGTACGTCTCTTTCCAGGGGCCCTTTGATATTCACCACATTCTTGTTATTCACAACAGCTGTAAATATACGACTATTTGTAAATATCTACAAGTCCGCCTGTGAAGGAGCCGCGCCTTCTGACTGGAAGATACAGGGCGCCGGCTGACTGATCACCGGTCCAGGGGGCCGGTGCTCGGACTTGAAGCGTCCGGGAGACGATGGCATCGTGTCGGCATGACCGAGTTGCGCGCCTACCGGCGGCAATTGGAACTGACGCAGGAAGGCCTCGCCGACCTCCTGCGTGTGTCCCTGAACTCACTCCGGATGTGGGACAGCGGGCTGCGCCCGACACCCGGTCAGGTACTGCACCGAGCGCGGTCGGCAGCGGCGGAGGCGTTGCTGGATCGGGAACTGCTCACCTTGCCCAAGCGTGCCGTTGAGCTGAAGGTCCACGTCCGGACCCTCCAGGCGGCTGCCCGAACGGGCCGGCTCGAAGTGACCTACACCACGCGGTCGACGTTCGGTCGCCCGATACGGCTCGCCCTGCCGACTGTCCCATCCGACCACCGGGCCCGTCTGCGAGATCTCCGACGGCGCCTCAAGCTCACACAGGCTGACCTGGCTGGGCTCCTCGGCGCCGCGAACAAGGCGGTCGTCTACCAGTGGGAATCGGGCAAGCGCGTCCCGTCGCCGGTGTTCTGGGAGCGCGTCACGCGGCTCGAGTCGTGTCGAGTCGAAGGAGCTGAGCCCCGGGATCTCCGGGCACCGAACTGGCCCCCATCCGCTAAGATAGAGGGCAACGCGCCCGTAGCTCAGCCGGATAGAGCACCGGCCTTCTAAGCCGGGGGTCCCGCGTTCGAGTCGCGGCGGGCGCGCCAGATTCGCCAGATTTCGCCGATTCCGATCAGCGCCCGCGAATTCGGGCCATCTTCCACCGGCTTCGAGACCGGTCACCCTCTAGCTCGGTGAAATACTTCGTGGCTTTTCTTTCGGGAATCGAGGTAATCGTGTTGACGCACGATGATTCGAAACCCGCCAAGCACCGGCTCAAGCGAGATCCGCGGCCTTCGGTTGCGGCTGCAGCTTTCGCAGCCGCAGTTCGCAGCTCTGCTCGGCGTCTCGTCGGAAACGTACCGGACGTGGGACTCGGGTCGACGCACGGTGCCTGACCTGTGGTTGAACAAGGCCAGAGCATTGGCGGCGACGAATGATCCGGGCCGGCAGTGGTCGTTGAAGGAACTCGCTGCGGCGCTCGGCGTCCATGTCCGAACTTTGCGAGACGCCGCCCGAAGGGGGCGGCTTGAGGTCACGTATGGGAATCAGGTGGTCTTCCGCAATCCGGTTCCAAGATCGACGATATCGGCGGGTCGGAAGTTCATGGAGCGGTACTACAGGCAGTCGTATTCTCGTTTCGCACCGAAGCCGCAGGCCAACGAGCTGCCTACTGTTCCCTCAGACTGGGATCGGGAGATACTGCGCATCCGGCGAGAACTTCGTCTCACGCAGACGCAGTTTGCGGAGAAGATCGGTGCAGCCAGCAAAGCCGTCGTCTACCAGTGGGAGTCGAGAATGCGGACACCGTCGCCGGTCCTCTGGCAGCGCGTGGAGGCCTTGGGGAGAGCTGGGCTGCAGGCCCGCCGTGCTCCGAATTCGCCGAGGCCGAAGGGGTCTAGCGAAGCGCCCGCCAAATAGTCCCTCAACGGACTCGTCTGAACGCCACGTCTTGGATCCTCAGACGCTTGGCGCCCCCTCAGGAGCAATCAGCGGCGATTGTCGCCGCCTGAGTCCTTCAGTCGAAGTATTCAGCGATCCGTGAGGTTTGGGTGACGTAATGAGGATAAACGCGGAGACTTGAATCGGGCACGCCCAGGACATTGCGGAACACATCGATCGCCCGTTCCGGCGTTGGATCGACAATCACGACGCGCGGGGGTGCGGCGCGCCGGCCGAGGGCGTCCCTGAACAACTCTAGGGAGCGGTCGTCCGTTCTTGGGAAGGAATAGCCGATAACCACGAAGTCGTCAGCGGACGCTAGCAGATCCTCGGCGCCTTTCCACACGGTATCGAAGAGTCCCCCAAATCGCTCGAAGCTCTTGGATTTTACCGGCGGAATGATCAGCGGCATTGAAATCAAGCCATCCCTCTCTGCGGTTCCCTCGGGCACGCCAGGCATGGTCAATTGGGCGCGGTACAACACGCGGTTCGGACCCGCGGACTTGCCAGGATCGTCCAGAATGTTCGGTGGGTAGTATCCATATGAAAACGGCCCATGCCCAGACATGAAGCGCCCTCGATAGCAGGAGTACGGCTTCGTCGCAAACTCGAACACGTGTAGCGTTTCGGCCGGCCTGCTCTGAATCAAGATGAGCTTGCCTGCCTCAAACTGCTCATGACTCGTGATCCAATTGCTTGAACCGTGAAGTTTCCAGAGGCCGATTCCGCAAGGCCCCACCGCGGTCATTGGCGGATGCCAACCGTCGCGAAAGACCCGGTGCGGCTGAACCCCGTAACCGGTGTCTACTCTCCAACTCGTGTGCTCCGATAGCGCACGGTCCATCAACGTGTCCCAGTTGAATGTCACAACACCGTCGCGGTCGCCAAGTAGCCTTGCGATCTGGCTATGGGCTAGCGACACTGGGCCGTTCTGAATGAGGTTGACAACGTATGCGAAAAGGAAGATCAGCTCATGGTGCGCCTTGAAGTTGATCACAGCCTCAGGCGTCAACACAGGACCTAACTTGGCGAGCGCCGCCTCGTAAACCTCGGAATGCAGATCCTCAATGTCATGACTCTCGGAAAGGTACTCCGTCGCATTAACGCCCTTGTGATTGGCTAGGTATCCGTAGAGGCCGTGGAGATGAACCCACGGCTGATGTGCTTGCGGCAATTTGTCAAACGCCGCAAGAAAGGTGCGCGCGAGGGGCATCCGAAGGCCCGTCGGCGAGTCGCCGTACGAGGCCGACGCTCCGGCTCCGAGTACCACTGCCCGCACTCGATTGTCGCGTCTTGGTTCGCTCATCGAATTGCGTTTCTATGACAGCCAGGCAAGTCTGAGGAGAATACACTATCGGATCCCGGCGCACCGCGCGGTATCTGGCGCCGCGTGCTAGCGCCGAGCTGCTCGTATCTCGGAATACTGTCGGTGGCACGCTCCCGCGCAGTACTAGGTCGCGAGTAACGGCATAGTGATCACGGCCGTCATCAAGGCCCCTGCCGGATGGTCTAGGTTCCCAACGGTGGATTGGCCGAACTAGATATGGCGACGCCCTGCACTCCACAACGGTCGGCGCCCCCGCGGTTCACCCGGATAGAACATGGTTCTCCTATGCGGGGGTCCCGCGTTCGAGTCGCGGCGGGCGCGCCACCTTTCTTCAATGTTTATCGCGCTAAATTCGCCCCTGTGCGACACATCGCGCCAGCCTCCGACACGAAAACCTAGACGTAGCACCTAGACCCTCCCGAAACCGCCCGATCGGACCGACGCAGAAAATGGCCGAAATCCGCATTGGCAGGTCCGGAAACCTAGACGCGTACCTAGACCCTGGCGCCTCGCGTCCCGGCCCTTCTCCCAGCTGTAGACCGTCACGTCCGAGACCGCCGAACGTCCTCCCGAGCTGGTGCAGCGACCCTTCGCCGGCGAGGTACGCGCGCCGGATTTCGACGCGCTGCGCCTTCGTCAGCTTGCCCCCCCGAGGCCACGTAGCGCCCGGTCCCGGCCGTTCTGCGCCGCCGTCCCAACATAGTGTTGCAGGGTCGCGATCACCGGTTGAGCTGACCAGGGAACAGGACGCTCGCCTTGGTGACAGGTGATCCCTAGACGACGGTCTCTGCTGGCCGAATATCACGTGGCGTCAACCGGAGCCATTGCTATTGCATCTAGAGCAAGTATAATAGTTGTATGAGGTGCACATGACGGACAAGGTGTCCACCATCGACGTGCGGCAGCGGCTCGGCGACATGCTCAACCGCGTGGCGCTGCGAAACGACGAGTTCATTATCGAACGGAAGGGAAAGGCGCTCGCCGCACTGGTGCCGGTCGAGCGCTTGGAACAGATGCGACGCTTCGCGCGCCGACACGCGTTGGACTTCCTCGAACAGCAGCAAGGCAACGCACTGACGGAGAAACAGTCCACCGAACTGGCCTTGGAGGCACAGCGCTGGGCCCGTAAGTCTGCCAAACCGCGAACGAAGTCGGCGTAACGTCGTGCTCCGCGCTGTCCTTGACGCCAACGTGTTCGTGAGCGCGGCTATCCATCCGGACGGACCGCCGGGCCGCATCATCGAGCAGTTCCTCCGCGCAGATGCGTTTACGCTCGTCCTGTCTGAGGCGATCGTCGACGAGATCATGCGGGCCCTCGAGTACCCCAAGGTCCGCCGGTACATGCAGCCGGGCCTCAACCCCGCACTCTGGATGGAGGATCTGGTCGTCCTGGCCGATCTCGTTCCAGATCCCAGCCCAGTGTCTGGCGTGAGCAAGGACCCTGATGATGACAAGTACTTGGCCGCAGCCATCGCTGGCCGCGCCCCGGTCGTCGTGAGTGGGGATCCTCACCTCTTGACGGTCGGGGAGTACGAAGGTGTCCGCATCGTGACGCCCCGAGCGTTCCTGAACCTGTTGAACGCTTGAGCACCTTCCTGGCCGGAAGGTGTGTCGGGCGGACCGCTATTCGAGCGGGTCCGTGATTCGCAGCTCGAAGCCCCAGCCCTCTCGCGCCGCCAGGAACCGCGCGAGGTCGTCGATGTCGAGCGCGATGCCGTCCACCACGACGACCACGTCCCCGTCACGCGACGAGATCCTGCCACCAAGGGAATCGTGGAGCATCTCCGCCGGGCCCTTCGCGCTTGAGAGATGCCGCGTCGCAAGCCCCCGCGCCATCTTGTCCCTGACCCGACCCAGCGCGGCGTACGGACTCGTTTCGCTGTAGGAAGCGAACTCGAACCCCAGCCTATTCTTGCCGGCTTCCGACGCACGCACGGTGTATCCCAACGGGCCTTCGTGGCAATCGATCACAAAAGACCGTTTCCGCCCGGCGAAGTCCTCGGCCTCCTCGTGGATTGGGAAGTCCTGCTTCCAGTTGGTGATTCTGCGTTTCACGGAATCATCGCCTCCTGGCGTTCGAGTCCACGGTCGAGTCCCGGGATCGGTTATCGCTCCTGGCCGCGAATCGAGACTCTGACGCCGGTTCTGGCCGTCCGTCGGAGCCCCTTGTCCACATTGGACGACGCCATGATAACCGCCCTGTCATAACCGTTCCGACGACCCGCCTTCTAAGCCGGGGGGCCAGCGTTCGAGTCGCGGCGGGCGCGCCAGTTTCCGCCGGGTCCATTCCTGCCTCGCGCGGCTTCGGCTGTGCATGCCCGGGTTCGACGCGTGTCGTCACAGGGGCGTGCTGCCCGGTCCGTGCCAAGAAGCCCCATCCTGAGCAGAAGCAAAACCCAGACGGGATTCGCGAGAACGAGCGTGGAACCGGCTATAGTGTGCCTGTTCACCGAGGCTTCTGAGCGATGGAAGGTTGGGTCGCGGTCACGCATCACGGGTGGTTTGACTTCCTGGCCAGGAAGAGAACCTGGGAGGAGGTCAACTTCTGGACGCCATCCGACCACTACGCCTTCCGCGGTACCCCCGGTGCGCCGTTTCTCTTCAAGCTGAAGTCGCCACGCAACGCGATCGGAGGCTTCGGCTTCTTCTCGCGGTTCGACAAGCTCCCCGAGTGGTACGCGTGGGAGTGCTTTAAGGAGGGCAATGGAGCGGCGACCCTGGACGATATGCAGGCACGTCTGGGCGACATCCGGGAACGGAACCACATGGCGGAGCGTTCTGGGATCAGCCAGATAGGGTGCATCCTGCTCGCACAGGCGACGTTCTTCCCGCCTGACATGTGGATCCCGCAGCCCATCGACTGGCCTCCGCAGAACCTCCGCAGCAAACGATACGACCTCACGGTTGGCGAAGGCCAGCGCGTGTGGCAACAGTGCCTGGAACGGGCCGCAGCCTTGAGGGATCCATCCGGGTGGGCCGCTGCACCCGCCACGTTTGTTGGGGAGTCCAAGCTGCGATTCGGGAGTCCCGTACTCACTCGGCCGAGGTTGGGCCAGGGTACGTTCCGCGTCGCCGTGACGGGCGCGTATCATCGGGCATGTGCGGTGACTGGCGAGCACTCACTGCCGGCGCTCGAAGCGGCGCACATCAGGCCCTACGGAAAGGGCGGCGAGCACGAGGTCAGCAACGGTCTCCTCCTACGGTCAGATGTCCACCGACTGTTCGACAGAGGCTACGTGACGGTGACGCCCGAGCATCGCATCCTGGTCAGCCCACGACTGAAGTCAGACTACGAGAATGGGAAGAGCTACTACCCGTTCGACGGCAAACAGCTCGTCGTGCGTCCAGATGGTGGCGCGGACCAGCCGGACGCGGACTGTCTCGACTGGCACAACACACACGTGTTTCTGTCTTAGAGCGGAATCCGACTGGCCATGAACACCGACCTCGACTCGCGCGTTCGCACAGCGGCGTTCACCTTCCTCGATGCGGAGACGCGCCGGGCTGGAACTGACGTTCTGCCCCGCGCGCTACTGGCGCAGGGATTCCAGTTCGACGGAAGGCGCGTTCCGATCCTTGGACCTCAGGGCATCTTCAAGCCGGCCATCCTGCCGGATATGCCGCTCAGCATCACGACCGTCCCCGTCGAAGAAGGGACTGCGGCACCATATCGCGATGTGATCGGCCACGATGGCTTGTTGCGATATTGTTACCGCGGGACGGATCCGAATCACCGCGACAACGTGGGGCTCCGACTCGCGAGGCAGCGCCAAGCGCCGCTGATTTACTGTCACGGGGTCGTTCGTGGGCATTACGTTGGCGTCTGGCCAGTCTTCATCGTCGGCGACTCGACGGCGGATCTGACCTTCACGGTGTCCGTCGATGACCGCCAACTCGCATCACTCGGGGCGATGGATAGCGACGATCCGGGAACGGATGGTCGGCGACGCTACGTGACTCGACTGGTCCAGCAACGGCTGCACCAGGAGGCGTTCCGCCAGCGCGTCCTCGCGGC
>Ga0315292_10000313_pt1 | contig 21804 bp, 17 predicted proteins | sample YL17G13_0_MG_FD_204029 | JGI IMG/M metagenome (GOLD analysis project Ga0315292, IMG submission 204029) | Sediment microbial communities from Yellowstone Lake, YNP, Wyoming, USA - YL17G13_0 | ecosystem: Environmental > Aquatic > Freshwater > Lake > Sediment | place: USA: Wyoming | collected... | reverse complement strand
AGCCACGACGACGGGCGGTGGCGGAAGCGGGCGAAGGGCGACACAAACCACGTCACGGCGCGGGCATGTGGGGAGCACACTTAACCGCGTCGGGATGGGGGAAGGTGTCGTCTGACAGGCTGGCCTTTACGCAGGGCAACACCGTGACGGGCGCGCCCAACGTCTACGTGCTGCCGCCCGGTGTCGGTCGTGAGCCGGTACCGCTGGCACCCGGCCGATTCGCCGAAGGCTCACCCATGTTCTCGCCCGACGGAAGCTGGGTGGCCTACGCCTCGAACGAGTCGGGCCGGCCCGAGATCTACGCGCAGCCCTGGCCGGGGCCAGGGCCGAAGATCCAGATTTCGACTGAGGGTGGGACCGATCCGACCTGGTCGCAGAAAAGCGGCGAACTCTTCTATCGCAACGGCGACCGGATGATGGCGTGCGCGGTGCGGACCGGGTCTCAGCTCACGGTGTCGAAGCCGCAACTGCTCTGGAGCGGGCACTACTCGCACGGGATGAGCTCGTCGTGCGGCCCCCCGGGGCCGACCTCCAACAACTACGACGTGTCGGCAGATGGCAAGCGCTTCCTCATGATTGAGGACAAGGATCAGGACGTCGTCGGGCGGCAGCTGATCGTCGTGCTTAACTGGGCCGAGGAGCTGAAGTCACACGCGCCACCCGGGTCGCGTTGAGAAGGACATGACACCTGAGCGCTGGCAGCAAGTCGACGCGCTCGACCACGCCGCACTGGCGCGTGACGCGGACCGGCGCGCCGCGTTCCTGAGCGATGCCTGCGGCGGCGACGAGGCGCTGCGCGCCGAAGCCGACTCGCTGCCCGGCGCGGGCGGGCCCGTCTTCGTTCGCGGTGGCGTCGGCGTGCGCGAACTACGGCGCGGTCTCGCCGAAGCCAAGGAGAGGACTCGGTGAGGCTCGGGGAGACCCTCGGCCCGTATCAAGTCCTGGAGAAGCTTGGCGAAGGCGGAATGGGTGAGGTGTACCGGGCGCGCGACACGAAGCTGGGGCGCGACGTGGCGATCAAGGTGTTGCCCGCGGCGTTCACGGCCGACCGCGACCGCCTGACGCGTTTCGAGCGCGAGGCGCGGGTGCTGGCCTCGCTCAACCACCCGCACATCGGCGCCATCTACGGACTCGAGGACGCGGATGGGATTCAGGCGCTGGTCCTGGAACTCATCGAAGGGGAGACGCTCGCGGAGTACATGGTCCGCCTGAAGGCGGACACGACCGGAGCGGGCAAGTCCGGAGCGGGCAAATCGGTAGTGTCCGGCTTCAGCCGGACCGGGATGCCACTTGCCCAGGCGCTGCCCATCGCGCGCCAGATCGCGGATGCCCTCGACGCCGCGCACGAGAGAGGGATCATCCACCGCGATCTGAAGCCGGCCAACATCAAGATCACGCCGGCCGGCGTCGTGAAGGTGCTGGATTTCGGGCTGGCGAAGGTGGTGGCGGACGACGCCTCGACGCCGGATCTGTCGCAATCGCCCACGGTGACCGTGGCAGGCACGCGCGAAGGGGTCATTCTCGGCACCCCCGCCTACATGAGCCCCGAGCAGGCACGGGGTCAGGCGGTCGACAAGCGCACGGACATCTGGGCGTTCGGCTGCGTGCTCTTTGAGCTGGTCACCGGCCGCGCGGCGTTCAAGGGCGGCACGATCTCGGACACGATCGCGGCGATTCTGACTCGGGAGCCGGACTGGACGACGCTGCCGGCGGCGACGCCCACGGCGATCCGCACGCTGCTGCGGCGCTGTCTCGAGAAGGATCGCCGTCGGCGGCTGGCCGACGCCGCGGATGCCCGACTGGAAATCGACGAGGCGCTGGCGTTTCCGACTACCGAGACGGTCACGCCTGCTCGGGCCCCGTCCCGTCGCGTGGGCCCACTGGCGATCGCGCTGGCGCTGACAGGCGTAGCACTGACGACGGCTCTCCTGGTGTGGGGCGTGATGCGACCGGCGCCGCAGGCGTCCGCGCGGCCGGCCCGCTTCGCCATCGTGCCGCCGCCGGCCCAGGCGCTCGCCGCCAGTAGGGCCGCCCGCGACGTCGTCCTCTCGCCCGACGGCGCGCAACTCGTCTACACAGGCCCCCGGGGGCAGTTGATCGTCCGCGCCCTCGATCAGCTCGAGGCACGGCCGCTCTCCGGCGTCACCAACGCAGGCGGGCCCTTCCTCTCGCCCGATGGGCGTTGGATCGGCTTCTTCACGGGCACGAGCGGCGAGTTGAAGAAGGTGGCGATCGCCGGAGGAACACCGATCGCCCTCTGTCGATATGTCGGGGTACCCCGCGGGGCCAGTTGGAGCGTCGACGACACGATTGTGTTCGCGACCAACGAACCGGCCACCGGACTACTCCGCGTCCGCGCGGACGGCGGCAAACCCGAAGTACTCACGACGCCCGATTCGGCCAAGGGGATAGACGAGGATCACTTGTTCCCGTCGGTGCTGCCCGACGGCCGGGCTGTGCTGTTCACCATTGGCCCGGGCACGGGGAGCAGCAACGCCGCGAACGTCCAGGTGGCGGTCCTCGATTTGGCCACTGGCCAGCGCAAGACATTGATCCGAGGCGGGAGCCAGGCCGAGTACGTGGACACCGGCCATCTGATCTTCGCCGCCGCGGGATCGCTCCGCGCGGTCCGCTTCGACGTCGCGACGCGCGAGATCCTGAGCGCTCCTCTGACCGTCGTCGATCAGGTCATGACGGCGGTGACTGGGGCCGCCAACTTCAGCGTGGCGCGGAATGGCACGCTCGCATACGTGATGGGCGGTGCGGCCACGCAAAGCATTGGACCCCGGTCGCTCGTGTGGGTCACGCGGCAGGGGCGCGAGGAGCCAATTGCGGCCCCCGCGCGCGCTTACCTCTACCCCAGCATCTCTCCTGACGGCGCGCGCGTCGCCGTCGCCATCGCCGATCAGGAACACGACATCTGGACGTGGGACGTTGCGCGGCAGACGTTGACACGCCTGACGTTCGACCCCGGCCGCGATTGGTATCCCGCGTGGACGCCCGACGGCCGGCGCATCGTCTTCATGTCCGCGCGTACGGGCGTGTCCCACCTCTATAGCCGCCTTGCGGACGGATCCGGTGCGGACGAGCGATTGACGACCAGTTCCAACGTCCAGTTCACGTCGCCTTCGTTCACACCCGATGGCACGCGCCTCGTCTTCGCTGAAGTTGTGCCCGGGACCGGTGAGGATCTCAGGTCGGTGGCCATGAACCCGTTGACAGGGCGCCCGGTGGGCGACGGGCAGAGCGAGCCGCTCCTCCAGACGATCTTTGCCGAGAGAAACGCGCAGATCTCTCCCGACGGCCATTGGCTGGCCTACGAGTCGAACGAATCGGGCCAGGAGGAAGTCCACGTGCGGCCGTTCCCGAACGTGGGCGACGGACGCTGGCAGGTGTCGAGCGGCGGCGGCACGGTTCCCCTGTGGGCGCGGAGCGGTCGCGAGCTGTTCTACCGCGATCGGGAGGCCCTGATGTCGGCGTCCGTACAGACGACACCGACGTTCTCCGCCGGCACTCCGACGAAACTGTTCGAGGGGTACGTGTTCGGGCTCGGCCGCAACTACGATGTCTCTCGCGACGGTCAACGGTTTTTGATGATCAAGGATGAGGCGGCCGGGCGCGAGACCGCGGCCCCGCGCATGGTCATCGTTCTCAACTGGCTCGAGGAGCTGAAGTCACACGTGCCAACAGGTTCGCGCTGAGTAGAGCATGACACCTGAGCGCTGGCGGGAAATCGACACGCTCCATCACGCGGCGCTGGCGCTGAGCCCTCGCCCGTGACGAGCGCTCGTGGGCGAGCACCAGGATGGGGCTGCCCGGCGACAGGATCCGAACCGGTTGTGAAACAGACTCTCGTCTAGCGCCGGTCCCGGCCGCGATTAAGGTCGCGATCCGGATGGTCGCGCCGCCACCGCCAGTATTCTTCCTGCTCGAAGCGGCTCAACCTGCTGAAATCGCGATACGGGCGGCGGAAGTCGCGCAGGAATTCGCGATAGGCTCTCTCCTCGCGGGAATCCCAGCGGCGATAGGCCTGACGCGGATCGTCATAGACGCGCACACGCGCGACACATCCGGCCGATCCCACGAGCGATCCGATGAGCAGCAGCGCACCGATCCATCGTCGCATGTCCACTCCTTCGCAGACGTCAGCGGAGGGTCGCGAAGCTGTGACGGGGCTTGGGCGGCGTCTGATAGCGGGCGTTACGTTACCCGGCGAGCGGCAGGCGAGCGGAGACCGCTCTAGTGCTTCCTGAAGTCTCCTGTTCTGGTCGAGCGCGGCCCGGGATTCGACCTGGGTGCTCAAAGAAGTCCGCTACGCGCTGCAGAGGAAGGGCGGGAACGAACTGTCGCCGCCGGAGATACGGCCCGTGATCCTGGAAGGGCCGCCCATCGTTCCGCCGCCCGAAGATCTGGCGCATCTCCACTTCAACGACCGGATTCTGTATTTGCTGGCGGCCGAAGAAGACCGATGAGACGCTTGCAGGGAGCCCGGACATGTTAGACGCGTCTTCGGTGGCGATTCTCAACGCCCTGGACTCGGTCCTCAGCGGCAGCGAACGGGCGCTTGCGGTTGCGCACGACACCTTCGAGCGAGTGACGCGCGGCGAGCCGCTCGACGTCCGGGAACAGGCGGCACGACGGGCCGAGTTGGAGCAGGCAGCTGGCGAGGTGTCGAGATTGCGGAGGATGCTGGCGGTGATGCAGTATCCGGACAGGTGAGCGTGACGCGATGCCGCGTGTCCGCGACCGGGAGGGATCCGTGGCAGTCCATCCTGTGATTGGCATCGACCTCGGCACCACGTGCACGCGGGTCTCTCACCTCCGGACGATCACGCGGGCTGCGCCGTTCTCATCCCTGACGACGCTGGCGTGACCGCCGTCGCGTCGGCCGCGGCGCTCGACCCGTCGGGCAGCCTTCTTGTCGGGTCGGAGGCGCTCGCGCGCATCGCCTCCTCGCCGACGAGCGGCATCACGAACATCCGCGACGTGCTGCGAGCGCTGGCCGGCATCCCGGGGACCCGCACGGCGCGGGCCGGCGTCGACATTCGAAGAGGACCCTTGACATCGCGTTTGACAGGGTCAAGTATATGGTCATGATGATAGTCAATATATATGAGGCCAAGGCGAAGCTGTCCGAGTTCCTGGACCTGGCCGCGCGGGGCGAGCGCGTGCTGATCTGCAAGCGGAATCGGCCCATTGCCGAATTGCGGGCCGTCGAATCGGTGCGCACCGAGCCGCGGCCGATTGGCCTGGCGCGGGGACTGGCGGCGGTGCCGGATGCCTTCTTCCATCCGCTGCCCGACGACATGCTCGACGCGTTTGGCGGGGTGGAGCACCGGGTCGGGGTGCTCCAGGTGGCCGAGGCGTCAGCGTCAGCCGCGTCCGGCACGCGCAAGACGCGCAAGCCGCGCAAGCCGCGCACGGCCAGCACGACGCGCACGGCACGCAAGACGCGCAAGACGCGCAAGACGCGCAAGACGCGCACGGCGCCGACGTCATGAAGCTGCTGCTCGACACGTGCGCGTTCTTATGGATTGCGGGCGATGCGCCGCCCCTCTCGACACGGGCTCGAGAGCTGTTTCGGGCCGCCGACAACCAGGTGTACCTGAGCGCCGCGTCCGCGTGGGAGATCGCGGTCAAGCACGGGCTTGGACGGTTGCCGCTGCCGGCGCCGCCCGAGCGATTCGTGCGCGAGATGCGCGAGGCGCACGGCATCGCGCCGTTGCCCATCGACGAGGACTCCGCGCTCCACGTCTCGCGACTGCCCGATCTGCACCGCGATCCGTTCGATCGCATGCTGGTGAGTCAGGCCATCGTCCACGGCCTGACGATCCTCACGCCAGACCCGATCATCATGGGCTACCCAGCGCGGACGATCTGGTAGTGGCGGACGCAGGGCGTGTCCACCATCCTGGATCCTCAGCCCTGACTCCAGAACTCCTGACATACCCCCTCGGGACAGTGTCCGCGTTTCACCCAGTCGGGGGATCGGCAACGGCGAATGTGAGGCGCAGGTTGGTGCCGGGAAAGAGGGTGGCCGTGTTGTTGAGTTCGGCACAGACGGCGCGAATAGCGCGCGACCGATGCGGAGAGCTGAGCGAAGCGAGCGTGACGCGCAGTTCGTCGGCCGTCGGCTCAATCTGTGCGGCACTGCGGAGCGCGGTCTGGATCAAGGTGCGTCCTTCATCATCGGTTCTTGCGGAGTAGGGCCGGATTCGCTCGACGAGGCTGCCCGCGATCTGGAATGCCACCATCTTCAGCACATTGGTCAGATGTTTGCGCTCCGTCGACAGTGTGACTGCGTCTGTGGCTCCCGGCGCTTGGGACAGGGGGATTCGAGCGGCCAGAGATTTCTGTCGCGTGACCAAGGTGGCGATGCGCGCATCGGTTTCGCGGAGTTCGCGCCGGATCCGCCTCTCGGCCTGCGTGAAGGCGCGCATCGTTGGGGTCCGACCGTGCATGTAATCGAGCGCCGCGCCGCCGTACGTGTCGCGCAGGGTGGCGAGGTGCGCACGCGAGCTGCGCAGGGCCTTGTCGACGGCCTTGCGTGCGGGGTTGGGCACGGAACGGTTCGGGTCGTCGGGCTCGACCGTGTAGTCCACGAGCGCGTCGATCAGGAATTCGTCGCGCATGTACTTGAAGCAGTTTTCCTGGCGCCACCGTTCGAACATCCGGTAGGCGACGACGATGGCGCGCACGTCCCAGCGACTGGTTAAGATCGCCGTCTGGTGGCCGGTGTCGGTCAGGCGCGTCACCTGCCGAAGCCGGAGCGTGCCCTTCAGGAACCGGACGGGCTGATCATGGAGCTGGTACGCTACCCGTCGGCCGGCCAACCGCGCCGTGCTTTCGACAAAGCGCCGCTCGGCCACTCGGCGGAATCGCCCTTTCCGGTAGGTCAGGATGTCGAGGCCCAGCGCCAGGATCTTCTGGAAGAGCTTGGGACTCCATCCGCCGCGATCAAAGACGACCGTGAGGCGGCGTCTCGCACTGAACAGCGGGCGAATCTCTTCGAGAATCGGGACGAGCATCCGGGTCATCGCCGCGTTCGCATCCGCCGTGATGACAAAGAGCGGGTCTCCCTGTTGGTCAGTGATCCAGTAGTCCGTCGTGGCCGGTCCGGCCGTGCGGGCGCGCGTCATGTAGGTCTTGGCGATCTTCCGTGTGCCGTGGTACGCGCGGACATGGCCGTCGACGTAGAGGAACCCCACGATGCGCCCACGTTCGGCGATGCGGCGCTGGGCCATCTCGCGGCCGAGTGCATGACTGCCGCCCTTCGCCGCGAGACGCGCGAGCTTGCGTCGCAGCGTCTTGACTTCGGGGATACGGTCCAGCCCCAGGATCCGACCCAAGTCACCCGGCGCGTGTTCCTTCAGGGTCTCCGGCCGGGGAATGCGCAGCAGGGCGAGGAGGACGTACGCGACCAGCGTCGTCCGCAGGCCGTAGAACGCCGGGCCCAGACTGCCATAGATCTTCCGTGCGGCGGCGAGGACTCCACTGGCCACCAGCGCCGGCACCGCCAGCCACACCGCCGCACCTGGGAGATGCTCCGCTCGGGCGAACACGGGCACGGCGTCATCACGCTGCCCCATGGCGGCGAGCAGCCGGTCCATCGAGCGATGGAGCGGATCGCGATCCAGGCTCACCGGCACGGTGACGTCCGACACGGTTCCGTCAGGGACTGTGGCGTCGGCGGCGCCAACGGCCGCGGCAGGCGGCACGTTCCGCTCGGGCGGCACAACCGCGAGCGGCTCGCCGAACAACGACCGCGCGGGCTCAGGCTCGTGTGCCCAGCCCAGCCGGTGCAAGCGCTGTCGGATCGCGCTCTCGGCGAGACCCAGCCGGTGGGCAATCGCCCGGTTGCTGACGCCGCGGTCCTTCAAGCGAAGAATGGTGCGGTCCCGCCCCGTCGCCCGCCTCGGGCTCCGTTGCGACGGCCGTCCACGTGGCCGACCCAGCGCCTGCACCCCGCCCGTTTCCAGTCTCGCCTGATAGCGGCGCAGGCTTCGGCTGGAACAGCCGAAGGCGCGAGCGATGTGGTCCTGGTCCGCGTATCCCGATTCGAACAGCGTCAGCATGGCGTAGGCGGCGGCGGTCCGGTCAGCCACATCGAAGTGCGCCAAGACCACACCATGCACGGAGACCACTCGATGCGTGCCTTCGGTTCTGATGCTGACGCCGTCATTGACGGTGATGACGCCCGAGGACGCCGACGGGACATGGTCGGACAGATCATGCGGGCATGCCATGGTCGAGCAGCCTGCCCGACCACACGGCGATCACAGAAGCGGACAGTGTTCGGTGCGCACCCAGCCAACATCATCCCCGTCGCAGGTGAGTGGCTGCGAGCCGCCACGCCTGGTCCTCCTCGCGAGAGCATCAGGCTCGATCCCAGGACCATTCGACGGGGCCTGTGCGCGAAAAAGCGGACAGTTGTCGGGGCGCACCCCTGTCCGAACAAACCCCGCCATTTCCTAGGATGTTCGGGGACATGTCAGGAGTTCTGGACTCGGTATCAGCCGCACGACGATCGGCAAGCGCCGGGTGGACGGACGGCTCAAGGCGCGTATCTGTAACGACCACGGCGAATGGCTATACTGGCCCGCGGAGCCGACGCCAGCAGTCCCCTCCGGTTCCTCCAACGAAACACCAACCGTCAGTTCCACTGCGGGAGATGCAGTATGAGAATCGCTCCTTCGGGATCGACGTGTTGGCCTGTCCGCGCTGCGGCCCTTCGACGACGCGCAGGGCCATCCTGAGCACGGTCGAAGGATGGCGGGCGCTTCCGGCTGATCGCGTCGATCGAAGAGGCCTCGGTGATCGCGCGCATTCTGCGCCATCTGCACCTGCCCACCGAGGTCCCAGCGCCGCGTCCGGGGCGAGCGCCGCCGCCTCTCGAGACCGGCTTGTTCAACCAGGACACGGACATCGCGGTATTCGACGCATACGCGTGATCGGTGTGCGCACGGGTCGCTTCGCCGGAGGTCCGCCCGATCGTCGTGTGCGCAACCGCCGGACGCACCGTACGCGCTGCTGGAGAGGCGTGATCCGCGCGAATGTCGTTGACACCTTCGGCGCGGCAGCCATAATCGGCCCTGTACGTGGGCTCGGAGGAGACGCTCACGCAGCACACAGCCCTGAACGCGTCAGGGCTTCGCTGCTCTCCCGTTCTCGAACCGCACTGGGGATCGACTATGAGAGCCACCGTGACGGTCTCGTTCCTGCTGCTCGGCCTCGCCGCGACCCGCGTTGGCACTGCGTCCGCTCAACCGGGCATTCAAGTGACCAAGGCGACCTACGGTGTGCCCGGCGGCGCCAGTTGCGACGCCACCGAGCGATTGCGGCAGCAGTGCAACGGCAGGGAGGGGTGCCAGGTCTATGTCGATCCCAGAAACCTGTGCCCGGACCCTTCCTACGGGAAAGAGAAGTCGGTCATCGTCGTCTACAGCTGCGACGGCAGAACGGACACGCTCTCGTTTCCCGACACCGCGCAACTCCTGCTGAACTGCCGCATCACGACAGCGGGCCCCACCGGCATCGACCGGCAATCGCCCACGACGCAACCGCCCGCCGCGCCGCCGAAGCCTGGCCAGCCGTCCGTGTTCGATGACATGCTGCGGCGCGGGAGTGGGACCGCCGCTCAACAGGGCGTGCAAGTGCACAAGGCGACGTACGGAGTGGTCGGCGGCGCCAACTGCGATGCCACGGCGCAGCTGCGGCAGCAGTGCAACGGCAAGGAACGCTGCCAGGTCTATGTCGATCCCAGAAGCCTGTGCCCGGACCCCGCCAACGGGCAATGGAAGTCCGTCATCGTGAACTACAGCTGCGACGGGAAGACGGAGACACTGTCATTTCCCGACACCGCGCAACTCGTCCTCGAATGCGCCATCCGGCAGAAATCGACTCCGTCGCAGCCCACGCCGCACACGGCGTCCTCGCGCAGGGACGCGGGACGGGCGCCGCGCTGCGGCGTGTTCGAGGAGTCGCACGGCCGTGTCACCGTACTCGCTGAGGGCGAGCAGTTTTCCCTGCCCCAGTTGATGGCCGAGAATCGCTTCACGGGCTCGGGCCCGGCCGCTTTCGGCTGCTGGGTCGAGATCGGCACGTCGGACGATCTGCGCGGCACGCTGATGTACAGCTACCGCGTCACCGATCCCAGCGGTGAGCAGAAAGAGTTCGGCCCTTCCGGCATCGAAGCGGGTGGTTTCGGAAGCACCGGGGGCATTCCGGTCCCCGCCTACAAACAGCGGGTGGGCGCCTGGACGGTGGAGTTCTTCACCATCCGCCGCGACAACAGCGCGCGAGCGTCCCTCGGGTCGGTGTCGTTCAACATCACCGAAGCGGCGACGGAGAGGTCACGCCCACCCACGACGACGTCGACGCCGCAGCCGGCGTCCGCGACCATCCTCTTCGAGGACAGCTTCCGGCGTCCGGATTCGCTGTCGGTGGGCCCGGACTGGAACGAGTACACGCTGCGCGACAACGTCCTGCGACAGGAGGACTCACCCTGGCTCGTGAGCGGGAACACGCTCCGCTACGGAGCGACCGGCCGAGGCGTGTACTGGGAGGACTTCATCGAGACCGCGGCGACGTTTCCGTCCGACAACGTCCGCGTCGAGTTCGAACTGCGCGGCCAGGCGACGACGTCGCGCGGATACGTCGGACCGTCGGCGTTCTTGAGCGGCGACGGACGCTATCGCGCGACGGCACAGAACGTGACCGGCGGTCCGAAGCATCTCGGTGTCGCGGCCTGGCAGAGCTGGGAGAACCAGGGCACGCGCGGCGTCATCGTCACCGTGGAGGGATCGGCGAACAGTCATCCGAACGCCGCGTTCGCCGGCGTCAATCAGCCCGACTTCGCCAGGCACGTCCTGACGATTCGAGACGGCATGCTGACGTACGAAGCGCCTGGATTCGCGCCCGTGAGTTATCCAGTCCCGGCTTCCGCGCGCAGCGAGCTCCGCCACTTGACCTTCGGCGTCAGGCTGTACGACGCTGGCGTGGCGCAGACTGTCGAAATCCGGAACCTGCGGATCACGGCGCTCCACGCGGGTGCGGTGACGACGACGACCACAGCCGCCCCGCCGCGAACGGGGGCGGTCGCGCGAGGGATTCAGACCGGACCGTCGGTGCCGCTCCTGGACGGCGCCGTCCCGCCGTCGGGCGGCCGATTGACCGTGCGCAGGCCCGGCGACCCTCTGGACGGAATGACGATAGAGGTTCCGGCAGATTCGTACGGCGGTTCGACCACTTTCGCTGCGTCCTACCAGCCGATCACGAGCCACACGCTCGGACGCAACGTCACGCCCATCTCGCCACTGATCACCATTGAGAACGGTGGCGCGTACGCGGGCTCGCTGATGCGGGCCAGGGTCCCGGTGACCCTGCCCGCCGGCAGTTTCGCGATGGGGTTCTTCTACGACCGCAGCACCGGCAGGCTCGAGGGCATGCCGCTCGTCGGAATCGAGGCAAGCGCGATCACGGTGGCCACTCGACACTTCTCGTCGTTCCTGATCAGCATGATGCCGCTGGTGGAGCTGGACCAGGCCATCGTTGCCGGAACGATCGATACGGGCTTCCGACCGGGGCTCGATGACTGGGAGTTCACGAACCTCGGCTCGTACCTCCAGCCCGGCGGACACTGCGCCGGCCAATCGCTCACCGCGCTGTGGTACTTCGTGAACCGCCCTGACGGACCGGGCGTGCACCTGTGGAACCGTTACGACCGCAACCGCGCACAGCCGGCCACCCCGGATGTTTGGGAGGACGACAGCCAGGCGTACCGGCTCGCCTCGGTCGTCCACCACGACATCAACTGGGACAGCGGGGAGAACCGGCTGATGACTGCGCTCGCGGGCGTGAGCGATCAGATGACGCTCCGCGCGTTTGCGTACGCGATGACCGTCACGGGCGAGCCGCAGGAGGCGGGCATCTTCAGTTCCAAGGGCGGCGGCCACGACATGATCGCGTACCTCGTGAAGGGCAGCACGCTCTACATCGCCGATCCAAATTATCCGGGCGACAACAACCGACGCATCGTGTTCGATCACGCAGCCGGCCGCTTCGAACCGTACAACTCCGGCGCCAACGCCGAAGAGATCGCCGCCGGGTACGGAAAGGCGTACGAAACGATCCAGTACGCGGCGAAGACGGCGACCGTCGACTGGGCACAAATCGGCGCCCGCTGGAACGAGATGTTGGCGGGCACGGTGGGCGCCGGTCTGTTTCCGGAGTACCGCCTGTTCTGGACCGACGAGCGCGGCCAGAAGACGCCGCTCGTCGATGACGCGTCCATCGGGTTGACCTACGTGAGTTTCGCCCTCGAAGTCGGCGCGCCGGGGAAGAGTTGGAGCGCCACCCTCTACCTCAATGGCTCCCACGCAGAGAAGAGCGTGAACGGCCTCTTCGAGTTGCGACCCGGCACGAACGAAATCGGATTCGCGATCTATGCCTACCCGCCGGGCCGGACAGACCGCAAGTATGTGGACTTCAAGTACGTGAAAGTGAACTCCGGCCCGGACGTTCCCACCGTGACGGGCCAGCCGCCCAAGGCCGAACCGAACCCATGCGCCGGCATTACGGTGGCAGGCGTGAGAAAAGGCGGGCAGGAAGGTATCGGGACCATCAGGTTCATGGCGTGCGTGATCAGGTTCGCGAACCCGATCGATTCGTACACCGACGCCCAGATTCAGGCGATTCTCGCCAAGTAGTCGAGGGGCGGCCGGAGGACGTCCGTCACGGCCGTCACGCCTGTCACGTGTTCATGTCCGTCATGACCTCAGACGGGGGTGCCGGCTTTCCTGCCCTGAGCGAAGTCGAAGGGAGCCGGCACCTCGCGATCGCCTACTTCGCTGGCTCCTTCGGCGGCTCCGGCTTCGCGTCCTTCTTCAGGTAGGGCACGCCCTCGGTCAGCCACGGCGGCGCCTTCGCGCCCTTCAGGTAGTGGTCGAAGAACTCCATGAACCGGACCGTCAGATCCCGCTGGTTCGCGAGCCCCGCCAGGTGGTGCCCCTCGTTTGGATACGCCAGCAGCACGGCCTTCTTGCCATCGGGCGTTACGTTCACTCGCGAGCGGACAGGCGAGCGGAGACCGGTGCTTCCTATAGTCGGTCGCTCGGCCTGAAGGTCGTGTTCTTCGCGCTGGCGTCCGCCGGCCTGGCGACGCTGTGGATGGCCGTCGCCGCCGACATGGGCGCCTCCCTCCTCGTCATCGCCAACGGCCTCCGCCTCCTCCGCGACGACTGACGCGCCGCTTGGGGTCAGGCCTGAACCGGCGCGCGCCGTTTCAGGCCTGACCCCAAATGAGGCGTTTCAGCGGGTGAGGAGGACGCGGGCGACGCGAAGGCCGTCGAGGGCCTCGACGCGGATGCGGCGGCCGTCGATCTCGACCGAGTCGCCGAGGCGCGGGCGGCGGCCGATCCGGCCCAGCACGAACCCGCCGAACGTGTCATAGAGGTCCTCGTCGATCGACAGGCCGAACTGCGCATTCACATCCGTGACGAGGGCGAGGCCGTCCACCAGCGCCGAGCCGTCTGTCAGCACCGTGATCGACGACACGTCGCCGGCCCCATCGGCGCCGATCTCGCCGACGATGCGCTCCATCAGGCGCTCGAAGGTCACCGTGCCGGCGGTGCCGCCGTGCTCGTCGATGACGATGGCCAGGGAGGTGCGGCGGGCCCGCATGTGGTTGAGCAGGTCGTCGGCCTTGAGCGTGTCCGGCACGGTCAGCGGCTCTCGCAGCAGCGGCGTGAGATCGATCGTGTCGCCCGTTCCGGCCAGCGCCCGGAACAGGTCCCGCACGCGCACGACGCCCACGATGTCGTCCAGGTGCGCGCGATAGGCGGGCAGGACGGGCTGGCTCGCCTGCGACAGGCGCTCCACGAGATCTGCGCGCGTGGATTGGACTGGCAGCGCAATCATCTCCGTCCGCGGCAGCATGACCTGGCCGGCCGTCAGGTCGCCGAAGCCGAAGACGCGGTGCAGCATCTGTTCCTCGTCCTCCTCGAGGACGCCCGCCTCCTGGCTCGCCGTCACGAGCATCTTCAGCTCTTCCTCCGAGTGCACGAGCGACGACCCGCTCGGTGGCTTCAGGCCGAGCAGACGCACGACGGCCCGGCCCGTGCCGTTCAGGAGCACGATGAACGGCCAGCACACTTTCATGAAGAGTTCGGTCGGGCGCCCGACGATGAGCGCGGTCCGCTCTGCGTGCTGCAGCGCGACGGTTTTCGGCGCCAGCTCGCCGAGCACGATGTGCAGTGCCGTGATGAGTGCGAACGCGATGGCGACCGAAATGGAATGGGCCGTGACGGTCCGGATCTCAACGGGCAGCAGCGCCAGGCTCGGCTGGATGAGCGAGGACACGGCCGGCTCGCCGATCCACCCCAGGCCCAGGCTGGTCATCGTGATGGCCAGCTGCGTCGCCGCGATGTAGCTCTCGGGGTCGGACAGCGCGCGCCGCACCGGGCGGGCCAGGCTGCTGCCCTCCGCGATCAGCTGATCGATGCGCGTCTTGCGCACGGTCACCAGCGCGAACTCCGCCGCCACGAAGAACCCGTTCGCAAACACGAGCGCCAGGACCGCCGCCAGGCGGATGGCAATCTCGCCCGGGGCGAAGACGGTCTGCTCCATCACGAGCCTCCGTGCGGAACTGTACCACGCTCGGGATTCGGGATTCGGGATTCGGCCCTTCGATAGACTCAGGGCCGACCTGAGCTTCGTCGAAGGGCGGGATTCGGGTGCCGGTCACGCCGGCCGACGCGGGTCACTTCGCAAACCGCTCGACACGGCGGACACACGCATCTCCAGGGAACTGGGGCGGAAGGTGGGGCCCCACTCCGTCGCCCGCGCCGGACGACTGCGTCACCCCACCAGGTTTTCGGCCCTTGCGATGCGTGTGTCGTGCGACCGTGATCGCCGTGCTCGCATGGTTTGCTCCGTGACCCGCGTCAGCCGATTCGCGGCGCCGTGGCAGACCGGTTTCACGGCCCGTTCGCGGATCCACGCAGGCCACGCAGGACAGCCCGTGGCAGACCGGTTTCACGGCCCGTTCGCGGATCCACGCAGGCCACGCAGGACAGCCCGTGGCAGACCGGTTTCACGGCCCGTTCGCGGATCCACGCAGGCCGCGCAGGACAGCCCGTGGCAGACCGGTTTCACGGCCCGTTCGCGGATCCACGCAGGCCGCGAAACCGTCCCTTAATTGTCGTGGTGCTGGAAGAACTGGCTGTCGACGAACTCCTCGACCGCCGTCTGGTCGGCCGAGTCGATGCGCTCGAACTGGAGGCCCATGCCGACGCGGCGGTCGCTCCAGACCACCCGGGCCTCGGCGTCGACGTCGCGCTTGGAGTTTGGCAGGCGGAACCGCACGCGGGCCCGCGCCGACGACTCGAGCGGGCTCATGGTCCGGATGGCCACGCCGCCCTTGCCGAGGTTCAGCGTCACGGCGGCGGCAATCGTATTGGCGAACCGGTACGCGACCGGGATGCCCAGGACCACCCGCGGGCTGGCACGGCGGTTGAAGTTGTCCGGGAACAGGTGCGGGGCGAGCGACGGCAGGATATGCTGAGCGGCGCTGTACTCGTTCACGTACCCGGCCACGCCCAGGTCGGCCAGGTCCCGGACCTCGGAGGCACCGCTGATGGTACCGGAGAACACCACGATCGGGAGGCGTCCGCCGTCGAGTTTGCGGATGGAGCGCACCAGGTCGACGCCGCCCGCGTGGGGCAGTCTCAGGTCCACCACCACCAGGTCGATGTCGGGGAGGTCGGCGCGGACCCGGGCGAGCAGTTCGGCCGCGCTGCGGACGGTGAACGTCCGATGCCCCGCGTGTTCGAGCGCAGCCTTGAAGCGGTCCCGCACGAACGGGGTATCATCGGCGATCACGACGGTCTTGTGCGTGGCGCCCGGGTTTGTCATCCTGTAAAGGTATCGGCCGTCGTGTGCAGAGACCTTAGCACTTCGGCTCGCAACCGCCGCCACGGTCGGTTTTCGGCACGCGTGGCCGGTTGCGCTCGCTCAGCACTAAGTCCTGAGGGCACCCATACGTTGCCGGTTTTGTGCATCGAAGGACTTAGCCCCGGCGGCCATTGCGGCTCGGAACGGCTTGTCGCTATAATCCAGGCTCTTGTTCCGACAACCGCCTGTGTGTCAGCAGTTACGCGGCGGTGCAGTGAAACGGTGTCGGCGGGCGCCACCGACCTGAGTGGGCCGGCCGGTGCCCGTGACCCGGCAAGGAGGCGGTATGGCGATCTGTCCAGAATGTGACTTCGAGATTGATGTCGACGAGTACGACGTCGACCGGGGTGACACCCTGGAGTGTGACAACTGCGGCGTGACCCTCGAAGTGATCGGCCTCAAGCCCATCGAGTTCGAGGCGGCGTCGGACGAGGATGAAGACGACAAGGACGGCCTCGACAAGGAAGACGAGGACGATGCCGAGGACGACGTCGACGGAGATGACGACGAGTGAGTGATCGGCTCGTTTCCGCCCTGCCTGCGCTCGACGAGCCGCTCCTGCTCGAGAAGGAATCCCGGCTGCGGCGCGCGCTGGCCGGGCTCGACTCGGTGATCGTCGCCTTCAGCGGCGGCACCGACAGCGCCTACCTTGCCTGGGTCGCCACCGCCGTGCTCGGCGACCGCGCGCAGTGCCTCACGGCCGACAGCGCCAGCTACCCCGCCCGGCATCGCGAGATCGCCCTCGGTCTCGCGAGGGAGTTCCGTCTCCGCCACGCGTTTATCGTGACCAGCGAGATGGACGACCCGAACTACCGCGCCAACCAACCCGACCGCTGCTACTACTGCAAGCAGGAGCTGTTCACGAAGCTCACGGCGCTGGCGCGCGAGCGCGGCATCGCCGCGGTCCTCGACGGCGCCAACGCGGACGATCGCGGCGACTACCGGCCCGGCCGCAAGGCCGCCCGCGAGATGGGCGTGCGCAGCCCGCTGGACGACGCCGACCTCACCAAGGACGAGATCCGCGAGCTCTCCCGGCGCGCCGGGCTGCCGACGTGGGACCAGCCGGCGTCGGCCTGCCTGTCCTCCCGCATTCCGTACCACTCGCAGGTCACGCCCGAGAAGCTCGCGATGATCGACCGGGCCGAAGGCGTGCTGGCCGGCCTCGGGTTCCGCGTCTACCGCGTCCGTCATCACGACGAGTTGGCCCGCGTCGAAGTCGGCCCGGACGAAATGGCCCGCGCGCTCGACCCGACCGTGCGCGACACGCTGGTCCGCGATCTGAAAGCGCTCGGCTACCGTTTCGTGACGCTCGACCTCCAGGGCTACCGCATGGGCAGCCTCAACGAGATCCTGCCCCTCAAGCCCGTGTGACCCCGTGATCGACCTGCTATCGTCCGTCCGCCGCGGCAGCCGCTCCTGGCGGGTGGCTGCCATCCTGGCCGTGCTCTTCCTCGCGGGCCACCTGCCGTATCTCGCGTCGACGCTCGAAGACGTCGACTCGGTGAACTTCGCGCTCGGGCTGCGCGACTTCGACCCCGGCCGCCACCGGCCGCATCCGCCCGGGTACCCGATCTACATGGCGCTCGGCAAGCTGGCGGACACGGTCCTCAGCGAGCCGCACGCGCTGGCGATCTGGGGCGCACTGCTTGGCGCGCTGGCCGCGTTTGCGCTGCTGCGGATCTTCGCCGGTCTCGACGCGCTGGACGGGGCGGCGTCGCCAGCGGATGCCCTTGGCGGGGCCGCCTTGCCGCGCGGGTGGACGGCGTGGGTCAGCGGCCCCCCGCTCGCGGTGCTCCTGGCGATGACGGCGCCGCTCTACTGGATGACGGCGTCGCGCCCCATGAGCGACATGGCCGGCCTCGCGGCCGTGCTCGCCGCCCAGGCGATCCTGCTGACGTCGATGGTGCGGTCGCGCGAAGCCGTGGCCGCCGGGGCCAGCGCCTACGACGCGGCCGCTGCGGCCCGGTCCGGCCGGCTGGTGCTGCTGGGCGCGTTCGTGACGGCCCTCGCCATCGGTTTCCGATCGCAGGCGGTGTGGCTCACGCTGCCGCTCCTCGCGCTGGTCATCGTCGATCGCGCCGGACGCGGGGCCGCCGGCGCCATGATCGGCAGCGTCGTGTGGCTGGGCGTCGGCACGCTGACGTGGGCGGTGCCGCTGGTCATCGCCAGCGGCGGGCTGCGTGCCTATGTTGGCGCCCTGGGTGCGCAGGCGGGCGAGGACTGGAGCGGCGTCGACCTGCTGGCGACCAACTTCGGCCTGCGCCGCCTCGCCTTCGCGCTCTACGAGACGTTCATCCGCCACTGGGGCGGCGTCGGGTGGTTCATCCTCTCGTGGGCCGTGGTGGGCGCCATCGTGCTGCTCTGGAAGGGCCGGCGCGCGCTGGTGGCGATTGTGGCGGCCTTCGTGCCGTACCTGGCCTTCCACCTGTTCTTCCAGGAGACCGTGACCACGCGCTATGCGCTGCCGCTGGTGGTGCCGACGGCGTACCTCGCGACGCGAGGGCTGTTCCAGTTTCAAGCGCTGCGCCTGCCGGCGATTGGGGTGGGCCTGGCGGCCTTCAGCCTGTTCGTCGTTGTCCCCGCGTCGATCGACTATGCGCGCAGCGGAAGCCCCGTCACGCGCGCGCTCGGAGCACTCCGCGCCGACGCAGCCCGCGAGCCCGGCATCGCCGTCGGGATGCACCACGCGTTCGCGCGTCCCGTCGAGGCCGAACCGGTGACGCCGGCCATTGCGCTCGTGGCGAAGCCGAGGCACGAGTGGCTCGCGCTGGTCGAGCGCTGGAAGCGCGGCGCGCGCGGGCCGGTGTGGTTCCTGGCGGATCCCGATCGCACCGATCTCGCCCTGATCGATCCGCAGGCGCGCATGGTGCGGGGCCGCTACGCGTGGCCGTTCCCGAGCCAGGTGTTTCTGGGAGGCATCCGGCCGGACCGCCTCGACTGGATCGTCATCAGCGAGCCCGGCTGGTTTGCCGGCGAGGGCTGGCAGCTCACGCCCGAGACGGCGGGCGTGGCGAAGGCCGACGGCACGGGACTGGGACGCGGCCCGATTGCCGCGTGGCTGAAACGCCGGGAGGGCGCTGCCATCATCATGATCGGCGGCCGCCACCTCGGGGCGGGCGCCGGGCCGAGCGCCCGCGTGTCGGTGCGGATCGATGGCCGCGATCTCGACGCGTGGATGGTCGAGCCCGCGACGCCGTCGTTCCTCAAGTTCTTCGTCCTGCCCCCGGGTGCGCTCGAGGGTGAGGGGCTGTGGGCCAGGCTCGAGATCGCCGCGGCGGCCACCGACACGGGCACGCCGACGGGCATCGTGGACGTCGAACAGTTCGATGCGCAGGATCCGGCGACGCCGATGCTCGCCTTCGGCGAGGGCTGGCAGGAGCCCGAGCACAACCCGTCGACGGGGCTGTCGTGGCGGTGGGCGAGCGGCCGGTCCACGCTGTACGTGTCGTCGGCGGACCGTGACCTCGAGCTGCGGATGGTCGGGGAGTCGCCGGCGCGCTACTTCGTCAGGCCGTCGCGCGTCGTGGTGACCGCGGGCCGCCACCAGATCATGAGCCTCGGCGTCTCCAGCGATTTCGCCTGGACCACGCGCGTGCCCGCGTCCGCGCTGCGCGATTCCGGCGGCACCATCACCATCGAGACGGACCAGGTCTTCAAGCCGATGGACCGCGGCCAGGGCGCCGACCGCCGGGACCTTGGCCTGCGGATCTACTCCGTGACGGTCAGGCCGATTTCCTAGCGAGGCACAGCAGCGAGCTGCCGAACGGCATCGGCAGCACCCGGATCGCGCGCGCTTCGATCGCGAGCAGCGCGCTCAGCGCGGCGTTCACCGGCGCCGACGGCACCGTGATCTCGCCCAGCGCGTCTGCCTCCCGCGCGAGCCCCGCCAGCCGCTGCACGCCGCGCACCGCCAGCATCATCGGAAACAGCGACGCGTTGGTGTACGTAATCCGCTCGACGCACAACCCCGCACCCTCGAGGAGCGCGCGCAGGGACGCGCGCGTGTACCGCCGCAGCTCAGCCGAGAGCACCGAGTGGTTGCCGCGCAGGATCGGCATCGCCGCCACGTTGACGATCAACCACCCGCCGGGCTTCAGCACGCGACACATCTCGGCCGCCGCGTCCCGCTCCACCGGCTCGGGCAGGCAGTAAAGGACGTCGAAGGACGTGACGATGTCGAACGCCTCAGACGGAAACGGGACCGATCCAGCGCTGGCGCGCGCCAGGCGTTCGAGGCCTGACGACCGGGCGATCTGCAGGCCCGAGTGCGTCAGGTCGAACCCCCACGCAGACCCGTAGCGGCCGAGCAGGCGCAGGTTGGCGCCCGTACCGCAGCCGCAATCGAGCAGGCGCAGGCCGGTGCGGGCGCCCGCGGCCCGATCGAGCAGCGGGCAAACGAACTGCCGGAATCCCCGGAACCAGAAATGATCCCGCTCGGCGCGGGACGTTGCTTCGAGCAACCGATCCACGGGCTCATTGTACGACGTCCGGCCACTGGGGTCAGGCTCGATGATGCCCGACGGGTAACTGGCGTTTCCCTCTTGGAGAGATCGAGTCTGACCCCAAGTGCGCGGAAAGGGAACGGCCGTTGACACGGCGAGATGGACCCCGTAGAGTCGGCCTGCGGCCGGATCAACACAGGCTGGCTGGTCTTTCGAGGCTGACAAAGGAGATTCCCTCATGACGCGAATCGGACGTCTGTCCATCCTGGCGGCGTTGTGCACGGTCATCGCTGTGTCGACGGCGTGCACCAAGAAGCCGCCCGTCGCCGCGCCGCCGCCGCCACCGCCGCCCGTGAGCACGCCGCCGCCGCCACCCCCGCCGCCGCCTCCTCCGCCACCCCCGCCGCCGGCGCCGGTCCAGAAGGCGCTCACCGAGGACGAGGTGTTCTCACGCAAGACGCTGGCGGAGTTGAACGCGGAGAAGCCGCTGCAGGACGTCTACTTCGACTACGACAAGGCCGACCTGCGCGACGAGGCGCGATCCGCGCTGCAGAAGAACGCCGAGTGGCTCAAGCGGTGGGCGGGCCCGCGCATCGTCATCGAGGGCCACTGCGACGCGCGAGGCACGGCGGAGTACAACCTCGCGCTGGGCGACAAGCGCGCCGCCGCCGCTCGCGCCTACCTGGCGAGCCTCGGCATCGGCGCGGGTCGGATCGAGGTCGTCAGCAAGGGCAAGGAATCGCCGTTCTGCACCGAGGACACGGAGGACTGCCGGGCGCAGAACCGCCGCGGCCACTTCATCATCATCACCAAGTAAGGCGCGCCGACCGGGGTCGATCAGCTGGACAGCGTCCGGGCGAGCGCCTCGGCGGCGGCGCGCGGACTTGGGGCGGCGATGATCGGGCGCCCGACGACAATGAAGCTGGCGCCGGCGCTGATCGCCTCAGGCCCGCTCATCGTCCGGGCCTGGTCGTCGCGCGGCCGGCCGGCGTCGCCGGGATCAGCCGCGCGGATCCCGGGCGTGACGAGCATGAAGCCGTTGCCGCGCGCCTTGCGCAGGTGCCGCACTTCGTGCGGCGAGGCCACGACGCCGTCGAGCCCCGCGGTCTGGGCGAGCCACGAGAGGGCGTCCACCTGCTCGAGCACCGATCGCGACACGCCGATCGACGTGAGCGTGTCGGGGGTGAAACTGGTCAGCACCGTGATGGCGATCACCAGCGGCGGCGCGATGCCCGTCTTCGCCGCCGATCCCAGCGCGGCGTCCTTCGCGGCCTTCATCATGTCGTGGCCGCCGCTGGCGTGCACGTCGAACATCCACGCCCCGAGTGTCGCGGCCTCGGCGGCCGCGCCCGCCACGGTGTTCGGGATGTCGTGATACTTCAGGTCGAGAAACACGCGGTGCCCGCGCTCG
>Ga0315292_10000312_pt1 | contig 21813 bp, 33 predicted proteins | sample YL17G13_0_MG_FD_204029 | JGI IMG/M metagenome (GOLD analysis project Ga0315292, IMG submission 204029) | Sediment microbial communities from Yellowstone Lake, YNP, Wyoming, USA - YL17G13_0 | ecosystem: Environmental > Aquatic > Freshwater > Lake > Sediment | place: USA: Wyoming | collected... | reverse complement strand
GTAAGGAGCTTTTTGGATAGTAAACTCTATAGGTGCATCATAAAATTTTTCCATCTGCCCATCAGCGATCATATGAACCGGTTTGACGGATGTGCGCACTTTAATTTTGATTGTGCTGTCGTCTGGAACAATAACCGGGCGTGCCGATAATGTATGCGGTGAGATGGGATTGATGACGATAACGTTTGACTTCGGAACGATGATCGGTCCGCCGCTCGAAAGCGAATATGCTGTGGAGCCAGTTGGTGTTGCAATTATGAGTCCATCGGCGGTGTAGGTAACCAGATAATCATCGTTAACGTATGTTTCTAAATCTATGATCCTCGGTGATGATCCCTTATCAATCACCACATCATTTAGTGTAAAGTAAAACTGATTATCATTTGCGGAAGAAGTTTTAATTACAATGCGGTCTTCAAGGAAATATCTTCCAGCAATGATATCTGCAATACATTCTTGCAGCTCATCGATGGAAACCTCTGCTAAGAATCCAAGTTTACCGAGATTGACACCGAGTATTGGAGTGCCATTTGCACCAACCAGTCGTGCAGCAGAAAGCATTGTTCCATCACCACCTAATGCGATAAGTATTTCACAACGATGGGATAGCTCGGACTCATTAACCATGATTTCTTGATCTATCGTAAGTCCTGCCCCGGCATTATTAAACCATTTACCTAACTCTTCATGAACGACAAAAGGAATTTTCTTCAATGTTAGATAACCGAGGAGGTCTTCTGTTACTTCCTTGATTGCTGGTTTACGAATATTTCCGATGATACCGAATTTCATGATGTTGGCGCTGATGTTTGTGGCTGATCTGATGAAGGTGGTTCAGGTGGTGATTTTTGTGCCTTACCTACCTCATCAACATAATTGAGCTTAAGTTCCTGTAGAACAGTTGTGAACATCCGCTCTTCTTCAGGGGTGAGATTGGTTTTCATTTTATTGTGCAGCATATCGAGTATATCTATGGAGATTTGTGCTTGCGGAAGATCCTGCTCGATTTTATCAGATATCGGATTTTTCAGCTTACCCATATGCTGCAGGGCGGCTGTTTGAAACATTAATATTAGCTGAATAAGAAGAAGTTCGTCTTTTTTTGTGTTATCCATTTCAATAGTCCAGAGTTGTTGAGAAAAAAGTAGGAAATTTATGATTGAAAAACAAACATAGCTAACCTCCCGAAGGTTAATCCCGATGATCCTTCGCAAACCTTCGGGAGGTTTCCCGAAGCTTCGCATACTTCACAAACACATAATTAGCCGATATTAAAGAAAGAATAAATCCATGCATCCCATCAAGGAAACCGCCGCGGAGAAAAAACATCTTAAAGAAAAGGTAAGGCGGACGGATGAGTAGATCAAAGTACGAACTTCTTTTTCCACCATCAGCTAAATCTTCTGCCGCTAAAGTTGTATAATGATTGAATTTCACTAAGTAATGAAATAGCGTATCATCTGTGTAGTGCAATATGTCGGAGCTGAGCCTACCAACCTTTCCCAATATTTCAAGTTTCTCATGTACACGCATCTCGTTGAATTTGACTACGCTGCGTTTAAAGAGTCGTGTAACATAACCCGGATACCAGCCACAATGCTTAATCCATTTGCCCAGGAAAAATGCTCGACGCGCAACCTCATATCCCATGTACTCATCGTTATCTTCTGATATTACTCGTTTAATTTCAAGTGCAAGCTCTGGAGTTACCCGCTCATCTGCATCGAGCCAGAGTACCCACTTATTAGAAGCATTTTGAAGCGCAAAGTTTTTCGCACCTGCGTATCCTAGCCATTCTTTCACAAATACTTTTTCTGTAAATTTCTTTACAAGTTTAACTGTGTTATCGGTGCTATGTGAATCGACGACAATAATTTCTTTCGCCCAGACAACCGATTGCATACATGCCTCGATGTTCTTTTCTTCGTTATGCGTAATGACAATGACTGAAAGATTGAAGTCGTGTTTGCTCACGTTAGAAATCGTACTTTCGTTCAAGTGTGTCTACTTCTTTTTGATTGATAGGCGGCAGAAATCCTTTCCCTTCTTTCTGTCGCATGTTGTACTCCCATATTTTTGCTTTGGAAACTAATGTGTGAATTGCAGCCAATCGTGCTATAATGATTCCATCGATACCTTGGAATATTTTATTCTCAACAAAATAAACCGAGAAGAAAGTGCGAATTACAGAAAATACGATTGTTCCCCAACCCAATGTTGAGGAAGGATTTAATTTGACAGCATCACCGACCTTAAGCGATGTTGTGTAGTTGAGATTAGAAATATATTCTTCAATGGTTTCATCCGAGTTTTTAATGGAGACTAAATTCATTTATATTACCACGATGCTGACAAGTTTGTTTTTTACTACCACAATCTTGACAATTTGTTTTCCATCGATATGCCGCTTTACGTTCTCATCACCCAGCACAAGTTTCCTAAGAATTTCTTCATTCATATCAATTGCGATAGTAAACTTGGAGCGAACCTTTCCGTTCACTTGCACAACCATTTCGATTGTATTTACCGCCGCTTTCGATTCATCGTACTGGGGCCACTTTTCATAAGCAAGCGAAGATGAATGACCCAACCTTTGCCATAGTTCTTCAGCAATGTGCGGCGCAAAGGGCGAGAGAAGCAAAATAAATGTTTCCATCAAACATCTCGGTTTCACTTCACGATTTAAAAACTCATTAACGAAAATCATCATCTGCGAAATCGCGGTATTGAAATTCATCCCTTCTAAATCAAGTGTAACCTTTTTGATTGTTTGATGCATGAATCTCTCATCATCACAGGAGATTGGAACATCTTTAACCGTTGAATGAAGTACATCATTCTCATCAACCAACATTCGCCACACACGATTCAGAAAACGGTGTACACCTTCAACTCCATGTGTCGACCAGGGTTTGGTATCCACAAGAGGTCCCATAAACATCTCGAACAAACGCATCGAGTCGGCGCCATATTCTTTCACAACATCATCTGGGTTCACCACATTACCGCGCGACTTCGACATCTTCTGACCATCTACTCCGAGAATCGTTCCTTGATTTATTAGACGTCTGAAAGGTTCCTTTGTTGAAAGATATCCAAGATCGTAAAGAACTTTATGCCAGAAGCGAGCGTAGAGAAGATGCAGCACAGCATGTTCCGCACCACCCACATAGAGGTCGATAGGCATCCAATATTTTTCTTTCTGTTTCGAGATAAATTCTTTATCATTATCGGGATCAATGTAGCGGAGATAGTACCAGCAAGAGCCAGCCCATTGCGGCATAGTATGGGTTTCTCTTTTGGCTGTTTTACCAGTTTGTGGATCTAATGTATTAACCCATTCTGGAATCGTTGCCAGGACAGACTCACCTGTATCGCTTGGCTTGTATGATTTACATTCAGGTAACAAAATTGGAAGATTGCTTTCAGGTAAATCCTTAACAGTCCCATCCTCCAAATAAATCAACGGGAATGGTTCACCCCAATATCGTTGCCGTGAGAATAACCAATCTCGCAACTTGTAATTGATGGAACGCTTCCCAAGTCCTTTCTTCTCCAACCATACTGCCATTCGAAGTTTTGCATCTTCTGTCTTTAATCCGTTCAGAGAAACCTCATCGTTTGCAGAATTCATACCAATACCTTCACCGGCATAAGCTTCTTTTGAAATATCACCGCCGGAAACTACTTCAACAATCGGAAGATTGAATTGCTTCGCAAACTCATAATCTCGTTCATCATGTCCCGGCACTGCCATGATTGCACCCGTGCCATATGTGATGATTACATAATCGGCAATCCAGATTGGAATATTTTTTCTTGTGGCAGGATTGACTGCATACGCACCTGTAATAATACCCGTCTTTTGTTTCTCCTGCGTAATACGATCAAGCTCGCTCTTCATCTTCGCCCGATCGCGATAATCATCAACAATCTTTTTCTGATCGGGAGCAGTGATTTCAGCAACAAGCGGGTGTTCAGGTGCAAGTACCAGGTAAGTTGCGCCGAATATCGTATCTGCGCGGGTAGTAAACACACGAATAGATTTCTTCGATCCTGCAATCGCAAAATCTGCTTCTGCTCCTTCTGAGCGGCCAATCCAGTTGCGCTGCATTTCAAGAATACCGGGGTGCCAATCAAGTTCTGCTAAATCTTTCTCAAGTCGCTCAGCATACGCAGTGATTCGAATCATCCACTGTCGCATTGCGCGCCGTTCAACCGTGTAACCCTTGCTTACCCATTCATCAACTTCTTCGTTCGCAAGGACGGTACCAAGTTCCGGACACCAATTAACGGGCATCTCGGCAAGATATGCAAGCCGATATTTTGTAACGTAATCGTATTTTTCTTTTTCAGAAAGGTTTGATGGAATCGGTAACTCCGATATCGGTCTGGCTTTATCAAATTTCGTATCGTACCACGAGTTATAAATCTTCAGAAAGATCCACTGAGTCCATTTATAATATTTTGGATCGGTTGTATTCACCTCACGCGACCAATCGTACGATAAGCCGAGCATTTTTATTTGCCGCTTGAAGGTAGCAATGTTTTGCTGTGTCGTTATGCTTGGATGAATTCCTGTTTGCATCGCATACCGCTCGGCAGGCAAACCAAAAGCATCCCATCCCATCGGATGTAATACATTAAAGCCATTCATCCGCTTAAAGCGAGTGTAAATATCAGTAGCGGTGTATCCTTCAGGATGGCCGACATGTAAGCCGGAACCGGATGGATACGGGAACATATCTAGGATGTAAAGTTTTTGTTTGGCAGTATCTTCAACTACCTTAAATGTTTGGTAGTCGTCCCAATATTTCTGCCACTTCTTTTCGATTTCTAAAAATGGATAAGCCATATTATGTTTAAAATACGTATTTTAGAGGGGATTCACAAAAAGTTTGAGAGATTTTAACTTCTTGAAGGTTAACTGGGTTTTACCTGAGTTAGCCTTCGGGATGCTGCTAATTCCTAAAATGGGGATTGGGGAACAAGGGTAGAACCAAATAAAAAAAGGATACCCAAATTATGAGATCCCTTTTATAATACTTTTTGATAAATATGCTTACTTCTTTTCTAAAGCAACCTCACCGGTCGGTATTTCTTTCTTAGCTTTTTTCTCTTTCTTTTCTTTCTTCTCCTTTTTTGCTTTTGGCTTTGAAGAAGATTTCTCGGGTGCTTTACCAGTATTGAAATCTACCAATTCGAGTACTGCAACCTCCGCACCATCTCCATATCGCTGTCCGAGTTTAATCACTCGCGTATAGCCGCCGTGTCGGTTTGCAACTTTGGGGGCAATCTCTGTAAACAGTTCTTTCATTACTTCACGATCTTTGATATAACGTGCGATCTGCCGACGTGCGTGAATATTTATTTTATCACCTTCAGGTGTAATCGCGTTCTTTGCTCGTGTAATCAATCGCTCAACAAACATTCGTGTTTCTTTTGCTCTTGCAACGGTTGTGCGAATTTTCTTATTCCGAAGCAGCGCCGTGGATAATGCAATTAGTGTCGCCTTCCTATGACTCGCAGTTCGTTTAAGTTTTCTTCCTGATTTTCTATGCCGCATTTAATGTCCTATAATTAAATTTAACTATTAACATCGTGGAGATATTTTTCAACGTCCATCCCAAAGTTCAAGCCAAACTGTTCTACAATTTCAGTAAGCTCTGCGAGAGACTTCCTGCCGAAATTTCTGAATTTCAATAATTCCGGCTCATCACGCCGAACAAGGTCGGCAATTGTTTTGATGTTTGCCGCTTTAAGGCAATTATGTGATCGAACGGAAAGCTCAAGTTCCTCTACTGACATTTGCAGAATTTTTCTAATGCGAGAAAACTCGGAATCCCGTTCCATCATTTCTTCGTGTGCTTCAGATTCTATATTGAAACTGAGGAATAACTGGATGTGATCGCGAAGAATAACAGCCGCCTGGGCAAGTGCATCATCCGGGGCTATTGAACCGTCGGTTTCAATCTCGAGTATGAGTTTTTCATAATCTGTTTGCTGACCTACACGAGTTGGCTCGATAAGAAACCGAACATTTTTAATCGGTGTAAATATCGAATCAATAGCGATAACATCTAATGATTGATCAGCCATTTTATTTTCTTCTGCCGTCACGTAACCTTTTCCGCGTCCGATCCGTAGCTCCAATTCGAATACAGCACCAGCATTAAGTGTTGCAATGTGTTGATTCGGATTTAATATTTCGATTTCAGGATTTGCTTTTTGGATATCAGCCGCAGTAAACTCTTTAGCGCCCTTCAGTTCAACAACAACCCTGTTGAGTTTCTTGTTGATAAGCTTCATACGGATAGCTTTGAGATTTAAGATAATCTCAGTCACGTCTTCAACGACACCTTGAATCGTTGAAAACTCGTGAAGCACTCCTTCAATTCGGAGCGCAGTGAATGCAGTACCACTGAGTGAGGACAACAAGACTCGGCGAAAAGCATTACCGATTGTTACACCGAAACCTTTTTCTAAAGGTTGTAAAATAAACCTGCCAAAAGTATTCGAGTAACTTGCTTCATCGATCTGTACTTTTTCAGGCATTTGATAATTTGTAGCTACCATAGTTTCTTTCTCCCGCCTATTTATTATTGATTATTCAAAATAAATAATTGGTTTTAGTGAATTTTACTTGGAATAAAGCTCAACAACTAACTGTTCATTTGCATTGAGTGGTATATCAGCACGCTCCGGGACATTCAAGAACGTGCCCGACATGGCTGCTTTATCAAGACTCAGCCATGGCAACATTGAACTGTCTTTCATACGCTTCATCGATGAGTGAATTATTTCTAATTTCTTACTCTTTTCAATAACATGAACTACATCTCCCGATTTCAATAAATATGATGGTATTGTAACACCTGTATTATTAACCATGATGTGCCCGTGCGTGATAAGCTGCCTGCCAGCTTTGCGCGATGGAGCGAAACCCATCCGGTAAAGAATATTATCAAGCCGGCGTTCAAGCAACTTAATGAGATTCTCACCTGTTCGTCCTGATTGCCGATGTGCTTTCTGAAAATAATTATGAAATTGAACTTCCTGCAGCCCATACATACGACGGATTTTCTGTTTTTCTCGAAGTTGAACTCCGTATTCAGATATTTTTTGCCGTCGAGTTTGACCGTGTTGTCCGGGAGGGTATCCGCGTCGTTCTACCGAACATTTCTCGGTGAAACACTTCGTCCCCTTGAGGAAAAGTTTTTGTCTCTCTCTCCGACATAATCTGCAGCTTGATTCGATATATCTACCCATATTTTCCTTTTGTTGATAAAATATTACAGTACACTCATTTTATACACGGCGACGCTTCGGAGGTCTGCAGCCATTATGTGGAATTGGTGTAATATCGCGTATGCTTAATATTTCCAATCCTACAGTTTGCAACGACCGAATACCAGCTTCACGACCGGAACCTGGACCTTTTACAAAGACATCGACTTTTCGAAGCCCCATATCAAATGCTTCTTTTGCTGCTGCCTCGGCCGTAACCTGCGCAGCAAATGGCGTATTCTTTCTTGAACCTTTAAAGGCATTTCTTCCAGCAGACGACCAGCTTATGACGTTTCCATAAACATCTGTAATCGTCACTATAACATTATTGAATGTCGCTTTGATAAAAACTTTTCCAGTAACGTCGACTTGAATTTTCTTTTTCTTTTTTGCCGCTGTTGTTTTTGCGGCTGCACCTGTTGTTTGTTTACCCATTCGGTGTTATCCAAAAATATTAATGAATTACTTCTTAGCTATTACTTTTTTCTTTCCAGCAACTGTCTTTCGTTTACCTTTACGTGTTCGCGAATTGGTTCGGGTTCGCTGACCGCGAACAGGTAATCCTTTACGGTGACGCAAACCTCGGTAGCAATTGATATCCATCAATCGTTTGATGTTCATTTGTGTTTCACTTCGGGATGCACCTTCAACTTTATAATCCGAGGTAATAATCGAGCGTATCTTCGCAACCTCATCATCGGTCAATTCGTTGATACGTTTATCGTAACTGATTCCAGCTGCAATTAAAATTTTTTTAGCACTACTGTGACCAATGCCGTAAATATATGTCAGTCCAATTTCTGATCGTTTATTTTTGGGTAAATCTATTCCTGCTATACGAGCCACTCTACCTGATCCTTTCGAAATTTAAATCTTTTCGATTTCTCAAATTATCCTTGTCTCTGTTTGTGTTTTGGATTTTTACAAATAATTCGCACAACACCTTTACGTCTGATTATTTTACAGTTTTCACATAATTTTTTTACTGATGAACGTACTTTCATGCTAATTCCTTTTATTTATACCTATAAGTTATACGGCCCTTCGTTAAATCGTATGGCGACATTTCGATAGTAACTTTATCCCCTACAAGTATTTTAATATAATGCATTCTCATTTTTCCTGAAATTACAGCAAGTATCTCATGACCATTATCGAGTTTCGCTCGAAACATAGCGTTCGGCAGCGTATCGGTAATAACGCCATCCATAGTTATCGGTCCTTGTTTAGCCATTCACCATTTTATATTGTGAGTATTTCAGGATTATTATCTGTAACTAACACTGTATGCTCAAAATGCGCCGAAGGTAAACCATCGGCAGTTCGAACAGTCCAGCCGTCTGAATCTATTCGAACTCTATACGTTCCAAAATTAACCATTGGCTCGATTGCCAGCGTCATACCTTTTTGTAATAAAGGTCCGGTTCTTGGTTCACCGAAATTTGGTATGGCAGGTTCTTCATGAAGTTTCTGACCAACACCATGACCGACCAAATCCCTAACAACAGAGAAACCTTGTTTCTCAACGAACGATTGAACAGCGGCTGATATATCATGCACATGATTACCAGCGCGTGCTTGTTTAATTCCAACTTCAAGTGCTTGTTCAGTAGCTCTTAACAGTTTAGCTTTATCATCAGAAATTTTACCAACAGCATAAGTCCAAGCACCATCGCCAAAATAATTTTTCTTCTTCACTCCAACATCAATTGCGATAATTTCACCTTCTTGTAATTTTCGATTACTCGGAATTCCATGAACAACCTCATCATCAATAGAGATACATAATGTTGCTGGAAATAAATTTTTCTTATCGCTTCCGTATCCTTTAAACGCCGGTTCGGCACCTTGTGACCTGATAAATTCTTCAGCGAATTGATCGAGTTCCTTTGTCGTGATATCCGGTCGAATCATTCCTTTCAACAATCGGAGAATCTCAGCTACGATCTTGCAGCTTTCTTTCATTATCTCAATTTCACGCGGCGCCTTAATGGTTGCTTTCGCCATATCTGTTTGGTTTCCAGTGTTTAGTTGATATCGAATCTTGTTACCTTCGCCCTTTTAGCTTACCACTTTTCATGAAACCATCGTAATGGCGCATCAACAGATGTGATTCAATTTGTTGAAGTGTATCCAATCCAACTCCAACAACGATCAATAAACTTGTTCCTCCGAAAAAGCTGGCAAAGCTCGATGTCACACCCATGTTAATCATAAACGTGGGTAAAATTGCAACGATCGCCAGGAATATAGATCCGGGTAAAGTAATCTTCGTTAAAATGTTATCTATAAAATCCGATGTATTTTTGCCCGGTCGTATTCCCGGTATGAATCCACCTTGCTTTTGCATATTTTCCGCAACATCCTTTGGATTAAAAGCGACTGCAGTGTAAAAGTATGTAAAGAAAACGATCATCAAGGCATATACAAATGAGTATGTGTACGATTGATAACTCATATAGCCGGAAATACTTTGAATAAATTCACTATCCGGGAAAAAGGTTAGTATCGTATTCGGGATGAACATAATCGCCTGTGCAAAGATAATCGGCATAACACCGGCAGTGTTAACTCGCATCGGTATATACTGTGTAACGCCTCCATAAATCTTTCTCCCAACAACCCGCTTTGCGTACTGAACCGGGATTCGGCGTGTTGCTTGAGTGACCAAAACAATGCCGGCAACGATGAAAACCATGAGAGCAAGCACAATCAACTCTACGATCAAACCACGCGCACCTGAACTGACGAGCTGATATTCATCAAGTAGTGCGTTCGGGAATCGTGCAATAATACCGATAAAAATTATCAACGATATACCATTGCCAATACCTCGTTCTGTAATTTGTTCACCCAACCACATCATAAATATAGTACCCGCTGTTAGCACAACAATCGTTGAGAGTTGAAATCCATATCCATGGACTGCATCCGGAACAATAGGAGTACCTGCGGCACTCATACTCAACAAATTAACGCTGACTCCCCATGCTTGAAGCGTCGAGATGATCACAGTTCCAAATCGGGTGAGCTGAGTAATTTTTTTACGACCTTCTTCACCTTCTTTCGTCAACTTCTGGAAATATGGAATAACTGCACCAAGAAGCTGGATAATGATTGAGGAACTGATGTATGGCATTATGCCTAATGCAAAAATTGCCGCATTACTGAATGCACCACCAACAAACAAATCGTACAGACCGAATAATGTATTTGAAGACTGATTGCGCATAGCTTCAGTTAACAGTTTCGCATCCACACCCGGAAGCGTGACGTGAGCACCGAAGCGCACAATAATCAACAATCCAGCAGTAAAGAGTATACGCTGCCGTAGTTCCTGTATTTTAAAAATATTTCGAAAACTTTCGCTGAGTTTCGCCATTATAGCTTACTTCGTTGAGTGAGAAATTGTGATTGCCTTTCCTCCCACAGCTTCTATCTTTTGTACAGCAGATTTACTAAATGAATGTGCAGTTACTTCCAATTTCGACTTCAGATCACCGTCGCCTAATATTTTTACTGGAACGGATTTTTTTGAAACTGCACCGACACTATATAAGATTTCCGGATTTACTTTGCCGTCGGTGAATTTGCCACCACTACCTAATTTTTCTAAAGTAGAAATATTCACAATCTGGTACTCTGCCTTGAGCGGGTTATGAAATCCGAACTTGGGAACTCGTCGGGAGAGAGGCATTTGGCCACCTTCGAACCATGCACGATAATGTGTGCCCGCCCGCGCACCTTCACCTTTATGTCCGCGTGTAGCAGTTCCGCCGTGCCCAGAGCCCTGACCGCGCGCGATCCGTTTTACTTTTCTCCGGGAACCTTTTGCGTATTTTAAATTGCTTAATATTGGTTTTACCATTTGTTATTTTACCTCTTCCACATGCACAAGGTGTTTTACCTTATTAATCATACCGCGAATCTGTGGAGTATCATTTTTCACAATCGAATAATGGGGTCTGCCTAATCCAAGTGCTTCGATTGTGCGCTTGTGCGCTTTCAAGCAGTGGATTTGACTAACTATCTGTGTTATTTTAATTTGTTTTGCCATATACACTATCCATTAATTAATTTGCGCTGTTGGTTGCGTGCCAAACAATTCCACTAACGACATCCCTCTTCGCTCTGACATCGTTGTGGCATCAGTGAGATTTAATAATGCTCTTAAGGTCGCTTTAACAACGTTGTGAGGATTTGATGAGCCGATAGACTTTGTTAAAACATCTTTGACGCCTGCTGATTCTAAGACAGCGCGCACACCACCACCGGCAATCAATCCTGTACCGGGCGATGCAGGTTTCAATAGTACTTTTGAAGCTCCATACTTTGCATAAATTGTATGCGGTATTGTACCATGAAGAATGGTTACTCTCACAACATTTTTCTTAGCATCATCAATGCCTTTAGAAATAGCATCCTGAACTTCATTTGCTTTTCCAAGTCCAACACCAACATGACCTTTACCGTCGCCAACAACAACAATGGCGCTAAAACTAAAACGGCGTCCACCTTTAACAACCTTTGCGACACGATTGATGTGAACGAGCCGATCTTTGAGATCTAATTCACCTGTTTTTATTTTTGACAATGTAATTACTCCGTTTAATAAAAATTAACTATGCTGCCGGGAGAGGAGTCGAACCTCTACTGACGGCTCCAAAGGCCGCTGTCCTGCCATTAGACGACCCGGCAATCCTTGAACATAACAGCCGGGATCAAATAATATTATCAAAACTTAAGCCCAGCTTCACGAGCACCATCTGCTAAAGATTTTACTATGCCGTGATATAAATATCCATTCCTATCGAATACTACCCTTTTAACATTCTTTTCAAGAGCTTTTTTAGCAATCTGCGCACCGACACGCTTAGCAACTTCTTTCTTTCCTTTTATGCTTTTAACCTCTTCACGTAGTTCCGGTGAAAGTGTTGAGGTTGCTACGAGTGTTTTCGATGTAGCGTCATCAATGATTTGTGCATATATGTGGTATAAACTTCTGTATACCGTCAATCTCGGTATCTCTGAACTACCACGGATTTTTTTTCTTAAGCGCCGTTTAATTTTTAATCGCTGCTCTATTCTTGATTTATTGATCATGTTATCCTGCCTTTGTTCCTGCTGTTGCTGCTGCTTTACCGGCTTTACGTCGGATGTACTCGCCTTGATATTTGATACCTTTACCTTTATATGGTTCAGGTGGACGGAATGATCGTATCTTTGCAGCAACCTGACCAACAAGTTGTTTATCAATACCCGAGATAACTACACTAGTCGGTTGGGGAACCTCAATTTTAATACCTTGCGGCGGCTCGAATAAAATCGGATGTGAATAACCAAGAGCAAACTGGATTTTCTTTCCTTTGACCTCAGCCTTATATCCTACACCTACGATCTCGAGTTTTCTTTCAAATCCTTCTGAAACGCCTTTTATCATGTTATTAATTAATGCACGCCAAGTTCCGTGCAGCGCTCTCTGACTTTTTTCATCTGAAGAGCGTTTCAAGAGGATTTCGCTGTCATTTATTTCAATCGCTATGGAATCAGGTACCCGAGCGGTTAGTTCGCCCTTCGATCCTATAACCCTGACACTTCCATCCTTCTTTTCAATTTTAACTCCCTTTACAGAGGGAATTGGTTTTCGTCCTATTCGTGACATTTCCTTTTTATATCCTATAAATTACCAAACATTACAGAGAATCTCACCGCCAATATTTTGCCTTCGTGCATCTTTATCAGTCATTATTCCTTTTGATGTCGATATAACAGCAATTCCGAGGCCATTAAGCACACGCGGTAACTCATCAGATGATTTATATATGCGGAGACCGGGTTTACTAATCCGGATTAAACCTGTAATTGCACTGACACCATCAACATAACGAAGTGTTATTCTCAACACGTTTTGTTTATCATCACTGATTTCAGTATAGCCAGCTAAATATTTTTGGTCAGTCAGAATCTTTGAGAGATTACGCTTCAGGTTCGATGCTGGGATATCAACTCTTTTATGTTTCGCTTTAATTCCATTACGAACGCGTGTCAAATAATCTGCAATTGGATCAGTCGTATTCATACTTTTTTATTTTCCTTACCAGCTCGCTTTTAAGACGCCGGGAATTTTCCCTTCGAGTGCCATTTTACGGAAACACAACCGACAAATACCAAATTTCCTCAGGTATCCACGTGGTCTACCGCAGATACCACATCGATTATGTTTCCGACCGGCATATTTCGGTGTTCTTTTTGATTTAACAACCATTGCTAAACGTGCCAAATTTTATTCTCCTGTTTTTACCTGTTTACTCTGCGTCTGCTCAATCGTCGCTTGTCGCTTCTCGAAAGGCATTCCAAATTCTTTAAGGAGCGCATACGATTCTTGATCTGTTTTTGCAGTTGTAACAAAGGTGATATCCATACCGAATACTTTAGCTACCTTATCAACATCGATCTCAGGAAAAATAATATGCTCCTTGACTCCAACCGTATAGTTACCATGTCCATCGAATGACTTGTCTGAGAAACCACGAAAATCACGAATGCGCGGGACTGCCACGCTAATAAAACGATCCATGAATTCGTACATGCGCAGATTTCTAAGTGTCACACGTACTCCGATCGGCAAACCCTGACGTAATTTAAAATTTGAAATTGCTTTCTTAGCTTGTGTTATTACCGGCTTTTGACCAATGATAGTTTCAAGATCTTTCACAACGCCATCCAACAACTTTGCGTCTTGTGTGGCTTGACCGACACCGATATTGATACAAATCTTCTCAAGCTTTGGAACCTGCATGAGATTTGAATACTGGAATTGGTTCATCATTGCTGGAATAATCGATTTCTTGAAATACTCTAACATTCGCGGAGTTATTCCAACTTCCTGTTTCTGAACTTTGGGCGCTTTCGCTGTTTCTTTTACCGCCTTTTGTGATTTCTCTTTAGCCATTATATACTTTCTTTGTTAAAACATCTCTTCACAGCTGCGGCAGATACGCATCGTGTGCTTCTTGCCAGTTGTGGAATCCGCTACACTTTTATGTCCGATGCGTGATGGTTTACTGCATTTCGGACAAATAACCATAACGTTAGATGCACTAATAGGTGCTTCTTTCTGAACGATGCCGCCTTGAGGATTTTTTTGCGAAGGACGGGAATGCCGTTTAATAATATTCACACCTTCAACAATTACCCGATGTTTGTCTCGGAATATTTTTAAAATTTTTCCGGATTTCCCACGGGCATTACCCGCAATAATAATCACATTATCATTTTTATGAACATTCATAGTTGCTTCCGTTTTTCCTATATTACTTCAGGTGCTAATGATATAATCTTCATATAATTCCTATCACGTAATTCGCGGGCAACAGGACCAAAAATTCGAGTTCCCTTCGGCTCACCCTGGTCATTGAGCAGAACAGCCGCATTTTCATCAAACCGGATGAACGAGCCGTCTCTTCGATGTGTTTCTTTTTTGGTGCGAACAATAACTGCACGGGAAACCTCACCTTTTTTTACACCAGCACCGGGGATTGCACTTTTCACTGAGACAACGATGAGGTCTCCCAGCCCGGCATACCGTCTACCGTGGCCGCCAAGGACGCGAATGCAGCGCACCTTTTTTGCACCGGAATTATCTGCGACAACGAGATTAGTTTCTTCCTGGATCATAATTTAATCTTTATTTTGCTTTCTCAACAATTTCTATTAAACGCCACCGTTTGCGCTTGCTCAACGGTCTTGTTTCCATTATTTTTACAACATCACCGATTCTCGCCTCTTGCTTTTCATCGTGGGCCATCAGTTTTGTTGTCCGGTTGAAATACTTTTTATAAATTGGATGTGCAACGCGCCGCTCAACCGCAACCATTATACTTTTCTGCATCTTGTTGCTGACAACTGTTCCGAGTCGAGTTTTTCTTTGTGTTGTTCTTTCAGACATAGTACTTTATCGTTCCTTTGTTTCCCCAACCGTTGAAGTTGATTGAATTGTTGTATTTGCTTTTTGTAGTTCTCGATAGCGAAGCACAGTTTTCATTTTGGCGATATCACGACGTACAGTACGAATTTTAATAGGACTCTCGAGCTGACTTGTTGCTTTTTGGAACCTCAAATGAACCATGTTTTCCTCTTCATCCTTTATTCGTTTTCGTAATTCTTCGTCAGGTAAATCTCGAATTTCAAAATTTTTCATGCGGCTTTTTCCTTCAATGAACTCTCGGTATATGTTCGACGAACAACCATACGAGTTTTTATCGGTAGTTTATGTGCTGCAAGGTTTATCGCTTCTACCGCAGCATCCCGTTTGATTCCGCTTAACTCGAACATGATTGTACCCGGTTTTACTACTGCAACCCAAAATTCAGGAACACCTTTTCCGCTGCCCATACGGGTTTCCGCTGGTTTCTTAGTAACCGGTTTATCTGGAAAAATGCGAATCCACAATCTTCCTTCACGCTTCATTAAGCGTGTAAGAGCTACACGTGCTGCTTCTATCTGGCGTTGAGTTATCCAGGCAGGCTCTAATGCCTTAAGTCCGAAATCTCCGAACGCTATTGTGTAACCGCGCGTAGCTTTACCTTTCATCCGACCACGCTGGGATTTTCTATATTTAACTCTTTTAGGTAATAACATATACTATGATATTCTATATTAATTTACTTCGACATCCGTTCAAGAACTTCGCCATGACAAATCCACACTTTCACACCGATCGCTCCGTAGATAGTTTGGGCAGTTGCCTGAGCATAATCAATATCGGCACGTATAGTGTGAAGTGGAATACGACCTTCCTTGTACTGTTCCGATCGTGCAATTTCTGCTCCGCCTAACCGACCACCACACATAACACGAATACCTATTGCACCCATACGCATTGCTGATGTTATACCCATTTTCATCGCTCTTCTGAATGCCATCCTACCTTCTAACTGAACAGCAATATTCTCGGCAACAAGGTACGCATCAAGTTCCGGTCTTTTTATTTCATGAATTAAAATTTTAATTTCCTTTGTGGTAATTTGCTTAAGCTCCTCTTCCAATTGGGTAATTTCTTTGCCACTTCGTCCGATAACTATGCCGGGTCGTGAAGTATGAATTGTGATCACTGCCCGCTTTGTAGTGCGGTCAATTTGAATGCGAGAAATACCTGCTTTCTTCAACCGGTTCTGAACATAATTTCTGATTTTCAGGTCTTCCTGAAGTTTACCCGCAAAATCTTTATCATCATACCAATTCGAGTCCCACGTACGTATGACTCCGAGACGAAAACCAACTGGATGTACTTTTTGTCCCAAGCAAACTCCTATTCTTCTTTTGTTTTTTTAATGGTTTGTTTTTCTTTTGACTTTGGAACTTGTTTCATTTTCTGTTCTTTCTGTGCAATTATAATTGTCAAGTGGTTCGATCGTTTTTGAATCTGGTACGCTCGACCCATAGGTGCTGGAAGCATTCTTTTCATGCTTGGTCCGCAATTAACATATGCTTCTCTGATAAAAAGCGATTCAACGTCTGTTCTACCAGCTTCATCCTTATTTTGGAAATTGGATACTGCAGAGCGAAGAGTTTTTTCAGCTATCTTCGATGCATGCTTGGGAGAAAAGTGAAGCATACTCAATGCTTCAGGTACAGATTTCCCTCGAATGAGATCGATCACCAATCGCATTTTGCGAGGTGACGAATTAATATACCGATTAACTGCCTGTGCTTCCTGCATAATTTATCCTTAAGCCGTTGTCGTTGATTCGCTCTTCAATCCCGGATGCCCGCGGAATATTCTTGTAGGCGCAAATTCTCCAACTTTATGACCAACCATTCCCTCATGGATATAAACAGGGATAAATTTATTTCCGTTATGAACGGCCAATGTATGACCGACAAAATCGGGTGTAATAGTTGAAGAACGTGACCATGTTTTAATCACTTTCTTTTGGCCAGATTTCGCCATAGCTTCTATCTTTGCAAGAAGCTTTGCATCAACAAATGGACCTTTTTTTACAGAGCGACTCATACTTTAATAATTTTCAATTACATGTTTTCAAAAACTTATTATTTACTTCCGACGTTTAACAATGAATTTATCCGACTTAAGTTTCTTGTGACGGGTTTTCTTTCCTTTTGTATGCCAACCCCACGGTGAAACAGGATGCGGATTCCCTTGTGGCGATTTACCTTCACCGCCGCCATGTGGATGATCACATGGATTCTGAACAACACCACGAGATTGGGGTCGGATTCCTAACCACCGCGAGCGTCCTGCTTTACCGATACTGATATTTTCATGATCAATATTACTGACAACACCAATTGTCGCATAACATACAAGCTGCACGTTCCGGATCTCACCCGATGGCATTTTCAATTGAGCATAATTTCCTTCTTTTGCCATCAAATGGATTGAGGAACCTGCACTTCTTGCAACCTGACCACCCCGCCCGGCACGGATCTCAACGTTGTGGATATATGTACCAACGGGAATGTTTGAAATCGGCATCGCATTACCAACTTTTATTTCTGACTGTGGACCAGATATAATCTTTTCACCCACTTTAAGTCCATCGGGTGCAATTATATAACGTTTTTCTCCGTCTTTGTACTGCAGCAATGCAATACGTGATGTACGATTGGGATCATATTCAATAGCTTCAACCCTTGCTTCCATCCCGATTTTATTCCGTTTAAAATCAATCAAGCGATAGCATCGCTTATGTCCTCCGCCGCGGTGACGAGAAGTAATATGACCGTTAGTATTCCTTCCACCAGATTTCCGTAATGGCTCAGTGAGCGATTTTTCCGGCTTCGATTTTGTGATTTCATCGAATGACGATATTGTCATCCATCGTGTACCGGGTGTATTTGGTTTTATTTTTCGGATACTCATAGTTTTTTTCTTTAAATATCAAACGTTGGCGAAGAGATCTATCTTATCGCCTTCTTTCAGTGATACAATCGCTTTTTTATAATGTGATGTCTTTCCTTTGAATTTTCCGCGCCGCGTCATCTGTGTTTTTGTCTTACCTTTGATGTTCATTGTTCGAACATTCGTAACAGTGACATTGAATTTTTTTTCTATAGCACGGGCAATCTCAATTTTATTTGCATCCAGATCTACTTCAAAAGCGTAAATACCTTTTTCTTGAACGTTCGAAATCTTCTCTGTAACAATCGGGCGATAAATGATACCAGTCATAATTGCGTTTTATTGCTGTAATGTTTTTTCTAATACTTCAACTGCACTTTTTTGAATCAGAAGCATTTGATTATCCAAAATTTCATATGTCGATGCTTTGGACGCTTCAATAATTTTCAACTTTGGGATGTTGCGTCCCGACTTCCAAACTATCTCATCGTTTTTGTTAACGAGCAGGAGCGTTTTCTTGCCAGTAAGCTCGAGTGCCTTTAGAATGGAAGTCATCTCTTTCGATTTTGGCGTCTCAAAAGAAAAATCTTCCACAACTTTAATAGCGGCATCTTTTGCCTTATAGCTCAGTGCTGATTTTCGAGCAAGCTGTTTAACTTTCTTTGGTAATTGCCTTGAATAATCTCTGGGAAGCGGCCCAAAGATAGTTCCACCACCTTTCCATAAAGGCGATCTGATGGCACCGATTCTTGCGCGACCTGTATGTTTCTGTTTCCATAATTTTTTTCCGCTGCCTCTTACCTCACCATACGTCTTTGTTTTGTGTGTTCCTTGGCGCTGGTTAGAAAGATAGGTTGTCACTGCCTGATAAATTGCGTGGTCGTTCGGTTCAATCTCAAAGATATCAGGTGAGAGATTTGTTTTCTCTCCTGATAACGTACCATCTTTTTTATAGATTTCAAGCTGCATAATGTTTTAAAAAAAATTATTTCTCTTTATAAACCTCGACGTAACTATTATTAAAACCGGGTACTGAGCCACAGATTAACAATAAGTTGGATTCTGGAACTATCTGAACTACCCGCAAGTTTTTTACGGTCACCTGCTCACCGCCCATGCGTCCTGCCATTTTCATGCCTTTAAATACACGCGAAGGATAAGAACTTGAGCCGATAGATCCCGGGGCACGAACGCGATCGCTCTGACCGTGTGTTCTAAGTCCGCCGCCAAAGTGGTGGCGCTTTACAACACCCTGGAAACCGCGGCCTTTCGAGATTCCTTTGACAGAAACGAAATCACCTTTTGCAAAGACAGAGTCAACCTTTACTTCTGCACCGAGCTGAAATTTTGTTGTATCAATACTTCTGAATTCACGCAGCATCCGCTTCGGAGGAAGATTGGCTTTTTTGAAATGGCCGTTCATTGGTTTGTTGACCAATCGTGCTTTTTTTTCTTCAAACCCAAATTGAACTGCATCATAACCATCTTTATCTTTCGTTTTTATTTGGGTAACGAAACAAGGACCGGCTTCGATGACTGTGCAAGGGACGGATTCACCTTTGTCATCAAAGATGCTTGTCATGCCTATTTTTTTTCCAAGAATACCACTCATTTTATTCATGCTATCAAAAGTAAATATACAATCTCTTTCCTATGCCCGTTGAAGAACATGGGGTTTTTCACAACAAATAATATTTAGTGAAAAATTAGACTTTTATTTCCACATCGACGCCTGCGGGAAGCTCAAGCTTCATCAACGAATCAACTGTCTTGTTAGACGAGTTAAGTATGTCGATTAGGCGCTTATGGGATCGCATTTCAAACTGCTCGCGCGATTTCTTATCAACATTAGGAGAGCGCAATACAGTGTACAACGTATGCTTCGTCGGCAGTGGAATTGGACCGGATACGATAGCACCCGTCGATTTCACGGTCTTAATGATTTTTTCCGCCGATTTATCGATCAGCACATGATCATATGATTTAAGTTTTATTCGTATCTTTTGTCCAGCCACTTGGTGCTTTCCTTAAATTAAATTTAATTATTCTACAATCTTAGTCACAACACCTGCGCCAACTGTATGCCCACCTTCACGTATCGCAAACCGCAGACCTTCTTCCATTGCAATTGGGGATATTAACTCGATGGAAAGATTGTCAACGTTATCACCGGGCATCACCATTTCGGTGCCAGCAGGAAGTGTTCCTACACCGGTTACGTCGGTCGTTCGAAAATAGAATTGCGGACGGTAACCACTGAAGAATGGTGTATGGCGTCCACCTTCTTCTTTTTTCAATATGTATACCTGTGCTACAAATTTTCTGTGTGGTGTAATGCTGCCAGGTTTTGCAATAACCATTCCACGCTCAAGCTCGTTTTTCTCAACACCTCGTAGAAGTAATCCAGCATTATCACCTGCCTGGACTTCATCAAGTTCCTTCCGGAACATTTCTGCGCCGGTTACAACTGTTTTCTTATGTGCACCAAGTCCGATAACTTCAACTTCGTCACCAATCTTTGCTCTACCGCGCTCGACACGACCGGTACCAACAGTTCCACGACCAGTGATGGAGAATACGTCTTCTATCGGCATAAGAAATGGTTTGTCGACTTCGCGTTTCGGAATCAGTATATAGCTATCAACTGCAGCCATTAAATCCATGATTGGTTTAAAAGCTGGATCATCTGCTTTCGAATCCGGCAGAATGGCTCTCTCCATTGCTTTCAATGCGCTACCGCGCACAATTGGAATTTCATCGCCTGGGAATTCGTACTTCTTCAAGAGATCTCTTAATTCCATCTCGACTAATTCGATAAGCTCGGGATCATCTACCATGTCGACTTTGTTGAGGAACACTACTATACGCGGTACCCCCACTTGCCGAGCAAGCAGAATATGCTCTCGTGTCTGCGGCATAGGTCCATCGTTTGCAGCAACAACGAGAATTGCGCCATCCATTTGCGCTGCACCCGTGATCATGTTCTTGATGTAATCAGCATGACCGGGACAATCAACGTGAGCATAATGGCGCTTATCAGTTGAATATTCAACGTGCGCCACAGCGATAGTAATACCACGCTCACGCTCTTCGGGTGCATTATCGATACTATCGAATGTGCGCACCGAAGATAATCCTTTCTTATTGAGTACCATAGTTATTGCTGCAGTTAATGTCGTCTTGCCATGATCGATATGACCGATGGTTCCAACATTCATATGCGGTTTGTCTCTTTTGAATTTTTCTTTTGCCATTTTATTATCTCCTTTTTACTTAGAGGATATAAAAAAAATATTATTGATTAAACTTATACAGTGACTACTTCTTTACCTTTGATTTTTTCGATGATCTCATTAGAAATATTTTGTGGTACTTCATCATAAAATGCAAACTGCATGGTATAAATCGCTCTGCCTTGTGTCATCGACCGAAGTGTTGTAGAATAACCAAACATATCAGATAGCGGTACTTTCGCTTTAATGACTTGAGCATCTTTACGTGCATTCAAGCCCTCAATTTTTCCACGGCGCGAGCTTAAATCACCCATTACGTCGCCCATGTATTCTTCTGGCGTTACTACTTCTACTGCCATGATCGGCTCGAGCAGAACAGGATCTGCCTTTCGGGCGGCTTCCTTAAATGCTATAGATCCAGCAATCTTA
>Ga0315292_10000310_pt1 | contig 21865 bp, 29 predicted proteins | sample YL17G13_0_MG_FD_204029 | JGI IMG/M metagenome (GOLD analysis project Ga0315292, IMG submission 204029) | Sediment microbial communities from Yellowstone Lake, YNP, Wyoming, USA - YL17G13_0 | ecosystem: Environmental > Aquatic > Freshwater > Lake > Sediment | place: USA: Wyoming | collected... | reverse complement strand
CGCCTCGGCTTTGCGTTGCTCTTGTTCGGTGTCGCTCATTGCAGTGCGTCGAGCTTGGCCTTGGCCGCGTCCGCTGCCGACTGCGCCGCGTCAAACTCAGCCTGCGCCGCGTCGCGCTCCTTTTCAGCGGAAGTCTTAGCGGCGTCCGCGAGCATCTTGGCCTTGCCCGCGTCATCGGCGGCCATGAAATCCGCGATGGTCTGCGCGTGCGCGTCGCGCTCGGCGGTGATGGCAGCGATGGTCGCGTCCTTGGCTGCGAGGCGTGCGGTGATTTCCAGCCATAGCTGGCCGGATTGGGATTGGAGTTCAAAGTCTGTCATAATGTTGGGTTGGTTAAGCTAAAAGTCCGGCGTTCCGTAGTGCTTTGACCACTTGCGCAATCGTGTATCCGTCAAACGTGTCGTCCGTTTTGATATTTGTCCCCGCGCCGGGGCTTGCAAAGGTTGCGCTGGCAACTGCCGTTGTCGGCTGCACGATTGGCGTCGCATTCCAGAAGCTGAGTTTCTGCGTTGTTGCCGTGCCTATCTTTGTTCCGGTCGTCGCGTTGAAAGCGATGTTCTGCGCATCGCCAAGGGTGATGCCGCCGTTAGCAGTGAGAAGCCCCGTCAGCGTCGTGGCTCCGGTGACGGCGAGGGTGCCGGAATTGACGATACTTGTTCCTATGTAAAGCGACCGCCACTGTTTCGCGGACCCACCTAAATCCCTCGTATTGTCATTGAACGCCCAAAGCGCGTTAATATTACCGCCGATGCGAAGATCGCAAACGCTATTAATGAGAGCCATCTCGCCATTGCCGCCAGTGAGTAGCCAATTCGAAGTAGAGTTGAGGTAAATTTGAGCGCCAACGAATACGGTGCCTCCACCAATGCCAACACTTGTTGCCGCCGTGCCGAATGCCGCCGACACAACCAGTCCTCCCGTCGTGGCGCTGCTGGCGCTGGTGCTGTCGAGGATGCCGAGCGTGTGCGCCCTCGTCTGCGTGACGTTAGTGGACGCCACTGGCGGGCCTGCCATGCGCGTCACGAAGCTGTCCGTGTAGGTCGTGGCACTGCTGGCGAGAAGCGTTGGCGCGGCGAGATTGTTGATGGCCGTGACTGCCACCGTGCCGCTGCTGCTGGTGTCCGTGTAGCTCGCCGCCGCCTGAACAAGTCCGGTGCCGGTGGTCGTCCATGCCGCTGCGGATTGGTTGCCCGAGAGCCTGACTGGGTTCGTGCTGAATGTCTTTGCCCCTGTAAATGTCTCCGCCCCATCCAGCGTCGCCAAGGTGCCACTCAGCGGGAGCGTCACTGTCTGCGTGCCTAGCGCGCCCGTCGCAGGCGCGAGCGTCGTGGTGCCCGATGTGGCGTTGCGGAAGCCCACGTTGCCCACGGCGCTGCCTGCGGTGCCGAGGAGGAGGGACGTGGTCGAGGAAATAATCTGCCCGGTCGTGAAAGTATTCGCCGCGCCGACATACGCCGGGTCGCCGTCGCTCACTGCGGTGCTGAGTTGCGCCATCGTGAAGCTGCCAAGCACGGCTGCGTTGCCGGTGCTGGTGACGTGGCCGGTCAGATTCGCGTTGGTCGTCACCGTGCCCGCCGTGAGGCCAGAGGCGGTGCCGCTGATATTAGTTCCGACAAGCGCGGACGGGGTGCCGAGGTTTCCGCTGACGAGGGCGAGCGTGCCTGCCGCATTTGGCAACGCGATGGCGCGGTCGGCGGTTGGCGCGTGTGAGAGTGTGGTGATGAAACTGCCGGAGTTGAGCTTGTAAGTGCTGCGGGTCTCGATGTATCCGCTTGCGCCCATTGTTAGAATGCTTCCGCTCTCTCCTAGAGTGAAGATACTGCTCAACGCTCCTCCGGTGAATATACTGTCAGCGTTTCCAGTGGTGCTCACCGCGCCGCTAAACGTCCCCGTCGTGCCCGCAACCGTGGATGGCGTGGTCGCGCCGAGGCTGCCGTTGAATGCCGCACCGTTGAACGTCCCGCCGGTCACCGTCTTGCCGGTGAAGGTCAGCGCGCTCGGAAGCGAGAGCGTCGGCGTCGTCGTGCCCGTCACGGTGATTTGGTTCGCCGTGCCGGTCACGCTGGTCACTGCCGCTGTGCCGCTGCTCACCGCCGTCACAAGCCCCTTAGCATTCACGGTCAGGCTGGCATTCGTGAAAGCGCCCACGTTGCTGTTCACCGTCGCGAGCGTGGTCGCACGGTTGCTGCTCGTCACGTCGCCGGTCAGACTGCCGATGCTCGTCACAAGCCCAGCCGTGAGGTTCGCCGCTGTGCCGCTGATATTAGTTCCGACAAGCACAGAGGGTGTGTCGAGGTTGGGCGTCGCGAACGTCGGAGAGGTCGTCATCGCCACGCTGCCGGTGCCGCTGATTGTCAGCAGTTCCGGCGTGCCTGTCCCGGCTGTTGTGCGGCCCAACACGCGAGCCGTTGGCATGTGCGCCAGCTTCGCGAGCGTGATGGTGTCGTTGTCAATCGTCCACGTCGCGCCGCTGTTGCTGACTGTTATTTCACCCTTGTCGCCGTCCGTTACTCCGCCCGGCAGATTCGTCAACTGCGAGCCATCCACAGCCGGGAGCCGTGCCGAGGCGTCGAGTCGCACGAAGCCTAGCGCGGTGTTGATCGCGACTAGCAGCGCGGCTGCTACGCCAGCGCCGAGTATGGAAGGCGTTGGCACCGCTGTATCGGGGTCAATCACGCTGCGATGAATGACAATCGGCGCGGAGAAAATCGTATTGGTGTAAGCGCCGCGCGTGCGGACGACGCCGACTTGCAGGGAAAGCCGATTCGCCACCGTCGCAGCGAATAGCGCAACCATGCCCACGGTATTGATCGCCATCGTGCCCGTCGCAGGCGATGCGCTCGAAAGCTCGATGTAGCACACGGGCGCATTCACGCCGTCGCCGATGCCGATGTGCAGCACGTCGCCAGCCACAAACGAATCGGTAATGACTCCCGCCGTGCGAGTGAATGTCTGCACCGATACCGCCTGCCCCTCGTCTGCCACGGAAATGTCCGGCACACTGCCGATGCCGCCTGTCGAGCTTGCGAAAAGGCCAGCCAGCGGCTTCGTTTCGTTGATGAGAAGTGTCAGCATTGCGGGTGTGTTTTAGGGTTTGCGGGTTCGGTTGTCAAATAACGGTTTCGTCAAAAACGAGTTCTTCCGCGCCAATGTAAGTGATTTGTCCAACAGAGTTGATCGTGACTTCGCGCAGGAAAATCATGAGCTTGTTTCCGTTCTTTTTGATGCGGACAAACCCGGTGTTGTTCATCTGAATGGAGTCGTATGTCGGCGCGAGATCAACTGCCGAGGTGTCTTTTCCCTTGCTGGTAAGGAGCAAGTCGTAGTAATCCGTTTGTGCTGTGGTGACGCCATAATCAGGAGGCATCCAGTAATTGCTAAACGCCGTGCCGGGGAGGTCGTCAATCGGCCCCCACCGGCTTTGTGCAATGACGGGGATGTTTCCAGCGCCGAGCGTGATTGTGGCGAGCTGATAGTGCCGCGTTGCCGTCAGCGTGTTATTCGCTGGCACCGTCGCTGCCGCTTCAATGGTGCGGCTTGTAATTGTGCTCACGATGTCGCCATTTGCCAACACGCGGCGATCCCAAGTAATTGCCGCGTAAATCTTATCCCCGTTCGCGACAGTCAGCGTGAACATCGGACTGTTGTTCACCTCGAAGTCGTCCGGCAATTCTCCGAAAAGAGTGCCGTTGTAAATCTTCACCGTGTTCGCCCCGGCTGCGACGATGTGAAACTGGCGCTGCGATTGCACCTGTGACGACGCAGGCACCTTTAGCCGCGTCAAGTCCACCACCCATCCGGTATTGCTCACAAGAATTTTGCCGCTGCCCCACTCTGTCGAGGGCAGCTTCACCTCGCCAGCGTGCCAAAGGTTCAAGTGCCCCACCACGTTGAACATCCATTTCTTGTCGAGCACTCCGCCCTCGAATGCGTTCTCTGGATTGGCTAGTTTGACGGGTTCCATATTAGGAAAGCTCGGCAATCGTCGGCGCGTTTACATAGAGCGTTTTACGCTCGATGATGCTGCCTTTGTAAATGCTGATTTCGGAATCCTTTGAAACGAACGTGCCGGTGTTTGGCGGGATGTTCGTCATTAGCAGGAAGCCGAAAAGGGACGTGATTTTCGGCGCGCGACGGGGCTCCGGCCACGCATTGACGAAGTATTCATAGAGGTAATATCCAGAACACATTAGCGGCCACTCCGCGACTTCCGGCGCGGGCGGTGGCTCTGTCCAGTCGTATCCCGGCTGAGTGCTGTAAAACTGGAACGAATGCACAGCGGACGTGCCTTCCTGCCGCGTGATAGGGATGCTCGTATAGATGCGCTTGAATTTCAGCCAGCCCTTGCACGCGGTGTATTCCGGCTGATCCTCTTGAATTAGGTATGCGACGCCCAGCCGTGTCGTGATGCCTTGCATTTGCCCAAGCTGCTTGACAAAGCCCGTGGCGTAAACGGTGGTGGTTGTAAATGGCGTGTAGTTCGCCTCCAACTGGTAGCAGTCAATATGCCACTCAAATGTGCGCGTGTCGCCCCTGTCCTGAAGGGGTAACACGAAGCGGCCCGGCCCGTCAAAGGTGACGGATGAGAGCGTGCCCACCATTACTCTGTTTGGAGTGCTCATTTTGATTTAACTGCTGTTACGATTAGAGTCTTTGCAACAAACTCATTGATCTGATTTTGCGCTGCACCCACGTTCTTTGGAGCGTTGCGCTCTGCCGCGTCCTGAATAGCCTTGCGCGTTGCCCGGCTTCCCCTGTCTCCCGCGCGCACTGGCCCAAAATGCTCCGGCATCGGAAGCGGTGCCAATCCGTGCGCCACTCGCATGGCGTTATCAGCTATGAATTTTTCTTTGTCCCTTGCCGCTCCCTCTCCGCGCGCCTTGTCCTGCGCCGCCGCTACGCGCAATGCGACTTCGTTCTTGCGCTGTTCCTTTGCCTCCTTCGCTTTCTGTGCGGGCGATTTCAAAAGTTCGTTTGCTTCCACTTGCAGGTCGTTAATCGCCTGCTGCTTTCCAAGCTGTTTGGCAAGCGCATTGTCCCCATCGTGCAATGCCTTGGCAATCTGATTTGCAAACTGCACGCGGTTTTGCTCGATAGCTGCCACGCGCGCGGTGCCGCTCATCTGTATTTCCGTCAGGTTAATCGCGTTGGCAATTTCCATCTTGGAGTTTGCCAACGCAAAGAGCGCAACTTCCTCGCGACGCTTTGCAAGGTCAACTTCAACCTGCGCCTGTCGAAATGCGATAGACCCAACCTTGAACAAGTCACGTTTTGCTTCTGCTGCTTTCTGCGCGTTCTTGGCTGAGTTTAATTCCAGCGTGTAAATCTCCTTGCGCGCATCCGCATCGTCCTCTGATTGCGTTGTTTGAATCTGCGAGAGAGTCATGTTGCGCTGCTGAACCGATAGCTCGGCATACGCCAGTTCCCGCTTTGTCTTTGCCGCGCGCGCGGCTTCTGCGGTCAAGGTTTTCGCAATTTCTTCCTGCTCCTTTGCGGAGGTAACTGCAAGCATCGCGCCTTCAACTTGCCCCTCTACGCCGTCAAGCCTTAGCTTTGCCGTGTCACGCGCCAGCCCGTGATCAAGGTTGGACATGTCAAATTCAGCGCGAGCCTCAAATGCCGTTGCCGCCGCCGCTTGCTTTTTTGTTTTCGCCGCGCGCTCCGCTTCCACCGTGAGCTTCTTTGCGACTTCGTGCTCTTTGATTGCTGCTTGATAGGCAATCTCGGCTTCATCCGCCTTGCTTCCTCCTGCCCTGTTGGTTAGCGAGTCACGGTTTTTCTTATCTTCGATTTTCGCGATTTCTTCCTCGGCTTCAATGCCTTGCTTTTGCGCTTCCAGCTTTAGCTTTGCGCCCTTTTTCTGCACGGCGATAGCGTTCGCCATGTCATTCGATGTGTTTCCGGCTGCGTCTTTTCCGGCATTTTCGATGTCGGCGATTTCCTTTGCAGTCGCCAACTCCGCCTGCTTTATCTTTGTCGCCTTTTCCGAACCGGAAAGCAAAGAGTTTGACGCGATCAAGTTGTCTTTGACGGCGGCAGAAATCTGATACGCAACGCGGGCGCGCTCTTGGTCAATCTTCCAAAGCTCTTGATCCTTTAGGTCAGAACCGCCCTTGACCGCAAAGACGTTTGAATCATATACCGCTTTGCGTCTTTCGGAAAGCTGCATGTATTTTGCGCTCAGTCCTTCAACTCCTGTTGCGCTCAAATTTATCAGCTTTTGAGTGTCGCGCACGCCAACTTCAAAGTTCGCCGTGTTAGTCCAGTGAGCGGTTGCTAAGTCCCAAACCTGCCCGAGAACTGGCACCTTGGAAATGATAGAGCCGACTGCCCCAAGTGCCTCGCGCATTCCCTGCGTTGCGCTGTTGCCAAACTTTTCCGCTGATTCCGCCGTCGCGCCGTAGCCTGTGGTGTCGAGCTTCTGCATTGCGGCTGTCATAGCCGTTGCGCCCTGCGCGCCGTTTGCCAGCGCATTTCCTAGAGTAACCAATGCTGCCGCTGCCGCGCCTTGCTTTAGAGCACTTCCAACCTTTTCCAAGTTCTTCTCCAGCGATTGACTGCGAGCCTCCATTTTCATCATGGACGAATCCATGTTCGCAATGTCCTTTTTCCATTGCTCCAAACTAATGCCCGCCTGCGCTGTGAAATCGTTCTTAGCCATGTCAGTTCACCTTTCTCATCGGCACAATCCAAGGCGCGTCTTGCTGGCAAGCTGCCGGGATCGCGAGGTTGATTTTTTGAATCGGTTCACTGCACAGCTTATACCCTTCCGCACACTTCGCGTCAACAAATGCGTCCATCTCCGCATCGAAGTCTGCCACGATGGAAAGCTCGAAGTGCTCAATCTCAGACAGAAACTTGGAAATGAGCGGCGATGAGCGGCGATTCTGCATGGTGCATCCTCGCGCGTCGTCGGCGGCTTTAATCAACTGGTAGAGAACGCGCAGCGGAGTGTCGAGGACGCGCTCTAGGTGCCACCCAGCGCCGGGATAGGCCGTATTGAGCGAACAGTAGAGGCCCGCCGTGCTGCCGTAGAATGACACGCCTTCGCGCCCCGGCCCCGCGTCGAGGAATGCGCGGTCGAGATACTCGTCAATTCCCTCGCGCGCTTCGTCCACGTCGAGGTCGAGAATGGCCGCGAGAAACGCCTTGCGCCGTTCATCGTCGCCGAACGCGAAGTCCTTTGTGACATACCAAAGGAAATCGGGAATGGCCGCAATCGGGCAATCCCCTCCGCAAACGAACGGGTTGCCCATTGCGCGCAGCCATTCCAGCCGTCGCGGCGTCAGCGGCTCCACCTGCACGCCAGCGATTAGCTCGAGCAAGCCGAGCATCGCGACGGCGCGGTCTTTCCGCTCGCTGTCTAGCGCGTCCGCATGATCATCAAGTGTGGCGTCCGACACATGCCTTAGCTGTTGGAGGTCGAGACGTTGCCAGCGCCACCGTTGGCCTGTTTCGCTTCGATAGACGCCGTGCGAATCTTCGTTTCGGTCGTCTTGGCAACGGTAGCTTTTAGGACGACAAACGTGATTGCGCCCGACTCGTTTTCGACGGTGCGCGTGAAGGTCGCCCCAAACGTCGGCGGAAGCGTGCTGCTGCTGGCAAGCTGCCATTCGGCCTTGTAGTCGTACAGGTCTTTCTGGTAGATGGACTGGTTCGGGTTGCCGTATTGGTCTTTATTGTGATCCTCTGCGTTGTTCTGAGTGATTTCCTCAGTGTTGACGTTGTAGGTGACAGACTCGGAAGTCGTGACGGGCGCGACGCCGTAGCCGGGTGCGAGGACAAGAACGCGATTAGGTGATGCCATGATGTTTGGTTAGTTGAGTGTGGTTAGTGCTGCGGGATTTATGACGAGAATAAAAGTGATTGCGAGCGCCGTGTTGTCGAGGTTTTCCGTGTCCTGCTCCGAGTTGTCGCTTTCAGCCGGTTTCGCCTGAGTGACGAGACACGGAAGCGCTGCGCTGTTGCCCGCAAGCTGTTCGTTCTGGTATTGCAACAGATAGAACTCATTCAGGCGTTGCGCGACTTTGCCGACTAGCGTGTTGTGCGAGCCGCTGGTCGCCTCGGTCGTCCTGTTCGTGGTCACGACAAGCTCGGCCCGGCATTCGTATGCGGAATGGACGAAATACGGCTCGACTCCAATGGCGAGCCGCTGTTCTTGAAACTGTGCGCCCACGGTAACCGCGCACGAAATGCGCGGGCTTTCGTTCGTGTCAATCTGCCGGGAGCCGTAAACGTTCGGGCAAACAGATTCAAGCGCGCCGATGAGCACGGCTTCGGCGTTTTCCTCTAGTTGGAGTATTTCGGAAAGTTCCATGTGATTAGCTCCTAGCGATTGCAGCGACAACGCGCTTCATTTTGCGCTCACAAGCGCGGTTGAAAACGGGGAACTGCGCGGCCATGATTGGCGTCAAGATGCCTTGCCCGGTGAAGGGCTTGTATTTGCGCTCTGGCGCGTCCAAGAACGGCACGCTGATGCTCGCCGTGAGCTTGGTCTGCCCGCCGTGCCATTGCCCGCTCCCTTGCGGAATGTCAGGCTCATCGTGGTTGCGAGTGACTGCCGAGAGCACGTTTGCCGATGCGGTCACGTTCACGCCGAGCGAATAGCCCACCTGAACCCACTGAAGCTGGAACAGGAAACGTGCGGGCGCGCGGTCTGCCAAGAATTGCGCCTTTGTAACGCCCTGCCCGCCTCCCCTTGCCCTCCATTTCGCAAACTGGCTGTTGGGCTTGCCTGTTTGATTCTCGCGGATTGTAGCAAGGTCGCGCACGGGAGTCCCGGCCTTGGCTTTATTGAGCGAAGGACGGAGGAAGTAGTTACTGATTTCCGGCTTAAAGATGCGCGCGGGGATAGCTGCAAGCTCGCGTTGCTTGCGGCGGATCCCGCTCATGTCCATTTTGAAGCCGGAGTTTTTCATTGCTTGAGGTTGCAAATCAGCCGCACGATTGAATCATCCTTGTCCGGCTGGAAGTTTGCCACTTGGAATGCCAGTGCCGTCCGCCCCTCGCCAAAGGCGGAGGCGTAGGGCGTGGCAAATTCGATTGTGTCCCTGAGTTTGATGCCCGCCGTTGCGCGGTCGCTTTCGAATATCTGGAAGGAAAACGTCACCTTGGCGTCGTATGTGTTGGGGTTGATCGTCTTGAACAAATCCAGCGGCGGAGCGATGCACGCAATGGTCGCGCCGTTATACGTGATGGAATCTGGGAAGATTGCCAGCAACGCCGTGTTCAGCGCGGCCATTGAAGCGGCCCAACTCATGCGTTAGGGCTTCGCTACTGCGTCGCCTGTGATGCTCAGTCGCATCGTGGTTGCCGTGATCGCCTGTCCAATCGGGACAAGCCATTCACCGCTCGCCACGTCTGCCGTAGTCTCGGTGATTCCGCCCGCCGTTGGCGAAAGGTAAATCACCGCTGCGACCGTCATCGTGCATCCCGGCGTGAGCGAACTATCGCCGCTCACGAAGAAAAACGGTTGCCCCGGCCCTGCGCCGCCGAGCGCCATGCCAGCGGGAACTTTGACGGCGGTGACGTTCGCGTCGGCGAGCTTGTATGTGTTGGTAGCCGAGTCAAGGGATACCATGTTACCGGCAACAATGGTGACGCCAGCAGCGGCGATGCCGGTGCCAATGACGCCGTTGACGGAGCGGAGAACTGAAGCGGGAGTTTGTGAGAGTGCAGCCATTTTAGTAAGTAGGAAAAGGAAAGACGCCGCGCCGCAATGATACAGCGCGGCGTCTTAGGTGGATTGTGCGTGAGTTAGAAGCGAAGCGTGTAGGAGATGGACGTTGCCGTGAGCGTGTCCGTAGCGCCGCACGTCTGGGAAAACGCGATGTATCGGCGGGTGTTGGGAGGCAGGCGGAAGCGGCAGAGAATTGCGACGCTGCCGGTGCTGACAACGCCGAGAACCTTCACCTGCGTCATCGGGACAACCTCAGCAAAGCTGGAATCGTCGGCGCTGTCGTGGAGCGTGATCGTCGTGTTGTTCGCGGTGACGTGAAGCGCCATTGCTGGCACACTGATTTCGACTTCCAGTTGCTCCGGTTTGAACCCGACATTGCCGAGGTCGAAGGAGTTAGAGACATTGGTTGCCGATGCTGCGGGGAGCGCTTTAGACGTGGTGAAAACCGCGTCTTGAATATTACGTCCGAATTCGTTAGCCATGATGGTGTGTTGGTTGGTGGTTTAGGTTAGACGATTGCTTCGGTGCTCAAGATTGAGTCCGTGCAGATAATCGGGATGCCGTCATAGCTGTCGGGAATCGGCGCGAGTAGCTCCTGATTCGGGCGGGTCGTGCCCTGTCCGAACAGAGTAACCGTGCGCGACGCCTGCAACTGCTGGCGGCTGCGGCGATTCATGAAGAAGTGCGTCGGCTTCACGCCAATCGGGAACTTCTGGATGAGCTGCGAAAGCAACGAGTCGGTCAGCGTCTTTCCGGACTGCGCGGTCAGATTGGAAATCTGTCCGACTGCAAACTTGGAGTAGAATGCCGCGCCAACCCATCCTTCAAGGCTGTTTTTCCACGCGGTCAGTTCCTTGGAGCTGCGCGTGATGGTCTGCTTGCGCCATTCGCCGACTTCAAGAACGGTGTTCTTGCCGAAGATAAGCTCGAAGAACTTAGGCATTGCGCAGATAGCCCATACCGAGCTTCCGGTGTCAGCCGTGCTGCCAGTGGCGTCGAGCACAAGGCTGGAATCCACGACCTCCTTCGCGCCGGGGAATCCCTTGGCGTCGCCGTTTGTGCCGCGGCCATACCAGACTTGCGGCCCGATGTCGAGCATGTAACCGCGCGCCGCGCCGTCGGCTTCCATAGCCAGCGCGTGCTCAGGGCCATTCTCGTCGGCGCTGGCAATAGCAGCGTCCATTTCGAGTTGCAGGTCGTAGTAGAACGTCTCATGCGTCCTGTTGAGGTAGGTGCTCTTGACCGGCTCAACACCTTCGTTTGCGGAGCGGAAAGCGCCGGAAGGATAGGCGGTGCGGACGAGCGACTTAAAGGACGTGCCGGAAACTTGACGCGCGGGAAAGATTGCGGCTTCCGGTGCGGCGTTCAAGTTTTCCTCGATAAGTCCAACGGTCTGGTCGGAGCCGTTGACCTTCGCGAGGTCGAGCATGGTGAGGTAGGAGTATGCCATTTTTGTGGGTGGTTAGTTTTTCTGTTTTTCGAGTTGTGCGGTGATTGCTGCTTTGACTTTCGCCATGCCGAAAAGCGCGGTGTCAGCCTTGGATTTTTCAGCGGGAACCTTGACGCTTCCGAGTTCCGCGATGATTTGCGCCTTGGCTTCGATGAGCAAATCAGCCTTGGATTTCTCCTGCGCCTTCGTGAAGTCGGCAAACTGCGCGACGATGCGAGCCTCAAACTTCTTTTCCAGCGCGGCCATAGCTGCGACGGCTCCGGCGTCATCGTTCGGGGTTTCCACGGCTTCCGTGACTTCGGTTTCATCTTCGGGCTTGTCGGCCTTTTCGATAGATTTGAGCATCGCCTTGACTGCGGCGAGCGTGTGCGGGTCGGCCTGACAAGCCGCGCTCAACTTAGAGAGCAGGTCGTCAACATTGGGTGTGGTGGTTTCGTCCATAGGTGAGGTTGTTAAATCGGCTGCAAGAAGTGCAGTGACGCCCGCACCTTTTTCCACAAGGTCGGCGGCTTGAAAATCCTGCGGAATGCAAAGCGGGTCATCGGGAAGAAACGAATAGACCGCCGAGAGCATGAAGTTCTCAGGGTCATTCTCCGCGTGCCAGAGCGCCGTCTCGCGAGTTGCGCCGGGCGCGAGGTGCAAATCAGCGCGGAGGTTTTTGGAATCGTCGCGGTAAAATCCTTTCAGCGCGCCAGCCTTCGTCACAAGCCCGTCCTGTTCCTTGGACGTGTGGGAATGCGTCATGTGAACCGGGATGCTGCGATTGCCAGCGTGATTCATCAAAGCGGCAAGGTGGGCATCGTCGAGCGTTACAGCCCGGTGCGTCTTCGTGCCGTCGTCCCTGCGCGCGGAAAACTGCGCCAGCTTGCCAAGCTCCATCACATACACGCCGCGAATGATGCCAGCGGCACGGTCATCCGCCGTGATTTCCGGTTTGCGAAAAGTTGCTTGAAAGGTTGCGAGCACGGCGCATGTCTAGCGCGGCCATGCTATCACGTAAAGCGGCGACGCTTAACGTGTTATTTTTTCGCGGGGAGTGCCGAAAGAAATGCCACCGCGCGCTGCACTAGGCTTGCGCTTTGCCTGCGCCCGTTTTCCACGTATGAGAGATGCACCGGATGAACGCCTAGCTCCCCGGCCAGCTCCTTTGCGCGCACGTCTCGCGACGCGCGGAGCCTTGCAATCTGTGTGTGCGGGATAGGCTTCATTTCTCGGGATGCTCGCGCTCGGTGAACAATTCCGCCGGGTCAAATCCGAGCGTGGATTTGACAAAAGCCTTTTCGTCTGGCGTCGCATCCTCGGCATCCTCCGCCTCATCATGCGACGTGGGAGTTTCCGAATGATCTCGCCAGTCGCGCGACTTTTCATTTCCGAATTGGAGTGGGTTAGTTGTCATGCGGCTTGTTTCATTTTCAGTCGATCAAATGTAGCCGGATTGATGTAGGATTCCAATGCTTGTTGCGGCCTATTTCCAAGCACGCCAGACACTTTTTCCGCAACTGACTTGATGAAAGATTTCCGCTCATCATCGGTATCGAAATGTCTAGGCGAATCGCCGATGATGTTCGCGGCCAATTCGTTCGCTCGAATCGTGCGCAAGTCCTTTGGCGAGAAACTTCCGTTGCCGAGTCCGCCGACATAATTCGCTACTTTGCCGTAGTTGGTGGCGAAAAGTTTTCCGGTATCTCCCGCCGTTGCTTTTCTTTCTAGCAACATCTTGGCAAGATTCGGATCGGCGACTTTGTGATCGTGCCACACGCCTTCCTTGCCCATGAATTGCAGCCGAGCGCCATCGCCATCGGGGACGATGTGCCTGCCTTCCAGTGTCGTTGCGCCGTAAGATTTCAGCCAAAAGCCAGCGTTTTCGAGCGGCAGATTTTCCTTGATGCGCCGTGTAATTTCTTCGCGCGCTCCTTCATCGCGAATCGGAATTGTCGAGTCGCCTGCTTTCAGTGAAACCTTTTTCGGCCCTTTCTTCGCATCGGTCAAAACGAAATTGCTCGCGTCAACTTTCTGATTCCAGAGTGACTTGTTCCCCTTCGTGTCTTCCTCGCTTCCGGGGCGTGTCGCTTGTGCGGACATAAGCCACGACGCATCGGCCTCCTCTTTATTTTTCCCACTGTTGCTGTCGCCGTGAATTTGCGAGCGCAACGAATCAATTGAGTCAACACCTTCGTTCACGCGATTCCATTTCACGTCCTGATTGCTCGCGAGAAACTTCGGATTATAGACGCGCTTCGGGTTTCCTTCCGCGTCTTCGCTGATCGCCCACACATCTGCGTTTGGGTCTTTCGAGACTCGGATATTGTGAGCGTAAGCTGGCGGGATGCTCGCGGGCGAAATATGCGCTGGCAGTGGCGAGCCATCCGCGAGAGTCAGCGTCGAATCTTTTCCTTTTCCGGTTTTCGTCGCGGGATGCAAGTCTCCGACTTCCGCGCGCTTGCTGCGAACCTCACTTCGATCGCCGGTCTTAGCGGCTGATTCGTTTTTTGGCGCGTCCTCTTTCTTCGCCCCACCACCACCCGGCCCGAACTCGCCCGCGTTGTCTTTATTCCCGCGCGGGTGTTTCGATTCATCCCATTCGGCGAGCGTTGCCGTAGCCTTCGCGGGGGACTCGCCTTGCGGCTGCTGAGCAGGATTCGCCGTATCCTGCGCGATGTTCAAATCAGCAACGGTTGGCTTGTATCCGCGCTTCACTAGCTCGCGGTTCGCGTCCTGCGTTGCAATTTCGATGGCAATGGCTTCCTGCGTGCCGCGCGCGAGAACGTCCTCAAATGTGCCGTCGCCATTCTTGGCGATGATTGCCGTACGCGTCGTGAGGCCCGCGCGCATCGCTTCCACGTCGCTTTTGTCGTCCCTGAATGCGTCTGCCGTGGGCAGCGAAGGCCAGTGCCAATTCCCATTGAGCACGCCAGCGCGGGCGGGGAGCTTTTTGCGCGCGATGCCGTCCATCAAAAACAGATACGCCATCTTTTCCAAGCGCGGCAGATAAACGTCATTACGGAGGCGCATGATTTCCCGCCCTGCGCGGGACATATCGAATCGCGTAGGAGCGCCGCCGCCGTCGCGTGCGGAGATCAGGAATGCCTTGGGGAAGCCGAGCGAGAGGCATGTGCGCTCGTCTGAGTAGTCAAGCCCCTGCAAAAGCGCGGGGCCGGGCGCTTCCGACTTCATGAACTGGTAGCTGTCGCCGTCGCTGAATTGGTATTTCACCACTGCGCCGTCTGCCATCTTTTCCGTGTAGGTAATAGTGCCGTCTGAGTTCGTGGTCGTCTCGTAGTCGAGCGGGTCGGGCGAGCCGCTGGCGTTGCTGGCGATGGCTGCAATCTTCGACTGAATCGCCATGCTGTCCATCCCGCTCTGCCAGATTTTGTTCCGCTTCTGGATGCTCTGAATTGCAGGCGCAAACTTGGTGACTCCACGATGCCCTTCGAACAGATTATCCTGAAAGAAAATGACGTTGCACGCCGGGACGATTTGCGGGTTGAGGTAGGTCTGATTATATCCGCGCTCGTAAATTTTGAACGCTTCATTCATCCCGTTCGGCGCGAGGAAAATTCCCGCGATGTAGCGCACACTCGGCGCGGGCGGCTGCACGAATGCCTCGGCACCGTAGCTGGCAGGATTTACGAAGCGGTAAAGCTCACCGATTTGATCCGCACAGCGCACGATGAATCGAAGCTGAGTCTCGTCATCATACCGCTCCAGAATCGAATCGCCCCGCACCGGCATTTCAACGTGGGCCGCGCACGAAAAAGCCGAGAGCGCGGACTGGTTAATGCCGCCGCGCTTCATCACCTCGCGCATGTATTGGTTCACTTCGCTGTCCAGTGCCGGATCGCCGGTCTGCGCGAGGTAGCCAATCGGCTGGCAGTATTGTTTGAGCGAATAGCAAACGGAAACCCAATCCGAATTTTTAACCAAGTCCTCGGCCTGCCACATGAGCGTGACGCGCTGCTGTTGCGCGTATGCCGAGTTCGGATTCGTGCCGATGCGGTTCGACATCATCCGCGTCTTGTCGGGCATCGCGCCGTCGTAGCTCGCCATCGAAGCGAGCGCGAGTCCGCTGCGCTTTGACCGTTCAAGGGTTGCCGTGTCGCGTTGCTGGTATCGGTTTCGCTTGCTCATTTGTATCCGGTCAAATCCATGTTCACTTTTTTCGTCGTCATAATGCCCGAGCGAAAATCTATTTCCGCGTTGATCTCATGCAGCCTCAGTTTGGCATCCGTGATCGCCTTTGTGCCGTTCTTTGCGCCGCCCCCAACAGACTGCCAGCACTCCTCCAGTTCCGACTTGGCTTTCGCAAACGCATTCGCCAAATCGGGCGCGGAATAATGGCGATAAAGGCGTTGCGGAGATGGCATGGTTTGCCGTGTATTTACACGGTCGCGGGAGGCGTGTCAATCTCGGATTGTTTACCGAGCGGGAAGAAGCCGCTGCGAATCGCAATGACGAGCGCCATCACCTCCAAGTCCCAATAATGGTCTTCGCGGATTTTCTTCCACACGACTTTTTTCACGGTCGCGGTTTTCTTGTCCGGCTCGATCAGCGGCATGAAGCCCGGCATGTTTTTCACGTAGCACTCCGGCATGTCCTGCGCGATGCCGAAATAGCGGCCCGATGCGCCCGTGATGAGCGAATAAAGGTATCCGTAGAGTTCTGGATTGTGCGACGTGAGGCAATACGCCCACCCGTCCGGCAAACGCCCCGCCTTGACCTTGCGCGCGCTCTTTGGCAGCGCCTCGCCGACGATGCCGGATTGCGGCTCCGGCTGCGAATACGGCATGGGATGAGTGACGCTCATGGCGTCCGCGCCGATGCCCTGCTTTACCGCGTGGAACTGCTGCAAGTCTGAACCCTTGAACGCATACCATCCGAACTGACCGCACTCGCGAAACGTGCGGCGGGGTTCGTGCCCGCTGTCAATTATGACGTGCGAATTTTTGCCCGGCTTGCCTTCGCTCACGCCAAACTCCGATGCCATTTCGTGAAGCTGCGCCGCTGTGTCAATTCGCCGATAGCACACGCGCCGGGAGTTGCCTTGGCGATCCCACTCCGTAACGAGCGCGTGCCGGTGCGCTGGCTCGCCCGCCTTGCCTGCCTGCGGGTCGCAGGATAGGACACGCAATGTCTCACCCCCCGGTTGCCACACGTCGCCGAGCCGGTAGTCGCGATTGCCCTTGGCGTCGCCGAAGTCGGGCAGGCGCGGCACGTAGATTTTGCAGAGCCTTTTCTTTTCGTAGTCCTCCCACGGCTTCAAGTTGCCGAGCTTCGCGGCTTCCATCGCGCTGTTGCTTTCGATGAGCATTTCTCGCCATGAAATCCAATGCGCGGCGAATACGCTCCATCGGAAGCTCCGCGTCTCTGGCGGTGCCGTAGGATTCTGCGCGACGTAATCGCCGTCCTTATTCAGCGCGTAGCGGTCGCGCGCGGTGTCGGCAAATTCTGCCTTGCAATGCGGGCAAACGCAAACAACGGATTCCAGTGTGGGCCTGAAAACATCCGCATCGTATTTCTGCCGCGCATCTTCACCCCATAGCGGCCAAAAAAGCTGCGCGCACTTCGGACAGCGGAAGTGCCACTCATCCTGTTGCCCGGCAAGGTAGAACGTCGCAACCTCGCGCCCTTCATCCGGTGCCGTGGTGATATGCGTGCCCTGTCTATCCCATCGCCCGCCCATGCGTTTCTCAAATTCGATGAGCCGCCCGTCTGGATAGCTTTCCAAATGGCTTTCATCCGTCTGGCAGTATCGCACCTGCACAGACTGCGCGGATGAAATGCCGGGGCCGGTGATTTGCAAAAACTTCGTGCGGAAAAGCACAAGGTCATTGGTCATCGCGTATTTGTCGCGAGATAGCAGCCGCATTGCGTCGGGGTTGGAGCGTATCCACTCCTTCCCGCGCGTCTTTGCCCACGTCGCCGCGTCGTCATCGGTCTGGCAAACAATCATCTGGTCGCCAACATCGCAAACGATGCGCTTCAGGTTGATGATTTGCCCGGCAACGGTGCCCATGCACGACGACGCCTTGAAAATCACTAGCCGCTTGCATGAAATATCATCCGCCGCCTCAAAGGGCTTCCCGAGAAACGGATAAAACTCATCGCGAAACGGCCCGGTGATTGGGCTGGATTTGTCGAAACGGATTTGCGCGCGGGCGAAGTCGAGCGTTTTCATGCGATTAAATTTGCGCGCCGATGCTCAAAGCATTCGCGTCCGCTGTATTGAGTTGGGAATGCTCGCGTTAGCTTGTCGAGCTTTGCGCAATGGCCCTCGAAGTATTTCCCCGCGCCAAGGTGCAGCGTGCCGCCTTTTGGGAAAAGCGAGGGGATTTTGCCCACAATCGCCCCCCGCTTGAAGTGCGCGCAGTCATTGCAGTCCGCGTCAATCGTCTGCATTTCAATGATGTCCTGCGGTGTCAATTTCGCGTCAAACGCGTGCCACTCTTTGGCCTCGTCCGCTGTCATTTCGCGGGGCTGCTGCGTGCTCCAATACCTTTTCATACGGTCAACCATTTGGGAAGCACACCGTCTGCCTTCGCGCTCGCCAGCGCCCCGTCCTTCGCGGCCCGCCAGTTATCCGCACTCGCCTTGTGAAAGGCCTCTGGCGAGTCGCACAGCGCGGCGGATTGGGCATCGGCGATGATTCGCTGCTCGAGCGCGAGGTCAATCGTGAGCATCAACTGCGCGAAGATTTCCCGCGCTTCCTCTACGCCGATTTTTTCGCCGTCCTTCCGTTCGGTCGCGACTCCGCGATCGTAGGCTAGGAGGATCTTCGCCGTCTTGCCGAAGTTGTCGCGTGCCGTGATAAGCTCGCACTCCACCCGCGCGATTTGCTCGCGGTTGTCCTTCGTTTCCGCCGCATTCGGGCTGAGTTCGCCGAGCGCGCCAAGCCGTGCCTCCGCGTCGTCAATCTGCGCGGAGAACTTCGCGGCATCCATCTGGAGCCGTTTGAGAACGGCCGGCGCGGCGAGTTCTTGCACGGCATCCTGCGCGGCATCGGGTTTGCGTTTAGCGGCCATCTTCGTTGTTCGTGTATCGGTTGCGGTCGTGTAATTACTGGATATACGACCTTACCATATGATGCAGAGGCTCAGGATGAACCATCCGATCCCGCTTTCGCTCTTTGTAATCCAAATCAGGACGCCGCAGACTCCGGCGGATGCCAGTGTCGCCAGCCCCTTGCCTATGTAGCGGAGCCCGTCCCCGGTCGTATATCCAGCGCATGCGGGCGAACCCGCTTCTTCGTCGTCATCGGTTGTTCTTTTCATAATTCGAGCAGGTGCTTCAAGAGTTTCGGCCCGCTGGTCGTGCCCTTGCGCGCCAGCCAAGCGGCGTGCAGTTCCGGCGAGAGGCGCATGCACAGTGCCACAGGCGCTGGCTTGCGCTTGCGGCCTGAGCCGGGACGTTTGCCGCCGCGTGTCATTTGCAAATCAGCGCAACGTGCGCCTCGCGGGATTCGTCGAGATACGCGCCAATCTTCGCGGCGAGCGCGGGATCGTGAATATCCGCGGCACCGCGCAGCACCGCCAGCACGTCGCGAGCTGAGTAGAGGTCGCCAGTGCCGCCGTCCTCGCGGCGGGTCATGGCGTCAATCAGGTAGGCGATGATAATGGATTCGGATGTCATGGCGGGAGTGCGTGCGAGTGTGTAGGGTGAAGGCGCATCCTGTTCGCGGATGGCGAAAAGATGTTCGCGCTGTTCGCGGGGTGTCGTTGTGAGGCTCATGGCTGGAAGTGATGCGTTCATTTTGTCGGATGATTTTGGGTTTGTTCGCTCGGCGTGGTGCCTTGCGTTGGAGACAAGCTAGGGCCACCCTTGAAAGCGCGCAAGCATTTTTTCAAAGTATTTTCAGACCGTGCGTAAAGCGTTGAGTTGCGGGGGCAGCTACGCCGCGCGATGAAACACCGCTTGCACAATTTCAGTGCGCTGCTACGGTGCCGCTCTGCCGGGAACATCCCCGCGACGCAGCAAGAAAAAATCTTGGTGGAACTGCGCCGCGCGCCCTTGCCAAATGGCGGGGCGGGCAGAATCCCCTTGCCAGCGTGCCGTGCCGGTGCAATACTCCCCGCGTCGTCAATCACGGCGACGCGCCGAATCGCACCGGCTCAAAAGCCTTTTCATTGCCTTCCCTGCGCCTTGGTATTCGCCAAGGGTGCGACGCAGGGAAGGCAGCCTTTTCATCATGTCACAAACGATCTTCAAAATGGCCGGAGCGCGCGACCCTTTCGCGAGAATCCCGAATGAACTCCTTTCCGATGCGCGCCTTTCGTGGAAGGCCAAAGGCGTCCTTGCCTACCTCTGCGGGAAGCCCGACGGCTGGAAGATGCGTGTCAGCGACATCGCGAAGCAAAGCACGGATGGAAAGCACGCCATCCGCGCCGCCCTGAACGAACTCCGTGCCCTCGGATACGCGGAATACATCCAGCCGAGAGTGAAGGGGATTTTCGATTCCGGCTGCTGGAAGGTCAGCGACACCGCCATTTTTTCACCGCGTTCCGGTTTTCCGCACGCGGATAATCCGGATGCGGAAAATCGGCACCATAGTAAGAAAGAGCATACAAAGAAGGAGTTGAGCAAGAAAGAGAGTCTAAAGAAGTCTGAAGAGGACATCGGCGATGCCGACGGGAATATTTTTGAAGAAATTCCGACAACGTGGAGGCCGGACATGCGGACGAAAGAGGACAAGCTCAAAACGATGAAGGTGCCGGACTACCCGTCTCAGCGCGAGTTTGATTCATTCGTGGCTTCCGAGCCTCTGAAAAACGTGGATGAATTTCGGGAAAATCTTTACTTAGACCTCTGTGACCGGAAATGGCACCATTGGCGGCCCGCGCTCAACAAATGGATTCCCATTCGTGACTGGCGCAGCTACGTCACCGCGCTGGACGTGAAGATGGAAAGAGCCAACGCCTGCAAGCCGTGAACCCCCCTAAAAAATAAAAATAAAAAAGGTTGACGCACGGACGAGGCCCGCTAGATTCGACCCCATGAACAAGAACGAAATCAACCAAGCAGTAATCGCAGAAATCAAATCCGCCATCGCCCGCAGCATCAGCCACACCGAAATCGTCCGCGTGAACGTCACCGGCAAGGCGGCGCAAACCGAGGCGCTCGAAGACGTCAGCCGCCTCGATGAAGTCGCGGAATGCGACTACGCCAAAGAAAACGACGGGAGCCTCGATGTGTGGGGCACCACGGAAGACGGCAGCGAGTTCCGCATCCGGATCATCAGCAATGAATAAGGCCGCACAAGCCCTCGGGCGCATGGCAGCCGGGAAGCCGAAACGCTTCTCGGCAGCCGAGATCGCGCGGCGAACCGCGCGCATCCAAAAATACAACGCGGATCGCAAAATCGCCAACGGCTGCACCCTCATCCCCCCATGCCCACCCACCTAACGCGCCCGCTCCTTGGCTGCCGTCTCCGCGACTGCGGCGCGCTGGACTGCCCTGTGTGCGCCGGGGCCGAGGCCGCGCGGATCTACCGGGAGCAGGCGGAATGCGACCATGAGGAGCACGACCACGGCATTTGCCTCGCCTGCGGGGCGGACATCACCGATGAACTGGCAGGGCTGGCCGAGGACGCCGCCGACGCCGCACAAGACCGATAGACCCAACCCCATGCGCAACATAACCCACTCCGCCAACACCCACAATTTGACCAAAAGCCGCTGGAAGGCTCGCGATGCCGTGTCCTCCCAGCGCCACGGCGAAAAAATGGACGACATCCGCATCGCCTGCCACCTCTGGCTGCTCAAGCGCTGCCCTGACTACGCAGCCGAGCACGCCGAGCACGTCGAGCAATACGCGCGCGGGATTGGCAGAGCAAGACCGATGACGGCGCGAAAAGGCCTCTAGCAGCCTCGTCACGGCCTTTTCAGCGCATTCCGCTACGTTGACACGCCAAACCGCAAAACAGGCGCATTTCCGCCTCGCCTCAGCGCAATTCCCGCGCAAGGCACGCCATTCCGCACCGATACAATGGCGATATGCTACGCGATAGGCTATGCACACGCTATGCTTGCACTATACAGGCGATGCACTTGATATGCGGCTGCTTAGGCGATAGATAGGCGTATTAGGGGAGGCATACCCCGGTAAGGAGTCTCCTTAGACAAGGGAAAGCAGGCTAGTCGCTGAAAGCAGCCCCACTCCCCTACTCGAACCGTTTTTTCAATCTGGTATTTAACCAAAGCAAAGCAATTCCGACACGATGAACACGATATGAGCGCGCAATGGTATAGCTGGCCGATAAACGCGCCGACACTAGGAAGCGTCGTGCATGTAGCTACGCCGACAAGCAGGCGGAAGGGAGTGGTGATAGCGAGCAAGCCGGGTGCCGTGCTAGTGCTACTCAATGCAGCGCGATAGGAAAGCGTAGAGCGTAGCAATGCCGATAATGCGTTCTTATTATTGAGAAATCTCAGATTTGAAAAGCCGATTCTCACGCACGGATGAGAATGAGAGGCTCGACACGGCATGATTCGCAAAGGCGAGAGACCGATTGCAGGAATGAGAGGTCACGAATGAGAATACGCACCGACGAGAGTCTCAGAACTGAGAACGATAGAGCAGAAGTGAGAATCCGCAAGATTGGCATATCAGATTTGAGATTGACAGATGCAAAAATGAGACGCTACAATCAAAAGCAAGAAAGGCTCTCAGATATGAGAGGCTGCAGATGCAAAAGAAACTTTTTCTCTGCAGCCTCTCATATCTAAGAGCCTTTCTTGCTTTTG